>Ga0315278_10004176_pt1 | contig 12994 bp, 11 predicted proteins | sample YL17G06_0_MG_FD_203880 | JGI IMG/M metagenome (GOLD analysis project Ga0315278, IMG submission 203880) | Sediment microbial communities from Yellowstone Lake, YNP, Wyoming, USA - YL17G06_0 | ecosystem: Environmental > Aquatic > Freshwater > Lake > Sediment | place: USA: Wyoming | collected...
CACGCTGCGACTGACGGGTTGCCGTCGGTGGACGACACTTAGGGGACAACAACATGCTCGTTGAACAAACGGCCCGTCCTACCCGACGGGCGTCACAAGTGCCAGAAGTGGCCGGGTTCGTGCGCCGCGCGTTTGGGCTTCGATTCGAGATGCGTTTTCGCTGGGAAGCCAAGTGGTGGCCGGTCGACGCGCAGGAAGTCGGCGAAACGCTCGCCGGCTACTACGAGAGCATGCAAAACTGCCTCGAGCAGATACGCGAGGGGAAGGAGTTGGCGTCCGGACTCGCGTACTTCCGAGTGCGCTGCTGAGACGCCCCAGGCGCGAGCTTTCGGTGGAGAAGCTCGTGAGGACCCCGGAGGAAGCAATGCTGGTCGAGCTTCTAGGGGACGGGATGGCTACGCTGGCCGGCGTATTTTTGACGTTCACCGGGATTGGCGAAGAATCTAAAGGGCCGATGCGGTAGCTCACCGGGTGACCCAGCGCCGATCGTGGCGTCTCGGCGTGCCATCCTTGTATTTCAGTCCCTGTCGCTCTTTAGCCTCGCGAGACAACAGTACCTGCCGCTTCTCGATCGGCGCGACCGACGGCTGGCAACTTTGGCGCGAGTGTGGCCGGCTGGTGGTCGTGTTCCCGTGCGGGTGGTGGGAGCGGGAGGTCGGATTCTGCGGCGAATAGAGCGGCGGATTCGAGAGGCTCCTATCCGGAAAGCCAGTGACGGCGCGGGGGTTGACACTTGGAGCCGGAACCAAAAAAAGGAACTTACGCGAGCGCGGTTAGCCAGTTCGCCGTAATTGCACAATTCCGGACCAACGCGAGAGTTCTTATTCCAGCGACGTCTGCCGCTTGGCCCGTCGCAGGTCGTGCCGACGCGTCACCTTGTCGTCCAAGTCGCTAGCGAATGCAACCGGGTCGCGGCCGCGCTCCGCGGCGTCGTCGATGGCCTTCGACTGCAGATCGTGAAAGGTGAGCCCCGCGATTGCGACGCCGGTATCGGCGCGCGGGCGGTCCGCCCGGCGAAGCGTTGCGCGCCAGAGGAACTGCAGGCCCCACTCGGTGAGTTGGCCACCCTTGCGCGTGCAGAACACGTAGCGCAGCGATCGCGCCCGTAGCCGCCGCTGCACGTCGGCATTGGCTGCCGATGCGCGTCGCGAGGAACGCGACCGCCACATCGCCCACCAGTACGGCAACCGTGCGACGCGCCGGCCTTGGCGAGCAGTTCCTGGCCGCGCACCTATCCCTTGTTGGCGTGCGCATCGAGGAGCGTGGCGATCTGCGCATCCTTGGCCAGCCACAGTTGCTGCACCCATTTCTGGAACGCATCGCGAACTGCGGGATCGCCGGCATAGTCCCCGTCGGCGAGGTCCTTGGGCACGGGCACGGTCTGCACCCTGACCACGATCCGCTTCACTTTTCCGCAGAGGAAATGCCAGAAGGTCGGCGCACCGTCGGCGTAGACGATCGTCACATCGAGAATGGCCCGGAACTTGTCGCCCATCGCATTCAGGGCCAGCGCAATGCCACCCGCCTTGGGTTTGAGCAGGTACCGGTAGGGCGATCGCTGACGCTGATGCTTGGCAGGGGTAAAGCGGGTGCCTTCAAGAAAATTCATTACGCTGGTCGGGATCAGCGCGAACCTCTCGCAGGCCCTGCGGGTGGTTTCCTGGTCCTTGGCGCGCATCTCGGGATGCTTCTTCAGGTGCTCCTCGCTGTGACGGCGCATGAACGGAAAATCCAGCGCCCACCAGGCCAACCCCATCACGGGCACCCACAGCAGCTGCTGCTTCAGAAAGAACTTCAGCAGAGGGATGCGCCGGTTGAACAGGTGCTGCAGCACCAGGATGTCCACCCACGATTGGTGGTTGCAGTTCACGAGGTACCAGCTCCGGTCGTCCAGACCCTCGATGCCCTGCACATCCCATGACGTGCGCTGGGTGAGCGCCATCCACGCGCTGTTGCAGCTGATCCACGTTGCGGCGATGAAAAGCAGCACCGGCGCAAGGCGCCGACGCACCGCTTCGATCGGAATCGCGAGCTTCAGGGCAGCGAAGAACAGCAGGATCGGCACCCAGAACAGCGCGTTGAGCACGAGCAACACGGTGGCGATGACGCCGACCAGTGGAGAAGGCAGAAAATTCAGCATGGTCAATGCACGACCCCGAAAGCGCGAGGCGGTGGGGTCTCGAATCCGCCCGCGTTAGTGGCGCGTGGACAGACTACTCGAGATCCGCCGCCGCCTGCTCCGTCCGCAGCTGCCGCGCGTAGATGTGCCGCGCTCGCAACCGGCGGTCGGTCAGGATCACGCTCAGCGCCGCGCCCACCACCATCGCCACGCCCAGCAGCGGGAGCACGAGCGCCAGACCGGGCACGCCGGCGACCGCGCCGCCGACGAACAGCATCAGCACGCTCACCAGCGGGTGCAGCTTGAGGCTCTTGCCCACGGTCGCCGGGAGGAACACGAAGTCGTCCAGCATCCGCACAAAGATGAAGAGCATGATGGCCCAGTAGGCCATCTTCGGGTCCTGGGGAAAGTCGGTCGCCGCCACCAGCACGACGAGCAGGCAGCCCGCGATCGAGCCGACGTACGGGACCCAGGCGAGCACCGCGGCGACGAGCGCAAGCAGCCAGGCGCCCGGCAGACCGAGGGCCCACAGTCCGATGCCGAGCGCGACCGTGTCGAGCACGGTGAGCTTCATCAGCCCGGCGAAGTAGGAGCGGCCGGTCTGGTGCATCTCGTGGAGCAGGTCGAGCGTCTTCTCGAAGTAGGCGTTGGGCACCGCGCGCGCGATAAAGCCGTGAAACCGGCGTCCGTCGCGCAGCAAGAAGAACGCGAAGAACGGCCCGAGGAGCGCCGTCGGCAGCCACGCGAGGATGGACACCGCGAGCGGCTGCACCTGCCGCTCCACGAACGTGTTCGAGTAGTCGTTGAGCCAGGTGGTGACGCTGGCCGCCAGGTTGGCGCGGGCGAGCGTCGACCACCGCGCCTCCAGCACTGCGAGCGTGCGCTCGAGCAGCGCCGCCCCGCCGCGGATGTAGCGCTCCACACCGGCCTGCCAATCCTCGGCGCGCGCGCCTGCCCAGGCGAGCAAGGCCAGCGTCGCGACCATCAGTGCGATTAGAAACACGGAAGTGACGAGCGCCGCGGCGCTCTCCCGCGAGAGGCCTGCGTACATCAGGCGCCGCATCGGCGGATAGAGCGCATACGACAGAACCAGTGCCATCAGCGCCGGCACCACCAGCCACAGGATGTGGTTGAGCGCGACCAGCAGCAGGCAGGTCGCAGCAAAGGTGCCAGCCCATGCGATCGGGCCGGGGCCGTTCCGGTGCGCGTCGACTGGTGTTGCGCCGTCGGCGGCGCTCACAGCACCGTGCCCCGCAGGCGCCGTCCAAGATGACGCGCGAACTGGAACAGGATCCGGCTCGAGAGCTTGGTTTCGGTCTCCAGCAGGGTCAGGAAATCGCTGCCGAAGAGCACCGCGAGCCGGCACGGCTCCAGCGCGCGTGCCTGCGCCGCGCGCGGCGCGCTGTCGAGCAGCGCGAGCTCGCCGAAGAAGCTGCCCGCGCCGATTTCTGCGATCGGGTTCTCCGGGCGGCCCTGGCGGGAAATCAGCACTCGGCCGGTGCGCACGATGTAGAGCGCTTTGCCTTCCTCGCCCTCGTCGAAGATCACCTCGCCAGCGAGATACTCGCGCTCGTGAAGGACGCCCTGCACGATCTTGAGGTCGCGGACCGACAGGTCCGCGAACAGCGACAGCGCCTTCAGGTCTTGAAGCTGGCTGTCAGGAGCCGGGCGGAGGAAGCCGAGCATGAGGCTAGTCCAGGGACACGCGCGCCTCGACGAGGCCGCTGGCCCCAAGCCGAAGGTGGGTGAGGATCGCGCGCTTCAGAGCGTCGATCCTGATGATCTTGCGGTGCGTCGGCATCCGGGACTCCACGACTCCTGATGGCGCCATTCTAAGGCGCAGCCACCGGATTCGGCTCTAGAATTGCGCAGCGTCGGCGGCCCGAGAGCGCGCGTGAACCGTAAAACCCAACCCGTCCTTGGCCGCCGCGAGCGCGGCAAGCTCGACCGGCGCAGCCGCATCCGCGCCGCGGCGAGCGAGTTGTTCGCGCAGCTCGGTTACGACGCCGCCACGCTCCGCCAGATCGCGCACCGCGCCCACGTCGGCCTGGGCACGCTCTTCAATTACGCCGACGACAAGCGCGACCTCGTGTTCCTGATCTTCAACGAGGAGCTGGATGGGCTCACCGACGCCGCCCTCGGGCTGCCGCGCCCGGACGACCCGCTGGTCGATCAGCTGCTCGCCCTGGCTGGCGTCCACTATCGCCACTTTGCCGCCCAGCCCGCGCTCGCGCGCATCCTGCTCCAGGAGCTTACGTTCTACTCGCAGGGCAAGCAGGCCGCGGCGTTCCTGAAGATCCGGCAGCGGCTGATCGACGGGATCGAGGCGCTGGTCCGCAACGCCCAGCGCGACCGCCGGATCCGGTCGCAGGAGAATCCGAAAATCGTCGCGCGGCTCGTCTTCTTCGTGTACTCCGCGTCGTTGCGCTGGTGGATCGCCGCGCCACGCCCGGATCCGGAGGAAGGGCTTGCCGACCTGCGGCGGCTGCTCGCGCTGCAGGTGCAGGGCCTGCAGCCCGCGGCGGCCGGCCGCGCCCGGCGGAAGTCGCGCCGCGCGTAGCGCGCGTCAGTCGATCTTGGCGCCCGAGCGCCGCACATATCACCCTGCACCCTAGGCTGCGTCGCACGCTACAGGCCGAGCACCCGCTCGGTGTTGCCGTGGAAGATCTTCTCCATGATCTCATCCTTGTAGCCGAGCTCGCCCCACTCGCGCAGGATCCGCTCGTACGGCATGCTGGGGTAGTCGCTGCCGAACATCACCTTGTCCTGCAGCCGCGCGCGCATATCGACTTTGAGGTTGCCAGGGAAGTACTTCGGTGCCCAGCCCGACATCTCCCAGTAAACGTTGCCCTTGTGGAGCGCTACCGCGGTCGTCTCCTCCACCCACGGCCAGCCGGGGTGCGCCATGAGAATCTTGAGGTTCGGGAAGTCCGCCGCAAGCTCGTCGATCGCGGACGGATGCGCATGGCGGAGCTTCGCACCCATTCCGCCCGGGATCCCGGCGCCCATGCCGGTCGTGCCGACGTCGATCATCACGGCCGCCTTCAGCTCGTTGAGGACCTCGAAGAGCGGATAGAAGCGCCGGTCGTTCACCGCGAAGTGCTGCATGATCGGGTGAAAGTGGAAGCCCATGAAACCGAGCTCCTGCACGGCCGTCTTCGCCTGGCGGATCGCGAGCTCGCCCTTGAACGGATCGAGCGTGCCCCAGCACTGGATGATCCGCTTCGGGTGCCGCTTCCACATCGCGTGCACGTACTCGTTCGTGCACGGCGGGGTCGCGACGGTGGTCTCGAGGTCGAGCGCGACGAGGCACGCCTCGACCCCGGCGGCGGTGAAGTCCTTGAGCACGTCCTCCTCGCCCTTGGCGGCCCAGGCGCGATTCCAGTACTTCGCCAGCGCCTCCACGTAGGGACCCTGACTGTCGATCCAGGTCTGGGTGCCGGGGTAGCAGTGCAGGTCGATGATGCGCATGCCGGTTGCCTCGGGTGGTTGATCAAGCCGACTTTGCGGCGCGTTCCTGCTCGAGCTTCTTCCTCACGATCTCGCCGAGCGCCTTTTTAGACACCTTGCCGAACGTCGACACCGGAAAGTCGGGCACGATCTCGACCCGCTCGGGGAGTTTGAACTTCGCGATCTCCTTGTCGGCAAGGAACGCGACCAGCTCCTTGAGCGTGAGCGTTCCGCCCTGGCGCAGGACCACGAACGCGCACATCCGCTCGCCGAGATTCGGGTCGGGCATCGGGACGCACGCGACGTTCTGCACCGCCGGGTGCATGAGGATGAGGTTCTCGACTTCCTCGGCGCTGATCTTCTCGCCGCCGCGATTGATGAGGTCCTTCTTGCGGCCTTCGACCACGTAGTTCCCCGAGGGGTGCCGCCGCATCAGGTCGCCCGAGCGGTAGAAGCCGTCCGCCGTGAACTGCCGGGCGTTGTACTCCGGGACACCGAAGTACCCGCGCAGCGTGTACGCGCCGCGGCAGGTGAGCTCGCCCACCTCGCCCGGCGGCACTTCGCGACCGTCGTCGTCGCACAGCCGGACCTCGTCGTCGGGGCAGATCGGGCGGCCGCAGGTCTCGAGCAGCACCTCCTCCGGATCGTCGAGACGCACGAAGAACAGCATCCCTTCGGACATCCCGAAGTTCTCCTGCACGATCGCGCTCGGGACGAGGCGCCGCGTGCGCAGCCGGACCTCCGGCTGCATGCGCTGGCCGCCGCTCTGGATGATCCGCACGGAGGACAGATCGAACGTCCCGATCTCCGCGCAGTTGATCAGCCGGATCAGCAGTGCCGGCACGACCTTGATGTGCGTGACGCGATGCTTCTCCGCGAGGGCGAGCATCGCCTCGGGGCGCGTCGTGGGGCTAAGGACGACCTTGGCGCCGTTGAAGAAGTAGCCTTGGATGCCGGGGCAGGCGAGCGGGAGGTTGTGCGCGATCGGCAGCGCGAGCAGCAGCACCGAGTCACCGGTGACGCCGCATACCGGCGCGGCAGTCCGCGAGTTGTAGGCGTAATCGTTGTGCGTGCGCGGGATCAGCTTCGGGATGCCGGTCGTGCCGCCCGAGAGCTGGAAGATGCACGGATCGGCCGGGTCGATCCGCACCGCCGCGAGCCTTGCGCGCGGGAGCTTGGCGGGCCGCTCGATCAGCTCGCGCAAGCACTGCTCGCCGGGCCCGGCTGCGCCGAGCACCAGCCGGAGTTTGAGCGACGGGCACTCCTGCTGGATGCGCTCGATCACCGGCGCGAAGCGGAAGTCCCCTTGCGCCTCGGGGTAGACGCAGGCCGTGGCGCCGGAGAGCTGCACGAACTGGCTGAGCTCCGCGTAGCGATGCGTGACGAGCGCCGCGATCGGGATCGCGCCGAGCTTCTGCAGCGCGAAGTAGAGCAGCACGAACTCGGCGACGTTGGGCAGCGCCGGCACGACGCGGTCGAGCGGCGCGAGGCCGAGCTCGAGCAGGTTGAGCGCGAGGTTGTCGGTGAGGCGGTCGAGGTCGCGGTAGGTGTACTGCCGCTCGCCGTCGATCAGTGCGACGCGGTCGGCGAAGCGGTCGAACGCGACCGCGAATTCCGCGGCGAGCGACTGGTCCCGCCAGTAGCCTCGTTCGCGGTAGCGCTGCGCGAACTCGGGCGGGAAGGGGACGACGCCTTCGAGCATCGGGCGCCTCCGGTCAGGTCGAGGCGCTGAAGCCGCCGTCGACGACGATGATCTCGCCGGTCACGAAGCGATTGCCCTCGATGAGGCTCAGCATCGTTGCGGCGACGTCGTCGGCTGTCACGCAGCCCTTGAGCGGGGTCGCCTTCGCGCGCTTGCCCATCAGGTCGTCGTACTTGTCCCCGAGCATGCGCTTCATCCAGTCGCCCTCCATCCAGCCCGGCGCCACGGCGTTGACCCGAATCTCCGGCCCGAGGTTGTAGGCGAGCGTCTTGGTGAGGCTGACGACTGCCGCCTTGCTCGCGGCGTAGGGCAGGGGTTGCGGACCCGGGCGCAGGCCCACGATGCTCGCGGTGTTCACGATGCACGGGTTCTCGCCCTTTCTGAGCAGCGGCACCGCCGCGCGGGTCACCTGGAACATCCCGCGCACGTTTACCGCGAACACCCGGTCCCACTCCTCGAGCGAGAGGCTCTCGAGGTCGCGCGGCTTCCACGCGGCCGTCGTGCCGGCGTTGTTCACGAGCACGTCGAGGTGGCCGAACCTCTCCTCCACGGCCTTCAGCATGGCGCGCACGCCCGGCTCGTCGCTCACGTCGCACTTGACGAGGAGCGTCTTCGCGCCGAGTTGCTCTGCCGCGGCGGCGGTCGCGTGCGCGGCCGCCTCGCTCGAGCCGTAGTTGATCGCGACGTCATAGCCCGCGCGCGCGAGCGCGAGTACCGCGCTTCGCCCGATGCCGGTCGCCGCGCCGGTCACGAGAGCTGCTTTCCTGGCTGCCACGGTGCGCTCCTTGACTAGTTACGCTTTTCGCGCGGCCTGGATCGCCTGCCACACCCGCTGCGGGGTCGCCGGCATGTCGATGTGCTCGACGCCGAGCGGCCGCAGCGCGTCCAGGAGCGCGCCGATCACGGCGGGCGGCGCGCCGACCGAGCCGGCCTCGCCGACGCCCTTCACGCCGAGCGGGTTGGTCTGGCAGGGCACCTCGATGAAGTCGAGCGCGAACGCGGGCAGGTCATCGGCGCGCGGCATCGCGTAGTCGGCGAAGCTGCCCGAGAGGAGCTGGCCCGATTCGGCGTCGAACACCACTTTCTCGAGCAGCGCCTGGCCGATGCCCTGCGCGAGGCCGCCCTGGATCTGACCCTCGCAGAGGAGCGGATTGATCACACGGCCGACGTCGTCGACGGTGCTGTAGCGGTCGATCGAAACCGTGCCCGTCTCGGGGTCGACCTCGAGCTCGCAGACGTGGCAGCCGTTCGGGAAGTTGGGCGGATCGGTGGTGTACGCACCGCTCGCCTCGAGGCCGATGCCGAACTGCTTTGGCAGGCCGACCGGGCGGTAGAACGCCTTCGCCACGTCGACGAGCGGGATCGCGCGGTCGGTCCCGGTGATCTGGAAGCGGCCTTCCTGGAACGAGAGGTCCCCGGCGGAGGCCTCGAGCAGATGCGCGGCGAGCGGCTTCGCTTTGTCGATCAGGGTGTCCGCCGCGGCCTTCAGCGCGCCGCCGCCGACCATCACGCTGCGCGAGGCGTACGTGCCGCGCCCGAACGCCACCTGGTCGGTGTCGCCCTGCACGAAGCGGATGCTTTCAAACGGCACGCCGAGCCAGTCGGAGGCCATCTGCGCGTAGGTGGTCGCGTGGCCCTGGCCGTGCGAGAACGTGCCGGCGACGATCGTGAGCGTGCCGCTCGGGTCGAAGCGCAGCTCCATGCGGTCGTTGAACACCCCGCAGTCTTCGAGGTAGTAGATCAACGCGCGACCGCGCAGCCGGCCACGCTTCTCGGTCGCCGCGCGTCGCGCCGCGTAGCCCGCCCAGTCCGCGAGGTCGAGGCAGCGGTCGGTGAGGCGCGCGAACTCGCCCGAGTCATAGACGAAGCCGGTCGGCGTCGCGTACGGCAGCGCGCTCGGCGCGATGTAGTTGCGGCGCCGGAGCTCGACCGGATCGATGCCGAGTTTCCGCGCGGCGAGATCGAGCAGCCGCTCAGTGAGGTATATGGCTTCGGGCCGGCCCGCGCCCCGGTACGGATGGTTCGGGACGGTGTTCGTGAACACCGCGCGGGCCGTCACGTGCACGGCGGGCACCGCGTACACGTTCGGGACGAGCTTGAGCGCGTAGAGCACCGGCACCACTGCGGCGCCGACGACGTACGCGCCGACCGCGTGCACCGCCTGCGCGCGAACGGCGAGGATCTTCCCGTCGGCGTCGAGCGCCATCTCGCCCGTCACGACCTGGTCGCGCCCGTGGTCGTCACCCGCTAGCGACTCGGAGCGCGTCCCGATCCATTTCACCGGGCGGCCGAGCACTCGCGAAGCCCACAGCACCAGCCCTTCCTCCGGATAGGTGTCGGCCTTCATGCCGAAGCCGCCCCCGACGTCGTGTGCGACCACGCGCAGCTTCGTCTCGGGAATCCGGAACACATTCTGCGCGAGCTGCGTGCGCACACCGTGCGGGTTCTGGGTGCTCGTGTACAGCGTGAAGGCCTCGTCGGCGGGGTGGTAGTCGCCGATCGCGCCGCGCGGCTCGAGCGAGTTCGCCGACAGACGGTTGTTCTCCAGCCGGATCGACACCCTGTGCGCGGCCTTGGCGAACGCTGCGTCCGTCGCCTCCTTGCTGCCCATCATCAGAGGAAAGGCGACGTTGCTCGACCATTCCTCCCAGATCCGCGGCGCGCCGTCCTGCACCGCGTCCTCCGCGCTCACGACGGCGGGCAGCGGCTCGTAGTCGACCGCCACGAGCTCGGCGGCGTCGCGCGCCTGCTGCGGGGTCGCGGCGACCACGAAGGCGACCCGGTCGCCGACGTAGCGCGCCTTGTCCGCGGCGAGGAGCGGTCGCCGGGTGCGATAGCCCTTCGGCCCGCCCATGTCCTCGGGCATGAAGAGCGGCGGCATCCCGCCGAGGTTCGCGGCGAGCGCGTCGGCACCGGTGAGCACGCAGAGCACGCCGGGCGCCGCAAGCGCCGCGCGCGCATCGATTCCCAGAATGTGCGCGTGCGCGTGCGGCGAGGCGACGACCGCGCCGTAGGCCTGGTGCGCGAGTTGGAGGTCGTCGACGTAGCGCCCGCGCCCGGTGAGGAAGCGCTGGTCCTCGACGCGACGGACCGGCTGGCCGATGCCGAACTTGTTCATGCGGGCCTCGCTGAATTTGCGACCGATTCTGCGGCCGATTCTGCGGCCGAGTCTGCAGGGTTCACGAGATCGAGCAGCATGCTGATCAGGGCAAACTGCCCGTGCGCGACGGCCTCGAGCCCGCGTGCGAGCGCGGCGCGCACCTCGCCCGGCGCTTCGACCGTCTCACCGTAGCCGCCATAGGCACGGGCGAGCAGCGCGTAATCGGGGCGCGGCCGGATGGAGGTCCCGACGAAGCGCTGCGACCGGACCGCCCAACCTTCCGGATACGCGTTCGCCACGTCCATCTTCTGCGACAGATAGCCGGCGTTGTCGAACACCACCACGAGTATCGGGAGCCCGTGCTCCTGGCAAACGCCGAACGAGGCCGGCACCGGGTTGTAGTGGAACGCGCCGTCGCCGATCAGCGTGACAACCACTCGGTCCGGGTGCGCGGCCTTGACGCCGAGGGCCGTCCCGAGCCCCACGCCAAGGCCGCCGCAGCTCGCCTCGAAAAACGCGCCCGGGGCAAGCCGATCGAGCAGACGGTGCGCGTCCAGCCGGTGCGTGATGGTCTCATCGACGATGACTGCGTCCGCCGGGAGGATTTCGCTCAGCTCGTGAACGACCCAGCGCGTGTCGATCGGCTGCTTCGTGCCCGTCGCGCGCGCCTCCGCACGGACGGCCAGTCGGCGCTGCTCGTGGCGCGCGCGCCAGCGCTCGGCTGACGCCGCGCGCGTGCCCGGCGGAAGCGCCTTCTGCAGGCGCTCGACGAGCATCGCGAGCGCAGGCGCGGGCTCGCCCGCGACGACGAAATCGGCGCGGTAACCCCAGTAGGGCAAGTACGAATGCAGCGGATCCTCGCCGAGCACCGCCACCTTCGTTCCGGCCGCGGGCAGCGCGGACGGCGGGTGCCAGGGTGCCACGGCTTCGACCAGGAACACGAGGTCCGCATCGCGGAGGAGATCACCCATCTCTACGGCCGCGATGCCGCCGTAGAGGGGATGCGTGCGCGGAAAGTTGACGTAAGTCGGCTGCCACGCGTCGACGACCGGTGCGCCGAGCGTTTCCGCGAGCGCGACGAGGTGGTGCACCGCGGGCACGCTCTTGCCCACCGCCTCCGTGACGATCACGGGGCTCTGCGCCGCGAACAGCGCCTGCGCGAGCGCCTCGATCGCCTCGGGCGGCGCAGCCGGTACGGTCGGGAGGACGGCGTGCGGCGCATCCGCCGTCATCGGCGTCATCAGGTACTCGGTCGGCACCGACACGAACACCGGCCCCCGCGGCGCGGCGGCCGCGAGCTGGCAGGCGCGCTGGATGGTGTGCGGCAGGAGCGCGGCGACATTGAGGCCGACGCTCCACTTCACGCAGTGCTCGACGAGGCGCGCCGGCCCGCCGACGTCGGCGAGCAGGCGGAGCCATTGGCGTCCGAGCGGGGGCGCAGGCGGCTCGCCGAACGCGATCGACTCGCCGGCGAGCACCACCATCGGCACGCGCTCGTGCAGCGCGGCGCGCATCGCCAGCGTGGCGTTGAGGGCTCCCACCGTAGTGTGCAGCACCACCGCGGGCAGCTTGCCCGTCGCCTTCGCGTAGCCGCTCGCCATCGCGACGGCGGTCGTCTCGTGGCGCGCGGAGAGGTAGTCGGGGAACTCGCCCGGCCCGCGCGGTTGCGCGAGCGCCTCCCACAGCGGCGCCCAGTCGGAGCCGGGCGAGGCGAAGATCCGCTCCACGCCCATGCGGCGCAGCGCGCGTAGCAGCGACTCGGCTCCTGTCATTCCCGCGGCGATCCTGTCGGCGCTCGAAGCGGGCCCTTGTCGACCCGAACCCGGCGATCTAAGATGATTGGCGAACATGTTCATGTTCGAGCCGGTTTTGTCCACTGTCAAGGGGACTGCAACGATGCACCTCGTCTCGCGCTGGATGCTGCTCTTTCTGCTGCTCGCTGCGTCCGGCCACGCTGCCGCGCAAGCCTGGCCGGCCAAGCCGGTCCGACTGATCCTCTCGCAGCCGCCCGGCTCGTCGCCCGACATCGTCGCGCGCCTGCTCGGCGATCAGCTCGCGCGCCTCTGGGGGCAACCGGTGGTCGTCGAGAACCGGCCCGGCGGGCAGAACGTCATCGGCGCGCAGGCCGCCGCGCGCGCGCCGGCGGACGGCTACACCTTCTACTACGGGACGACCGCCGCGCTGGTGATCAACAGCTACACGTTCAAGTCGCTGCCCTACGATCCGGTCAAGGATTTCGTCCCGGTCGGGATGATCGGCAAGAGCCCGTTCCTGCTCGCGGTGAATCCGGCGGTGCCCGCGAAGTCGGTGGCCGAGCTCCTCGCGCTCGCGAAGGCCGATCCCGGCAAGCTTTCCATGGCGACCGAGGGCCCGAAGACCTTCGGCGGCATGGTCGGCAACATGCTCCAGGCGACCGCGGACGTGAAGTTCACGCACGTCCCCTATAGCGGCGTGACGCCGGGAATCCAGGACACGATCGCCGGACGGACGCAGCTCACGGTCCAGTCGGCCGCCGCTGTGGTGCGCTTCGTGAAGGGCGGCCAGTTGCGCGCGCTCGGCGTCAGCAGCCAGGTGCGCATCCCGGGGCTCGAGGAGGTGCCGCCGATCGCGGACACGCTCCCCG
>Ga0315278_10004178_pt1 | contig 12991 bp, 23 predicted proteins | sample YL17G06_0_MG_FD_203880 | JGI IMG/M metagenome (GOLD analysis project Ga0315278, IMG submission 203880) | Sediment microbial communities from Yellowstone Lake, YNP, Wyoming, USA - YL17G06_0 | ecosystem: Environmental > Aquatic > Freshwater > Lake > Sediment | place: USA: Wyoming | collected...
CTGAAACATTTTGTAAATTTTAAATATAAGGAGTTGTTAATACTAAAAGATGAAAGACTTAAATTATACAAAATTCATATCAAATAAACAATGTTTACTCTATGATGGGCTCTGTAGATATGTAAGGGACGGCAAGATAGGGAACGAAATCAAACTTGAAGACGTATGGACTGCTTTCTATTCAGACCCAACAATACCTATGCAATTCCATAGAAGAGACATTGTAAACGACTTTCTTGAGCTATTTTGCGAGCTTGATATTCTTACTAAAAAAGATGAATGCTATACAATAACAAATTGTTTGGACGAAGATTTAATCGAAAGATTTAGAAACTTGGGTTATGCGGTAAAAGGTTCAAAAGAGGACGGAATACATGTAAAGCATAAGAAGAAATCAAGGCATCTTAGCTTAGGCATTTATCGACATAATTAAAATAAAAAAGATTATTTCTTTGGTTCACATAATGAATATCTTATCATCATGTTCCCAAAGCGTATTGGGTTATCGTCTCGTGGCATATCATCTCTTTCACGCTTTGCTATTGATGCATTAAATTCAGCAAGTACACCCAAGTAATAAGTACCATCTACGATTTCGCTTAGTTTTGGATAAACAACTTGTTTAGCAGCTACGTCGAGACGCGAAAACTTACGATTAAATGCAAGTTTCATCTGCATATCTGGCGTTATTAAAACACCATATGTACCTTCTTTTTTCTCGCCAAATTTTTTACTAAGAGCTTCAGCATTTTTTGATACATTTGTTTTGCCATACATCTTTTCTAGATCAATATATGGAATTGTTTGGTATTTTGTATCAACACAATAAAATTTCTGTGGTTGCTCATTAATTATTAGTTCAATGCTGTTATTCTTTTCAAAATTATTTTGTATTACGCTAAGTAATGAATTGGTTTTAAACTCAACTTTGCCTAGTTGTTTAACTGTTTGTAAGAAAAAATTTCTAGGTATGTCTACATCAGATTTTCTTGGTTCAGGCATTCCATACTTTAACATAGGTCCGCCATTTCCACCCATCAACGAATATCTGATTACCATATCATCCAATGATCGCTCACGTACAACTTTTGGTTGGTTAATTTTTTTAACTACTTCATCTGCACATTTTTCCAAAACATCTTCCATTGGTTTGAAAACCACTTTTTCTTCTTGTTTGTTAAAATCAGCAAACTCCATGTTGAAAGCATATCTACATGTCAAATTCGTATCAACTAACACACCATATGTCTGTGCTACATCAATAGTGCCTTTAGCAGCTCCAACAATTATTGTTGACAATAATTTTGCATAACTGTTATTTATTACTTCAACTGATCTTGACGTATTGTAAGTCTCCATGAAATCTTTAAGCAAAGTGCTAGGCGCACTCATCTGAATTAAAAACATTTGTTCTGTATGCTTATCATCAGCCACCATTACTGTATGTTCTTTCAAACAATCTTCAATTGTTGATATCAAATTCTTTTTTTGAATTTCACTCTTTTTTACCATTTTTTACACCTTCTTCAAATCTATAATTACATAGTGGGGCTTTGTTGAACTCACCATAAAATGCTGTAGACGAAGATTGACATCCCCCTCTACATTGTGCGCCATGTTCGCAACCCTTACACCCACCTTTCAAATTTTCAATATTAAATTTGCGATTATAACTAAAATTATTTGGATTTTCCCAAATTTCTTTAAGACTCTGCGTCCTAATATTTCCTTCTATTGCTTCTGGAATTCTTATTGAAAGACATCCTCGAATTCCACCATCTGAATCTAAACCAAGCGCATGAATTCCTGCTGAACAACCATTCCACACAATACCTTTGTCTCTTAACTCTTTTTCAAGATTTCCGAAATAACCTATACAATCCCCCGCTTGGACATTCATATATGGAAGCAATTTTCTCGAGTCATTTATGAATTCAGCTAGTTTATGATATTCTTCATCGTCAAGTGCAAGACTTGCGTCCATTCTACCCATTGGCGAAGCTAATTGTATCTGCCATGCATCAACATTGTAATCATTAAGCCTATACCTTATTTCTTTCAACTCGTTTATGTTTTGATTATTAACCGTGGTTACTACACATACCTCTTGATTTTTTCTTTTGAGTTCTAGTATTCGATCAAAAACTTTCTTGTGTGATCCATTTACCCCGCGCAAATAATCATGAAGTTTAGGTTCGCCATCAACGCTAAAACCAACAGCAAATGGCTCTGTTGAAAGAATGTTTTCAATTGTTTTTTCGTTCCAAGCTAAACCATTGCTTATTATTCCAAATTTCATATTATAACTTTTTATTCGCTTAGCTGTATCTACCCAATCTTTTCTTAAGGTTGGTTCTCCGCCTGAAAGAACTATTTTATTGACTCCTAATTCATGTGCTTGATCAACTAAATTCAATGCTTCTGCTGACGTTAGTTCATTTGTTCTTGAAGAGCCAGCATCAGAGCCACAATGAATACACTTAGAATTACAGTTAAGAGTATATTCCCAAACTAGAACTTTTAAAGTCTCCATTGTAGGTTTTAGAAGTAACCTATGGCTTTTAAATTTTACTACTCCAAAACAATAACTTTAAAAACAACTATATTTTACAGTATACAAGTGAGGTTCTGAAGGAGTTGATTAAAATATGAATAAACAAATGGTTGATGCTGTATATTTGACTAGCTCTACTGCTGGTGGAAGCGCACTTGTTTATGGCGGACTAAAAATAACAACAAACTATATTGCTAATAGTGCAACAGGTATGGATATGCTTGGTTATGCTGTATTTGTTGTTGGTACGACAATGCTAGTTCCTTCTGTAATTGAGATTTATGATCGTGTAAAAACCAGATTCAATTCTAAGAAATCTAGCAAATTAGAAAAAATTTTGGATTAATCGAGATGACGAAAAATGAAAGATTTTACAGCTGGTGAAAAAGAGTACATACAGTTACATTACGGCATAAATGTAAATCAGTTAAGATTAGAAGAGGCTGAAGATTTTAAAATCAAAGACTGTGATGGTCCATTAACCTGTAAAATAAAGCATTGCCAAGAACAGAACAAAACTACTTGGAGATTGTCAAAATTAGCTTACCCTGTTCTTGCCTTGGCATCTAACAGCGAGACATGTGTTGCTAAATATCTTCTTTATAAAATAAATCCACAAAAAGAACAGGTTGTCTGTTCGCTTGATGTACTAAAAGTTGCGCCATTTGGTGTTTATGCTGGCGACCCTGAATTCAAAGAATGGTTCAACAATAAAGATATTAACACAATTGATGATGTTTTCAAAAGATAAAACCTTGATTAACAAAACTTATAATCCTTAAATTTTTCAATTAATATATGCTCCAAGAAATATCTTACTTCATGATTTTAGGAAAACCATTCATAATGTATTTAGGAATTATTGTTTTAACCTTGTTTATTATAACAGCTTCATTAGGCATATTAATTTTAAAGGGAAAGAATGTCAAGATGACATGGCACAAAGCAGTTGCAGCAGCAGCGATTGCCTTAGGAATATCTCATGCAATATTAGGAGTCTTATACTTTTTCTAACCGATTTGCTTTTCTGTACCTTTAAAACAATAGTCATAGTGCTTTAATTTTTCTTTTTGATGCACTGGGCAACCACCGCAAATGCACCCTCTGTCCTCTTTTATGCATTTGCTCTTGCCGTTAAAGCAAAATGCGATTTTCTCTTTGCATTCCCTATATGTCGGGCAGCTTTTACAAATGCAGATTTTTTCCGCTTCTTTTTTATCCATAATACACCTCAGTTTGAAGCATAATCATAAACCCATGCTGTTGGTTTGATTTTTCTAACTAATCCAATAGTGTTCATAATATTTGTTGCAAGAAGTTTTGTTTCTTCTTCATAACATTTTGAAAGAACTATCTCTTTGTCTCTATGAGTAGAAAAGCAGACATTTGACATTGCATACATATTACTGAATGGCGGGAAAATCATTCCGAAATGGTTCAATGTCATAAACAGACTGGAGATTACCATTGATGCGCCTTCTTCATGGCCTGTGACAATTATCCCTGCGACTTTGCCCAAAAATCTTCTCAGCATACCGCTACCAGGGAGATCATTATCAGCTGTCAATTCAACATACTTCATATGTTTTATATTAAGCGCTTTATCTTTCGGAACTATTGAATTTGCTGGCTTAAGGCTGCCATCAAGACTTATACAACGATCAATGAATGTCGCCATCAATGTAGACATCTTGAAATTGTTGGTCGGCGTTGCAAATATTATTGCATCTGCGCCTATTATTTTATCATAAAGGATATTTGTCATGTCATCGCCTGTTGGTTTTCCTTTTGGATAACATGTGCAGTAAAAATGACAATGTGTGTTTGTTGTTGAATAGCAGGCTTTGCAGTGCTGGATGTTGTATTTTCTAAGCTGTATAATCTCGGTTTCTGCTCCAAGCTTTTTACAAACTCCAAGGCATTTTTTCAGGAGCACTTCTGAATTTGAGTTTTCCTGCGACATATCATTCTCGTCTCTTGCAGAGCCGGATATGCCCAGAACTTTTATTTTCTTTTTTCTTGGACCCATTCTTTTTGCTTCATTTATGGCGCTTTTTCTTACATTTTTAAATAACCCAAGAGTTTTTTTATCAATATTAAGAATCTGCATAATTTCTTTATCAGACATTTCTTTCATCATCACACCTACTCTTATTCATGCTTCTGAAGTTTAAATCTCTTTTTGGAGTGTTCGGATTAATAATATTTATAATCCTTAAAATTTTTGTATAAGCATGGAAAACAAAATCTTAGTGCTTGGACTGCTGATTCTTTCAGTGGTACTAGTTTTAGGATGTACAGGAACACCGAACCAAGAAAACAATGTGCAGATGGCAAATCCAGCATCAGTATATTGTGAACAACACAATGGAACTCTTGAGATCAGAACAGATGCTACTGGTGGACAAGTGGGCTATTGTAAGTTCGCTGGTGGAAGCGAATGTGAAGAATGGGCTTACTATCGTGGAAACTGCACACCTGGCGTTGTAACTCCGGGGATAGCAACTTCAACAAAGTCTGATATATCAATTGAGAACTTTGCATTTAATCCAAGTGTTACAACAGTAAGAACTGGGACTACAGTTATCTGGACAAACTATGACAATTCTCAGCATAAAATTGTTTCAGATGATGGTTTGTTCGAGTCAGGGTATATGAGCCATGGTGAAACATTTATCTATACTTTTACAGATGCAGGAACCTACAATTACCATTGCGGTATACATCCAAGCATGACAGGGAAAGTAATTGCTGAAGGAGAATCCACAGCTATAGGCTCTGGATCAACACCTTTAGGAACAGGCTAATCATTTTCTTTTTTTATTTTTGATTTCAGAAGATTTAAAAGTAAGTATATTCTGCAGTATACATGTGGGATTATGAATGCTGATAGCCTGATTGAACTTTTTCAAAAGATGGAAGATAAATTTGATAAACAGCCAGCTGTTGTTAAAGATAATTCTAAAAAAAATCTTTTTGTGGGAGACGTTCATGGCGATCTCGAGACAATGTCAATAGTAGACGAAATGGGGTATGGCTATGACAAAATTGTATTCCTTGGCGATTTTGTTGATAGGGGTGCTAATGATACTGAAGTTGCGGAAAGAATTGCAAATATGTATCTTAATGATCATAGAATAGTTGTACTTGCTGGAAATCATGATGCGTCTGATTGTGTATATCCATGTGATTGGGATGATAGACTATTTCATGAATTTGGGGCAGGCGGAGCACGTATACGAAAAGCGTATAATTGCGCTTTCAAAAAAGCCCCTATAGCTTATTATAATGAAGAATACAAATTGCTTGCACTTCATGGCTTCATACCAATACCTAAAAACGGCGGCAGATGGGACATTAATAAGTGGAAAAAAACCGATTCAGACATAATAAGTGAAATATTATGGAATGATCCTTTACTTGATGGAAATGGTGTTAATCCAAGTGAAAGAGGAAACTACATCTGGAATGTTGGCCGCGATATAACTGAACAATTCATGGAATGGAACAAGTTGGAATACATTGTAAGAAGTCATCAGCCGAGGATAAATAAAATATTCAAACTTTCAGATAACAAAAAAGTTGTTAATATTGGTTCATCTTCATATTATGAAACAAGAGGGTTCTTTATGATGCCTAGTGGTAAAATATTCAAGCATCTATGAGATAGAATTGTATTCTTACACCAAAAAACATATAAAGATGTAAATATATGTATGTTCTATGAGATTCCAGATGGCTGCATCAACTGAAATGGCCAAAGCGCTTAAAGATGAAGCTAAAAAACGCAAATTAGATACAATCCAGGAAACTATACGATCAATACTCAGCGAGTACTTTATGCTCAGGAAAACATCAGAAGAAAAGCCTGAAAGACCAAAACCAAGAAGAATTGAGTCAACTAATCCTTTGGCGCATTAAACTTAGGTAATAAACTTTATAAGTAACTACTTCTTAGTAAAAACTATATGCTTAGGGGTGTAAAATATGCCATATGATCAAATATTAAAATTGAAACAAAATGCGAATTTAGTAAATCTTGTAGGGAACCTAGAAAAATTAATGGATTCTGACTTATACGAAGAAAACGTTTCTGAAAAATTCTGTTACGAGTCAGGAACGATTGAAGCACCAGCGACTTCTGTTATTAAAGGAAGACCCAGAGTTAATCAAAAAAATAATATAACTTTTACAAGTATGCTTAAACAAGCACAGCAACTTAAAAATGTCAATAACAAAACTCCAAACCTTGCAGTCAAACCACAAAAATGTGGCATTTTTGTTAATTTTGGCAACTACAAAGAAGGAGAATATGATGGGGATTATAGAATTTCTATTTATCCAATGGAGTCTACAATAGTGTTTGAATATTTAGAAAATAGTATTACTTCTAGCAAAATTAATGAACTATTGAAGCCATATGTGAAAAAAGGTGGCGGAGTAGCTCATGCCGAACTTTCTTTAGGAGTTCGTTATGTTGGCATTGATCCAGCTGTTACGAATGAACATTTCGATTTTGTGTTTCAAAAATTATAAGGCGCTAACAATGGTATTAGAAAAAATTGGAAAAATTGAAAATTATGTGCATGAACCGCGCAGCGTAGCAAGTATCAGTCTATTAGTTACAGATCCTTTAATATTAAAATTGTACTCAATGTCCAAGACTAAAACCCCTGAAAAACTTGGTGATGATTATGTAAGTCCGTACGCAGAAGACGCACATTCAATTCGTAACAAATGTGCTAGAAAATTCTTAAAGGACGAAATCTTAACTGAAAAGATAGAACCTTTAACAGGAATGGGTTTTGCGATAATCTCAGATGATATGTTAGATGTTGCGGTATGGGACAATGAAAATCCTATTGTTCTGAAAAATAGAATTTATACTTATCAGCTTAAGGCGTCAGGTTTAGAAACTGAGCTTCAAGACATAAATAAGATTGGTGCTTTTTGCGTTTGGGAATTAGGGATAGTCAATCATGAACGAAATGCATGGATGAATTATCTGCAATCTGGAAAAACTGTAAACGACAAGCAGGTTTACCTTGAGAATGTAATTGAGGGTGAACTGTAATAAAATAGGGGAAGATGGAATGGCAAAACTTAAAGAAATTTTGAATGGATATGAATTAAAACGGAGTGTTGACTTCACTAAACTTGGCAACGATCTTGATAGTTTTTTTGCAAAAGAGTTTCCCAATGAAGAAGTTGTAACACCAATTAAAGATGACGGTTGTATTGTATATTTCGTTGGAAAAGTAACTGACATCTGTGATGATTTTAAAAAAGGAACTCAATGTGCCTTACCTGGGATACGTGGTGCATGCGAGAAAGGAAAAGAAAAATGCGCAGTATTACTTGGACATGGTGTTGGGTACAAACATGCTATTGAAATTGAGATTTTTAATCCAATAAAGGCAAGCTCCGCATGCGACTGGCCGCAAGATCGTGCTGATAGACTGCTTAAAACTCTTGGAAGTTATATAGAAAAGAGGGAATAAAATATGGCATATAATATATTAAATTTGGAAGAATTGGGGCGAGATGAACTTTTAGAAAGAACATACCTGATACAAAGATTAGAAAAACCTGTTGGGAATACATCTCCATTTGATTTTGGTGTTGGCGGAAGTGGATTAAATCAACGTTCACAAGCAAAAATATCGAACATATGGAATTGGGGTTATATGGGTGCATGGGAATACGAAAATGGTTCTGTAGAACGTGCTATAAGCAAAATTGGTCAATACATAACAGAAGGTCTGGTATTTACTGGAACTGTAGAAGTTGGTGATAATAAACTTGTACACTTATTATGCGAAGGCACTAAAGAGGGCGAAATTGAAAAACGTATTAAATCTATTTATAATAATGAAGAAGAATTCCACCTAAAAAGCCCTTCTTTTTTTAAGGACAGTATTGATCACAGAAACCATAGCACTATTGGATGGCTTGAACTAAATAATGGATTTATGTTCTTTAAGAATAAAAAAGCATACAATCAAACATTAGATCTTTTTGGAATAGGTCCAAATACTAAAAAAGTGTGGAAAAATGGCTAAACTTCAGGAAATTTTAGAAGGATACGAATTGAAGAGAGGCGCTAACATATCTAAACTTGCAAAAGATCTTGGTAGATTTTTAGTAAAAGAGTTCCCTAATAACGAAATTTCTTGTACTACTTCAGGTGAATCTGATACTATAACTGGTGTAAACTATTCTATTGAAGAAGTAAAAAATGTTTGCGAACCATTCAAAAAATGGTTCGAATGTCCAACATATGAACGAGGTGGATGCGAAAAAGGGAAAGAAAAATGCGCAGTATTACTTGGGCATGGCACTGGATGGAAACATGCTATTCGTATTGATAGTGATGATTATATAGGAACTATAAGAGCAGCTTCTGCAAAGGACTGGCCACAAGATCGTGCTGACAGATTGCTTAAAACTCTTGGAAGTTATATAGAAAAAAAGTGAGAAAATGTCTGAAAAATTAGAAACTAAACAGAAAGCAGAAGAACATATTAGAGTAGTCCCGCAGCTAGATGCTATTTTGGCAGCATCAGAAGAAAATTTGAGAAGATCTAAAGAGATGGATGAAGACTATAAAAGACAGGAAAAAGAGCGAGAAAAATCAAGAGCAGATAATTTACTTGATTTTATTAGTCATGTGGGAATTGATTCTGTTAAATGTAATGACAAAAGTGAGTTAGAACGCTGTCTTGAAAATAATTTGGTTACGCAGAGAGATATTGAAATTGCGCAAAATGCATATAGACGAAATCAGGCAAATGAACAGTTGGAAAATATCAGGGAGCATGGAATCTGGTTCATTACTAGCTTTGATGAAAATACTAAAATCACGCAATATTGTCTTGAAAATAAGTTATTCTCGGAAATTGATATCGAAAAAGCACAAATAGAGCATATGGAAAGACGGGCAGGAGACGCATTAAAAGAACTCTCTAAAGACGGCATAATTTCATCTTACATAGCATATGGCGTTGACCATGGATATTTCACTCCAACCGAAGTTGAAGAAGCAATAGATCGATACAATGTCAATAAAGCAAAAGAAGCATTTTTGCTGCTTAAATTTTCTAGAAGCGAAGATCTAGACCAAGACGCTTTAAAACATGGAATAAAACTTGGTATATATACACAAGAAAATGTTGATGAAAGAAAAAAGACATATGATGAAAAATGTTTAAAGGATCAGGCAGAACGAGCAATTCCAAACATAGAAAGAGTTGGAATTAATGCTGTTAATCCTATTGCGCTCCAATACGGCCTTGATGAAGGAATATTCACGGGCGAAGAAATCCAGGCGGCGCAAAGCAGATATGAAGAAAAATCTGTTGGAAAAAAATTGTAAACTATTATATTCATAGAAGAACAAAAGATTCTTGAAATATTTTTAACGAAACAAATTTATTCAAGAAATGCGTTAGATATATGCTAGAATATGATCTTTGGTGAGTAAATGGATGTAGATAAACAAGAAATAAAGAGCTTGGAAAGAGAATTCAAGAAAGAATTAAAACAAGAAGAATTAGGGAGCTCTAAAGAGAATAAATTAAGAAATATTCTAACCAAGATAAGATTAACAAATGATTTATGCCATGAAAATAGGGCATATATAATACGTTCTTCGGATACCTTTGAAGAATATGCGCTTAAAGAAAAACTAAGCATATGCACTGGTTGCCACGCTTATGGAGAAACTGAGTGCTATTCTTATTGTATCGTTACAAAGTTGAAAAAATAATTTTTAAGAAAAATTATATTTGATAACATTTAAAAGCTAGTATATCTTGTAAAATATAGTTTGGTGAGGTTCTGATAAGAGGCGCAAATAATGAGATTAGAAGAAAAAATTAAAGAATATGCTAATTTAGCTGAACTTGTGGAAGCTGTAACAGGTTTTATAAAATCTGAGTTTCCGGAAGAATACAAATTGGAAAATGATGTGTATCTCGTAATGAATGTGGGGATTGTAGGTCACCCAGGTAAACATCCTCCTAATATATCTATTCAAAATAATGGATTTGTGGAAATGCTTAATACATTTATGTCAGTACGTGCACATGGTGCTGCGGGCGCTCTTGCTGACACGTATGTAGCACTTGAGATGGGCAAACATCATGCGGATATTAATCACCCAATAGGGTATCATATCCATTTGAATTTGTCAAATTCAAGTATAGCTATGTCTTCAACTAAAGAAGATTTTGATAACTATAGATTACCCGTAAATAAAAAAATAACATTATTACATGCTTTAGAAAGTTTTGTAGAATAAATTTGGGGAAAAAAATGCTGAAATCAAATATTGCGGATCCAATTGGAAGGGAGATACATCAGATAATGTTAGATGCTATGTCTAAAAAACCTGAAGAAATGGAAGGGTACTGTACGAGAGAAGATGCGATTGTTTCTATTGAAAGTTTGGTAACAGATATTGTAACAAAACTTAATGAAACAACGAGCTTACCATCTACATTAATCACAGTTGATGGACCATCTCCTATTGAAACATTAACGTTTGAAGGTTATGTTCTACCTATAGTCAAGGGAGATAAAATAAGGGCATACATTTTGAAAGCTGATATTAGATATGTACCTGTACTCAAAGAGAATGGACCTGGCACTGATTGGTTACCTGGTTATATGCCTAGAAAAGAATTCAAAGAAATTGAAAATGTTACTAAAATAGAAAAATTGCGAAAAGGAAAAGTATTAGCAACTTACAATGTTTGAAGGAATAAGGGGTGCAAAAAATGGAAAATAACGAAAAAAATGAGCATGGAAGTGTTCAGATTATAGAAATGCGAAGCGTATCATTTTCTGATTTTGAAAAAATAAATAGTAAACCTATAAAAACAGTTTCTGATCTATTTGGTAGCGAACCAAAATATTTGACATTAGATTATTTGTTACCTTTATTAGAAAAACAAAAAGAACAGGGGATAGAAGACAAACTTCATTATTTATTAGTTTCCCAAGGAAAGAAAAATATTTTAAGTTCTGTAGAAATTTTACGTTCTGTTTATAACGAATATAATATTAACATTGCACTTGTAAAAATGTTACAAGAAGAATTAAGAAAACCTAGTGGATCATACATTGGTGGTTTAGAAAAAAATGTTGCAAATATAGTCTGCCCAATGTTTAGTATTGGACCTCATCCTACAAGAGTTAATCTTGAAGCTACAATCTGTATGAGCTGTGATTACAGTCCAATAAAAAATAATGGTAACTTCTGTAAGTCTCCACGACATGAAATTGCTGAGCGGTTTATGCTTAAAACCTCGCCAAGCTATATTGGGGCTGGTGATTAAAATGGTGGAAAATCTTGTAGAAATTTTAAAGGGAGCATGGAGGGTTTTGGACAAACCAGAATACGTTTATGCACATTACATTACTAGAACTGATCCACGTGGCAAAGAAAGATCGATTTGTGCGCAAGTTAAACACAAATTACCACTTGAGATAGTAATTCAAGAAGTTCCAAATTATAGTTCTTGTTATTATTGTGAGTTAATCACAGTGGGCAATGTTTGGATGCCAAAATTACCTAACCAATTAAGATTTGGAGATATAAGGGATAAAAAAACGAGTTTCTATGGAATTGATATGGAAAATGATTTTGTTATTTTTGCATTTGGTCTTGGTACTGGTAGAGACTATTTTGGTTATACTCTAAGATTAAAAGATGTAAATAGAAATAAAGAAAGGTCATACAAACATGGCATTTCTAAGTGGTACACTAAACAAATTATACCTGTAGTTAAAAAATTTAACACTGGAGAAATATATATCGCAGACAATGGCGACGTTAAATCTGCTGATGAAGAATTCAACTTTGATATCATTAGAGGGAAAAAAGATAATAAATATTGGATTTCTGGTGACAAACGAATACGTGTGCCAACTATAAAAGAAGCCGAAATAATAACAAAGAAATTGGGAAAGAAAACAAGAGCGTGATAAAAAATGTCATTAAGATACAGATTACTTGGAATTCCAAAAACAGTTGATGATTTTATTGATATGGGCACATTTAAACGATATTATCATGAGAACCATAGCATAATGGATATGTTTGAATATGGCTGTCATGGAACTATGATTAGAGCAATAGAACTTCCAATAACAGTTGGTGAAAAAGTAGTTCCATATGAAAATTCAGAGGTGTTAGTTGTACAAAAAGCCGCAGGAAATATCGAATCTACGATTGTAATTGGAAAAATAATAGAATACAAAAAGAAAATAAAAAATACAAAGGTATCAATAGTACGACCTGTCACAGCTGAAGATAAAGCACCTTTAGAAAAGATTGGACAAAACGAATGATTGTCACAAAAGATAAAACAATTATTCATGGTGACATACTAATTGATGACAACCCAGATGTCAAAGGTGTACAAGAACCTA
>Ga0315278_10004180_pt1 | contig 12989 bp, 5 predicted proteins | sample YL17G06_0_MG_FD_203880 | JGI IMG/M metagenome (GOLD analysis project Ga0315278, IMG submission 203880) | Sediment microbial communities from Yellowstone Lake, YNP, Wyoming, USA - YL17G06_0 | ecosystem: Environmental > Aquatic > Freshwater > Lake > Sediment | place: USA: Wyoming | collected...
TGAGGCGGGCACCGTCCGGTATTCGACTGCCGGCACGGGCCCCCTTGCCATCGCCGAGACCTACCGCACCGACGGGGCCGGGCTCGACTGGAACATCGATTTGGCCGCGGTTGGAGCGGCCGTTCGTGTGGGCGATGTCGGCATCAGCCTGCCCGTGCAGGGTCCCACGGGCGAGAATCCAGCGCAGATCTTCGAACGTGGATTCCTGAAGCACCAGTTCATCTCCGGCTCGGGGTCGTTCTTCTTCTACGTCCGGGCCTCGGGCGCGCCGCCGTTCCTGCTGGTCATGGCAAGGCCTGGCACGAAGCTCGAGTACTTCACCGCCGGAGGTCGCTCGGGAGGAACGCTGTTCGTACATTCCGCCAAGTCAGGTCACGAGGAGACGCGCGGCACGTGGCGCCAGGCACACACGGCTCTGACGCTGACACCCGGCGCGAAGGCGAGCTACGGTTTTCGCATGCAGTGGGCGTCGAGCTACGACCAACTGCGCGACCTGCTCTATGAAAACGGCTTGTTCGACGTGCGCGTCGTGCCGGGCATGACCGTGCCGTTGGACCTCTCCGCGCAGTTCTCCCTTCGCACGAAAGCCAGGATTGAATCCGTCACGGCGGAGTTCCCAGGCCAGACCGCGATTGTGCCGTCGGCGTCGCCGGTCGCGCTAACTGGCGCTGGTCGAGATACGCACCTCTACACGGTCACGTTCAGGAAGCTCGGCGAGAACATGGTGACCATCACCCACGACGGTGGTCGGAAGACGTACCTCGAGTTCTTCGTCACCGAGCCGCTGGAAACGCTGATCAAGAAACGCGCATCGTTCCTGGTGAACCGTCAGCAGGTGAAAGATCCGACGAAATGGTGGGATGGGGTCTACGCCCCCTACGACATGCGGGCAGGAACCGTGCGCACCATCAGCGACCCCGACATCTTTGTCGACCGCATGGTCTACGCCCTGACATGTGATGACCCGGGCCTGGCCAAGGCGCCGTATCTGGCCGCCAAGAACGTCACGTATCCGAACAAGGCCGAAATCGAGTCGTTGGAGTACTACATCGAGCACTTCGTCTGGGGCGGTCTTCAGCGCAAAGACGATGAGCGGCCGTATCCGTATGGGGTCTACGGCACACCGAACTGGTTCGTGAATCGCGATCCCGCGCGGCGCAAGGCCTACGCCGACTCACTGGCCAACGGCGCCACAGCCAAGGCTGATCTGTCCAAGGAACACGTCTGGCGGAGCTACGACTACCCGCACGTCGTCATGCTGTATTTCCACATGTATCAGATCGCGAAGATGTACCCGGAGATGTCCACATACCTCGACGCCGCCGGGTACCTGAACCGCGCGTGGGAAACCGCTCGGGCGTTCTACACCTACCCTTACGAGATCTACCCGTCCTACTACGACACCTACAAATGGGGTCTCTACAACGAGCTCATCGTTCTCGAAGTCATCGAGGCACTCAAGGCCGAGGGGCATCCGGAGCAGGCGCGCTGGCTGACGGGCGAGTGGGAAAAGAAGACCAAGTACTTCGTGTACGACGACCCCTATCCATTTCGGAGCGAGTATGCGTTCGATCGCACCGCCTTTGAATCGACCTACGCGTTTGCGAAGTACGGGGCCACGCACGATATGGTGCCCGACCAGAATCTGTGGTTCGACCTCAAGCTCAGGAAGTGGTGGTCACACCCGACCGTCACGCGCGAAGACTCACGCGGGTTCATGGATCGGCAACTGGCGTCCGGGCTGGTGGTGCGCGGCTGGCTCAATCCGGCGTACTACACGCTCGGTGCGGATCCCGGCGTCAGTTACATGGCAGCGATGGGCGGGTGGGGTGTGCTCGACTACGCGGTGAACTTCTCACCGAGTCCCTCGGGCTGGCTGCAGCTGGGCTACGCGTCGTATCTGAGTTCGTGGAGTCTGGTGAACAGCGGCACAGCCGAGTCTGGCTACGGCGCGTGGTTCCCGGGCAAGGAGAACGACGGCGCGGCGGGCTGGCAGTTCATGAGCGCCAAGGCCGGCAGCGCGTGGATGGGCTCGAGTGTGCCCGGTGGCGTCACCGTGCCCCGTGGCCCGTGGCACTACGACGGCGAGATTGATCTGGGATTTGGCGGGGCTCTCCGCATGGCTGCCACCATCGTGACCAACGACCCCACGTTTGGATGGATTGCGTACGGCGGCGTGGTGAAAGACAGCGGAAAGAAGTTGTTGATCAACCCGCGCGACGGCACGCGCCGGCGTCTGGCCATCGTGACGCAGGATCGGGCGCTGCCGTTTTCTGACAGCCTGGCTCGGCTGAAGGTGGAACTGGAGCGCGACGGGTTTGCTGCGACCGGGGACATTACGGTCGACACGTCGCTCGAGACGATTGCGTTCACGCTGGAGAACCGCACCGGCAACGCGCACCAGACGGGCATTCGTCTCTCGTTCCCAGTCAATGCGCTGTACGGTCTGACCGCGGGCGGCGTTCCTGTGGCGCTCGCGGAGACGGGGAACCCGGACTATCCATGGCGGGCTGAGGTGTTCCTGCGTGGAGGGGCGACGGTCGTCGAATTGCGTCGGCGGTGAACGGCAGCCGCTCGGGGCACAGGGAGCAGCACAGCCCATCGCCCTTGCACAGAGCGGGGTTCACCACAGCCTTCTTGCCCTCGAGCGTCTCGTTCCAACTGATGGCGCCACAGCGGCAGGCCGTGATGCAGGCCCCGCAGGACACGCGCTCATGCTCATCGACACGGCAGATCGCGCCTGAAGCGGTGATCGAGTCCTGCGACAGGAGACAGCCGGCCCGGCAGGCGCGGCAAGGCGCCAGCTGGATCGGCGCTAGAATGCATCATGCTCACCCGCTGGCCGCTTCTCGTGCGGGCCGCCTGGCCCGCCGTCATCCTCCCCCTCCTCGCGGGCTGCGCGTCCTCGGGCGGAAGTCGCGCGCCTGCCGCAGCGCCCGACGAACCCTCCGGACCTCCCATCGTCCTCGAGCGCCCCCCCGTCCTCGTCGTCGAAGCCATCGTCCTCGACAAGAAGGGCGCGCCCGTCACGACGCTGCACGTCCGCGATTTCGAAATCTCGGTGGACGGCCGGAGGCGCCAGGGCGCCGCCATCGCAAGGCTCTACCGCGGCCCCGGCGCCGCCGCCCTCGCCTCGTCCGTCACGTCCACGGCACCGGGCGAAACACAACCCGTCGCCGAATCGAGCCGCACCGTCCTGGTCGTCCTCGACCAGCCAAGCTTCGGCCCCGGCGACGAGACGCGCGCCCGCGCGATTGTCGATGCGTGGCTGGCGGTGATCGGCGTGGCCGACCAGGTTGCCGTCGTCTCGCTCCCGGTGCGACCTGGCGCGACGATGTCGTTCGAGCGCGCGGCCACCCGGCAGACGCTCGCCGCGCTCAGGCCGCTGCGCGCGGCAGGAGCCGAGACGCTGAGCATCGACGCCGCCGATCCTGCGCTCGCCGGCGCGGAAGCCAGGCCGCCAACCGGTGGGGAGGTCGCGAGCCTGCCGGCGAAACCGCCCGCCGACGCCGCCGCGGCGCCGTCCGACAGCGCGGTCGACGTCTCCCCCGCCGCGCTCAAGACCCACGCGGTGTCGTCGCTTGGCGGCCTGAGCGCGATGCTGCGCGCGCTGGCAAAGACGCCCGGCGGCAAGACGGTGCTCTTCGTGTCGGCCGGCCTCGTGGCCAACGACGCGCGGACCGAAGCGGCCGCGGTGGTCGAGGACGCCGCCCGCTCGCAGGCGCGGTTCTTCGTTCTGCAGGTGCCCACGTCGTCTTCGTCCTACCGCGAGGCGGGCGAAAAGGACCTGCGCACGCTGGCGCAGGAAACCGGCGGCGCCCTGGTGCCGCTCTCGAACAAACCCGAGGCCGCGCTCGAGCGGCTGGCCGGCCAGCTCTCGTTCTCGTACCTCCTGCTGCTGGCGCCGATGCCGGGCGACGCCGGCCCGGCGCCGCGTGCGCTCGGCGTCACGCTGCCCCGCCGGCCGGACCTGGTCATCCAGGCGCCGAAGCGGGTGACCTCCGGCCGCGTGACGGCGGACGCGATCGCCGCGTCGCTCTCGCCGCGAGCGATTGCCGAAGCGGCGCCGCCGCAGCCCGCGGCACGGCCTGCGGCGCCGGTACAGCCCGGGCCGACCGCCGGGCCGCGCCCCTCGTTCGCCCACGACCCGAGCCTCAACCCGTTCATCGCCCGCGTCGCGGAATACGTGTGGGAGTACGGGAAGGAGCTGTCGTCGGTCGTCTCCGAAGAGACCTACACGCAGGAGGCGACGGGCCCTGGGGCCGTTGCCGGCCGGAGCGTCGTCCTCGACGGCAACGCGATCAGCACGTCGCCCAACGCCGGCGGGAAGACCACCCGGACGCTCATCTCCGACTACCTCCAGGTGAAGGTCCCCAACCTCGAGGGCTGGCTGCCGTTCCGCGACGTCTTCGAGGTGGACGGCCAGCGCGTCCGCGACCGGCAGGACCGGCTGGTGAAACTGTTCGTCCAGGCGTCGCCGGAGCGCACGCTCGAGAACGCCATGGAGATCGTGCGCGAGAGCGCCCGCTACAACATCGGCAGCGTGCGGCGCGACCTCAACCTCCCGACGCTGCCGCTCTGGTTCCTCGAGCCGCCGAACACCCGCCGGTTCAACTTCCGCAAGGCCGGCGAAGAGACGGTGTCGGGCCGGCGCGTCTGGGTCGTCGAGTACACCGAGGTCTTCCATCCGACGTTCATCAAGACCCCGAACGGCGAGGACATTGTCGCCTCGGGCAAGATCTGGGCGGAGCCGACGACGGGCCGGGTCCACCGGACGCTGCTGACGGCGTCGATCGCCACGATCACCGTGAACTACGCGTTGAGGCCGGAGGTGCCTGGGCTGTGGCTGCCGGTGACGATGGAGGAGCAGTACTCACGGGCAGACGTGATGATCAAGGGCAAGGCCACCTACGCGAAGTTCCGCCAGTTCCAGGTGCAGACGAGCGAGCAGGTTGTGCTGCCGAAGAAGTAGTCGCGTTCACGCGGCGTGCCGTGGAGACCATGCGCAGACGTGTACGCCCGGACACTGGTCAAGGCGGCGAGCCGATTCGGTGGCGTGTTTCGCGGGCGGCGAGCGGAGACCCCTCTAATGCTTCCTGTCTTGCTGGGCGGCGGCCGTCCCGACCATGGCCGCGGAAGCTCGCGGCCCTGGCCGAAGCGTCACCGTCAAAATCCAGGTCACAGCGCAGACAGCGACCTGCCTCGCGGTGGGCGACCCCCTCGGTGACGACCTGCTCCACTTCGGAAAAATCCGCGCGCCGCTCGCTGCCGAGGACGTGAGGCACGGTGAGACGTTCGGCACGACCGGCGCCGACGGAGATCCGTCTTGCCGGCGCAGGATCCTCGTACCTGCCCAGCCGGGCACCATCGCCAGGTTGCCGCAGTTCTTCACCCGACAGATACCGATCGATTATCGCGGCGGCCTTCTTGCCGGCCGCAATGGCGTCGACGACGGTGTTGGGTCCAGTCACCACGTCTCCACCGGCAAACAACCCCTTGCGGCTGGTTGCCAGCGTGCGCGGGTCGGCCCCAATCGATCCCGATTCCGTCATCGTGATGTCGGAGCCATCGGATGCGGCCGAGCGGATGCGCTCGATCTCGGGCTTCTCCCCCACGGCCACAATCAATGTGTCGAGCGGCAGCACGTGCTCTGAATCGGCAATGGGCACCGGCCGGCGGCGGCCGCTGCTGTCGGTCGGCCCGAGCTCGTTCTTCACGCAGGTCAGGCCGACGATGGCGCCGTTGTCGGTCTCGACGCTCACCGGCGACAGCAGGCACTTGAGGACCGCGCCTTCCTCGATCGCGGCGTCGATCTCTTCCGAATACGCGGGCATCTCCTCCCGGGTCCGCCGATAGACGATCGTGACCTCGTCCACACCCTCTTGACGCAGCGCGATGCGAGCGGCGTCGATCGCCGAGTTGCCGCCGCCAACGACGCCCACCTTGCCCTTGGCCAGGCTCTCGCCGCGCAGATTGAATGAGCTGAGGAATCGAAGCGACGGATAGACACCGCGCGCCTGCTCTCCGTCGACGCGCAGCGGCAGACTCTTCATCGACCCGAGGGCGAGGAACACCGCGTCGAAGCCGTCGTCGAACAGCGAGTCAATCGTGACCTCCTCGCCCAGAGAGACGCCCATCCGCAGCGTGATGTTGTCATCGAGCAGCGCGGTGATCTCGCGGTCGAGCACTTCGCGCGGCAATCGGTACGCCGGGATGCCGAGCCGCAGCATGCCGCCCGGCTTGTCGTTCGCGTCGAAGACGGTGACCTTGTAGCCGCGCAACGACAGCATGTGCGCAGCCGTGAGCCCGGCGGGGCCGGCCCCGACGATGGCCACCTTTTCCGCTTTCGCCGCCTGGGCGCGAGCGGGCGTGTAGACGCTGGGATCGGTCGTATCGGTGATAAAACGTTTGAGCGCGCGAATGGCGACGGGCGCGTCTCCCGAGACCGCGAGCCGGCAGCTCCGTTCGCATCGGTGATCACAAACGCGAGCGCACACCGAGGGGAAGGGATTCGCCTCGCGGATGGCCACATAGGCCTGTTCGTACTCGCCGCGCTCGATGTGCGCGACGTAGCGCCACGCCTGTGTGCCAATCGGACAGGCCAATTGACAGGGCGAGGCGAGCGGCTGCGTAAACGCGGGGCCAGGCAGCAGCTTGTCGGCGATCAGCCCGTCGAACACCATCGCGGCTTCGTCACTGGCGAAGAACGCGTTGATCTCGTCTTCTTTGCGCGTTGGAGGGCGCAGCTTCTCCCGCTGCACGAGCTTGATGTACGGGATGAGCTTCCTCACGGCGTCGAGCCTGCTCTTCATGGCCGGTCGGTCGATGCCCGCGGCTCGTCCCAGAGGGCCCACCTCTCTCATGTGCCGCGAGAAGTCGCTCATGATCTCGGCGAAGCGAGTTCCCTCCGACGCTGCGATCCACTCGATCCTGAGCCGCTCGGGCTCGAGGCCGATGCCTTCGAGCAGTTTCTTGCCGACGTGCACGTTGCACAAGGCATCGTAGTTGCCCTCGGTCACGTAGTGGCATTCGCCGGGCCAGCAGCCGCCGATGATCACGCCGTCCGCACCTTTGGCGTAGGCGCGGATGATGAAGGACAGATCGACCCTGCCCGTGCACATGACGCGGATGATGCGGACCTCGGGGGAATAGCTTTGTCTGGAGACTCCAGACAGGTCTGATGCCGAGTACGCTCACCAGTGGCAGAGGAACGCGATGATCTTCGGCTTATGTTCGAAGCTCGCCATCGATCCTCCTTTCTGCGCCGGGTCTGAAGACCCGGCCTCCACTCGGACAGCGCGCGCGACGTTGATCGGAGTCACGTGCTCCACTCCTCGGACAGGGCCGCATCGATCTGGTGGCAGATCGCCTCATTGGTGAAGTGCTGGAGCGCGATGGCGTCGGTCGGGCACTTGGAGCAGCACAGCCCATCGCCCTTGCACAGAGCGGGGTTCACCACAGCCTTCTTGCCCTCGAGCGTCTCGCTCCAGCTGATGGCGCCGTAGCGGCAGGCCGTGATGCAGGCCCCGCAGGACACGCACTCATGCTCCTCGACGTGGCAGATGGCGCCGGAGGCGGTGACCGAGTCCTGCGACAGAATGCAGCCGGCCCGACCTGCAGCGCCGAGGGCCTGCGCGATGGTCTCCGACATGTGCTTGGGGTAGTGCGCGGCGCCGCAGATGAACACGCCGTCGCCAGCGGCGTCGACCGGCCGCAGCTTGACGTGGGCCTCCTGGAAGAAGCCGTCGGGGCTGATGGCGGACTTGAACATCCGCGCGGCGTCCTGGCTGCCGGCGGACGGGACGACGGCCGCCGACAGCACCACGAGATCCACGTCGAGGGCCAGCTTCCGGCCGAGGATGGGATCGGGAACGGTGACCCGCAGAACGGAGCGCCCCTCGTCGTCACTGGCGGGCTCGACCTCGGGGCCCTCCGCCGGCTCGAAGCGTACGAAGCACACGCCCTTGTCCGCAGCCTCGCGGTAGCTGTCCTCCTTGACACCGTACGTGCGCATGTCGCGGAAGAGGACGTAGACCTCGAGGCCGGGCCACAGCTGCTTCAGCCGGAGCGCGTTCTTGACCGCCTGGCTGCAGCACACGCGGGCGCAGTAGTTGTGGTCGTCGGTCCGGCAACCGACGCACTGGATCATCGCAACCGCGCGCGCGCCGCCGAGATCTTCGCTGGCGAGGCGCTCCTCCAGCTCGAGCTGCGTCAGCACCCGGGGGTCTTGCCCGTAGAGGTGCTCGGTCGGCCGATACTCGTCAGCACCGGTTGCGAGGATGGTGACGCCGTGGAGGATGGTCTTCGTCCGCCCCTCGGACTTCACCGTGGTGACGAAGTTGCCGACATAGCCCGAGGCGTCGGTGATCGTCGCCTCGTGCGACACGTGGACGAGCGGGTGCCGGTAGACCTTGCGCACGAGGTCGCGCACGTACACCTGCACGTCGAGCCCGTCGAGTGTCGTCCGAATCCTCCGCGCCATTCCGCCGAGTTCAGAGTCTTTCTCCACCAGCTCGACCTCGAAGCCCTGGTCGGCGAGGCTGAGCGCGCAGGTCATCCCGGCGACGCCCCCGCCGACCACGAGCGCGACGTGGGTGACCGGGAGCTGCGACTCCTGCAGAGGCTCCAGGTGGACGGCGCGCGCCACAGACATGCGGACGATGTCCTTGGCCTTCTGGGTGGCTTCTTCCTTCTCCTTGGCGTGAACCCAGGAGCAGTGCTCCCGGATGTTGGCCATGTCGAAGAAGTACTGGTTGATCCCGCCCTCGCGCAGCGTGTCGCGGAACAGCGGCTCGTGCGTGCGCGGCGTGCAGGCCGCGACCACGACTCGATTCAGCCCCTTCTCCCGGATGGTGTTCGAGATCCTGGCCGCCGCGTCGGTCGAGCAGATGAACAGGCCCTCTTCGGCGTGCGCCACGTGTTCGAGTCCCCTGGCGTAGTCGACCAGCGACGGCACGCTGACGACGCGTCCGATGTTGGCGCCGCAGTGGCAGGCGAAGACGCCCACCCTGATCTCTTCGGTCGAGACGTCGCGCTCCGCCGGATACACGCGGTCGCGAGCCAGCTTGCCGCGGCGAGAGTGGAGCAGCGCACTCGACATGGCGCCGGCGCCGCTGGCGGTCACGACGGCCTCGGGGATGTCCATCGGGCCCTTGAAGGCGCCGGAGACGAAGACGCCGGGCCTCGTGGTCGCGTTGGGGTTCCCTGGATCGGACTTGCAGAAGCCGTGCACGTCCAACGCGATGCCGAACTGCTGCGCGAGGAGCTTCGCGTCGGCAGGCGGCTCGAGGCCGACGCCGAGCACGACCAGGTCGAACTCCTCCTCCTTCACCGCGCCGCCGCTGGAATAGCGGATGGTGACGTTGTTCGTCTCGGGGATCTCGCGGCCGATCGAGACGTAGCTGCGCTCGAAGCGCACGCCGGGAAGATTCTTCGCCCGCTCGTAGAAGCGCTCGAAGTCCTTGCCGTAGGAACGGATGTCGTTGTGGAAGATCACCGCCTCGCTGTCGGCGTCGTGATCCTTGGCCAGGATGACCTGCTTCTGGACGTAGGTGCAGCATACCGCCGAGCAGTAGCTGTGGCCGCCCGCCTGCACCTGGCGCGAGCCGACGCAGTGGATCCAGGCGATCTTGTGCGGGTGCGTCTTGTCGGACGGCCGCAGGATCTCGCCCTCGTGCGGCCCTGTGGCGCATAGCAGCCGCTCGAAGTCGAGGCTGGTCACCACGTTCTGGATCGTCCCGTACCCGTAGTCACCGCGCGGACGCGGGTCGAAGGCGCCGTAGCCCGGACTGAGGACGATCGCGCCCACCTTGATGACCTCTTCCCTGGGCTGCTGGTGCAGGTCGATCGCGTGGTTCTTGCAGACACTCTCGCAGATCGAACACTTGCCGTCCTCGAGGTAGCGACAGCGGTCGTCAATGTAGGGCACGAGCGGCACGGCCTGGGCGAAGTAGATGTGGATCGCCTTGTTGGTGGACAGCTCCTGGTTGAACGGATCGGGAATCGGAATCGGACAGTACTCGGCGCACGTGGTGCAGCCGGTGCACAGGTCCTCGTTGACGTAGCGCGGCTTCCTGGTCAGCGTGACCGAGAAGTCGCCCGCCTCGCCCGCGACGCTCTTCACCTCGGTGTGGGTCAGGATTTCGATGTTGGGATGCCGATCGCACTCGATGAACTTCGGCGACTCGATGCACATCGAGCAGTCGTTGGTCGGGAAGGTCTTGTCGAGTTGCGCCATCTTGCCGCCGACGGTCGGCGCCTTCTCGACCAGAAACACGCGGTAACCAGCCGTGGCGAGATCGAGCGCGGACTGGATGCCGCTGATTCCGGCGCCTAGCACCATCACGTCGCCAAAGGCCGTGGCCGCCTTCGTCATGACGCCGCGACTCCGTCGAGCGAATCGGCGACGACTTCCGCCAGGTCCTTGATCTCCAGCGTGTCGCCGCCCGCGACGCTGAACCGGCTGTCCTCGAAGTTGCTGATGCAGTAAGGACAGGAGGTGACCAGCATGCTGGCGCCGGTCTCTCTCGCCTGGGCCAGTCTCAAATCGGCGAAGCGTTCGCCCTTGGGCGTTTCCATCCAGATCCTGCCGCCGCCGCCCCCGCAGCACAGGCTGTCCTGACGCCGGTCGGGCATCTCGACCAGTTCGAGGCCGGGCACCTTTCCGAGCACGCTTCGCGGCTGGTCGTAGATCCCGTTGTGGCGCCCGAGGTAGCACGGGTCGTGGTAGGTGACCTTCTTGTCCAGCGGACGGGTGAGCTTCAACCGCCCATTGGCCACGAGCTCCGCCACCAACTCGGAGAGGTGAACCACCTCAAAGTGCACCATGAACTCGGCGTAGTCGCGCTTGAACGCGTGGTAACAGTGCGGCGAGGCGACAAGGATGCGCTTCACCCCGCGATCGATGAAGGCCTTGATGTTGGCCTTCGCCAGCGCGCGGAAGACCTCCTCGCTGCCGGCCTTGCGGATGCTCTCGCCGCAGCAATTCTCGTCGTTGCCGAGAATCCCGAAGTCCACCCCGGCGCGCTGGAGGATCTTCGCGACGGCCACCGACACCTTGCGCACGCGCGGGTCGAAGCTGCCATAGCAGCCGACGAAGAACAGCAGCTCCATCCCTTCGGCAAAGGGCTTCACCCCGAGCCCGCTCGCCCAGCCGTCCCGCCGGCTCCTGTCCTGGCTCAGGGGATTGCCAACGCTCGCGAGACTCGCCCCGGCAGCACGGATCTTTCGCGCCGGGCCGGCAAGTTCGCCGTAGCTCGTGGCGATGCGACGGACGGCGACGCTGACCTCGATCTGCCCGACGCCGCGCGGACACTCTGCCGGGCAGGCGCCGCACGTTGTGCAGCGCCAGATGTCGTCGAGCCCGATCTCGGAGAGGCCGAGGCTGGCCTCGCGGACGACCTTGCGGATGCTGAAGTGTCGCACCCGATTCCACGGGCACACCACGTCGCACTTGCCGCACTGATAGCACAGCCGGCTGGACTGCCCGCCCGCCTGGCTGACGGCCGCGACAATCTCCGCGAAGGGGGCGACGGTTTCCAAACAGATCTCCTCGTTTGTCCGGGCGGCCACGGGGGGCCGCCCCTACGAACATCGGCCAGCGTGACACGCCTGGGATCGCCAGGCTCCAGCCTGGCCCTCCGCCGGGGCGCGATGCATCGCGCCTCTACTTCTCGCCCATCCGGCCGATGGCGTTCATCACCTTCGGCCAGCCGTGCTCGTCAGCCAGCGCCTTCAGACCGATGTCAACATCGTCGCCCGCGGCCACCTTCTCGACCGCCACCTCCCGCTCTTCGTAGACCAGGGCATGCGAGAGGCACCACTGCACGCACATCGGCTCCGTGACAGTCGGATCCGATTCGCACATGTCGCACTTGAGCGGCAGGCCCGAATCCGGCTCCTTGAAGAAGTCGCGGGAGGGGCACGACGCCCGGCAGAATGCGCACTCGTCGTACTCCCTGCCGTCGATGACGTAGCGGTCGCGGCCGGCGCACTCGGCGGCGGTGTACTCACCTGCGTAGACGGGCAGGTAGATGTCCGCGACCTGATCGCGGATCACCCGGACGCGCGACCTGGCGGGGTTGGTGCTGCTGTACTGCGGTTTCGCGTGAAAGGCCGCACAGATCACCTCGCAGGCCCGGCAACCGTTGCACTTGGCGATGTCGATTCTGATGGTCTTGATGGTCTTGGCGTTCGAGCGCGTCATGGCGCGCCTCCCGCGCTCGCGGCCCCATCGCTCGCACTCGCGACGCTCGGCGCCGTGGCGGGCGCGGCGTCCTCTTTCTCGTCCTCCACCTTCAGGATCCCCCGCCGGACGAACTCGTCGGCGACGTCATCGAGGCCAAGCTCGTGCAGCGTCGCTCGCGTCGGGATCCCGTCGCTATTCCACCCCTTGAACCTGTAGTACGCATCCAGCAGCTTCGTCTCGAGCTCGGGGAACCGGTACTTCCAGTGGTCATCGGGCGGCTTCTCATCCGCACGGCGCATACCGCGAAGGATGTTGAGGGCCCGGACCAGCGTGCGGGTCCGCCGGATCACGTGCTGGAGGCCGGCCTCGTCCAGATCGAGGCCGGCGCCAGACGAGATGATCGACGGCCAGTTGTGGAGGTGGTACGGCGGCTTGAGCGGGAACGATGACAGCCCGGCGCATACCCCGACGCTGTCGTCGACGTAGTGCATCATTTCCTGCCAGTGCACGATCTCGGAGGTCGCGTCGACGGGCGGATAGTTGGGAATCGACTTCTCGCCCCGCGGCTCCCAGTCGAGGAACCACTGCTTGAACCGCTCGTCGGGGACGTGCTCCCAGTCCTTGACGAAGGCCTCGCGCTCCTCCTTGGTCGCAAACGGCGTCTGCGGGAAGTTCCCTTCGATCTGGGTGATGTTGATCTTCTCGCCGGTCGAGTACATCAGGAAGTAGATGGGATTGAGCATCCCCAGCTTGAGCGGCAGCTGCTCGTGCTTCTTGATGTTGTTGTGGGCGAACGCCTGCG
>Ga0315278_10004181_pt1 | contig 12988 bp, 15 predicted proteins | sample YL17G06_0_MG_FD_203880 | JGI IMG/M metagenome (GOLD analysis project Ga0315278, IMG submission 203880) | Sediment microbial communities from Yellowstone Lake, YNP, Wyoming, USA - YL17G06_0 | ecosystem: Environmental > Aquatic > Freshwater > Lake > Sediment | place: USA: Wyoming | collected...
TGGCCAAAATTTACAGTTTGACTTGAAACACTTACAAGAGTTATTTAGGATTACTTTAGATATAGAGCGAGACCTCTACGCCACCCCCAATAGTAAGATCGTGCTCGAGATGGGAATTCTTAGACTATGCCTGTAAAAGGATTTTACGCAGCCATTGGAAACGATAGCCCCATTATAGAAAATAAATGGTTGCTGGATTTAGAGAATAAGTTTCCCGATCACACGTGGCTACGTTATAACATGGCTATAGATACTGTAGACTTTCGGGCAGTGGCCATGGAATATTTCTCTGAGAATCTTTTCTCATCCGGAACTTGTATTGTAATTAGACACGCAGATAAGAAGCAACAAGAAGTAGAAACGTTCTTATCGGAACTATTAGAAAACCCTATAAAAGAAAACACAGTTATTCTGATACAAGATACTTGTAATAAAACAACTCGCTTAGGTAAGTTATTAAAGGACAAGTTTAGTTGTTCGGAATTTGAGAAACAGGAAATAAAACCCTTTGATCTTCTTGACGCTTTGAATACAAAGCGCTTAAACAAGGTTTTACAGTTTTCCAGTCTTCTGTTTGACGCGGACTATAATCCTCTTGCTCTATTTTCTTTATTGTTAAATCATTTCCTCTTTCTTCGGAAACTTCGAGAAGTAGAGGGCTTAGGAATAGATGGTGCCGCAAAAAAACTTGGACAGCATCGTTTTAGGATACAGAAAGCCTTACCTGCTTTTCACTACTGGGCGGTGTCGGACATAGACCGCGCTCTATTAGAATTAAGTAAATTAGATAAAAATATACGGACTTGGCAATACGATGAACGGACACTTATTGAAATGTTCTTGATAAATATCTGTTTATAGCGTATAATTTAATAAGAGGTGTTACTAATGGATATAAGCAAAGCAAGAAAGTACTTGAAGAGTCGACAATCGGACATGCAACATCTTACATCTTTTGCGTCAATGTATAATACGGCTAAAGCCCGTTATAGTGATATACGCCTGCGAATAAAGACTGGGAGAGAAAACAGTCCTGGAGAACTATCGGAGAAAGAAGTCTACGCTCTTTTAGACTTTGCTGTATTGACATATCTGAAAAACCACAACGCCCTACCTGCAGACGTTTCTGATCTTTTCGTAGGAAAGCCTTCTTTAGAAAGTCTGAAAGAACGTGCGATTGGTTGGTTATCTGTATAGAATGGATATGGTATTAAAATATATAGCAGATACTACTTTCCAGAATTCTCCGGACGGTGAGGCTGCTACATTTATTTGGGACAGCGAAGTGGTCATCATTAGATATACCCAGAAATTAGAAACTAAGTACGTAATCATAAGTTCTAATTCCCAAAGAGTAGAAGAGCAGGCGATTATATATTTAGAAGATAAGTTCAAGTTAGAAGTTAGTGATTTAGAGAGGTATTAACATGCGTTTCTATTTGTCGGGCGGAATGGAATTTAAAGACGGATTAGGTAAGGGTTGGAGAGAAACAATAACAAAGGCGTTAGCGTTACTTGGACATATTGCTGTGGATCCTGTAAAAGAAGAGATGGAAGACAGCGAGGCAACCACCTACCACTGGGCCGAAAAGAAACTAAAAGAAGATTTAGATGATTTTAGGCACATGGTTCGTCTAAAGATGTTTCGAAAAGATATGCGCGCTATTCAAGATACGGACGCTGTTATTTTGTTATATGACGAGTCTGTGCAACGCGGTGCAGGAACTTTAGCAGAAGCGTGGGAAGCCTTTCGCGAGGCTAAACCCGTGTATGTTGTGAGTTCTTTTGAAAGAAGAGATGTTCCCGGATGGTTAATAGGAGAGTCGACGGCCTTGTTTGAAAACTTTGCTCAACTGTTAGCATATGTCGAAGACCATGAACAACTTAAGTTTGATAGGCACGTGGCAGAATTTATTCGGGATTCTTACCTAGAAGGAATCTATAAAGGACGGTAAAAGCAGTGGACGAACTTACATTACTTGGAGATCTAACTCTCGTACCAGTAATTATAGCATTCACACAGATGCTTAAGAAAGTTACGCCGACCTGGAATTCTGATCTAACGGCATTCCTTATAGCCATACCTCTTTGTTTAGGGCACAGCCTTTATGATCTTAAAGACCTGACTGTCTTTTATACTTTTTTAGGCGCTTTTCACTTTATAATTAATTGTGTAATAACTGGCGTCGCCACCGCGTTTACAGCGGGTAAGGCCTATGACTTAGCCTATGGGGACAAGCAACTTGCAAAGCAAAAGCAGGTCCTGCATGAAAAGATCGCTATATTAGAAACTAGTATTCCAACCGAGGTACCCGATGCAGAGGCTACGAAACAAGCTGAGCAAGATAAAAAACTTGCTGAAATTTTGGGGAGATAAAAAAGACATGTCTGGTGTAGCTGACGCAATTAGAAATACGCAATTAAAGCAAGAGCATCTCCGCAGACGTAAAGATATGGAAATGCTCCTTAAGATGGTACAGGAAGATCGACTCCACGAGGCGGATGCTCGACAGTTAGAGATCTTACGCTTAGTAAGAGAGTTAGGAGGGATAGGTCTAGAACTTCCGGCTGCTCCGGCTGTTTTACCTACGTCTGTTATAGATGAAGACAGGTTGGCTACGTTAGTAGCAGAAAAATTAGCTGCGAGCTTGGGAAGCATTTCACAATCTCCGATGGGTACTCAAGTTACTCCCTTGCAGGAAGATCGTCCCGCGCTGAGACATGTTTCTATAGACCTGGAACAGGTGCCTGAGGACAATATAAAAGTTAGTGTAACAGATTTAGGCGAGAGTACCCAAAGCCCAGACTCTGAGGATCCTACAGATAAACTTAAGCGGTTAAAGATACTCAAAGGTTTACATAAGTAATGGATACCGCTACTTTAGAGAGATTAAAAGTGCAAGGAGCTACATACATAGACGAACAGGGCGTACGTGTAATAGACGCCTCTAAGCTGGGTAACTTAGATCTAACACCCCCGACGGAGGACCCACGTATGACTATCACGAATACTGAAAGTATTCCCCCCACCCCACAAGAGCAAGTGCCTGAACCTGAAATAGTTACGGCGCCAATAAAGCATAAGAAAAAGGAGTTATTAATGAATGAAGAAGAAGTACCTCTGGGCGTTGGTCTCGATATAGGCACTGCTTTTTTAGTTGCTGGTAGATTTGGACCTAACGGAAAGATAAACTTCAAGAATTTTAGAGACTGTTTTATAGAATTGGAACCTAAGACGGCTATAAATAAAAAGTTCATGCAGAAAGGTCTCGATAGCCGGGGTGCACCTTACATAGAAAAAGATGGAAAGTTTTATGTTCTTGGTGAAGAAGCTTTTTTAATGGCCAACGAGCGGCACATAAATACTCGTCGTCCTATGGCCAAAGGCGTATTAGCTCCAGGAGAAAAAGATGCCCTCTTCATTATGAAAGAGATTATCCGTCTTTTGGTAGGAGTCCCTAAAGTTCCTAACGAAAAGTTAGTATTTTCTGTACCCGCTAAACCTATTGATGCTCAGTTCGATCAACTTTTTCATCAAGACGTACTACGGTCGTACATAAAGAGTTTAGGTTTTGATGCCCAGCCTATGAACGAGGCGGAAGCGCTTGCTTATACTGAATTACTAGACGAGAGTCTTACCGGTATTGTTATCTCGCTAGGAGCAGGGATGGTGAACGTAGCTGTGCTTTCGGCCGGGGACCCTGTTGTAGCTTTTAGTACCTCCAAGTCTGGAGATTACGTTGACGAGTCTGCTGCTAGAGCTACTAGTATGACTAACAGCCTTGTTCAACAAGAAAAGGAAAGTCCGGAACTAGATTTAATGAACCCCGACCCAAGTAATCAGATTCATCAGGCCATTGCCGTCTATTATGGGAATCTTTTAGTTTATACCTTAGAACAAATAGCATATGACTTAAGTCGGTCTCCCAAATTACCCAAATTCAAAGATCCTATCCCGCTGGTGGTCGCTGGTGGAACTTCTTTACCCCGGGGCTTCGTTGATAAATTTCGACAAGCACTGGGAGCAGTAGATATGCCAATTAAGATTAGCGAGGTACGCCATGCGGCAGATCCGCTAAACGCTGTTGCCAACGGTCTTGTACTCGCAGCGTCAATGGACTAATAGGAGATAACATGGCAAAAGTTTATACACCCAGTGCTACAATTTCTAATCAGAAGATAGTAACTACGAAAGAAGATAGAGCTCGAGATGTTCAGCAGTTTAAAGAACGTAAAGCAGAACAGGAGAGGATTAAGACTGAGCGTTTTGCTAAGATTAAAGATAGAAAGAAAAATAAGCCTGGCGGCGGTAGCGGTGGTTTAGGTGGGCGTGGAATTAACATTGAAATTAAGGGAGAATAGTCTTATTATTCTAGTTAGGCAAAATAGTTGTATTCGTAATACAAAGGGGTTACATGCTAATACTCAAAAGTAAGTTAGGAATGACTATTCTCTATAAAAGGATTAAAAGTAAATTTGTGGATATGCGATATGGTATTAAGTGCGGCTCTATAGACGAGTTAGCCCCTACCGACTGGGGACTTTGTCACGCCCTTGAGCATATGTTCTTTAGAGGTACTACTAACAGGGATTGGTCTGAAATTAATAGAGGGACAAAAAGAATAGGCGGCTACTCTAACGCACAGACTGGGTATTCTAATACCCTGTATCAAATGAACACTACTAAAGATGCTTTTAGAGCAGGCTTTGAAATTCTGGCTGACTGCATGTACAACTCAAAGTTTCCTGAAGAGTGGTGGGAAGTAGAAAAAGGCGCAATCATTACTGAAATTAATATGCGAGAAGATTCCCCAGACCTGGTTTTAGCAGAGTACGCGATAGAGAACGCTTTAGGGAAACGAGCACATGATATTTCAGGCAGCCCAAGTAACATAGAAAACGCTACGATTGCGGATTTATTAAGATTTAGAAATTCTTATTACAGCGGTCCTAATTTAGTTTTGGCTATAGCGGGAGATCTTTCTAAACAAGAAGTTCTAAAGGTTGTTAACCGATTTGATAAATGGCCTTCGCGTAAGCCGGTACCAAGAAAAGCGGTCACTGGTAAGTTTAACTATGCCCCGGTATCGCTTCATAGAAAAGAATTAGCCCAAGCATACGTCTTAAAGATGAAACCCATAAAGTTAGTTTCTGACGAAGAAGATTTTGCTATGGGCGTAGCCGGGGATGTTCTATCTACTATTTTATTTGAGGAATTACGAGAAAAGCAGGGACTCTGTTACGGCGCCGGTTGCTCTTTTTTTGATGACATAACAGACAAGGAGATAGTTGAAATAGGTACGAGTGTAGATCGTAGTAACCTAAAACCTATCTTAGGGTTGTTAGATAAGACGCTTACCTACTTTCTTAAAGAAGGGTTGACTGACGCTCGTTTAGAAGAAACTCGTGCAACCGTTAAACGACAACTTCTGACTGCCTCTGAAACCCCCTCCGCCAATACAAAAATGATGCTTGACGTCTACTTTGACGGAGATACGACAGATAAACTAACAGTATACACTGGGTTTCTTAAAACAATTAAAGACTCTTATATTCGTAAGATTGCTAAGAAACACTTGGTTGGTAACTTTAAGACTTGTATTATGACAGAAAAGAGTAAGTAACAATGAAAAGAGCATTAACTTGGGACGACGTTTGCCTAGTACCGCAATTTAATAATGTTCCCAGTAGAACTATTCCAGATCTTTCTACATGGTTAACCAAAAATAAAAAGGTTGGCATGCCACTGGTTCCGGCAAACATGGACACGGTTATAGGCGAAGCACTAGCAAATACGATTATAGCTAACGGCGGTATACCTATATTCCATCGGTTCTCGCCTATAGATACTCAAATAGCGCTGGTAAAAAAATACACAGGGGCCTGTTTTATATCTTGTGGACTAAATGACTTCGAAAACTCTCTTAGGGTGTCAGAGAACGCGATTGGCGTTTGCATAGACGTGGCACACGGACACAGCGATATGATGTTTAACTTTATCGAAGCGTTCAAAAAAGTATTCCCTGATAAAGACGTGATTGCGGGAAATGTTTGTACTGCCCTAGCTTACCACGACCTGGTAAACGCGGGCGCTGACGCGGTTAAGGTTGGCGTTGGCCCTGGGGCTGTTTGTACCACCCGTATGGTAACGGGCTTCGGTGTCCCGCAGTTTACGGCGATACGCGACTGTGCTGAAGTTGCAGAGAAACTTCGTATTCCTCTTATTGCCGACGGGGGCATAAGGAATAGCCGAGACGTCGTTCTCGCCTTAGCTGCCGGGGCATCTACAGTGATGGTGGGAAAACTATTTGCACTTACTAACGAAAGTGTCGCCGAAAATAGATTAGCTAATATTGAGGGTTACTTCCGCGGTAAGCCTGTGGGTGGTATACTGATGGCAAAATACCGAGGGCAAGCCAGCGAAGATTTTCAAAATGACTTCTACGGGGGTCTAAAAGACAAGACGGTAGCTGAGGGCACTTCGTTCTGGGCACCGGTCTCTGGATCAGCCCAGAAGCTTATAGACACCCTTTTAGGTGGGTTACGGAGTGGATTAACCTACGGCGGGGCCAAGAATATCAAAGAACTTCAGCGTAAAGCGGAGTTTGTAAGTGTAACTTCTAATTATATGGAAGAGAGTAAACCACGACAATAGGGAGGTCGTATGCCAGAAAAAGCGGTAATTACAGAGGCGATGCGTCAGAAGGAAAAAGTAACCCGTCCTTTTGTTAACAAGTACTCCGCACTTATGGACTTAGATCCTGATGTTATTCGTGCAATTATTTCGAATGAATCCCACTTTGTGGCTACGGCCACTAGCCCTACCGGAGCATATGGTTATGGGCAGTTTACCTCTATTGCGGTAAAACAAGTACAGAATATTGCTCGTATGAATCCGGCAGTAGCAGACTTAGTCAATTTTTCTAAAGCGGAAGCATCTGATCCCGATCGGGGTATAAAAGCGATTTGTGCAACCTTATGGTGGCTCTTTCACGTGAAGTATGCGAGCGTGTCTGATAAGAAGACTCGTTTGGAAGCGGTACTTACTTTTTATAACGCCGGGGGTAAGGCTGCTGCACTAGTTGTTAAGTACGGCGGGCATACTCAAGCGCTACCTTATATTAAAACACAGCTATCTCCTACCGAGCGTAGTCAGGCAGATGTGTATGTACCTCGCGTAATTGCCTGGTTTATTCAGTGGCACGAGTTTTTTAAGTCTAGTGACCCTCTTGACTCTGGTATTACTACACCCGAGTCGACCCCAGACCCAGTTACTTCACCTTCTGAACTACCTGAAAAATATAAACCTCTGTTAGAAGCCCTTCAACTTCTTCACAATGATACGGATGGGGTAAGCATTACTACGACGTCTAGAGAAGGAATGACTGAGATTAATATTCTTATTCCTGGAGAGTATAGTGGTTTCTCTATTGCAAGATGAAGATTCGTCTGTAGTTAAAACACCGGAACAAGTAGAGAAGATGCGAGCGTCCGCTACGCTGCTCTCACAGTGCTTGCGCTTGCTTGTAGAACGTGCTCTGCCCGGGGTTTCTGGGTTGGAGTTAGACGTACTCGCGGAAGAGTTTATTAGGGACCATGGGGCAATTCCTGCTTTCAAAAACTATGGAAGTGCCCCCGGTTTTCCAGGTAGTATTTGTTTCTCTCGAAATGACGTGGTAGTTCACGGAATACCAGTAGCTTCTGATATTATAGAAGATCGGGATATACTTACTATAGATAGCGGCCTATCCTTGGACGGGTGGTTCGCAGACGCGGCGCGTCTTATAGAAGTAGGAAAGACTTCAGAAGAAGACACAAAGCTTGTAGCTGCCTCAAGAGCGGCTTTACAGGCTGGGATCGATGCCTGTCGCGTTGGGAACACACTTGGGGATGTTTCTTTTGCAATACAACTTTCTATCGGCCTTAGCCGTTACTATAATGTTATCCAGTTTTGTGGGCATGCCATAGGACAGAAGATGCATGAGGCGCCTAGAATTCTTAACTGTGGAATAAAAGGAACAGGTATACCCCTACAGACAGGGATGGTGTTCTGTTTGGAGCCCATACTTTTAAAGAAAAAAAGTGAACTTGGTTTGCGGTCCGATAAGTGGACAGTAGTTACTTTGGACGGATCAAGAGCTACGCACATAGAGCAGATGGTTTTGGTCACCGACGGAGAACCTGAAATTCTTAGTGCATAGTTACGATAATTATCGTATATTTTACTTACGGGGCGTTGCCCTGTAAGAATCCAATAGGAGGATTAGTTATTATGGTTACAGGTATTGTGAAGTGGTTTGACCCTAAAAAGGGATTCGGTTTTATTGTTTCTAACGAAGCAGACGGAGACGTCTTTGTGCACTGGACAAAGATTACGATGGAAGGATTTAAAAAGTTAGATATGGATGAGACAGTTGAGTTTACGTTAGTAAAAGCGGCGGATGGTAAGCCTCAGGCAGAAAATGTCATACGGACAAATCCTCCGGTCAATACGTAAAAGTGTGGAAGTAGGAGTAGTTAATGACCAACTCTAAAAAAATTGCTTTAAAAGATTTAGTAGTTCAAGATGAAGTCCAAGCGTTCAGAGAACTGAATTGGGTTGGTACTTTTGAGGACTACCTTAATAAAGTAAGAGCTAATCCTCTTATTCTACGCAATGCATTCCAAAGAATGTTTGACATGCTTGTATATTTCGGTAAAACCGATGTCAAGCGGGGTAAGAATAAAACTGTCGCAGTATATAAATTCTTTGAAGACGTAGCTGGTAGCGGCGAGGATGCGGTTTTTGGTATCGAAGAAAGCTTAGAGGTTTTAGTTAGGATTTTTGAGTCCGCAGCCCAAAGCCATGGTCCAGAACATAGAATTCTCTTACTTCACGGCCCCGTAGGGTCGTCCAAAAGCACAATTGCTCGACTACTAAAAAGAGGACTTGAGCATTACTCTAGAATACCAGAAGGAGAAATGTATACTTTTTCCTGGGATATTCCGGCAGGAATATTAAATACGGTGCCCTTAGGCTTTTTCGAAGGTTCGCCTATGAATGAAGAGCCCTTGTACTTACTCCCCACAGCCGTTAGAGATAGATTTCTAGCGCAAGTTCCTGTTGGTAGTTATCCACTACTTCTTCCAGGCAACCTATCTCCGTCTAGTCGTTTTCTATTCAATGAACTTCAAGCCCACTATAACGGTGATTTAGAAAAGGTGATAAGTCACGTTGCAGTCAAGAGACTAACCCTTTCCGAATCTGATCGACGTGGTATTGGAACATTTCAACCTAAGGATGAAAAGAATCAGGACTCCACAGAACTATCTGGAGAAATGAATTTCCGTAAGGTAGCAATCTATGGTTCAGATGCGCACCCCTTGGCTTTCAACTTTGATGGAGAATTTCAAGTAGGTAATCGAGGGATGGTAGAGTTTATAGAAGCTTTAAAACTAGATACTGCCTTCTTGTACGATCTTTTGGGCGCGTCTCAAGAACACAGTATTAAGCCTAAGAAATTCTCTCAAACGTATATCGACGAGGTTATTATCGCGCACACTAATGAACCAGAATATAAGAAGCTTCAGAATAACCAGTTTATGGAGGCCTTAAGGGATAGAACGATTAAGATTGACGTTCCTTATATAACTAAACTGAGTGATGAGATAAAGATTTATGAAAAGTATTATAATAATAGATCTTTGGCTAAGCACGTTGCCCCGCACACCTTAGAGGTGGCTGCAATGTGGGCCGTATTATCTCGTTTAGAAGAACCGAAGAAGGCTAGACTGACACTTATTCAGAAGATGAAACTTTACGATGGTAAAAACATACCAGGCTGGAATGAGAATAGCATAGAAGAGCTTCGAGACGACGCTGTTAACGAAGGTATGTTTGGTATCTCTCCCCGGTATATCCAAGATAAGATAGCCAATGCACTAGTGTCTCCCAGAACATATGTCAATCCTTTCATGGTCCTAAATGAATTGGACGACGGTTTAAAGAGTCACTCTTTAATTAGTAGCGAAGAAACTAGAAAACAGTACGCCGACCTCATCAACCTTGTTAAGGCTGAGTATGAAGATATAGTTAAGAGCGAAGTGCAGCGTGCTATCGCGGCTGATGAAGAGGCTGTAGAGAGACTTGCTAAGAATTACTTGGATAACGTTGACGCGTATACGGCTAATGAAAAAATTCAAGACCCCTTTACTAATCAAGAAATTCCACCCAATGAAGAGCTAATGCGTTCTATCGAAGAAAAGATAGAAATACCAGATAGCCGAAAGGATGATTTCCGTAGAGAAATTATGAACTATATGGGTAGAACGGCTAATAGAGGAGAAGTCTTTGATTTCCGGAGTAACGCACGCCTATACAAGGCGCTACAGTTGAAACTATTCGAAGATCAGAAGGACTCTATCAAACTGAGTAGTTTAGTTTCTAAAACCGTAGACCCTGAGACACAAGCAAAGATAGACGTTGTGAAAGCCAGACTTGTTAAAGACTTTGGTTATAACGACGAGTCTGCTACGGATGTTCTTCAGTTCGTGAGCGGTATTCTTGCTAGAGGCGACATCCAGGAAGAAAAGAAGTAATGGGTCAGAAAATAGAAAAGGACCTTTCCCGTTTTCAGAAAAAGAAGAAAGCGGTTGTAAAGAGTAATCTAAAGAACCTTATAAAAGAAGATGCTATTATTGTAAAACAGGGAAAGAAATACGTTTCTATTCCTATAACTAAACTTAACATTCCACATTTTAAGTTTGGAGAGAATCGGAGTGGTGAGGGTAAAGGCGCAGGGCAGGGCCCACAGGCGGGAGACGAGCCCGGAAGACACTTACGGGAAACGGATGTTTCGCTTGAAGAACTTGCCGAAATGCTTGGAGAAGAACTTGAACTTCCTAGAATAGAGCCGAAAGGCGCTAATATTATGAAGGAAGAGAAAGATCGATATACTGGCGTTCGGATCGTGGGTCCAGAATCTTTAAGACTTAATAGACGAACTTACAAAGAGTCCTTAAAGCGGCAACTGTCGTGCGGAAACTACGATTACGACAACCCTATAATTGTACCTATAAAACAAGACAAGCGGTATCGCTCCTGGAAAACCATTATGGAGCCGCAAAATAACGCAGTGATCATTTATGGTATGGATGTGTCGGCTTCTATGGGAACGCAACATAAGGCTCTCGCCAGACAAGTTGCTTTCTGGATAGACCTCTGGTTAAATTATAACCATCCGGGGTTAGAAAAAGCCTACATCATGCACGATACTCGCGCTTGGGAAGTAGACCAAGAAGCCTTTTACCACACGACGACTGGCGGCGGCACTAAAATATCTTCCTACTTTGAAAAGGCTAGAGAAATCATCGAAAAGAAGTATAAACCCGAGGACTGGAATATTTATCTTCTCTACTTTTCAGACGGAGATAACCTAGGGGAAGACGATTCGGCGTGTGATCGTCTTATAGAGCTTCTTTTAGACAAAGTAAACTTGATTGGTTATGGTCAACTGGATTTACCCACTTACTACAGTTCTTCGTCTGACTTTTATAATCACATAGCAGGTCTTTATGCAAATAACCCTAAGGTTGTAACTAATAGGTTAAAAGACAATGCTGACATAATTCCTACGCTTCAAGCCTTTTTTAGACGGAGTAAAGACAATGAACAGTAAGTATGAGTATACCCGCCCTTTTCCTACAGAATTAAAACAGGCTAAAAGAGAAATAGAAGCCCTATGTAGGAAAGAAGGATTAGACTTTTTCGATGTTATTTTCGAAATGGTCACCAGAGACGAGATGTGTGAATTTGCTGCATACCTTGGCTTTCCTAGTAGATACCCACACTGGTCTTTTGGACAAGAGTATGACTACTATTTAAAGCATCACCAGTGGGATCAATTTAGAATTTCTGAGATGGTTATTAATAACGACCCTGCTATTGCTTATCTAATGGACAGCAACGGCTTAGTAGATCAGCAGATGGTGATGGCCCATGTTTATGGACACGTGGATTTTTTCAAGAATAATGCTTATTTTAAGTATACTAATAGAAAAATGTTAAACAAGATGGCTAACCACGCCAGTTTAGTCCGGAGGTATATAGATATTTACGGAGATGCCGAAGTTGAAGCCTGGGTAGATATCTGCCTATCTATACAGAATTTAATAGACCCTCACTCTGTGGCTATTCGAAGAACGGAAGAAAAAAGTTTAGAATTTGATTTTGAAGATCCTAAGTTTAAGAAGGCGGGTCGTTTTGACGTAGATAAAGATTATATGGAGAGATATATAAATACCCCAGATTTTATCGAGCACCAGAAAAAGACAGCCGCTACCACGAGAAAGAAGGATAAGAACTTTCCTGCACGCCCTATGCGTGACGTTGTTCTATTCCTATATCAGTACGCGGCACTTCCGAAATGGAAGGTAAACATCTTGGGCATGATAAGAGAGGAATCTTATTATTTTGCTCCGCAAGCTATGACCAAAATCCTTAATGAGGGATGGGCGAGTTATTGGCATTCCCACGTAATGACTAAATTGGGCATCGCCGGGGATTCAGGGATTGTAGATTATGCCACCCATTGTGCTGGAACCTGGGCCACCGACCACAATCCTTTCAACCCCTACAAACTGGGGGTAGAATTATTTCGTGATATAGAAGAGCGTTGGGATAAAGGACAGTTTGGTGAAGAATGGGATAAGTGTGAAGATTTACTAGTTAAACAGGCTTGGGATAAAAAACTCGGGCTGGGGAGAGAAAAGATTTTTGAGGTCCGGGAGTTGTATAACGATGTAACCTTCTTGGAAACCTTTCTTACCCCCGACTTTTGTCTCAAAACCAAGATTTTTGATAAATTAGTGATAAAACACTATGGTGAGGCTTTAAAGTTAGGTAAAATGACTTTATTTGATGCTTATAACGATTTAAAGCGCGGTCTTCTTTTTCAGATGACCAATCGGGCCAGTCCCTTTATTTATGTTATTAATGGTAATTACCAAA
>Ga0315278_10004183_pt1 | contig 12983 bp, 11 predicted proteins | sample YL17G06_0_MG_FD_203880 | JGI IMG/M metagenome (GOLD analysis project Ga0315278, IMG submission 203880) | Sediment microbial communities from Yellowstone Lake, YNP, Wyoming, USA - YL17G06_0 | ecosystem: Environmental > Aquatic > Freshwater > Lake > Sediment | place: USA: Wyoming | collected...
CGAAGTTCTCGCTCGATGTGATCGTGGATTTGGCCGTGCCCATCGGCGAGTACAACAGCAGCCAGGCCCTGAACATCGGTCAGAACCGTTGGTATGGGCGCCTGGGCGCCCCGATCGTCTGGCAGCTCGGTCCGTGGGTGCCCGGTCGTCGCACGACCCTGGAGTTCCTGCCCGCCGTGTGGTGGTTCACGACCAACGACGACTATGACGGCGGGAAGACGCTCACGACCGATCCGCTGTACGAGTTGGACGCGCATCTGACGCGAGATTTCAACGAGCACCTCTGGGGGTCGTTCGACGGCGCCTGGTATAACGGCGGCCGGTCGAGCATCGACGGCGTCGCGGGTGAGAAGCTCGACAACCTGGCACTCGGCATCACGCTCGGCTACCAGATCAACGAGAACATGACCCTCATGTTCGGCTACAAGTCGACCATCGCCGACAGCGCTCCCTCGGACCTTCGCATGGACGGGTTCACGGTGACGCTCTTGTCGGGATGGCACGCGCTCGTCGAAGGCGCGCGGAGGCTCAAGAGCGAATAGGAATGACGGAGCTCGGCCTTCGTCGATGCCGGCGCACGGCCCTCTTGGCGCTCGTGGTGTGGCTCCGGTCGACCGCCGGCGCCGTCGCAAGCGAGTCGTCGACGGAATTCTGGCCAGAGGTTGATCTCTGGCTGCGCCTTACGCCCGCGTGGCGCCTTTCGACGCTGGTCGCCGTAACGAGAAACGTCGAGACCGACTACCGCGAGGGGAGCCTCGTCTTGCAAGGCGACTATGCCTGGCGGAAACCGGGGCTCCTCTACAACGGGCGGCTGCTGGACGAGAGCCGGGCGGAGAGCATGAAGGCCATGATGGTCCGCGCGGGATATCTCGGCACGACGAGTCTCGGCGACGGCGGCGATGCGTACCAGGAAAAGACGATCTTCCTGGAATGGCACCTGAGGGTTCCGCTCGCTAGCCAGGTCCTGCTCTCGCACCGGCTGCGCACCGACCTCCGCTAGTTGGACGACCCGCCCGAGTTTTCGGAGCGGTGGCGGTACCGGATCATGGTCGAGAAAGAGATCAATACCGCCCTGACCGTCGTGCCGGCGATGGCGGATTGGATCCTGGCGCAGCGGGAGGAACGCGAATTCACGGTGGTCCGCCGTTTCCGCAATGGCTATCTGCGGTTTCTCGGCGCAGCCCTGCGGCGCCCGGGGTTGACCCTCGGGACGGCAGGCGTCTTCCTCGTCGCTGCCTTGGCGTTGGTGCCGTTTCTCGGCGCGGAGTTCATTCCGACCCTCGACGAGGGCTCGATCGCGATCAACGTCGTCAAGCTGCCGAACGCCTCGCTCGACGGGTCCGTGGCGACGGCGGGGATGATCGAGGCCCGCGTCAAGCGCTTCCCCGAGGTCGCCACCGTCGTCACGAAGACGGGCCGCGCGGAGATCTCCGAGGACCCGATGGGTCCCGAGCAGAACGACGTCTTCATCATGCTCAAGCCGCGGCGCGAGTGGACCACCGGGCGCAGCAAGCCGGAGCTGATCGAGGCGCTCAACGCCGACCTGTCGGCGATTCCGGGAATCCGGCTGTCGTTCTCACAGCCGATCGCGCTGCGCGTCAACGAGCTGATCTCCGGCGTCAAGAGCGACCTCGCGGTCAAGGTCTTCGGCCCGGACCTCGGCGTGCTGAAGCAATTCGCGGACCGCGCGGCGGCTGTGGTTCTCGGTGAGGTCAAGGGCGCTCGGGACGTGAAGGTCGAGCAGGTCACGGGAATGGAGCAGTTCGATATCGAGCTCGATCGCGACGCGATGGCCCGTTACGGTATCAATGCCGGTGACGTCAACGAGATCCTCGAGGCCGGGGTGGCGGGCCGCACGGTGACGCATTTCGTTGAAGGTCAGCAACGCTTCGCCATCGTGGTCCGGTTCCCGGAGCAGGCGCGTGGCGATGTCGCGGCGCTGAACGCCCTCCTGGTTCCCGCCCCGGGCGGTGAGCGCGTCCCGCTCGGCCAGCTGGCGACGATCAAGCCTATCGAGGGCGCGGCACAGATCAGCCGCGAGAGAGGAATGCGGCGCGTCGTGGTCGAGGCCAACGTGCGGGGGCGCGACCTCGGCAGTTTCGTCGCAGATGTCCAGGCCGGGATCCGGCCGCTAATTCAGGGGCTCCCGTCCGGATACTGGGTCGAGTTCGGAGGGCAGTTCGAGCAGCAGCAGCGCGCGATGCGGCAATTGGCGATCATCGTGCCGATTGTGCTCTTGCTTATCTTCGTCCTCCTCTATGCTGCCCTCGGTTCAGTGAAGAACGCGCTGATCGTCGTCCTCAACCTCCCGTTCGCCCTCGTCGGCGGGGTGATAGGCGTCGTCGCGTTTCGACTGGATCTATCCGTTTCGGCCGCGGTCGCGTTCATCGTCCTCCTCGGCATCGCCGTACAGAATGGCGTCGTCCTGGTTACGTTCTTTCGGCAGCTCAGGGACAAGGGACGCACCGTTTCCGAGACCGTCCGAGAGGGGTGCGAGCTGCGCTTCCGTCCGCTGTTCATGACCGCGCTGACCGCGTTCCTCGGCTTCATTCCAGTGCTCTGGGCTACGGGACCAGGCGCGGACATTCAGAAGCCGCTCGCGGTGGTCGTAATGGGCGGCCTCATCACGTCGACGCTGCTGACGCTCGTCGTCCTCCCGGTCGTCTACTCGCTGGTGACCCGGGACACGACGACGGTAGAGTAGGGAGGTGGCCGAGTCGACGCGGGCCGTTTCGCGAAGGAGCGGACTCAGGCCACGGGCTGAGGTGGTCCTCGCCGCAATTCTGTTCGGCGCGGCGACGCCACTGTCCAAGGCGCTTCTGAGTGAAGTACACCCGATCGTTCTCGCGGGATTGCTCTATCTGGGAGCCGGTCTCGGGGCGGCACTGATGCTGACCGTCCGCGGATCGTTCGTCCGACGCGACGCCCAGCGCGCACGGTTCGGATGGGAACGACGCGACGTCCTCGCACTGGCCGGAGCGATCCTGGCGGGCGGTGTAGTCGCCCCCATCGTCATGATGTACGGTCTCCGCGCCGCGCCCGCAGCCACGGCCTCTCTGTTGCTCAACTTCGAGATCGTGGCGACGGCGCTGATCGCCGCAGCGGTCTTCCGCGAAGCGATCGGAGGCAGGGCGTGGGTGGCGGTGGGGCTCATTACAACCGCCGGTTGCATTCTGGCCTGGCGAGCGAACGAACCTTGGGGCATGTCTGTCGGCGTCCTCGGGATCGTCGGCGCGTGTGTGCTCTGGGGCCTCGACAACAACCTGACGCGAGTCGTTTCCGCCAAGAATCCGATCGCCATCGTATGCGTCAAAGGCCTTGTAGCCGGCTCGATTACCGTCGGCCTGGGAATGGTCGTCGGTGCCGGATTACCGCCGCTCGGCATCTCGGCGGCAGCAATGGCGCTCGGGAGCGTGGGCTTCGGAGCCAGCATCGCGCTGTACATCCGGGCGCTCCAGGACTTGGGAGCAGCCCGGACGGGAGCATTGTTCGGCGTTGCGCCGTTCTTCGGCGCGCTCGTATCGATGGTGATCTTTCCCGAGGCGCCGGGTGCACTCGTTCTCGGGGCGCTCCCATTGATGGCCGCGGGGGCAGCCCTACTGTTCGCGGAGGCGCATCGGCATTCGAACCGGCATCCGGAATTGGTCCATGATCGCCGGCACAGCCATGAAGATGGCCACCACGATCACGTTCACGAATCCGGCGAACCGTTAACCGGAACGCACCACTCACATCCTCATCGGCACGAGCCCATGACGCACGACCATCCTCACACGCCGGATTTACACCATCGCCACGATCACCCGAGCGCGTGAATCGTTGCAAGGCGACGACAGTCAGTCTTCAGGTGTCCGCCTGGGTGTCCATAACCCTCGTAAAATACGCTCGCTACCCGTAACCCTCGGAATGAGAAAAGGCAACAGCTCAACAAAACGTTGAGCTACTGCCCCTTCTTCCACGACTTCAAATCCCCTTCCCGCAAGGGAGTGCTGGTTCGAGCCCAGCCTCCGGCACCAGAACCCCTTGCGCAAGCGGAGTTGCGGCCGTACCATGTACATCGTGATGTACATGACGGAGGTGGCTTGTGGCCAAACAACAGTCGATCGCGGAGGCGCGCAGTAGCCTTCCAAGCCTCGTGCGCGAGGTGGAGTCCGGAAAAGCCGTCGAATTGACCAGGCGAGGCGAGCCCGTCGCCGTGTTGATCGGACGGCGACAGTACATGCGACTCACATCGATGCATCGCGCATTTTCCGAGGCGTACGGCAATTTCACGCGAGACGTCAACCTCGAGCAGCTGGCCATCGATCCCGACGAAGTGTTTGCCGGAGCGCGGGACGAAACCCGTGGTCGAGAGATCGATCTTTGAATCTGAAGTACCTGCTCGACACGAATGTCGTCTCGGAGCCTCTGCGGCCGCACCCGTCTCGAACGATTCTGCGTCGCCTTGGAAGCCACGAGGGAGAGACGGCGATCTGTTCGGTTGTCTGGCATGAACTGCGGTTCGGATGCGCGCGCCTTCCTGTCTCGCGTCGCCGAGAAGCGATCGAACGCTACTTGGAGGATGTCGTGCTGGCGAGCTTCCCGATCTTGGACTACGACCGCGCTGCGGCCGAATGGCATGCACGCGAGCGAGTGAGACTCGAGGCGGCCGGGAAGACGCCTCCATTCATCGACGGTCAGATTGCAGCTATCGCGTGCGTCAATGACCTGGCGCTCGTCACGGCCAACAAGGCCGACTTCCGTGGGTTCAAAGGGCTTCGGGTCGAAGGTTGGTCTTGAGCGTTTGAGGAGGCAGATGCGGAAGACCAGATGAACCGGCGAAGGTGAGGTCTCCACCTGTGTCACCGTAATCCTCGGACTGTACGACCCTCCTCGTAACCCTCGTAAACGGGAAAGGGCGACGAATTAACAAATCATTGATCCGCCGCCCTTTCCGATCAGTCTTAAAATCCCGTGCCCGCAAGGGCGTCCGGGTTCGAATCCCGGCTCCGGCACCAGCAGGCCAAAAGTCCCCTGCAATCGGTCCGGGAAAAGCGCGTCGTCACGGACAAATTCCTACGTAGAACGGATTGAACACACGACTGGCTGTGTTGTGCAGGTGCAACGCCGATTAGTCGGGGCACCACAAGGCACCGCGCCATCAGCGTATTGTCGATGCGGGTTCGTCGGACGAGCGATTCACGGGCGAGGTCGACGATGCCGCCAGTGGTCGACAAACCAGCGTCTCAACAGCGCAGGGGCGATTCCGCATTCGTAATTTACCGACCCCAGGATCCGCGACCCTATATTGAAGAGGACTCGATCGTCGGAGACCCCGCATCATGAAGCCACTCGTACTCGCGACCGCCTTCCTCGCGACCGGTTGGGCGTTCGGTGCCGGCGTCGATCTCGAACTTCGATCCGCGAAGCCGCAGCAGCTTGTTCTCGAATCACCGGAGCTTCGCGTGTTTCTGGTCAACCGCGGCAAAGAACCCGTGAGTATTGCACTGACGGCCGGCTCCGAGCCGACACGGAGAATCGAAACCGGCGACGGATGGCTCCAGTGTAGGAACGTCCTGATCGTATGCGCCGGGGTCGGCGACGTCCGGCGGATCCGAATTGACCCTGGCGGTGAAGTGGACATGGGTGTGCCTCCGCTGGATTGCCCGACCGCGGCGATGGACGGCCATGCCGACGTCAAGGCTTGGGTCGATGTCCCGGGCCGATACCGCCTGCAAGCCGAAAGTCGCCTGGAGCCGCCCGCTCAATCGGCAGGTGACACAGCGGAGCCGGACAACACGTTCACGGGAGTCGTCACGTCGAATACCGTCTCGATCGAAGGGCGGTCTCATGCGGTCATCGCACCGCGAGTTCTGGGTAGTCGATGTAGCCCTTCTCGCCTCCGCCGTAATACGTCGATGGGTCCGCCGGATTGAGCGGAGCGCCGAGCCTCCACCGCAAGACGAGATCGGGATTGGCCAGGAATGCCTGGCCGAACGAAACGAGATCGGCGCCGCCGCCCCCGATGACGGCGTCGGCGCGGGGACGGTCGTAGCCGCCGTTGACGATCAGCGCGTGGCGGAACAGCGGGCGCAGGCGCTCGGTGGGCACCACGTTGCCTCCGTGGCGGATGTCGGCCGCGCCGCCTTCGACGAAATGGAGGAGGGCGATGCCGAGCCGGTCCAACTCGCGAACCGCGTGGCCGAACGTCGCGAGCGGGTCCGAGTCCTTCATGTCGTTGAACGTGCCGCTCGGCGACAAACGCACGCCGACGCGATCCTGACCCCAAACGCTGGTCAGCCCTGCTACGACCTCGAGTAGGAAGCGGGCCCGATTCTCGACGGTTCCGCCATAAGCGTCGGTTCGCCGGTTGGTTGCGTCACGCAGGAACTGATCGGGGAGGTAGCCGTTCGCGCCGTGCAACTCGACGCCGTCAAAGCCGGCCTCTTTCGCAAGGCGTGCACCATTCCGGAACTGCTCGACGATCGCCGGGATCTCGTCCGTTTCGAGCGCGCGGGGCGTGACGAAAGGCTTGGGGCCCTCGGGGGTGTGGATCTGGCCCGCCGGCGCAATCGCCGAAGGGGCCACGGGGAGCTCGCCGTCTTGCTGGAAGAGCGGGTGCGAGATCCGCCCGACGTGCCAGAGCTGGGCGACGATCCGTCCCCCCGCCGCATGCACCGCATTTGTGACGCGTTTCCATCCTTCGGCCTGCTCGCGAGTGTGGATGCCTGGGGTGTTGGGGTAGCCGACGCCCTCGGGGGCGACCTGCGTGGCCTCGGTGATGATGAGTCCAGCCGAGGCCCGTTGCTCGTAGTACCGGGCCATCGTATCGGTGGGCACGTTCCCCGCGCCCGCGCGACACCTTGTCATCGGCGCCATCACGAGCCGGTTTGGGAGATGAAGAGGACCGAGCTGATATTCGGAATAGAGGTCGATGGGGCTCATCTTGAAATTTCCCGCGCGATTCAGAGTTGGATCATGCCGTCGATAATGTAATCAAATTAGTTACTAATAAGTGCTAAAAAAAGACAAACGCTAACGCGAGGCTTTCGTGGCCCTCGCAACCTCCCTGACGATGTCCGACAACCGCGTTTTCTCGAGACTCTTGGAGATCGCCCGGTCGGTTTCGGCCAGCACCGACGACAGGAGCTTCTTCATGGCGCAGCTCACGGGACACTTCTTGTTCTCGGCCTTGTCGGGGAGCACGAACGGGCTTCCGCCGTCCACGGCCCGAAACACGTCAAGCAGGCTGATCGATTCCGGCCGACGGGCGAGCCTGACCCCTCCGGCCTTGCCGGCCTGAGCCTCGACGAGCCCCGCCCGGCGGAGCTGGGACACCAGCCGGCGGATCACGACGGGGTTCGTTCTCACGCTCTCGGCCAGAAGGGGAGACGGCAAGGCGCCACGATCGTGATAGGCGAGGGCGGCCATGACGTGAACCGCGACTGGGAATCTGCTGTTGCCCGACATAACGTAGCCAGAATAGTTACGGTATCGAACCTTGTCAAGGGGGCCGCGATCACCGGATCGGTGCGCGCCGTTCGTCTTGTGATGGCCGAGGGACGGAGCCTATCATTTGCACCCCTCCCTTTTTCGGAGAGCCGGCATGACACCAGCCCGCGTCGCGTTATCGCTCGCCTGCGTCCTTTTCCTCGCGCTGTCGGCTGCTCCGGCGGTCCATGCCGACGACGAGCCGGGGCATTCCCACAAGGGAACCGCATTCGACAGCGGCATGAGGCAGCGGCCGTGGAAGATGGAACGCATCGGCAAGAGCCACTTCCCGATCACGACGAAGGTCCCCGAGGTCCAGGGTTGGTTCGACCAGGGGAACACCCTGCTGCACTCGTTCTGGTTCGAGGAGGCGGAACGCACGTTCCGCTGGTGCCTGAAGCTCGATCCCGACTGCGCCATGGCCTACTGGGGGCTCGCCCGGACCGGACTCAATTGGTTTACCGATGGTCCCGTCGACACGCCGGAGTTCAAACGGTACCTCGACTTCCTGAAGGAGGCCGTGCGCCGCAAGCATGCGGTGACGCCGCGCGAGCGGATGTACATCGAGACCTGGGATGCGGCGTACACCTGCGACCCGAAAGACCGCGAGCTGAACCTGATCAAGGGGCTGCAGAAGATCGTCTTGAAGTTCCCCGACGACCTCGAGGCGGAAGCGCTCCTCGGCCTCTTCTCCATCCAGCTCAGAAACGCGCTCGGGACCGAGTTGATCCTGCAGCAAGTGCTCACGAAGGAGCCCGATCATCCGGGCGTGCATCACTACCGGATCCACAACTGGGACGGCGTGGCCTCCGAGGAAGGCCTCGACAGCTGCCGGCGTTACGGGGCCGTCGCACCAGGCATCGGGCACTCGAACCACATGCCCGGGCACATCTACAGCAAGATCGGCATGTGGCACGAGGCCGCCCGGTCGATGGACGCCGCGACGCGGGTCGAGCTGCGCTACATGAACGAGCGGCTGGCCCTGCCGTTCGAGACCTGGAACTTCGCTCACAACCGGAACTACCTCTGCTACATCCAGGAGCAGCTCGGGATGCCGGAGGCGTCGATCCGGGGAGCGCGCGATCTCCTCGCGGCGCCGCGCGATCCGGACCGAAACAAGGACGACCACTACGACGCCTTCGACCAGGGCATGGCGGCGCTCCTGCGCGCCCTCGTCAAGTACGAGCGCTGGGAGGAGGTCCTGAAGCCGGGGGCGATCCCCTGGCGCGACCTGCCGAGCGACAAGAACCTGCGCGCCTTCGTCGAGACGATGGCGTACGTCGGCCAGGGCAAGCTCGTCGACGCCCGGTTCCGCCTGGGCGAGTGGAAGGCGAGCCTGAAGGAGCAGGCGGAGAAGAACTAAAGATAAAGACAAGGACAAGGAATCCGCCGCGGGCACGCCGGACCGTATGAACGCCGTCGAGGGGCTGTTGCGTGCGGCCGAGGGAGACCTCGTCGAGGGAACCCGGCTGCTGGGCGACGCGGTGGCGGGCGAGCAGAAGAAGCGCGATGCGGACGAGTACCGGAACGATCCGCCGGACGATCCGTGGCCGGCGAGCCGCATGCTCGGTGACGTCTACCTGAAGCACCAAGACTACGAGCTCGCGATCGACTCCTACCGGCGCGCTCTGGACGCCGAGCGCAACGACGCGTTCGCCCTCTCAGGGCTGGCCCGCGCGCAGTTTGCCCACGGGGATCGGGAGGCCGCCGCGCGCTCCTACGGGCGCCTCCTCTACGTCTGGTCGAACGCCGAAGCCGGCTCGAGGTGGCGCAAGGACGCGGACGCCTTGGGTCTCGTCGCGAAGCCGATCGCGGACACTCCGGCGCCGGAGCGGCCGTACGCCCTCGACGTGAATGCCGCACTGGGACCGCTCGACTGGGAACCCTACGCCGCGCCGAAGCTCGACGCGGTGGACACTGAAGGCAAGCACGTCCGGCTGGAAGACTATCGGGGGCAGAACGTCATCCTCGTCTTCTACCTCAACGACGAGTGCGTGCACTGCATGGAGCAGCTCGTGTCCGTGAGCGCCAAGGCGGCCGACTGGGCCACCGAACGCACGGTCGTCCTCGCCGTGAGCAGCGTGAGTCCCGAGAAGAACAAGGGCTCGGAGAAGCTCGGCAAGCTCGGCCTCCGGCTGCTCTCCGATCCCGACCACGCGAACGCGCGTCGCTTCGCCTCCTACGACGACTTCGAAGAGCTGGAGCTGCACTCCACGATCCTCATCGACGCAAAGGGCCGCGTTCATTGGAAGCGCACGGGCGGCGATCCGTTCGTCGACATGGAATTCCTGTTGAAGACCCTAAAGACGATGAATGCCAAGCCGGGCATGCCTTGATTGTCCCGTGTAATACGAATCTGTCCTATTCGTAATACGGTGGCATCGTCATGCGAAGCGTCAGGCTCGACCACGCACTCGAGTCCCGTTTGGCACAGGCGGCCCGACTCAGTGGTGAGCCTGTGTCGAACGTCATTCGCCAGGCCATCGAGGCGCGTTGCGAGGCCATTCTGGGCCAGCGACTCGCCGACCGCTTGCGAGACGTAACCGGGACGGTCCGCAGCAACGGCGGACGCGCCCGACTGACGGGCGTGGCATTCGGCGCCCACCTGGCGAAAGTCGGAAAAAGAGGTCGCAAGTGATTTCTTGGCGATGCGGGCCCCCTCACGACGATCTTGATCATGACTAATCGCCGCGAGTCCGTGCCGAAATTCGCACCGCGACGAGACCGAGCGAGCCCAAGCTCACGATGGGCCACAACACGAGTACGGTCACTCTGGAGGGCCTGGGAGAGGTGAACGAGACTCGAGGAACCGCTGGACCCCGATACCGAATATTCGTATAGGAATCCCCCGCAGCACCAGGGGTGACGCGATGGGCCGGCTTCGTCCCCAGCTTCGCAGCTTGACGCCCTGTTTGCTCGGCGCAGCGCTGGTCCTCGCCGCGCTCCCCGCGGGCGCGCAGGTGTCGTTGGGTTCGACCGATCTGCGCCTCGCGTCGGACGGCACCGGCGCGGGAGCGCTGGCGGTCCGCCTCAAGTACCCGATTTCCACCGGCAACTACCGCTATCCGGACGGAGCGCCCGTGGCGGTGTATCTCCCCGGCGGTTTCGGAGGCGGCGACCTGGACGCCGGAGTCCGGCTCGCGCAGGCCGGGTTCGTCGTCGTCTCGTTTCTCTACCCCGGTGGGCGCGACGGGACCATCACGAGCGACGGCGTCTACGACTACCGCGGGGACAACTGCCAGCGCGCCGTCCGGGACATTCTCCGGTTCGCCGAAGGAGCGGCGACGGACACGCTCGGCCGAACGATCGACGACGTGGTCCCCGGGCCGGTGCTCACGTCCATCGTCGGACTCGCCCCGTACTCGAACGGCCTCATCGGACTCGTCACCCTCGACCGCTACGGCGCCGACATCCCGCGCGCCCCCTACCAGTGCGGTTGGGAGAATCCGACGAGCGGCCAGATCATCGCGGGCGATCTTGGAAGCCGGGGGAAGGACTGCGACCCGTTGGTGGACGGCGACGGCAACGGTGTGCCGGGGGACGACGGCAACAACCCGTGGTACGACCCGGTGTCCGGGTACGGTCCCACGACTTTCTCCGTGGACTTTTCGCTGCTGGAGTACGACCCCGCCGTCCCCGCGCACTCGTACGCCGACCCGATCTTCCGCTGCACGCCGGTGAGCCGGCCCGGCGGCGTCTTCCACGACGGCCGGACCAATGGCCGGCTCGACTTCAGTCCAGCCAATCCCACCTGCCTCGACTACGACGGCGACGGTGTGATCGAACGGTCCGAGGACTTCCAGCTCGGCGGTGTGACGACCTACACGCCGGCGTGCGCGCTCAAGGTCTTCTACACGTCCGAGGTGAGTCACGCTCTTTCGGACCTCGCGGTCTTTCCGAGCGGCTGGCCCTCGTGGATCGCGACGCCGGCCGAAGCGGACGCCTACTGGCCGCTCCTTGACGTCACCTCCCACTGGGGTGCAATCGCGTCGCGCTTCCCGGGCCTCCACCTGATGACCACGTTCACGAAGCAGGACCACGTGCAGTCCCAGAACGATCATCCGCACATCCGGCAGGTGCAAGACGGCGCGGCGACGCAGTCGCTCTGGTACAGGCTCAACGCGGACGCGTCTTACTACGAGGCCGAAAACGGCAGCTTGCCCGCGGGATACGTCGAGACCCCGGCGAACGCCGCGGTGCCGATGGGAGACATGAAGGCGCATGCCGAGCCCATCGGGACGAACAACGATGCGATGCAGGTGGCGGGGCATGCCGAGATGTCCGATCGGACGTACCGCGGATGTTGGTGGCCGGATCTGTTCAGCCCGATTCGCCCGACGGTCGTCCCCGAGGCCGAGGCGGAATCGCTCTCGTTCGGTGCGGACGGCGGCACGCTCGTCTGGAGTGCCGTGGGCGGGGCGCTCTGCTACGACGTGCTGCGCGCGTCGTCGCTTCGCGCGGAAGGTGGGCAGGTTCTGCTTAGCGGAGGGAGCTGCGTCGAGGAAGATTCGCCGGACACCGCGACGATCGATTCCGAGGTCCCCGCCGCGGGGCGCGTTTTTTACTACGTCGTGAAGCCGAACGGGATTCACGGGCGGTACGGCGCGGACTCGGCGGGGCGGCCCCGGCTGGATGCGGACCGAGGGTGCGAGAATTGAAGGAGGGGTTCATGCCGCGCGCCGCGTCGGCACCCTGGCGCCAGTGGGGGACGCACCTCGAGGCGGCGGCCGTCGAGCAGATGGTCAATGCCTGCAATCTCCCCGTCGCCGTGCGCGGCGCGCTGATGCCTGACGCGCACGTCGGCTACGGCCTGCCGATCGGCGGCGTGCTGGCGACGCGAAACGCCGTGATTCCGTACGCGGTCGGCGTCGATATTGCCTGCCGCGTAAAGCTCTCGGTGTACGACCTCCCGGTGGCCGAGATCGAGCGCGAACCAGAACGTTTGAAGCGCGCGATCGAGGACGAGACGCGTTTCGGGATCGGGGCGGCGTTCAAGAACCGCCGCCGTCACGACGTGATGGACGAGGACTGGTCGGTCACCGAGACGACGTCCCGGAACAAGGACAAGGCGTGGGCGCAGCTGGGCACGAGCGGGAGCGGCAACCACTTCGTCGAGTTCGGCTCGTTCCGCGTCGATCACGACCGGCTCGGCATCCCGGCGGGCGCTTACCTCGCTCTGCTGTCGCACAGCGGGAGCCGCGGCACTGGGGCTTCCGTCGCCGGGCACTACAGCAAGCTCGCCATGGGCCTGCACCCTGAGCTGCCGCGGGAACTCCGACACCTCGCCTGGCTCGACCTCGATTCTGAAGAAGGGCGCGAGTACTGGGCCGCGATGGAGCTGATGGGGAAGTACGCGGCGGCGAACCACGCCCTCATCCATCGTCACATCGCGCGGAACCTGGGCGCGCGTGTGATCTTGGACGTCGAGAACCACCATAACTTCGCCTGGAAGGAAGTCCACGACGGCAAGGAGGTCATCGTCCACCGCAAGGGCGCGACTCCCGCTGGCGCCG
>Ga0315278_10004184_pt1 | contig 12981 bp, 10 predicted proteins | sample YL17G06_0_MG_FD_203880 | JGI IMG/M metagenome (GOLD analysis project Ga0315278, IMG submission 203880) | Sediment microbial communities from Yellowstone Lake, YNP, Wyoming, USA - YL17G06_0 | ecosystem: Environmental > Aquatic > Freshwater > Lake > Sediment | place: USA: Wyoming | collected...
CCTGATAGGAATGGGCCTTGCTCTCAGGCAGGCAAAGAAGGAAGGGATACCATCTGATAAGATCCTGGACCTTGGCTTTTATATACTCCTTGCTGCTATTGTAGGGTCACGGTTGTTCTTTATCCTCATTAATCTCGGCCATTACATAGAAAATCCTCTGGACATCTTCAAGATATGGGAAGGCGGCCTTGTTTTTTACGGAGGCGTAATCCTTGCCATACCAACTGTTATCTGGTATGTAAAGAAAAACAACCTTGGCATCTGGAATACCGCAGATATATTGTCACCCTCAATTGCTGTTGGACATGCATTTGGAAGGCTCGGTTGTTTTGCAGCAGGCTGCTGCTACGGAAAAACCGCTGAATCTCTGCCGTGGGGTGTCATATTTACAGACCCGGAATGCCTTGCTCCAACCAATATATTACTCCATCCGACCCAACTCTATGAGTCTGCAGGTGAGTTCATTAATTTTTTGTTGCTTGTAGCCATCAGAAAGAATAAAGCTTTCAATGGCCAGATCTTTATGACGTACCTGCTTCTCTATTCGGTACTGAGATTTATCATCGAGATTTTCAGGGGAGATGCAGCAAGAGGTTTTCTGATATCCGGTATTTCTGTATCCCAGGGAATCAGCATACTGATGTTTCTGATTGGGGCCACTGGACTGATTGTCCTTAAACGCAGGGGACAAAATAATCAGAGCAGCAAATAGGCCTTTGGATTAAGGTCGAGCCCTGCGATATTTCCTGCCATGAGATGATGGTATCCTGCTGCTGCAATCATTGCAGCATTATCTGTGCATAATGAAACTGACGGAATAAAAACCGACACATCTCTTTCGTCCCCCATTTTTTTCATCCGCCTGCGCAATTCACTGTTTGCAGCCACACCACCTGAGAGTGTGACACTTTTTATGCCCTCTTTTCTTATCGCCCATTCGGTTTTTCTCACAAGCACATCAACCACTGCTGCCTGAAAAGAGGCAGCGACATCATTTATGCTATACTCTCTGCTCTTTGCTCTTTGCTCTTTAACATAATTCAGAACTGCTGTCTTCAGCCCGCTGAAACTGAAATCGAAAGTTTCAGGCAGATAGGCCCTTGGGAAATCAATTGACCCCGGATTTCCATCCTCAGCAAGTCTGTCAATTAATGGCCCGCCCGGATACCCCAGGCCCAGAAGTTTTGATACCTTATCATATGCTTCACCTGCAGCATCATCTCTTGTCCTTCCGAGTTCTCTGTATTGACCGAATCCGTCAACTCTGTAAAGACATGTATGCCCGCCTGAAACGATTAACGCAATAAACGGGGAAGCCGGCACTGGTTGTTCAAGAAATGAAGAGAACATATGACCCTCAAGATGATTCACTGGAATCAGTGGAATTCCTCTTGAATAGCCAACGGCCTTAGCGAAAGAACAGCCTATCAGTAAAGAACCAATAAGGCCCGGCCCATGACATACGGCAATTCCTGAAAGATCTTCAAATGCAGCTCCTGCTGTTTTCAATGCCTCATCAACAACAGGCCAGATCATTTCTATATGCCGGCGGGATGCAAGCTCAGGGACAATGCCTCCATATTTTTTATGTATCTCTGTCTGGCTGGAGATAATATTGGAGATTATTCTTATGCCGTCTTCAACTACAGAGGCAGATGTATCATCACAGGATGTGTCTATGCCGAGTATGAGCATTGGTTATTTTGCTCCGTTCAGATGGTTCATATCAATCACCCTGTTGACCTTTTGTCATTACCACCTTATACAATATTTCGCTGAGTTCCATCATCTTGAAAGGCTTGGTAAGCCTATCGGTAAACCCATATTCTCTGAAATCAGCAAGGACTGGATCGTTTGAATATCCGCTTGAGACGATTCCTTTTACATGGGGATCGATTTTCAGGAGGTTTTCTATTGTTTCCTTACCGCCCTTTCCGCCGGGTATGGTCAAGTCTATAAGGACTGCATCGTATGGCTCTCCGGATTCCATGGCTTTTTGATATAATACAATCGCCTCACTTCCGTCACTGCAAAACTCAGATGTGTATCCCATGTATTTCAACATCCTTCCGGCAGTCTGCCTTACGACCTCTTCGTCATCCATGATCAGAATCTTTCCTTTGCCAAACAGTATAGTTTCTTTTTCGCTACTCCTTGTCTGGGAAATCTCTTTTTCAGAAACCGGGAGATACAGGGAAAAGGCAGTGCCAATTCCCAATGTCGATTCCACTGCAACATATCCACCGTGATTCCTGATTATTGAATAGACAGTCGCAAGGCCAAGTCCGCTCCCCTTCTGCTTTGTTGAAAAATATGGATCAAAAATTTTCTGCAGGCGTTCTCTGGGAATACCCGTGCCCTGATCCTCAATGGTTATTTTGACATATCTTCCCTTGTTCAACGGCAACATATCATCCTGACTGATTGTGACATTTTCCGCTGATATGCGTATGACTCCTCCTTCGGGCATGGCCTGGTCAGCGTTAATGATTAAATTGTTGATGACCTGAACCATCTGTCCTTCATCAACTTCAAGGGGCCATATACTGTCAGGAATAAAGCATTCATATTTAACATTGGATCCTCTCAAAGCAAAGGCTGCTGAATCCTTTATGATGCTGTCAATAAATATGGCTTTCTTAACCGGAGCACCTCCCTTTGAAAAGGTAAGCAACTGCCGGGTAATAGCCCTTGCACGAATAGAAGCACCCTCGGCTTCCTGCAATATGTCATAAACTTCCTCCTGAGGCTTTGTGAGCATCTTTGCCAGGGAAATATTACCCAAAATACCGGCAAGCAGGTTATTAAAATCATGAGCGATGCCTCCTGCCAGAACACCGAGCGATTCGAGCTTTTGAGTTCTTAACCGTTCCTCTTCGATTATCTTATGCTCTGTTATGTCGAGAACCACACCTCTTACCCCAACGGATTTGTTTTCACTTATTATAAGACTCACATACACGATGGCAGGGAATGTGCCGCCGTCCGCCTTCAGCAGGGTATATTCCATAACACCCAGGTTCTCTTCATTCAATACCCTTCTTATGTCCTCTTCTGCCCTGTTTCTCTCTTCAGGGATTAGCATTTGCAGTACATGCATCCCTGGCTCAAGGTCATGTTCGGTATAACCAAAGGTATTGAATGCGTAACGGTTGGCAAACGTAATTATACCCTTTGTATCCATCTCAAAAATGGTGAGGGGAAGCAGCTCAGCTAATTCTCTGTATCTCTCCTCACTTTTTCGTAAAGCCTCTTCAACCTGTTTTCTCTCGTTGATTTCGTTGACAAGATTTTCCTTCTGGGCAAAAAAGTTACTTATTAACGCAGCAATCTCGCCAAACTCAGTCCTGTTTTTCAGCAGGCTTTCGATAGGGCCAGTTTCTGCTGTCTGAAGGCTCCTCGAAATCTGTCCGAGAGGGATACTCATCCAGCGCATTACTGCAAGAAAAGCAAGAGTTAAAAAGATCAGTGCAAATATGATGAACATGGCGAATTGCAACCTGGAAGAGCGGTTGAATTCCTTAATCAGATAGGATTCGTACCGTATGGACAGGGTTACCAAAGGATTCTCTTCCCAACCAGGCAATCCCCGTGACAATACAATTACTCCCTGCCCATGTTCTTTTGGACTTTCAGGAATATCTGCACCTTCGGAAGAAAGAATTATTATTGAACTGTCTGTCAAGTTAGAGATTTCATCGATGTAATTCTTTGTCCATAGACGGCCGACAAAAAAATACCCCTGCGCCGGGGTCTTTCTTTCGTAGTCAGACGTGGGATGAATCGTCGCACCGTGAATTTCTAATAATCCGTGAGAGGTTTGAATATAAAATACAACGAAATGGTTTTTAATAAATAGCTTACTATGAGCCTCTTCCGGCAGAGGGATTTCCTGGATGTTTAACTGTAAATTATCGGTGGAATAAACCAGCGAGAAATCAGTTTTATAGACCCATGCCACATTCGCATTGAAAGTCGTCAACGCAGTTTCTATATTTTCAGCAGCCCACTTCCGGTCCCCTGTTCTCACAAACTGAACCATTTCATCAAAGAAAGTATAATCGTTTACGAACGAATGCAGCGAGGCTGATTTGAGACTAAGAATCCTGTCAACAAGTTTTTTTCTTTCATTCTTTTCTTGCTGAAAGAGCAGATTAAGCTTATGTCTTTCAGAATATGTAAGGAAAAGAGATGCTGCAATAAATGCAGCCACCAGCAGGGAGAATAAAAGAATAAGTTTCGTTTGAGTTCTGATAACCATAAATGATCGTATAATGAGATCACATAAGTGAATCAAGGGGTATGTTCAAAGATGTTCACACCCTTTGGCAGAGACAGTTCAAAAAACTTATCTTCAAGTCCTGTATTAACTTTTATATCCTTGAGCGCCATTTCTATCCTGTTAGAAAGGGAATCATTTATGGTGAATGACTTGATAGGGAATTCGCCTTCAGAGGGTTCAATTTCTATAGTGAGTATGCCTCCCATCGGCTTTTGAGGCTTGAGAATAAGCTTTCCGTTTTTCTCTGAAACATTGAACTCTTCCTGTATTTTTCCAAATCCGCTCAGGAGGGCTATCGGGGCCTGGCCATAGGTTTCCCTGTCAAACCTGCCCTTGAATGCCTGTTTTTCTTTCTTCTGATATATGGTTATTTCCTCATTAGTGATAAGAACCTCCTGGCTATTCTCCCCCTTATAGCTCCACTTCATCTTCATCGGCCTTTTTATAAAGAACTGACCTTTGAATATATCGGTGCGCTTCAAATCCTTAATATAGCTTTTCTGAACAAAATTGCCACTTATATCTTTTATCTTCTCATATGCTTTTTGGATCTTTAGAACTTCCTCCTCAGCAGACGCTGCAGAAAAAGAGACAGAAAACAGCAACCAGTAAACAGTAAACAGTAAAAAAAAGAAAACAGAATATCTGAAATTGATTTTGAGTCGATTCATAGTTTAATCCTTTTTTAAAGTATTAGTAGCTTTTCAATAAGCATACCACATACAAAATTTCGTTGACAACACGCAAGAGTTTTTCATTCTTCACTCCTTATTTAATGAACTACCCCGCAGTCCCGAAAGCTTCCGGGACGAGGCATCTTAAATCTCCCCTCCCTTGAGGGGAGGGGATTAAGGGGAGGGTGTTGAATTTATCTTCCATCAATCACCCTCTCCCTAACCCTCCCCCCTCAAGGGGGAGGGAATAACTGGAACCCCCGAAGCTCAGCTGCGAAGAATTCTTTTGATTAAACACAGGCGCACATTTTATAGTTCATAATGAGTAATATATGGCGTTTTATTGATAGCGGACCATGTAATGCAGCATACAATATGGCTCTGGATGAGACGATTGCTTCTCTTGTAAGAAAAGAGGATATGCCTCCTGCATTGAGGCTTTATGGATGGGATACTCCTTCCGTAAGCATAGGATATTTTCAGAAAATCAGCGATGTAGATATCAGCTACTGTACTGAAAAAAATATCCCGATTGTCAGGAGGCCGACCGGAGGCCGCGCAATATTCCATACACAGGAGATCACCTATAGCTTTTCTGTGAAAACAAAATCAGGATTGTTCTCAGGGGGATTGCTTGACAGCTACAAAAAGATAAGCACAGCACTGGGTCTTGCATTGTCAAAATTAGGCTTCATCCCCGAATTAAAAATTCTTAGAGAGACTGCCCGTTCTTTACCCTCTGATCATTCTTCGAAAAGTCCGTTATGTTTTCAATCAATTTCATACGGTGAGGTTTCTGTAAACAACAATAAAATTATAGGTTCTGCGCAAAAACGCTGGCCAGACGGTCTGCTTCAGCAGGGATCTATCCCATTAATTATTGACAAGGATGAAACAAGCAGGATATTCAAAATTCTCTCAGATAACAGCATAATGGAGTCTTCCAAAGGGCTAACCGATATATTCCCTGAACTGCAGATCGACAGTATAAAGAATGCTATCAGGATTTCTTTTGAAGAGACCTTTGATGTAAAACTTATCCTTTCATCTCCTTCACATGAAGAGATCTCCCTTGCAGAAGAACTCGAAGCCCGGAAGTATCTGTCTCATGAATGGAATTTCAAAAGATAGTTTTACAAATTAGGTTATAATTAAAAATCATGTATGTCTATCTAAATGGTAAAATCTTGCCTGCAAAAGAAGCAGTTGTCTCTGTCTTTGACCATGGGTTCCTTTATGGAGACGGCATATACGAAACCATGAGGGTTTATAATGGTGTTCTGTTCAAACTCGACGAGCATCTCAGAAGACTCCATCGCTCTGCGTCCCTCATAGGACTTACTATTCCTTTGGATATCAGCCATCTGAAAATTGCGATTTACGAGACGCTCATTGCGAATGCTCTCAGAAATGCTTATGTAAGATTGACTGTTTCAAGGGGGCGCGGGTCAGTCGGTCTTGATCCTGACCTATGCCCCGAGCCTACGGTTGTAATTTTCACGCAGGAATTCAAGGAATATCCTTCTGCCTTTTACAGGAATGGCATTAGCCTCATCATTTCTGAAACGAGAAGGAACCTTAAGGAAGCAATTAATCCTCAGATAAAATCCCTGAATTTTCTCAATAACATCCTTGCGAAGATCGAGGCAAAGAAAAAAGGAGCATACGAAGCTCTCATGCTGAATATATATGGAAAGCTTACAGAAGGCACTATCAGTAATATTTTCTTCTATAAAGATGGTGTCCTCTGCACTCCATCCCTTGACTGTGGGATACTCGATGGGATAACCCGTGGCATGGTAATAGAACTTGCCGGGAGAGAAGACCTGAAAGTGAAAGAAGGCAAGTTTACAAAAAAGGATATCTATTCTGCTGAAGAGGTATTCATTACAAATACAACCATGGAAGTCATGCCGGTTTCAAAGATTGATGAACAGAGATACCCTGTTGGCAGCATATCCAAACTCCTCCGCAAAATATACAGACAGGAAGTAAAAGCCTGCATTACAAATATCAAAGCCAAAGGCCCGTCCATCTGGGGAGATAACGAGTAAGCTTATTTGTTCTTAGCCCACTTCATTCATAAAATTAAGAATATCTGCCGGGGAGAGAGTATTTGAGCGGATTCTTTTGCAGATAGTCAAATACATTCCGAACATAAAGAGGCAAAAGCCTCGCAGGGAGGAACGACCGAGAATGAGCGAGGATACTCTCTCTCAGGTGCTATCATTAAAATTCATGAATAATATGGGTTAAGCATTTCTGAGGTGGACCATTTTTCATTGCAACTAAAGTTTTAATTTTTATTAATACTTTATATTCATCAATTTACAACCTTATTCAGATTGAAAAGGTTAAGCAATTTTTGATAAAAAAGATTAAACATGCTTTAATAGACAGATTCTGAGAAAGGGGACAGAGAAACAACTCAACGATCATACATATGACCCAAAAGGAAGTTATAGATATAGTAAAAGAATCTAACCTCTGGGAATCGCTCACACAAATAGAAAAGCAGGAAGCAATCAATCACGCCCTGAAAATCACTCAGCCTTCAATAACAGAGTAAAATATAAGAACCCGAACCCGTGCTGGTGACTCTGGTTAGGAATAAAACAGGCGCAGGGTTTAAGTGGAGTCTGTGTATAAACTATGTTTTACGCAATCCGTCATTCCCCGACTTGATCGGGGAATCCAGTATTTTCAATAGGTTCTGGATTGTCCGGTCAAGCCGGACAATGACAAAATAGTACTTTATACACAGCCTCTAAGTAGAAATGGTTTGGTTGATCTGAGAAGGGATGCATCGAAAGATGCATCCCTTTTTTATGGTTATTCTTTCCTGCCTACAGTTGCCTCTCAATGCGACCTTTCTGCTCAATAATTTCATAGATAAATTTCTCGGGCTTTCTCCCGAAACAGGTACCGAGGCTCTCGAATATGGCGATCTCACCGACGTTCACTTCTCTCCGTTTTATCACCTCGGCAGTTGTCTGGTAGTAAATCCTGTTGCCGTCAACGTTCACAACAGTGTTCCCGGTTTTCCCCTCCAGGAGGAGAAAGACTGCGGCTGCGCCTGCCTTATAGCCGAAATTCACATCACGTGAAGAGGAATGACCCGCACGCACAAGATGCCCGGGTGTCACCTCCCTGACCTCTGGCGCTTCATATACGCCAGGTGCAAACATGCCTGTCTTCTGCATGAATTCCTTCACAGCCGGGTCATTCGTGAGCCTTTTCTCAAGCTGCTGTCTTACATATTTTCCTGCACCGGCAAGTTTCTTGTGACCGAAGGCATCGGGCGGGATGGATTCATCATAGAGCATTTCACCATTCGCATTCTTTATGCCTTCGGCAACAACAATAATATATGTGCCGGCCTTAACATCGCTTCTCTCAATCCTCGCAAAATATGTCGTCTTCATATGCTCATAGACAAGGTCAAAATCAACCGGTATCTCGGGTATTAAGATAGCATCAGCCTCTGCGCCGATGCCGCCACGAAAAGCGGTATGCCCGACATACCTTCCAAATACCTCTATGACAAGAATCCGGTTATGGCTCATGCCGGTTGTCTTCAGCTCTCTTGCGAAGACTGCAATCCTGTTTATTGCTGAATCGCCGCCCACGCTATAGGACTGGAGGTCGAGATCCATCGTCTTGGGGACATGAACACAGGGGATACCCTTTGATGAAAGATCAACCACAACACTTCCTGTATCATCTCCACCACTTATGACAAGCGCATCAATATTGAATTTCTTCAACCCTTCCTTAATCCGCTCATATTTGTTCGGGTCTGCGATCTTGCTTATCTTTACCCGTGAATGCCCTGCCTCGGAACCGGCAAGGGATGCCTCTATCTTGCTCACCCGCTCTGCATTGAGAAAAACAACCGCGTCCATCTTGATAAGGTTATAAAGACCGGCATAGCCATGGGGAATGACAACCGATTCGATCCCTAATGCATATGCCTCTCTTGCAACTCCTTTAATGACTGCATTGAGTCCTCCGCAATCTCCACCGCTGGTTATAACCCCAATTCTTTTAATCTCAGGCATGGCAGCACCTCCTTATATGATTTTAGCAACCTTTTTTCTTTATCCATTATAATGAAAAAACCGGTTTTTACGATATAAATAATTTTGCTGCCTGCAAATTCTGATATTCTTTTTTTAAATTTTTATTACCTAAAGCAGAGACTTATAAAAAATTGCATTTAGAAATTAATTTTTGTTATATTAGTCTGCACAAAGGCCTCGTGTATTGGGTCATAGGAGTGTTGAAAAAGCACTTTTCCAATACAGAGGTTCTTTTATACTGTCTTACAACTTATTGTATGCAACGAGCGAGCTTACAGGACATAGTCAGTAACCTCTCATATCAAATCTTCCCCGGAATAATGCGCAAATAATATGATTATTGAAGATGTCATAGATTTCATGAGAAAGGTGCCTCCATTTCAGTTCCTTGATGATCCAACATTAAGAGATATAACCAGCGGTATTTCAATGGAATTCTATCCAAAAGGGACATTTATTCAAAAGCAGGGAGGCCCTGCGCCGGAGCATCTCTATATCATCAAAAAAGGGGAAGTAAAAGTCTTTATCAAAAACGAAAATGAAGATGTGTTTGTTGATTACAGGGGTGAGGGAGATTTGATAGGCTATCTGCTGATATTCGGCGGTAACAAGGCAAGGGCTAATGTTGTAACAATAGATGATACCATCTGCTATCTTATCAAAAGGGAAACGATACAGAATCTTTTATACTCAAATCCTGCTGTCAGGGAATTCTTCAATAAATCATTCCTCAGTAAATATTTAGATAAAACCTTCAAAGAGATACAGGACAAAAATCTGGCTTACGGAGGCGGTGATAAAATCCTTTTCACTATGCCTGTTGGAGAACTGTGTTCCAAAGGTGTCATACAGGCTTCCGAGAATATATCCATTCAGGAGGCTGCTGAGATAATGGCCAATTACAGGATAAGTTCCCTGATCCTGGTTGACGCAAAAGGTCTTCCATCCGGGATAATTACAGACAGAGATCTCAGAGACAAGGTAGTTTCAAAGGGAAAGGACTGTAAGGCTCCGGTCAGGGATATTATGAGTATCCCTCATGTGAGGTCAGATGCCAAGGAATACTGTTTTGAAGCAATCTTAAAGATGGTCAAGCATAATGTGCATCACCTGCTTGTAATGAAGGATGACAAACTCAAGGGTATTTTAACCAACCATGATCTCATGCTCATCCAGGGGACATCTCCTTTGTCGATTGTTAAGGATATTGAAAGCCAGAGCACCGTTGATGCCTTAATCCCTGTATCAACAAGAATTAACAATATCGTGGGATTATTGCTCAGCGAAGGGGTAAAGGCGAGCAGTATCACGAGAATTATCACTGAGATAAATGACAGACTTGTCCGAAAAATCATCGAGATAGCCGAAGAACGGTTTGGTGAGCCGCCGGTACCCTACTGCTGGATCGGGTTTGGCAGTGAAGGCCGCAAGGAACAGACCTTTAAGACAGACCAGGATAATGCGCTCATCTATCACGATCCGGCTGATGCTGAAATGGAAAAAGCAGCAGAAGAGTATTTCAGGGATTTTACCTTATTTGTACGGGATGGTTTAGTGAAGTGTGGCTTTCCCTTATGTCCCGCAGATTTCATGGCCACTAACCCTATGTGGCGTCAGCCTTTACATGTCTGGAGAAGATATTTTACAAACTGGATATCCACACCAACCTCAGAGGCAGTTATGAATTCCGTTACATTTTTTGATGTCAGGGCTGTCTATGGAGAGACAAGGCTTCTGGACTGGCTGAGGGATTTTACCCTCTCGATGGTAAAAGATAAAAAAGTCTTTCTCGGTTATATCGCCAATCTGGCAATCAAGAACAGGCCGCCGATCGGTTTTCTCAAGACCTTTGTTGTCGAAAAAAGCGGCGAGCATAAAGATAAACTGAATCTGAAGGTAAAAGGCCTCGGACCCTTAGTCGATTTAGTCAGGCTTTTTGCACTCGAAAAAGGCATCAGAGAAACATCTACGATAGACAGGATAAATATCCTGAGGGATAAGCATACGATTATAAAGGAATACGCCGACGAGCTGATACATTCCTTTGAATTCATCATGATGCTGAGGATTCAGCACCAGTTTGAGCAAATGAAAGAGGGCAAAGAGATTAATAATTTTATAAATCCAAATGCTCTGAGCAATCTTGAAAAAAGGATCGCAAAAGAGACATTTCAGCTCATATCAAAAATTCAGGATTTGATTATTGAGCGATACAAGGCCATGATATGGTAAAGATATGCTGGAATTTCTAAAATCAAAAAAACAGGCGCCGTTAAACATTGATAAAAGCCTGCCGATTACAGATATGCACTATACAGTTATTGATACTGAACTTACAGGGCTGAATGAGAAAAAGGATTCTATACTATCCATTGGAGCAGTCCGGATGAACGGGACACGGATAGAGCTCGCCAACAGCTTCCATCAGCTAATAAAACCAGAGACTGAATTCAGACCTAAAAGTGTTGTAGTGCATGAAATCACTCCATCAGATGTTTTAGAGAAGCCTAATATAGATACAATTCTATTGGAATTTCTCAAGTTCTGTGATAATGATGTTATTGTCGGACACTGTGTTTCAATCGACCTGAGTTTTATCAACCGGGAGACAAAGAGGATTTTCGGGAATATTATTCAGAATCCTGTAATAGACACCTATAAAGTTTATGAATGGCTGAGGAAAAAAGTGCCGACCCGCACATGTTTCTCGTCATCCCCACAGGATTCATCGCTGTACGAAATTGCAAAGTGTTTCAGTATTGCTGTTCGAGGCGCACATAATGCATTAGTTGATGCTTTCATTACAGCACAACTCTTGCAACGTTTTATGCCGGTTCTCATCGATATTGGAGTAAACCATATAGGTGACCTGCTGGAAATAGGACATCCTTCAGAAGGAGGTGATAAACAAAAAGTATCAGGTGAAATAAGTAATTTTTAGTATTTAAAATAAAAATGAGGAGGGGGGTTGAAAATGACCAATAAGAGCAGCAAGAGTATCAAGAAAACCACAGAAGAAATCCTCGAAGACAGTGATTTTAAATCATTGTCCAGTCAGAAAAATACCATATCAGTAATCCTCACTATCATGGAGTTAGTCCTCTATTTCGGGTTTATTGCCCTGATCGCCTTTAACAAACCATTTCTTTCCCAAAAGTTGTCCGGTGCAATAACGATTGGGATACCTATAGCAGTCGGCACCATTTTTCTCTCGTGGGTGTTTACAGGGGTTTACATCTTTTGGGCTAACAACAAATACGATGTTCTTGTTAAAAAAGTTAAAGAAAAGATAGGAGGATAACGATGCCACAGTCAACACAGACGCTTATAGGACAGTTTAATCCTGTCGCCGTAATGTTTTTTCTCCTGTTTGTTATCTCCACACTCGGGATAACTTACTGGGCGGCAAAAAGGACAAGGACTACAAAGGATTTCTATGCTGCCGGACGGAGTGTTACCGGCTTCCAGAACGGTCTTGCGCTTGCAGGTGATTACATGAGCGCAGCATCGTTCCTGGGGATAGCGGGATTGGTCTCGACAAAGGGATATGACGGCCTTATTTACTCGGTAGGATGGCTTGTTGGATGGCCGATTATAATGTTCCTTATCTCCGAGCCGTTGAGAAACCTTGGGAAATATACCTTTGCCGATGTTGTTGCATACAGGTTAAACCAGAGGCCGATAAGGGCTGCAGCCGCAGCCGGTTCACTGGTTGTAGTGCTTACTTATCTGATTGCACAGATGGTAGGAGCTGGGACGCTCGTCAGGCTGATGTTCGGCATACCATTTGAGGTTGCTGTTCTGATAGTCGGCACCCTGATGATCTCATATGTCCTCTTTGGCGGAATGATCGCGACCACTTGGGTCCAGATTATTAAGGCATGCCTGCTTCTCGGTGGCGCAACACTTCTTGTCATTATGACTATGTACAAGTTTGATTTCA
>Ga0315278_10004185_pt1 | contig 12979 bp, 13 predicted proteins | sample YL17G06_0_MG_FD_203880 | JGI IMG/M metagenome (GOLD analysis project Ga0315278, IMG submission 203880) | Sediment microbial communities from Yellowstone Lake, YNP, Wyoming, USA - YL17G06_0 | ecosystem: Environmental > Aquatic > Freshwater > Lake > Sediment | place: USA: Wyoming | collected...
CTAATACTATAAATTCGATAAGATAGAAAGAGACGAAAGGACCGGACATGAGCGATTCCCAGGGTTTCTCCCCGAACGCGATGCGGATTCTGAAAGCCCGCTACTTCCTGAAAAACGAGAAAGGCGATTTCCTGGACAAATCGCCGTCCGACCTGTTCCGGAGAGTGGCCACGGTCGTGGCCGGGATCGAAAAAAAAGCCAAGGACAGGCCGGTGTGGGCCCGGAAGTTTTTCGAGGTCATGATGGCCCGCGACTTCCTGCCGAACAGCCCCACCCTCACCGGCGCCGGGCGGGGGATGTGCCTGAGCGCCTGTTTCGTCCTCCCGATCGAAGATTCGATGGAGTCCATTTTCGGAACGGTCAAGAACGCCGCGCTCGTCCATAAGGAAGGGGGCGGGACGGGCTTCGATTTCAGCCGGCTCCGGCCGAAAGGAAGCTTCGTTCAGCGGACACAGGGCGTGGCGTCCGGTCCGATCTCGTTTTTGAAGGTCATCGACGCCGCGACGGAGGCCGTCAAGCAAGGCGGAACGCGCCGGGGGGCCAACATGGGGATCCTCCGGGCCGACCATCCCGACATCGAGGAGTTCATCCTGATGAAGAAGGACGGCAAGACCCTGGGAAATTTCAACCTCTCGGTCGCGGCCACGGACGCTTTCATGGACGCCGTCAAAAAAGGGACCTTCTATGCCGTTTACAATCCGTACAAGAAGAAAGCCGTCGACCGGAAGGATGCCCGCAAGGTCTTCCGGATGATCGTCGAATCGGCCTGGGCCGGAGGAGACCCCGGCCTCATCTTCATCGACCGCATCAATCGGGACAACCCGACCAAGGGCCTGGGAACGATCGACGCGACGAACCCCTGCGGCGAACAGCCGCTCCACGCCTATGAATCGTGCAATCTCGGCTCGATCAACGTCGCGAATTTCTTCGCGCCGGGACGGAAAGACGCGTTCGATTGGGACCGGTTCGGGGCCGTCATCGGCATCGCGGTCCGCTTCCTCGACGACGTCATCGACGTCAATAAATATCCGCTGCCCGAGATCGAGGCCATGTCGAAGGGCAATCGCCGGATCGGGCTCGGCGTCATGGGCTGGGCCGACCTCCTGATCAGGATGAAGCTCCCTTACGACGCGCCCGAAGCCCTGGCCTTCGCCGAAAAGCTGGCCTCCTTTTTGAGGACAACGGCCGTGGCCGAGTCGCGCGCGCTCTCCGCGGTCCGGGGGAGCTTTCCGAACATCGGCCGGTCCGCGCACAAGGGCTCGAAGATGAGGAACGCCACGGTCATCACCATCGCCCCGACCGGGACGATCTCCCGGATCGCCGGTTGTTCCTCGAGCATCGAGCCCGTCTTCGCCTTTGAATTCACCTCCCATATCATCGACGCGGAGATCAAGGACTTCCATCCGCTTTACGAGGAATGGAAGGGCCTGAACCCCGGGAAAAAGCCCCCGGCCTATTTCGTCACAGCCCACGATATCGCGCCTGAAGGGCACCTCCGGATGCAGGCGGCCTTCCAGAAATATGTGGACAACGCGGTATCCAAAACCATCAACCTGCCGCATAACGCCGCGCTCAAGGACGTGGAAAAAGCGTACCTGATGGCCTACGACCTGGGCACCAAGGGCATCACGATCTATCGGGACGGCTGCCGCGAGGACCAGGTTCTGACCAAGACGGCCCCGGCCGAAAAACGGCTGCCCCAGGAGCGGCCGGACACGCTGACCTCGGTCACGGACAAGATCAAGACGGGATTCGGAAACCTGTACGTGACCATTTCCTATTTCAATCAGAAGCCGTTCGAGGTGTTCGCCAGCATCGGCAAGAGCGGCTACACGACGATGGCCGACGCCGAAGCGATCGGGAGGCTCGTCTCCCTGGCCCTGAGGAGCGGCGTGGATCCGAAGGAGCTCGTCAACCAGCTGAAGGGGATCGGCGGCTCCGAACCGGTTTTCGCGGAAGGGGGGCTGGTGACTTCCATCCCGGACGCGATCGCCAAGGTCCTGGAGCGCCATTTCGGAGAGGTCAAGAACAATATCAAAGACCTCTACCAGTCCGCCTGCCGGCAGTGCGGGGCGACGCTCCCGGACGAGAAGTGCCCGACCTGCCCGAATTGCGGATGGAACAAATGCTCTTGACGCGGGAAAACTACGATAATATTATAGGATTAATATAGTAAGGCCTGGAAAAGGGCTGGAATTTCCTATATAATGGTCTTTTAAGATAGGCATGAAGGAGTCGCCCATGAAGGAAAAAGTCGAGGCCGCCCTCAATAAAGTCCGGCCGGCGCTCATCGCCGACGGCGGAAACGTCGAGCTTGTCGAGGTGGACAAGAACGGCGTCGTGAAAGTGAGACTAACCGGCGCCTGCGGCGGGTGCCCGATGTCCCAGCTGACGCTCAAGATGGGGATCGAACGGATCCTGAAGAAGGAAGTCCCCGAGGTCAAGGAAGTCGTCGCCCTGTAATTCCACGGGGACATGTCCCGAATCCGGGAATTCGGGCCGCGTCCCCGCTTTTCGGGAAGGGAAATGAAACGCGTATATCTCGATCACATCGCGGGGACGCCTCTCCTCCCTGAAGCCCTCGAAGCCATGCTGCCTTTTTTTAAGGAGCGCTTCGGGAATCCGCAGAGCCTGCACGAAGCCGGCCAGATCGCTCTCGGAGCCGTCGAAGAGGCGCGGGATAGCGTGGCCCGCCTGGTCAACGCTTCCGCCGCCGAGATCGTTTTCACGGCGAGCGGTTCGGAAGCGAACACCCTGGCCGTCAAGGGGTTGGCCCTCGCCGGCCGGAACAAAGGGACACACCTCGTCCTGTCCGCGATCGAGCACAATTCCGTTCTCAACGCGGCCAGGAGCCTGGAAAAAATGGGGTTCGCCGTGACCCTCGTTCCGGTCGATAAAACCGGGACGGTCGATCCCGGCGACGTGGCCAAGGCCCTGACCAAGGAGACGATCCTCGTCTCGGTCATGCTGGCCAATGCCGAGGTCGGAACGATCGAGCCCGTGGCCGAGATCGCCCGGATCGCCAAAGCGCGCGGCGTGACCGTCCATACCGACGCCGTCGCCGCCGCCGGCCAGATTCCCATCGACGTTAAAGCCCTGGGCGTGGACGCGCTGAGCCTGGCCGGCGACCAATTCTACGGTCCGAAAGGCGGGGCCGCCCTTTTCCTGAAAAAGGGTGCGCGCGTCCTGCCTTTGATCGAGGGCGGCGTCCAGGAAGGCGGACGCCGGGGCGGCACGGAAAATGTCCCGGCCATCGTCGGCCTGGGCAAGGCCGCCGAGATCGCCGCGGTCCGGTTGGCCGGGCGGGCGGAGAAGGCGCGCCTCCTGCGCGACCGGCTCATCGCCGAGATGCTTCGGAAAATCGGCCATGTCGTGTTGACCGGCCACCCCTTGAACCGGCTTCCCCACCAGGCCAGCTTCTGCGTCGAATTCGTCGAGGGGGAAGCCATGCTCCTCAGCCTCGATATGAAGGGCGTCGCGGCGTCGAGCGGATCGGCCTGCACGTCCAAGACGCTCAAAGCCTCCCACGTCCTCCTGGCCATGGGCCTGGATCACGCCCTGGCCCAGGGCTCGCTCGTGTTCAGCTTGCTGGAAAGCGCGGCGTCCGAGGACATCGAATACCTGCTGGACGTCTTTCCGCCGATCATCGACCGGCTGCGGAAGATGTCCCCTCTTTATACGGACTATCTCAAGGAGAATCAGAAATGATCTATTCCGATAAAGTCATGGAGCATTTTTCGAACCCGCGCAACGTGGGAGTGATCCCCGACGCCGACGGCGTCGGGCAGGTCGGCAATCCCGTTTGCGGCGACATGATGTCGTTCTATATCAAGGTCCAAGACGGCCGTTTGGCCGATATCAAATTCCAGACCTTCGGCTGCGGCGCGGCCATTGCCGTATCGAGCATGGTCTCGGAAATGGCCAAGGGCAAGACGCTCGAGGAGGCCGAGGCCATCACCAACGACAAGGTGGCCGAGGAGCTGGGCGGCCTGCCGAAGAACAAGCTCCACTGTTCGAACTTGGGCGCGGACGCCCTCCACAAGGCGATCGAGGATTACCGGAAGAAAAGCCGGGCCGGCGCGGGGGCGGAAGAGGCCGCGGCTCCGGCGGGGCCGCACGCCGATCACGACGAGGAGTGCAGCTGTCCCTACTGCGACGGTCCGCTCGACGGGATGGAGGAAATTTGTTCCTGCCGGCATTGCGACATCGATTTCGTCGAATGCCCGGAATGCGGGAAGTACACGAACCGGGCCGAGAAGAACTGCGTCGCCTGCGGCGCCGCGATCGCGAAATAAACGGCGATGATCGAGGATCTCGACAAAGACGCGCTCGTTCAAAAAATCCGCGAGCTCAAGAAAGCGCGGAACGCGATCATCCTCGCCCACAACTACCAGATCGGGGAGATCCAGGACATCGCCGACATCGTCGGCGATTCCCTCGAGTTGAGCCGGAAGGCGGCGGCCGTGGAACAGGAGGTCATCGTCTTCTGCGGCGTCCATTTCATGGCCGAAACCGCGGCCATCCTTTCTCCCCGCAAGATCGTCCTCATCCCCGACCTCCACGCCGGCTGTCCCATGGCCGATATGATCACGGCCGCGGAGCTCGTCGAATGGAAAGCCAAATTTCCCGGCCGGCCCGTCGTTGGCTACGTCAACACTTCGGCCGAGGTCAAAGCCGAATGCGACATCTGCTGCACCTCGTCGAACGCGGTCGAAGTGGTCGAAAGCCTGCCGGGACGGGAGATCCTCTTCGCTCCCGACAGGAACCTGGCGGCCTATGTCGCCCGCCGGGTGAGCAAGACCATCATCCCCTGGGACGGCTACTGTTACGTTCACAACAACATTCTGGCCCGGGACATCCGGGAGAAGAAAAAGATGTATCCCGAGGCCGTCGTCTGGGCTCATCCCGAATGCCGGCCCGAAGTCATAGATCTGGCCGATAAAGTCCTCTCCACCGGCAAGATGGTCGCGGAAGCGCGGTCGACCGAAGCCGGGCAAATCATCATCGCCACCGAAGCGGGGATCATCCACCGGTTGAAGAAGGAAAACCCGGCCAAGGCTTTTTACCCGGCCCACGAGATGGCCTTTTGCACCAACATGAAAAAAATCACGCTGAGAAAGCTCCATGCCGCTTTGGACCGGATGGTCCATCGCGTCGAGGTCCCGCCGGAGATCGCCGACAGGGCGCGGGGAGCCATCGAAAAGATGATCCGGCGATAGAAGGAGAACGACCGATGAAAAAGATGACCGAGGAATTTCTGAAGAACGCCCTGGCCGGAGAAAGTCAGGCCCATGTCAAATACGCCGCTTTCGCGGAAAAAGCCCGACGGGAAAACCTGCCCAACGTGGCCAGGATCTTTATGGCCAATTCCTACGCCGAACAGGTCCACGCGGCCAATCACTTCCGGACGCTGGGAGGAGTGGCCGGGACCGCCGAGAATCTCCAGGCCGCCATCGACGGAGAGAACTTCGAGGTGGCCGAGATGTACGACGTTTACAAGCTCGTCGCCGAACACCAGGGCGAAAAAGCGGCGGTCACGATGTTTTTTCGGGCCATGGAAGCCGAGAAAGTCCATGCCGTCCTTTACAAAAGGGCGAAAGACGCGGTAACGAAGGGAAAAGACCTGGAGGTTGCGCCAGTCTATGTTTGTCCGGTCTGCGGGTTCACCATGGAGGGCGACGCCCCCGATATGTGTCCGCTGTGCGGCGCCCCGAAAGAGAAATTCGTCAAGTTCTGAGATTGAAGCCTTCCGTGATTTTCGCGGCAGGGACGCTGCGCCACGGGAATTCGAGCGGGCGGCCCGGGCCGCTCGGCGGTGTTTCGGAGGTCAAAATGGAACCGGTGAAGGCTCGCGTCGTCAAGATCATCGCCATCCTCGAGAAGGAATACCCGCGCAGCCGAACCGCTCTCGAGTTCGAGACGCCCTTCCAGATCCTCGTCGCCACGATCCTCAGCGCCCAGTGCACGGACGAGCGGGTCAACAAGCTGACGCCGGCCCTGTTCCGAAAATATCCCACGGTCGAGGCCTTCGCTGGGGCCGACCGCGCGGAGCTCGAACAAGACATCCGGCCGACGGGATTCTTCCGCAACAAGGCCAAGAGCATCATCGGCGCCTCGGCGAAGATCGCCGGCGGCTTCGAGGGGCGCGTGCCGGAGACCATGGCCGAGCTCGTCACTCTTCCCGGCGTCGGACGGAAGACGGCCAACATCGTCCTGTCCGCGGGGTTCGGGAAGGCCGAGGGGATCGCCGTGGACGTCCACGTCAAAAGATTGTCGGGGCGCCTGGGATTGAGCCGGGAGGAGGACCCGGACAAGATCGAAGGCGACCTCCTTCGCCTCGTCCCGAAAAAGCACTGGCTCGATTTCAATTATCTGCTGGTCAACCACGGCCGGGCGAAATGCCGGGCGCGTAAGCCCAGGTGCCCGGAATGCCGCCTGGCCAAGCTTTGCCCCTCGGCGATGTCGGGGTCATGAATTCGGATCTCTCTTTCCGGGAGGATTGAGGGAATCATGGCGGGCCGATAAGGGAATATGATCAAAGAAGCCATGTTTTACGAGGGCCGGGCGGACGGGACGGTCGTCTGCGCTCTTTGCGCCCACCGGTGCGTGATCGCCCCGGGAAAATATGGCGTCTGCGGCGTCCGGGAAAACCGGGGCGGCAAGCTCGAGACCCATGTTTACGGGGAGGTGATCGCCGCCCACGTGGACCCCATCGAGAAAAAGCCGTTCTTTCATTTTCTGCCGGGGACGACCGCCTTCTCCATCGCCACGGTCGGCTGTAATTTCCGCTGCGCCTTCTGCCAGAATTGGGAGATCTCCCAGTCCTCGGTGACAAACGAATCCGGCGCCGGAGGGCAGCCTCTGTCTCCCGAGGATGTGGTCCGCGACGCCCTGAAGCAGGGCTGCCGGAGCGTCTCGTATACGTACACCGAGCCCACGATTTTCTTCGAATACGCCTACGACACGGCCAAGCTCGCCCGACAAGCCGGATTGGCCAACCATTTCGTGACCAACGGCTACATCACGGCCGAAGCCCTCGAGGCGATCAAACCCTATCTGGACGCGGCCAACGTGGATCTCAAAGCCTTCCGCGAGGAGACCTATAAAACGGTCTGCCGGGCGAGGCTCGCCCCGGTTTTGGATTCCATCCGCCTGATGAAGAAGCTGGGAATTTGGATGGAGATCACGACGCTCGTCGTGCCCGGCCTCAATGATGGAGACCGGGAACTCGCGGATATCGCCGGATTCATTGCCGGCGTCGATCCGGATATCCCCTGGCATATCAGCCGGTTTCATCCCGATTATCGATATACGGAGGCGCGGCCGACGCCGGTCGAAACGCTGCGCCGGGCGTTCGCCATCGGCGAAAGAGCGGGCCTTCGCTATGTCTATATCGGCAATGTCATGGGCGAAGGGGATGACACCCTTTGCCCGGGGTGCCGGAGGCCGGTCATCCGGCGGCGCGGATTCATGGTCGATGAGAATGTCGTCAAGGACGGAAAGTGCCCGGCCTGCGGGCATCTGATCGCCGGCGTTTTCTGATGGAAAAATACCGGATCCTCCCACACCCCGCGGACGGCAAGTTCCGGGCCTTCGGCGCGACGCTCGGGGAGGCGTTCGGCAACGCCGCGCTGGCCACGGCCTCGCTTATGTGGGACTGGCCGTCCGTCAAGAGCGCGGCCTCTTTTCCGGTCCGGGCGCTGGGCCGCGACCTCGAGCAGCTTCTTTATCGATTCCTCGAGGAGATCGTCTTCCTTTTCGAGACCAGGAATTTTCTTTTGGCCGCGGTCGAGGACATGAAGATCGAAAAAGACGAGAGCGGCTTCCGCCTTCAGGCCGTCTTTCGGGGCGATGAGGCGACAAACGCCGTCGATATCTTCGGCATCGTCAAGGCGATCACCTATAACGAGATGAAAGTCGAACAGAACTGCGGCGGCTGGTCCATCCAGGTCGTGGTCGATATGTAAGGAGCTCCCATGGATTTGAAGCGTATCGACGACAATACCTGGGAAATGCCGAGGCAGGGCGCGATGAACGTGCCGGCCCTGATCTATGCCTCCCGTCGCCTCCTCGAATCCGTGCGGGGCGACCTGACCCTCGAGCAAGCCCGGAACGTGGCCTGCCTTCCCGGCATCCAGCGCATGTCCTACGTCATGCCCGACGCCCATCAAGGCTACGGCTTCCCGATCGGCGGCGTCGCCGCGTTCGACCTGGACGAGGGGGTCATCTCGCCCGGCGGAGTCGGCTACGACATCAACTGCGGCGTGCGGCTCCTCCGCTCGGATTACCTGGAAGAGGACGTCACGGCGAAGCGCAAGGAACTCCTGGCCGAGATTTTCAAGGAGGTCCCTTCGGGCGTCGGCAAGTCCGGCGTGACCCGCCTCACCGTGAGCGCGCTCAAGGAGATCCTGGCCAAGGGCGCCGAATGGGCCGTCGAGAACGGCTACGGAACCGGCGAAGACCTGGGCATGACCGAGGAACAAGGGAGGATGAAGGACGCCGAATGGAGGCACATTTCGCCGCGCGCCCTGGAGCGCGGCGTCCCGCAGCTCGGCACGCTCGGCGCGGGCAACCATTTTCTCGAGTTCCAGAAAATCGATATCATCTACGATCCCGTCGCGGCCAAGGCTTTTGGCCTCGAGGCGAAAGGCCAGATCCTGGTCATGATCCATTGCGGTAGCCGCGGCCTGGGGCACCAGGTGGCCTCGGATTATATCCAGTCCATGGAAGAGGCGTTCGGCATCGAGGGCCTGCCCGACCGGGAATTGATCCACGCGCCGATCAAGTCGCCCCTCGGCCGGCAATATTACGGCGCCATGTGCGCGGCGGTGAATTACGCCTTCGCCAACCGCCAGATGATCGCCCATTGGGTGAGGAACGTCTTCCAGAAAGTCCTCGGCGATGCGCGGGGCATGCGCCAGGTCTATGACGTCTGCCATAACGTCGCGAAAATCGAAAATCATACAGTCGGGAGCGTGAGCAAAAAGCTCTGCGTCCACCGCAAGGGGGCCACGCGCAGCTTCGGCCCGGGTCGGCCGGAGATCCCCGCTGCCTACCGCGCCGTGGGCCAGCCCGTGATCATTCCCGGCAGCATGGGGACGGCGTCCTACGTGCTGGCCGGCACGGCCGAGGCCGAGGAGCGGAGCTTCAGCTCGACCGCCCACGGGGCCGGCCGGCTGATGTCCCGGCACGAGGCCCTGCGGCGCTTCCGGGGCGAGCAGATCCGCGACGATCTGGCGAAAAAAGGGATCGAGCTTCGGTCGGCGAGCTGGAAAGGCGTGGCCGAGGAAGCGTCGGGAGCTTATAAAGACGTCGACGAGGTCGTTCGGGTCTCCCACGAGGCGGGACTCGGCCGGCTTGTCGCGCGCGTCGTGCCCATCGGAGTGATGAAAGGATAATCCCTCATGAGATCGAGACAGGCCGTCATCCTGATGTTTTTTCTGGCGCTGTGGGAAGCGGGAGCTCTCGGAGCCGCGCTTCCGGAGAAAGCGGACGTCGTCGTCCTGGTTTCGGCGAACGCGGAGTGGGCCCCGGTCCGGCAATACCTGTCGAAGGAAAACGCCGGGCCAACTCCCTTCGGCGAATGCCTTTCCACGAAAGTGAAGATGGAGGACAGGGAAATATCCCTCGTCTATGTCCACGGCGGATGGGGAAAGATCAGCGCGGCCGCGTCCGCCCAATATGCCATCGACCGCTGGAGGCCCGCCCTTTTGATCAACCTGGGGACCTGCGGCGGATTCGAGGGGGCCGTGAGCGCCGGCGATCTCCTCCTCGCCGGGAAGACCGTGGTTTACGACATCGTCGAGATGATGGGGGACGCCGACGAAGCCATCTCGGACTATTCGACGACGCTCGATCTTTCGTGGCTGACGAAGCCCTATCCGCGGGGGGCCGTCGAGACCATCCTCTTGTCCGCCGACCGGGACATTCAGCCGGCCGACATCCAGCGCCTGCGAAAGAAATACGGCGCCGTCGCGGCCGATTGGGAATCGGGGGCGATCGCGTTCACCGCCCGGCGAAATCAAATTCCCTGTTTGATCCTCAGGGCCGTGAGCGATATCGTGGGCGCCCGCGGAGGCGAAGCGTATGGAGGCAGCGGCGTCTTCGAGAAACGCGCCCAAAAGATCATGGCCCGTTTGATGGACGCGCTGCCGGACTGGCTCCGGGCGGCGAAAAAGATTTTGCCGCGCGCGACCGCTGCGCGGATTCCTTCGTGATGGAGCGCGGGAATGATCTTCCCCTGAAAAAGCGCGCGGCGGGCTCTAGGATTTTTTGGCGGAGATAATTTTGTAAAAGCGTCTTTTCCCGATTTTGAGAATATGTTCCTGTCCGGGCTTGATCTCGATCTTGAGCCCGATGTCCTCGACGCGCGCGCCGTCGAGCGATATCCCCCCCTGTTGGATCAGCCGTTTGGCTTCCCCCCGCGACGGACAGAGGCCTTTTCCGACGAGCAAGGCCAGGAATTCGAGCGGCGCGGCGGTCTCGGCCGGGGTCAGGGCGATCTCTTCGATTTCCTGGGGAATTTCCTTATTCTTGAAAATGCGGTCGAATTCCCCGGCGGCCTTTCCGGCTTCCTCCGCTCCCCAGAAGTCCGCGATGATGGATTTGGCCAGCTCGGCCTTGAGGTCGCGGGGATTGAGCCGGCTGGCTTCGATCTCTTTTTTCCATTTCCCGATTTGGGCCGCCGGCGCGTCCGTCAGCAGCTCGTAATATCTGAACATCAGGGTGTCGTTCACCGACATGAGCTTGCCGAACATTTCTCCGGGCGGCTCGGTGATGCCGACGTAATTCCCCAGGGATTTGCTCATTTTTTCGACGCCGTCCAGGCCTTCGAGGAGGGGCAGGGTGATCACGATCTGCGGTTCCTGCCCGTATTCGCGCTGGATCTCGCGGCCGACGAGCAGGTTGAATTTCTGATCCGTGCCTCCCATTTCGACGTCGCAATGGAGGGCCACGGAATCGTAGGCCTGGTAAAGCGGATAGAGCAGCTCATGGATCGAGATGGGCAGCCCGCCCTTGTATCTTTTCGTGAAATCGTCGCGCTCGAGAATGCGGGCGACGGTGTACTTGGCGGCGAGGGTGATGACCTCGAAGCTGGTCAGGGCTCCGAGCCACCGGGCGTTGAAGTCGATGATGGTTTTTTGCGGATCGAGGATCTTGAAAACCTGTTTTTTGTAGGTCTCGGCGTTCCGGGCGATGTCGTCCCGCGTCATCGGGGGGCGCGTGGCCGAGCGGCCCGACGGATCGCCGATGAGCCCGGTGAAATCGCCGATGAGGAAGACGACGTCATGGCCCATGTCCTGGAAGTGCTTCATTTTGCGGAGGATGACGGTATGGCCGAGGTGGAGGTCCGGCGCGGTCGGATCGAAACCGACCTTGACCTTGAGCGGCTTGTTCTGCTTGATCGAGCGGGCGAGCTTGGCCTTGAGCTCGCTTTCCTGGATGATCTCGACGCACCCCTTTTTCAGGTGTTCGAATTGCTCCTCGACGGATTTCATGGCGGCTTCGTTCCTTTCTGCCGGGCGCTTGGAGAACGATTCATTATATAAAGAATGGCCCGGGAATAAAAGGAGCAGGCGAGATCGGAGTTTTGCTCCTGGTCACATGCCTGGTTATATTTCGCCTTTACAGACATCCCGTCAGTTCTTTGCCCAAAATGAGAGGATCGGTCTTGTCGCGGAGCCGGTCGAGCGCGACCTGAAGATCGGCGAAATCCGCGATATAGGATTCCAACACTTTCTGGATAATAAAAGACCGCGGCCGTTCCGTTTCCTTGGCTGTGGACGTCCCTAAACGCGGTCACCGCGCTGATTTTGTGGTATAATATTTGCGTGAATCGAACGAAAAACGCGAAAGGAATCCTCCTTCTCAAGACCGCGAACGATGACCGTGAGATCGAATTCGAATTGGACTATTTGCGATCGCTAACCCCCGGCCAGCGCTTTCTTCTCATGGAACGAAAAAACCGGGAAATGCGGACTATGCTCCGACGCCATGGGTATGGAACGACTCCTTCAATATTTAAAAGAAAATAGGGCCCTCTTCGTCATTATCGGAGCGACGGCCTTTCCCGTGTACGGCTATGCTCGAGCCACGCTGGACATCGATCTTTTTGTTAAGCCGACGCGGGCCAATATCCGAAGAGTCATGAAAGCCCTCCGGCGATTCGGGTATGACCTGGCCGATTTCGACGAGACCGACTTCTTGACCCACAAGGTCCTCATCCGACAATACGTCCTGGAAACCGATATCCACCCATTCGTCAAGGGCGTTTCCTTTGAGGATATCTGGAAGCATAAGATCTCCGGCAAGATTGGAAAAACCGAAGTCTTTTTTCCCTCGCTCGAGGATATGATCCGCATGAAGAAGGCCGCCGGCCGTCCCAAGGACCGAGAAGACCTGAAATTCTTAATGAAACTGCTGAGCGCGGAATCCCGAAAGGAATAAGCTGCGCTTTCTAAACAACGTGCGGATCCTCAAAGCCCCTCGTGCGGATGGCCGAGGGGGATGGGGAGCGCTTCCTCCCCATCGGCTTGACTCGATCCGCGTCCGGGATTATCCTTTTTCGTGATGGGGAGTGTCGATTCCCCGCTTAATGGGAGCGTGAGTCGTGCAGAGCGAAAAAGCAAATTCTTATCCCATCGGGTCATCCGGGCGCATTTGCAAAACTCCAATAAAATATTGACGTTGCGGGGACAAACCGGGGTGGGGGATAAGGCTTGGATGGGGCAAGACTGAGCTTCTTGACTTCCTCTCTCCGCCTAGAATATCATTCCGCCCGGTCGGCCAAGGAGGAATCGATGAACATGCCCTGCCCCCATTGCGGCGCGCCCAATCCCGAAACTTCGCGATTCTGCGGCGGCTGCGCCGCTCCCCTGTCCGCGTCATCGGCGCCGGATGTCACGATGTCACGGACCCTGCTCAAGGACGACTTGGAGCCGGCTCCGGAGACCCTTTTTGCCGGCCGCTATAAAATCGA
>Ga0315278_10004188_pt1 | contig 12976 bp, 7 predicted proteins | sample YL17G06_0_MG_FD_203880 | JGI IMG/M metagenome (GOLD analysis project Ga0315278, IMG submission 203880) | Sediment microbial communities from Yellowstone Lake, YNP, Wyoming, USA - YL17G06_0 | ecosystem: Environmental > Aquatic > Freshwater > Lake > Sediment | place: USA: Wyoming | collected...
TCACCATCGGGTGAAAAGGCTACTGAAAAAATGCTATCTTTATGCCCTTTAAACAACTGCAGTACATTTCCCTCCAGGTCCCAGAGACGAGCTGTTTTATCCCCGGAACCGGTCAGAATGCTTTTATTATCGGGTGAAAATGCTACTGAATAAATGTCGGATTCATGCCCTTTAAACACTTGCAGTAAATTCCCCTGCAGGTCCCAGAGACGGGTTGTGCCATCCCCGGAACCGGTCAGAATTCTATTACTATCAGGAGAAAAAGCGACTGACCAAATCCATTTTTCATGCCCTTTAAACACCTGAAGTACATTTCCATGAATGTCCCAGTGCCGGACTGTTTTATCCTCAGAAGAGGTAAGAATGCTTTTACCATCCGGAGAAAAGGCAACTGAATAAAGCCAACCTTCATGACCAGTAAACACTTGCAGGACATTTCCCTGCAGGTCCCACAGTCTGGCTGTTTTATCCCAGGAACCAGTCAGAATGCTTTTTCCATCGGGGGAAAAGGCTACTGAATTAATTTCTTCTCTATGCCCTTTAAACACCTGAAGTACATTTCCATGAATGTCCCAGAGCCGGGCTGTTTTATCCCATGAGCCTGTCAGAATGCTTTTACCATCCGGAGAAAAAGCAACTGAATAGAGATAGCCTTCATGCCCTTTAAAAACCTGCAATACATTTCCCTGAAGGTCCCAGAGACAGGCTGAATTATCACCTGAACCTGTAAGAATGCTTTTCCCATCAGGAGAAAAGGCTACTGATCTGACCTCACCTTCATGTCCTTTAAACATCTGGAGTACATTCCCATTTAAGTCCCAGAGTCTGGCTATTTTATCATAAGAACCTGTAAGAATGCTTTTGCCATTGGGAGAAAAAGCTACTGATGTAACACCCTCCTTATGCCCTTTAAACACCTGCAACACATTTCCCTGAAGGTCCCAGAGACAGGCTGTTTTATCCGCTGAACCGGTCAGAATGCTTCTACCATCGGATGAAAAGGCTACTGAATAAATATCTGTAGACTTTGAAACAATTTTGTAAAAATTATTATCAGAATAAATTCTATTGAGATTCATTTTAATGGCCGGATTGGAAGAATCTATACTCAATGCATATTCTGCAAGACGTAAAGCAACGGTAGGATCTGTTTCAGCAGTTTCCTTTGAGAGGTAATTAAAATTATTTGCTTTTGCCTTCAGGTAATTTCGATTTGCAGTTTTTCTTTCTGTAAATGCTATTTTTCTTTCATTCAGCGCCCAGATAGTAAACCCGGATAGAACTATAATGAGTGCCATGGCCGCAACACTTAGAATGTTTCTTCTTCGCTTCCTTGTTCTGCTTAATTCATTCTTACTTTTATAAAGAAATGTTTCTGATGGTTTACTCAGATATAATTTATCTTGATATGGAGCAATATATTTAAGGTCATCAACAGTCAGTAGTTTGCCTCTTTTTTCAAAAACAGAAAATGCATTCTCAATGAACTGCCTTACTTCTATAATATCCTTTTCAATGGCAGTGAACTTCTCATAAATTTTGGAGGCCAGACTATCATGTCTCAACTCGAAATGACCTGCCTCATCTCTCTCCCTGAGTATGCGAAGATCAACGAACTTAGCCAGGTATTTTAAGAGATCAGCCTCAGGAATTACTGTTCCGAAAGCTCCTGTTGAATCCAATATCTCTGATTCATTCATTTGTCTTTTTGAACCCTGCACGGAGACAAAAGATTTGAGTATAGCCATACCGGTACCGGGATCATCCATCTCCCTTATCTGCTCCTCAAGGAATTGACCAAGTAAATCAGAAACACTTCCTGCCCTGGTGAGTATCTCTTTAGAAAACTTTAAGCTCTCAATTGCCTGTCTTTCAGCAACCACAATACGGAAAACCCTGTCGAGGTATATTTGCAGGAAAGTAAGCTCTATCTCATTCCCGGCAGGAGAAAGCTTATCAATGAGCTCTTCGGAGAATCTTTCTTCTGTTTCAATGCTATGAACCTTGCATGGACCTTCAATAGCATGGATAGCATTTGCCCTTTTCATCTTTTCAACCCTGAAGCGGTTAGAAAAAATTTCAGGAAGATCATATTCAAACTCAGTTATTCCGGCAAGAAACTCCTCCCTTATGATAAAAACTATCCGGCACTGAGTTTCAGATTCAACAATCTCTTTTATAAGTTTTATGAAGCCAGTTTTTTCTTCAATCGATCCAAAAATAAAAAGCTCTTCAAACTGGTCGAAGATAAGGTAGACAGGCTTAAAATGGTCAAGGTATATTGACTGAAGTTTTTCAGAAAAGGAGAGGTTCTTCTTAAAAGGAGTAAGTGCCTGTTTATTAAAGGCTTCGCTCAGGCTTTCAATGATATTGTTACCGCGGCGCACATTTAAAGGCAGCCAGTCGCTGTCATCAAACCTGGAGGCCAGGCCGCAATTAATAAGAGATGATTTCCCCGTACCTGAGATACCATAAACCAAAAGTATTTTACTCTCAAAAACCCTTCGGTAAAGATCTGTTATCTCCTGGTCGCGGCCGAAAAAGATATCTCTGTCAGCGAGGGTATAGGAGTCAAGAAATTTGAATGGGGATTTCATTCTTTCTTTTTTGTTGTATTAATCTAAATATATTGCAAATACCTGTATTGGTACTGGGTTCTCGGTTCTCGGTACCTTTCACCCCTCACACCTCCACCCCTCCTATTGCCAACATAAGCTCCCTGTACTCCTCAAGCAATATATTATAGTTGCTCAGGGATCTCAGATCGCACTTTTCGGTTACTTCTGTCCCGAGGTACATAAGGTGGCCGCTCTTGTATTTAGTGTACATGAAGATATCTTTCCTGATATCAAATTTCTCCTTTGCATCAATGGTCTCCGAATTGGTATCAATTATAAGTGGTGAGAGGTTAAGATAGTCATCAAATGATTTAATTGATTTCATAAGCAATACAGACTGACTGTCGGAGAATTTTGTTTCATCAATCTCCTGACCTTTGAAATCAGAATCGGAGCTGTTAAGAAGATCAATTATATGATGAAACTTAGCTTCATGGATACGTGGCTTAATAACTTTTATATCCCTTACCGATACCAACCTGTATTTTGCAAAAAATGCAATACGTTGAAGGATCATGGTAAGCTTTTCCTCATATTCAACACATCTTTTTTCAATTTCTCTTTCATCAAGATTTATCTGGTAATGACCTATTTCGTTCCTTTCCGGTACCCAGAAATCAAGTGCAGCAAAAAACTTCTTATCGAACTGGTCATCGATCTCGGGCAAAAACCATCCGAGCTTTTGCTCAGTATAGGTTGTTGCAAGAGTTCTTATCAGCCAGCAAAAGTTACCCATAGTCAGGACAGAGAACCTGTTGGCAAATTCAGCTTTAATCTGATCCGAAAACTTGACTTTCCTGCTAATAATATCGTACCAGACCTGGCATACCATAACGAAGCTGACAAACTGCATGGATCTCTCAATGGTCTTGAAGATCTGGTCGAGTCTCAGTTTGCCGGGTTGCCGCATTGAACCGGAGAAAAGTCTCCTGAGTTCCACACCAACAGGCCATGGGAAGTTTTTAATAACCAGATCACCAATGATTCGATAATCTATCTCTTCGTCCTCATCTTTTTCAGGTATGTACTTTGAAAGAGAAGGGCGGTTTTTTACCATCTCGGCAAACACCTTCAGAATAAGATCTTCGTTTATTGCAGCCATTTTAGAAGATTATTAATAATAAGTTGCCATTGCTAAATGGGTATATGTGTAAAGTTATTAGATATTTAACCATAAGCAATATTATTTTCCCTCTAATCGTATAAAGCAATTATTAAACTTCAGGTATAAATTTAACCAAAACCTCAGACCAGTTACGGGGCATGAGAGATCGAACATCCCGAAACAGATTAGCATATCCGGAAATAGAAAAAAGGCTTAAGTGTAATATTTTCACACACCGTACTGTCTAATTTATTTACATTTGACCAATTAAATATTTTATTATATAGTTGATATTATGATAATTACCATTTTGGCACATTCTTTGGCATAGTTAGTTAGAAATTAGGAATCAGGAATTAGAAAACAGTAATTGAGATGAGAAGAATTTATTTGATAATAGCCGTACTTATAATTTTATATTTCAATGATATGTCAGCCCAGGAGAAGAAATGGACTCTTGAGGATTGCATTAATTATGCTGTTACAAATAACATCGGACTCCAGAGACAGAGGCTTCTGACAGAATCGGCAAAGATCGATTTTCTAAAAGCAAAAATGAATGTATTGCCATCCTTTAATTTTGGGTCAGAAGCAAATGTTGGATTTGGAAGGTCAATAAACCCAGTTACTAACCTTATTACATTTGAACAAAACCTTAGTAACCCCTACTCTCTAAATTCCAATATCGATATTTTTAACGGTTTTGCAACACTTAATACAATCGCTGCCAATAAGTTTATGTTTAAAGCCGGGATAGAATCAGAGAAAATTACCAGGAATACTCTTGTCATAAACATCCTTGGTCAATACTACCAGGTTTTATATGCCAAAGGGCTTGAAAATGCCTCAAAAATGCAGCTTGATCTTTCAGAAAAACAACTTTTCAGGATCCAGAAAATGGTGGAAACAGGGAAAGAAGCTCTATCCAGACAGTTTGAGATGGAGAGCCGTGTTTCTGCTGATAAACTTGATTATACGGTTGCACAGAACTCAGCTAATCAGGCCCTGACAACTCTGAAGCAGATGCTTCAGCTTGAACCTGGTTCAGACTTCGATGTCCTAATGCCTGACCTTAATAATATGCTTATTGCTGACGGCGATTATAGACCAGACAGTATTTATGCCATTGCTTCACAAATCCTGCCAAGGCTGAAAGCGATTGATTTCGAACTTAAGGCAACAAAAAAACAGTATGCTGCGACTAAGGGATATGTGGCACCAAGACTTTCTGCCAGTGGAGCCATATTTACAGGATATTATAAGGTTATGAAGGAGAGTGTTATTGATCAGGCTTCCTTCACCACCCAGTTAAAAAATAATAATAGTCAGGCAGTTTCTCTTTCACTGATGATACCAATCTTTAACAATTACACAACAGGCAGAAATATTAAACTCGCCAGGATAAGAATGGATGATGCCGCTCTCAGACTTGAACAGGAGAAGAACAATCTTTATACTGAAATCGAAAATGCCTGCCTGAATTTTAACAGAGGGAAAGACGAATTTCTGGCTGCTGTATCTAACCTTGAGTATAACAAAAAATCGTATAATGCTGTTGAGAAGAAATTTGAGTCCGGACTTGTCAACGTAACTGAATTTTCAGTAGCAAATACTAGTTTATTTAAAGCTGACACTGAAGCACTTAGAACAAAACTTCAACTACTCATCAGGAAACTCGCAATACAGTTTTACTCTACAGGAGAATATGAAAATCTTATAAATAATTAATCTTTAAAAAATAGTTGAAATGGATACCCCAGTTGAAAGAATGGATAAACCTATTGCAAAGAAAACAGGCATTCAAAAAAAACACATCGGATATTTTGGTATCGGGATAGCAATGATCACGCTTATTTATATGGCTTTCTTTGCCGATCGTACCTCTACATTTAAGGTTGAAAAAGAGAAACTTATTATTGAAACCATTATTGAGGATCAATTCAATGATTACATTACGGTTCCCGGAACTGTTGAACCAATAAGCACCATTTTTCTCGATGCCCAGGAAGGCGGGCGGGTTGAAGAGAAGCTTATAGAAGAAGGTACAATGGTTAAAAAGGGTGATATAATTTTGAAACTTTCCAATCCCGACCTCTATCTGAATATCTTAAACAGTGAAGGCGAGCTTGCTCAAAAAGAGAACTTCCTCAGAAATACGCAGATTTCTATGGAACAGGACAGGCTGCAAATTAAAAGAGAGCTTCTCAATCTTAAATATGACATCGAACGGAAGGAGCGCAATTATCAACAGAATGTTATTCTCATCAAAGATAGCCTGATATCGAGAGAAGAATTTTTACGCTCAAAAGAAGATATGGATATGGCCAAACAATCCAAAGATCTCTTTATTGAACGTCGGACACAGGACTCTATTTTTCGTTCTGTGAATGTGGAGACTATAAAAAACGACCTCGTTAATATGAGGAAAAACCTCAACCTGGTTAAGGAAAGAGTGCAAAACCTTAATGTTACGGCGCCCGTTGATGGTCAACTAGGTCTGTTGACCCCTGAAATCGGACAGTCCATCCAGAGGGGAGCAAATATGGGACAGATAAATGTACTGACTTCATACAAAGTAACTGCTCAGATTGATGAGCATTACATTGACCGTGTAAGGACCCAGCTTACAGCAACACTCGACAGGCAGGGAAGTGAATTTAACCTTGTTGTTAAAAGGGTTTATCCTGAAGTAAGGAATGGTACATTTGAAATTGACATGATCTTCAGAGACAGTATGCCACATAATATAAGAACAGGGCAGACATATTATACCAGTCTTCAGTTAGGGCAGCCAAAAGTATCGGTTCTTGTACCAATAGGCGGATTCTTTCAGGAAACGGGTGGACAGTGGATATTTGTTCTTGATCCAACTGAGTCTTTTGCTTCCAGACGTAATATTTCAATCGGAAGAAAAAATCCAAGATATTATGAAGTACTGGAAGGTTTGCAGCCTGGTGAAAAGGTAATAGTTTCAGGTTATGAAACCTTCGGAAAAAATGAAAAACTTATTCTTAAGAAAACTAAATAACAATTAATAATTAATGTCATGATTAAAACTAATGATTTAACAAAGGTCTTCAAAACTGAAGAAGTTGAAACAACTGCACTCAATAAAGTGACTCTCAATGTAAAAGAGGGAGAATATGTAGCAGTTATGGGCCCTTCGGGATGTGGAAAATCAACTCTCCTGAACATCCTGGGTCTACTGGATAATCCCACAGCGGGAAGCTATATTTTCAATGGAACTGAGGTAGCAAACCTCAGGGAACGCGACAGGACAATTTTCCGTAAGGGAAATATAGGTTTCGTTTTCCAGAGTTTTAACCTTATTGACGAACTCAATGTTTATGAGAACGTTGAACTACCACTTATTTATTTGAAAATGAAGACCAGTGAAAGAAAGAAAAGAGTGGAAGATGTTCTGGAAAGAATGAAGATCGGACACCGCGCTAAGCACTTTCCACAGCAGTTATCCGGCGGACAGCAACAGAGAGTTGCCATCGCCCGCGCAGTTGTAGCTAATCCCAAACTGATACTTGCCGACGAACCAACTGGTAACCTCGACTCTAAGAATGGTATTGAGGTTATTAATCTTCTGACCGAACTTAACAAAGAGGGAACAACAATTATAATGGTTACTCACTCTGACAGAGATGCCGGTTATGCCCACAGAATAGTGAACCTGTTCGATGGCCAGGTGGTTACTGAAAAACTTATGTGATCTGAAATATTTATTATCTGACATGAAGAGGTGTTGCATTGGCAACACCTCTATTCATTAACAGCATTACAAATCGTATTTCTTTATCTTATTATAAAGAGTCTGTCTGGTAAGACCAAGCTTTTCTGCAACAACACTTATATTATTACTATATCTCTTCAGGCTGTCAAGGATCATCTTTTTCTCCATCTCCTCCAGTGTCATATCATTATGTATAGCGTTTTTGTGTGTTGAGCTGAAAACAAAGTCCGAAGGTTTAAGCACGGGAGAGTCGCTCATTATAACCGCCTTTTCAATTGAATGCTGAAGCTCCCTGACATTACCCGGCCAGCTATGATTCGCCAGTTTTTCGAGAGCATGGGTGCTGATCTTCAGTCCATTCTTACCATATCTCTCACCATTAACTCTGAGAAAATAATTTGCAAGGATAGGAATATCATCTACCCTGTCGCGTAATGGTGGAACCTCAATCATAATCGTGTTTATCCGGTAAAGGAGATCTTCACGGAACTTACCTTCACTAACCATTTGCAGGAGGTCGCAATTTGTGGCGCAAACCAGACGTATATCAATGGCTATCTGTTTATTTGAACCAACCCTTACAACATACCTGTTCTGGAGAACGCTAAGCAGCTTTGCCTGCGATTGCAGAGAAAGGTTTCCGATTTCATCAAGAAAAAGTGTTCCACTGTGGGCAATTTCAAACTTGCCTTTACGATCCTCCCTGGCATCGGTGAAGGCTCCTTTAACATGACCGAATAATTCACTTTCGAAAAGAGTTTCGGTAATTGAGCCCATATCGACACTAACCATCAGCTCCCCTCCTCTTTTGGAGAGGTTATGGATCTCCCTGGCGACCAGCTCCTTGCCTGTCCCGTTCTCGCCTGTTATCAGCACATTAGCATCGGTACCTGCAACCTTTGTGACAATGTTATTTACATTAATCATGGTCGGAGAAGCTCCATGAACTATCTTCACTCCACCCCTGTTAATCTCTTTTTTCAGAAGCAGGTTGTCTTTTTTAAGGGTGGATGCTTCAAGTCTTGAAAGCCTGAGTTGCCATGCAACATTTATTGTTGCCAGAAGCTTAGAGTTGTCCCATGGTTTGAGAATAAAATCGACAGCTCCCTCCTTTATCGCTTTTACTGCCAGTTCAATATCACCAAAAGCTGTAACTATAACAACACTTATATTGCTGTCATAGATAAAAATTTCTCTCATCCAGAAAAGTCCTTCGTTGCCATTACGAATCCCTGACTTAAAGTTCATGTCGAGCATAACAATATCAACATCCTGCTTTCGTAGTATCTCATTTATCCTGTTTGGATCGGTAATAGCAATAACCTTTTCAAATTCATCTTGCATTACCACTTTAAGCGCATTCAGTATGCCATTATTGTCATCAACTATAAGAAGGGTTCCTTTGATCATATTGAAGGTTTTTATCAAAAGACGTTATAAAAAACAAAATGTGTCAAAAAAATAGACATTTCTCCTGGCATTTCCTAATTTAAAATGAAGTTGTTAGATTTATTATTCTTATTAAAACAGGAGTGGAAATGGTGGGCACACCTCCTTAATACTATTAGTTTATTCATTTCTCAGATTATCAGCCGGACTGACTGACGCAGTTTTGCTTACGATGAAACCTATCGTAAATAGTGTAAGAAATAATGTCATTACAAATGGAATGATAAAGTTCCAGACTGAAATCTCCATTTTTACCGCAAATGATTGCAACCACTCCGAAAGCCAGTAATAACAAATCGGAACAGCAATAACGAATGCAATTAAGGTGATCCTGAAAAAATCCCTGGAAAATAACAGGATAACCCCGAAAACATTTGATCCAACTACTCTACGCATACTTATTTCTTTTGTTTTCTGGAGCATTAGAAATGATGTAAGTCCAAAGATACCCAGGCACGTTACAATAATTGAAAGAAGGGCAAAAGCGCCAAATACTGTACCAAGAAGTTTTTCATTTTTATACTGCTGCCCATAGTAGTCTTCCAAAAAAAAATAATCAAATGGGTTATCAGGGAAAAATTCCTTATACTTTTCACCGACGAGCTTTAAAATACTGGTTTCGCTACCAGGGAAAATTTTCATCATAAAGAATCCTCTTATGTCACGGCCATGAGGCATAAACCTGAAGATATGAGGCTCAAATGCTTCTTTTGGAGATTGCTGACAATAGTCTTTTACCACACCTACTATGGTATAAATTTTATCCCAATAATTAACCATCTGATTTACTGCTTCTTCCGGCGAACCGAAACCCATCCATTTTGTTGCTTTCTCATTAAGTATAAGTGATGAAGAATCTGAAGAGAAAGACCTTTCAAAATTTCTTCCGGCAATAATTTTTGCTTCCAGGAGGTTAAGGTAATCCCAATCAATACCCAGAATCTGATAATTCTTGCTCTGGGCAGACCCAACTCTGAAAATTCCACCTGCATCCCACAAAATTTGCCGGCCTGGTACTTCAGTTCCAACACTGAATTTTGCAATAACCTGATTTTTAATTAACTCCTCTTTAAATGTTAACAGTTTACTTCCGAATGAATCATCTCTCACACGCGGGGCTCGTACAGTAAGTATATTTGAAATTGAGATGCTTTTATCCTGGTTCTGCAGAAACCTTACTTGTCTGAAAACAAAAAGAGTGCATGTAATCAGGCAAATAGCCATGAGCAACTGGAATACGACCAGGGCTTTTCTGATATAAATACCGCTTTTTGAATGAACATATTTCCCTTTAAGCACTTCTGACGTTTTGAATGATGTAAGGACGAAAACCGGGTAAATTCCTGAAAGAAAAACACTTGAAATGAAGAGAATAGTAAACGTTAACCACGACCAACTTTCTTTCCATAGAGAGTAATCAGAAGAGATCCCCGTAAGGTTGCAGAACACAGGGAGCAACACCCCTAACAGAATTATGGAGAAAAAAAACGCTGCAAGATTAACCAGAAAAGTCTCAATAAAAAACTGTCCGATCAACTGTCTCCTTGCCGCACCTGCAACCTTGCTTAGTCCTACTTCTGTTGCCCTGGTGAGTGATCGGGCTGTGGTTATGTTTATATAATTGACCCAAGCAATAATGAGAATAAAAAAGGCAATTATGCTCAGAAACATTACAGTGTCATTATTACCATTAACCTCCAGCTCCTGCATAAAAGCAGACCTCAGGTGTATATCAGCAAGAGGCTGAACTTTCAGTTCAAGTGTAAGCTTGTAATATTTCAGGACTTCACCAAAGTCTCTTTCAACCAGGGATTTAAGCTTTTCTTCGAACTCTTCCGCACTGGCAGATGGTTTTAATATGAAATATGTAAAAAACCCGGTATCACCCCATGAGGATTCAATATCAGGGCCATAATGAGTTATCAGATTTGGCCACGATAGCAAAATATCGAAGTTAAGATGAGAATTTTCAGGAATATCCCGGAAGATTCCTGTAATTACAAAACTCATCTCCTTATCAACCGTTATGGTTTGTCCCACGGGATTATTATCCCCAAAATACTTTCTAGAATAAGACTCTGAGATAAAAGCACAATTTGCATCAGAGATCCCTTTTGAAGGATCACCTGTAATTAATTTAAAGTCAAAGACCTCAAAGAACTGAGGTTCTGCAAAATACATTCTTTCCTCATAAAACTTCCTGTCACCGAAAATTACCGTTGCCCTGTACCTGAATATCCTTGCTATTTTTTCAACCTCAGGATAAAGTTCTCTTATTCGTATTGCTGCCTGAGGACAACAGGATGCAAATTTCACTGATTCACCCTCAGCACTTGAACGCTCGTATCTGAGTCTGTAGATCCGGTCGCTGTTCCTATAAAAAGAATCAAAACTCCTTTCATATCTGACAAAAAGAAAAATAAGGAGGAATGCTGCAATACCTGTTGCTAGTCCAATTATATTAATAAGAGAAAAAAATTTGTTCCTGAGGATGTTTCGAATTGCGATTTTGAAAAAATACCATTTCATATCCAGGAGATTCTTTATCTGATTGTTTATCTTAGAATTCAGGCAATTCTAAACCCATTAATCATAGTAAATATATAAAGAAGAAGTAAAATATTCTCTTTTATGCATCATTTCTTTAAGTCATGCGTCTTTATAACAGAAAAGACAAACAGAAAATAGAATTATAAGTTTTTAAGAGCCGTATAAATAACCAAAGCCATGACAGTAAAATTAAATGCTAACGAAGTTGTTCTTAATGCCGGTGATACAAACCAGGTTATAGACAATAATACCATCGAAGGTAAACTGATAGTAACAAACCAGCGAGTATATTTTAAGACTCTGAATGAAGAGACAGAAAAATTTAATCTCGAAATTCTGTTCGATAATATACTGGAAGTCATTTATTTCAGTAGAGGATTGTTCTCTGTTAAGGGATTAAATGTTGTAACAAGAGACGGTAAGTGTCACGCTTTTCCTCTTAAGAAGAGGGACGAAATGGGGCAACTGATAAACAAAATGTACTAAAGCATCTTCAATCACTATATATTATCCCGGTAATAAAACAAAAAAAGAATCCCGCCAAAGCGGGATTCTGCATTTATTATCACTCATACCGAAGCGACACTACCGGATTTTTAAATGCTCCTGTTTTCAGCGTTGCAACACCCTAAAATATTTATTACTAAAAAAAGTTAGTCATACTTGTTTTTAATCCATCATTTTTTTCTGTTGAAATCGTTTCTTTTCATCTCTCTATTCCCCATGAACTCACCCTCTTAATCCCCCTCTCTGCTTCGCAAAGAGGGGGAAATCAGGAAGTATAGCATTGAGTGCTAAACTATCGTTTCTTTTACATCTCTCTATTTCACATGAACTCACCCCCTTAATCCCCCTCTCTGCTTCGCAAAGAGGGGGAAATCAGGAAGTATAGCATTGAGTGCTAAACTATGGTTTTTCTACATCTCTCTATTTCCCATGAACTCACCCCCTTAATCCCCCTCTCTGCTTCGCAAAGAGGGGGAATCAGGAAGTATAGCATTGAATGCTAAACTATGGTATTTTTACATCTCTCTATTTCTCATGAACTCACCCCCTTAATCCCTCCCGCTGAAGCGGGACAGGCTCTCTCTGCTTCGCAAAGAGGGGGAATCAGGGAGTATAGCATTGAGTGCTAAACTATGGTTTTTCTACATCTCTCTATTTCCCATGAACTCACCCCCTTAATCCCCCTCTCTGCTTCGCAAAGAGGGGGAAATCAGGAAGTATAGCATTGAGTGCTAAACTATCGTTTCTTTTACATCTCTCTATTTCCCATGAACTCACCCCCTTAATCCCCCTCTCTGCTTCGCAAAGAGGGGGAAATCAGGAAGTATAGCATTGAGTGCTAAACTATGGTATTTAAATAAAATATGATCTTTTCAATAACGATATCCATCTCAGAGAGTTCTTCATTTTTTAACCTCAGAACATGTAACCCCAATAATTTCATCTCTTCATCTCTAAACTGATCATATTCTTCTTTTTCGTCATGTATTGAACCGTCAAGTTCTA
>Ga0315278_10004189_pt1 | contig 12975 bp, 14 predicted proteins | sample YL17G06_0_MG_FD_203880 | JGI IMG/M metagenome (GOLD analysis project Ga0315278, IMG submission 203880) | Sediment microbial communities from Yellowstone Lake, YNP, Wyoming, USA - YL17G06_0 | ecosystem: Environmental > Aquatic > Freshwater > Lake > Sediment | place: USA: Wyoming | collected...
ATCGCCTTCTGTTCCTTGATCAGGTTCCACGCGGCGCGGTTGCTCGCATACCAGGTGGTTTCGTAGTTCACCATCACCGGGATGTTCCCGTTCCGCGCGGCACGCTCGATCGCGCGGGCGTGCTCCATGCTGACGGCCAGCGGCTTTTCCATCATGACGGGAATGCCGCGCGCCGCGCAGGCTTCGACAACGCGGAGATGGTCGAACGTGTCGGTGAAGACGACAACCGCCTGCGGGCGAGCCTGATCGAGCATCTGTTCGACCGTCGCGAAAAGCCTCGAGGGATCCAGACCGAAACGCTGCTGGTACTTCGACGCGACCGCCCCGTCCGGTTCAGCGATGCCCACCAGTTGTATGTCCGGGCGCTTGAGGTAGCGGGTCAGGAATCCGGACGCGTGCCCGTGTACAAGACCGGCCATGCCGAGCCTCAGCGGCTCGGCGGCGGCGGCCGGCTGCGGGCGGGCCGGCGCAGGCATCAGCAGGAACAGCAGTGCGAGGCAGCAACCCAGTCGGCGCATGAGGCACTCCTTCAGGCAAGCGGACCCGGCAACGGGCCGCAGTACGGAGATGATAAACCCGATCGTACTGTCCTCGTTCCGCCCGGAGCGTGACGAGGCCCCACGCCGGAATCGCGAGCGGCCCCCGAACCTCCGCCGCGCGCGCCTCGGAGGTCGCACTCTGGAATACGCGCGCCGGCTTCGGGTCGCCCCCTTCGATGCCGACCTGCTGTCCGCTCTCCGACACGTTGTACAACCGCACGATCCAGCCGTGCCCGTCATCAGACGGCTTCAACGCCGTGACCACGACGCGGTCATTCGTCAGGCGGAGGCGCGGCCCGCCCGTGGGCGCGGATGCCGCCGCAGGCAGCGCCAGCAGCGGCTGGCTGAGCCCCGTGGCCAGTCGCGTGGCCGCGGCCGGGTCGTAGCCCGCGTGCGCGCGGACCGCGAACCGGAACGTGACGGGCCCTTCCTGGTAGGCGCGGTAGTTGGTGGCCGAGTGGTTGTTCATCAGCCACGGGTAGAGCGCCTGGGTGGGCTCGACCGACGCGCGCCACACCTTCGGGTCGGTCTGGGAATCGAGCAGGTTGGCCGTGAGGCCGCCCACCTGCCCGAGCGGCGTGTCGAGGCTGACCCACGTGATGCCGCGGCCGGGCGCGGCGACATCGGCCCAGTTGCCGACGGTGAATCAGTTCTTGCAGGAACCGGCAATCTGGTCCGCATCGGGCCTGCTGACGCCGCCGATCGGAAGCTCCAGCCGCACCTGCCCGCCAGGCACGTTGAACGGAAACGCCAGGCTGATGCTCTCCTTGCGCGCCGCCTCGTAGTAGTCGCCCTTCGGACCGGCCGGCGCGCGCAGTTTGTCGATGGTCGTCGCGAGATCGACGCGATCAAGTCCCGACGTGACGACGACATCGAGCACACGATCGTCACCCACCGACAGGGCCGGCGGGACACGGACGACATCCGTGCGCGGCCATGACAGCGTGTTGACGACGTCGAACGTGGTGGGCGACGGGCCGCCCGCGCTCGCACGAGCCAGCAGCGCCCGCGAGAGCCGGTCCTCCTCCTCGGCGTAGCCGCGCTGGATCGCCCACTGCTCCTTCACGAAGTCGGCCTCGGGCTTCGAGATGCTGTTCCACGCGGCCCAGGTGTGCTCGGTGTAGAGCAGGACGTTCTTCCTCGCCGTGTCCGCCGCCGAGGCCGGCCAGGGCTCTGGCTCCCGCAGCGCCCACACGGTTTCCGCCTGCGTCATCCGGTCGGCGCGCGCGCGGTTCATCGCGGTCTCCCGGGCCGGCGACGCCGCGCCACCCTCCCAGTACGGCGTCCAGTCTCCCTTCCGCACCGGGAGGCGATCGCCGTACCGTTTTTCGAGCTCGGCGAAGGGCGTGTGCTGATCGCTGATGATGAACCGCGGCCGACGATAGGAAGCATTCTGCTTTTATCCGCCAGGCTGCGCACGGCGGATAAAACACTCTTCATTAGCCGGGTCTGCCGGGCCGAGTTGACGTAACGCCCCTTATCGGACGGCCCGGGGCCGGATGCCCAGCGTACCCGGACGGCCGAGACACAGCGGTCGGCTGGAGCGTGTGACCGCGGCGCTCGCCACGCAGGTGGCGCGCCGCGATGCGATGGAGCTCGGGATAGACCAGCTCCATCAGGCGCGTCACGGCCTGTTCGTTTCCACTGGCCCACTGGTGGAGCAGCCGCGTGACCTCATGGTCGGGCGCTTCGGGCATGCCTGTCCTGCGATCTGTGGGCCCTGATTATAGAGCCGGCCGCCCCGGCGGCCGGGTGGCGCCCCCGAGCGCAGGGACCGAGGGGACCGACGTTGTCCCGCTGGGAACTCGACGAGGCTCTCCGTCGGGGTTTGGAGCGGTTGGCGACTTGGAGTTTGACACCCTTTCTCAACCAGGACACTGCGTGCGCGTCCAGCCAACAGCCGTTCAAAACGATTCCTCGCTCCGTGGCCGGAGCGAGACCGGAGACCGGTTTGGACGCCCATGAGCCCAGCCCGATTACCGGCGGACGGTCTTTAGCAGGGGCTCGACCTGCATCGGAAATCGGCGGGCTTTCGTGATCCAGTGTGAAGGCGCCAAGCGCGGGGAGAGGAACCCTGCGGCTGGCGCCTTGAGTCGCCGGGGCCGAAGCCCCGGCCTCCATCGAACGCTCTTCTCGCTTCGTGCCTCTGACAGGTGTTCCTGTCTTCTGTCTTCGGTCTTCGGTCTTCTATCCACCGTCAAGAGGCCGGGGATCGCGGACTCCAGGACACGCAAGAAGCGCGCCTGAACGCGCCCGTCTTGCACGCTTTCTTCTCCTCGAGAATTCTCTGTGCAATCGCGCGTAGCCCAATTGAAAGGGAACGGTGTGGGAGCGTAGAATGCCCCCAGTTCCGAACTGCCCCCTCAGATGAATGAACCTCGCCCCCGACGACGACGAGAACAGCCGACTGGAAAGGGGGCCATTGATGTCCGCGAGACACTCCCGGCTTCTCCGAAGCGCCCTACTGTGTTTAGGGGCCCTTAGTGGCCCAGCCTGCTACGTCCCGTGGAGCAACACTCCTGCGAGCGGCGCCTCCGAGTTGGCAGTTCCCTACCACTGGCAAGAGTCAGACCAGTACTGCGGTGAGGCGACGGTCCAGATGTGGGCAAATTACAGGGGCCAGTTCCCCGTCCAGCCAGAAATCGAGTGGTGGGCCTACTCCAACTACCCTTGGGAGGTCGGAGCCGGTGGCGGCCTTTCTCAACAGGTGGTCAGCGCCGCAGTAACCCACTACACGGGAGTGCCGACAAACGTGGTCTACTACGTCGACGCCGAACGCCGGATAGCAGTGGCGGACCAGCAGAAGAACTTGGTCAACGGCCACCCCACCATCGTACTCACACGAAGTGGTTATCACTACGTCATCCTGAAGGGCGGCTACTGGCATCGCCTGGCCACCGATCAACCCAATGCGGACTGGATGAAGTTCCACGACTCGGAATGGGCCCCGAACATCGTCGACACTGCCGAGTACTGGATGCAAGTCAGAATGGATGGGTGCCTCAACCACGGCTGCGTCGTGAACATCCAGGCGTCGAGCAAGTACGCGGCTCAGGCGGAGCTTGCCGAATTCGACCAGTACGGAGGGACGTACTACGGGGATCCCGCACCTCCGACTTCTGGTCGTTGGAAGGACGACGGGGCCGGTGGGTGCTACTGGGATCCGAACGATTTCGGATCCGATCAGTGCTCGCCGTCTTCACAACCCAGCGGAAGGTGGAAACTCGACGGCTATGGCGGCTGCTACTGGGATCCGAACGACTCTGGCCCCGATCAGTGCGCCCCCGCTAGAGCGACAGCGCGCCTTGGATGGCTACCCGCCGTTCCCCGCCTGCTCGCTAGGCTTCTGCGATGGCCATCGGCACTGGCGTCCCGGGGCTGGACTGGAAATCAGTCAGCGCCCCTGCGCCAAGGTACGACAAAGCCGAGCGGCGCTGCGTACCGGGTCCGCGGGCCTCGACATGAAGTCTTCGTACCGCATCCACAGGCCGCCGATGCAGTGAGCATTGTCGCGAATTTCCGGGCGGGCATTCGCCAGGCGCGAGTGGACACGATACCGGGGTGGGAGGAGCTTTCGCTCGACAGCGACCGGGTTCGAGTGGTGGGAGTCGAGCGAGCCGAGTCGCTCAGTGCTCATCCGAGCTACTATCTGGTCACGCTGAGGACGACAGCGGGTGAGCCCTATGCGCTCGCCGCCGTCAATGACGAAGGGTGGCTGATGTCGGTGAGTGTGGTCGAGGGGCACGACGTGCCCATGCCAAAGTCTCCCGCATGGGCACTCGGGGTTCTTCGGTCGCGACTCGGCATCATTGGCACCTCGGCTCGGCGAATCCACCTCGATACTGACTTCTCTCCTGGACCTGCGCCCTTCAGATCATCGTTCGCCGTCTCCGCGGCGGGCCAAACGTACTATGTCGACGACGTCGCTCACGTCGCCGTCCAGGACGACCGGGGGGACAGGGCCATCCGCTTCAGGGAAGGCTCGAGAAAGGCTCGGATTTTGACGCCATGAATCGATGGGCATTAGTCGCTGTCGCCGTCGCGATGCTGGCACATTCCGAACGGCGAGTGTTGTCCGGACTCGGTACGTGCCCACAAGTGGGTTACGTTCATGGAGTCCTGGAGCGTGTGGAGTTGCTGTCGACCGACACCCTCCGGCTTCGCCTCAGTGGCGTGGGCCCGGAGACGCTCGATGTGCCCGCTCCTCGTCTACCTGACGAACTCCGGTCAGTGGTCACGCCGGACTGGCGTTCGCCGGAGCCGCTGGCAAGTGGCGTACGCCTGCGAATCACAGAACTTTTCCGACAGCCAATCGAGGTTGTGGCAATTGAGCGCGAAGTCGGAACGCACCAGAGCGCATGGCAGCGGCGCGCAGGTCCGCAATCGGCCCCCCCCCCGCTGGAGGATCTCGCGCGAGGTTATCGTTTGTGGTACCTCAGGCACTTTGCCGACGAGGCGGTCACCGACCCGATGGGCTGCGTACGGTCGTTGGCGGGTCAAGTGGCCGCGGCACACAGCGCATTGTACGAGGAGCGGCATCCGCTGTTTGTGTGGGGGCCGCTCGGCAGGACGCTGTACTACTACCGTGAGGATCGGGTGGCGCGGGCGATCTTGACTGAGGGACGCAGGCCGAGCTTCGAGTTAGGCCTTGCCCCAGTCTCACGTATTCTCGACAAGTGGGGTGCCCACGTTGCCTTGGTCAAAGGCGTGCCCCTCCTCCCGAAACATCAGGGCGAGATGCCGCCCGGTGAGTGGCGGGTGGCCCCTGAAGAAATTTCCGTCCGCGCGGATAGCGGTCGGCTCGTTCGCGTCTACCCCCAGTGACCGCAGCCAGTGCCCGACTCGGCTTGACCCTCCTATGCGGAGATCCGCCTCGCCGGATCTATGCGCGATTCGAGCGTTCCGCTCTCGATTCGAGACAATAGGAAGCATTGAACGAACCGCTTCGCAGGGTTCCTTCTCGCGAGACCCGACTTCGTAGTCGCCCTTGCTGATCGACGCCCGCCGGACCCATCCCGTCTCGTCCCCCATCTCCGCTCCCGTATCCTCCGTGTGACGCTCATGGTGAGCGTCGCGTGTCCCTTCAGCACGGAGGCATCCCATGGGCGTGTTACGTGATCGCATGGTGCGCGAGATGTCGTTGCGGGAGTTCTCTGCGTCCACCCAGAAGTCGTACCTCGCCACCTTGACGGACCTGGCCAAGTACCACCACCAATCGCCGGACACCCTCGACCCCACGCAGGTACAGTACTTCCTGCTGTACCTGACCCAAGAGCGTCATCTCGCGTGGAGTTCCGTCAGCGTGGCCGCCTCCGCGATCCGCTTCTTCTACACGCACACGGTGAAGCGGCTCGACCTCGCGATGGCGATGCCCCCGCGTCGCAAGCCACGACGCCTGCCGCACATCCTGAGTGTCGAGGAGGTCGAGCGGGTGCTCTCCAGCCCGCGCCACCCCACACACCGAGTGCTCCTCATGACCACCTACGCCGCGGGCCTCCGGGTCAGCGAGGTCGTGCGGCTCCAGCTCACGGACCTCGATCGCGAGCGATTGATGATCCGCGTCGAGCAGGGAAAGCGGCGCACGGACCACTCCACGATCCTGTCCCCACGCCTGCTCACGGAACTGGACCGCTACCGCGCGCAACGGTCGCTCACCCGCTGTCCCTTAATAGTCGCTGACAGTGGAAGCCGAGAAGGGCACGATCGCTCCCGTATATGTCCGGTGTGACGGAGTAGCACCGGAATGAGATTCAGGAGGAGGATTGCCATGGAACCTTGGGATCGTCGTCGGTGGTTGAAGGTGTCTGGGCTCTCTCTAGGTACTCTCCTCGCGCCGTTTGGGTATGCCGGTCTGGTTGCCGCCCCCCAATCCGGTTCACGCCCGCAGCGGACGGCGTCTGAGCTCGCGGCATTGGCCTGGATTCGATTCATGAACACCAGCGAGGCGTACTATAGATATAGGCACGGCGGATTCGGGAAGACCGAAGAACTGACCCCGGAAGCACTGAGTGACTTGAAGGCCAAAGTGCCTCCGCTTCTAGATGATTCACTCGAGTCTCTGCTCACCGTTGAGAAGGACCGGTATGTTGTGGTTGTTCGAGAGATCGGGTCAGGCCATGCGTTCTGGAGCAACCAGGACGGCGTCATCTTTGAAGGGCAGCTTCCTCGAATTTCGATTCCGCGCGACCAACCTACGGCCTGGGGTACCTACGGTGCACCGATCGTGCCTCCCCCGCCGACTCCGTCGTCCCGGGCTCGGTCCTTCTTGGTAGCCATAGGTGGGTTCTTCATGCCCACTCTCGAGGCAAGCAGAGGAAAATGCGGGTGCGGGGGTTGCAAGGGACCGGGAAACTGCACCCCTGACTGCGGTGGCATACCCTGCTGCAACCTGGGCTATGCGGATTGCACCTGGTGTTGCCCGGGAGATTGCTGCGTCTACTAGTCCGGAAGAGGGGGAGCGCCCGGCGCTGAGTGTTGGGGCCGACACCTTGCTGTGATCACAGCACCGCGAGTGTGCTAGAGAGTCGAGTGCGCGGCCCAACGTCGGCTTCACTTGTGTTCGTGCAGTTGTCAGACGACAGGCTTCTACTCGCTCCCTGACCTCGCGCCCTGCGACGTCTACGCCACTCAACACTGGGGTCCAGACTCCGACTGACTGTCCGGCGTTGCGATCTTCGTGTGTGTGTGGCCGACCTTTCTTAGAGCACTTACGCTCCAGGAAGTCGTGCAGCCGAAGTGCTAACACGGGCCGTCGAGAAGCACACCCGCCCCCAGGATTGAGTCCTCGACGCCGCGGGTCCGCCGCTGAAGTTTGTAGCCATGATTCAACAGCGCACCCTCGTTTTCTCATTGTCCTTTGGTCCGTTGTTTGATGCAGCGGGCAGTCTGGCGATCTTCTCACGCCTCGTCGTGGGCGTTCTTTTTCTTCTGGCTGCCATCCTGAAGCTGACCAGTCGAAATGACTTTGCCAAGCTGATTGGCGCTCTTGGTCTACTCCCCAGCGCTTGGTCTCCTGGGGTCGCTCTGGGCCTTCCATTGGTTGAGATAGTGGTCGGGTGCGCACTGGTGCTGGGGATCACCCCCATGCTTGCCGGTGCCGTTGCGTCTCTCATGCTCGTTGTTTTCACCATCGCCTTGGCGCTTAGTCTCTCAAGAGGGCGATCAGATCTCTCGTGCGGTTGTTTTGGCGGGCGTGCCACAATTGGGTGGCATATAATGCTTCGCAACGTCGCGTTTCTGTTCGTAGCTGTCTCGGTGATGAGCGCAGACTTGGCCCGCGTCTGCTGGCTCGCCGCTCTCAGCGCCGGCGCAGCGTCATGGTGGCTGATGGGGTCTCATTGGAATCGGCCTACACCCCGAGAGGCTCAAGCTAGTCCCGATGGCGTCGGCCGCCCGCCCCGATGATGCACCAGCTGCTGTGTGGCCTGAGATTGCTCCGACGCCACCGACTTCCGGCGGTCTTAGTGCTAGGGATTTTGGTGGCAACTACCGGTATTGCGGCAGCGACGCTGCGCCTCGTTCAGAAGACCCTCTTCGCACCTTTTCCCTACCCTATGGCGGATCGGCTGGTTCTTCTTTGGTCCGCGGGCAAGGAGAATTCCAAGACGGGGCTATCCACCAACGAATTGACGCGCGCCGAGACGCTCAACGACGTATTTGCCGGACTCGCGCCGTTCATCGACGGCGTGACTCTCTCCGAGGAAGACGAGGCTGCCTCGGACGTTCGGGCCGCGCACGTCGGCCCTGGTCTGTTTGAGTTACTTGGCATTCGGCCAATGATTGGAAGGTCGTTTCCGCGTGGGTTGGCGCCGACGGAGCTTGAGACGGTGCTCTCCTACGAGTTCTGGCGTAACCGATTCGGTGGCGATCCGTCCATTGTCGGTACGTCTTGGCATGTGTCTGGCCAGTTGGCAACCATTGTCGGCGTGATGCCGCCTGGCTTCTTCTTCCCTGACAAAGACTGCTCGCTGTGGCTGTCCATGTCGAGTCGCCAACTCGTGCCGAACAGTGACATGCCCGCATTTCTGGTGATCGGACGGCTTCGTGAAGGAACCAGCGTTACCGAAGCAGGCACAAGAGTCGCGGTGGTGATGAGCGCTCATCGAGACGCGGACAGTCTTGACGGACAAGTTGGCGTCTTTCCGTTGCTGCAGGTGGTCATTGCCGAGTACGAGAAAGCCCTTCTGGCGCTGCTCTTCTGCGGCGCCTTGGTTCAGTGTGCGGCATCCCTGAACGTAGCTCACCTGCTCGTGGGCATCTATCTGGGGCGGCGTCGGGAATTCGCGGTGCGGATGGCCCTCGGTGCTACCCGCCGAGACCTGGGCTCGCTCGTGCTTTTCGAATGCGCGGTGCTGTGCGTCCCTATCACCGTCCTGGGCTGGGCTTCAGCTGAGTTGACTGCCAAGGTGCCAGCTTGGCTAGAGCTCGTAGGCCTGCCGAGTTACCCGCGCGGTGCGGCGGACATAGGACTTCTGGTGTGCAGCGCTGCGTTGGGATTGGCGGCTCTGCTTGGTCCTGCCCTTGCGGCGGTCGTGTCTCTCGATGCTGCATCACCCTCGGCCTTTCTTGGTGAAGCTCGGTATTCGTCCACGGGGCGAAGCGGCAGAACGTATGGCTGGGGGGTGGTGGCCGCAGAAGTGGCGGCTGCGATATGTGTGTTCTACGCCGCCGGACTGATGACTCGGACTTTTGTTTCCTTGGCAAAGACGGACTGGGGATTTGACGGGAGGAACGCGTTCGCAGTGGACGTCCGGTTGCCTCGTGCTAAGTTTGACGACTTCGGACGCCAACAGGAGTTTATAGGACGCAGCCTCAGACAGTTGCGGTTGACGCCGGGAATGACGGCGGCTGGCATGGCGTTCGGGGTGCCAGTCCTCTGGGGCAACTGGTACCCCACAACACTGGCGATCGATCATCGAATAGTTACGACTGACTGGATTGCCGCTCGGTGGGTGGTGAGCGACGGGTATTTCCGAGCTCTTGGCGTGCCTATCGTTACGGGCCGTGAATTCACTGCGTCAGACGACCATTCCGCGCCGCGAGTACTGGTCCTGAGCGAGGCTCTGGCGAGGCGCCTCTGCCCAGCCGGCTGCATTGGGCGTGGCGTGGAGCTTGTCGAGCCCCGCCTGGAGGATCAGGATGTCAAGCTTCGCTTTAGGCGATCTGATCCGAGTCTCCTGCTGGATGTGAAAGCTTGGCGACGCCTCGGTGATGTCGAATGGAAAGTGGTTGGTGTCGTTCGCGACGTCAAGATGTTCGGCCTGGATGTTCTGGCCAAGCCAGCGCTCTATACGACCTACCTGCAGGAACCCGGGAGCGGGCTCGTACGTCCGGGTACACTTCGGCCCAAGTTCGTGCTGAGACAGTTGCCCGGGCAAGTGAATACTGCAGCGCTGGCACGCGCAGCGCTAAAGGCGGTGGACGGCGAAGTTCACATCACCCTGATAACAGATATCGACGGCCTTCTAAGCCGGTCGGTCGGAGGTGTCGGCTCCAGGAAGCTGCTTCTGGTGGTGTCACTGGCGTTCGCCCTGCTGAGCGGTACCATAGCTGGCCTCGGCGCATTCGGCGTCGGGGTGTACGATGTTACACGTCGCGGCCACGAACTGCGCGTCCGTGCCGCCCTCGGTGCCTTACCTGGTGACTTGAGGTGGTTGGTCATCAGGCGGACGTTACTGGCCACGCTATCTGGCGGACTCGTGGGGGTGGGCATGGCCTGCGCGGCTGGAAGGCTGCTGCAAAGCTATCTCTATGGCGTCGCACCACTGGACTTGTGGCTGCTCGTCCTGGCCGTGGTTCTCGTCTCTGGAGCGACGCAAGTTGGCGCGTATCTCCCGGCCCGACAGGCGGCAAGTACCGATCCATGCGCAGTCGGCGGCAACGACGTCAGGCTCTGATCATTGAACTCAGGTGAGTTGAGGATCGTTCAGTGGGCCGCACACTCGCGAGGAAAGAGGGCGTATGATCCGGTGCGGTCTCTCTGAGGGACGACCTTATGGTTGACATTGCCCGCCCGGATCTTCCCATCGCCCGCCGGCGGCGGTTGTTAGTCCTGCATTCGACGCTGAAGGCGGCACCTACCCTGGTGATCCAGACGCTCCTCCTCCTCCAGGCCCGGGCAGGTGGAAGGATGATGGTGCCGGGGGATGCTACTGGGATCCGAATGACTCGGGCCCGGATCAGTGCCCCCCACCTGGGGGCGGCCGGTGGAAGGACGATGGTGCCGGGGGATGCTACTGGGATCCGAACGACTCGGGTCCGGATCAATGCACGCCTGGTGGCGGGGTTTCCCTGTCTGGCGCCAACCTGACGACCGCGCCTCAGCACCCATTGGCCCGCGCGGGCGGTTTCGGCCGTGCGGCCGTCGGCACATTCTTGGCATCGCTTCGAGGGGCCGCGACTGTCCCCGTCGCGCTTCTCCGCGGACACCACGCCTTTCGGGGCGCCCGGCGGTCACTGCTGCCCACGGGCCTCCCCTTCGCCGCGGCACCATCTGGGTCGAGACTGAGCTTACAAGGGTCCACAGGCCTTGCGAAGAGCGGGCAGGTGAAGGAACCGTCTGGTCGAGGCTACCTTCCGAGACCTGGTGGAACCAGTACGGCGGATGTGCTAGCGAACCTCAAAGCAGGGATGGAGCGGATGAAGATCACCTCCCAACCCGACTGGAAGGCACTCTACGACGATTTCGGTCACTGGGAGACATTTCGGTTGGCTCGTGTGGTGGCCGTAAAGTCTCTCGCCCTGAACCACCCCGACTACTTCATCGTCCTGGTGAATGATGCGCAGAATCGTCGGTATGCCGCCTTCTGTGTGAGCGCCGAAGGATGGTTGATGGAGTGGGAGAAAACGGGACAGACCCGTGTGCCAGAGTCCATAAGTGCCGCTGACGTGGACCGAATCCTCACTCGTCACGGCATCACCGCGGAATCCCGTGGTCGGGACTACGTGTTTGCTATCAACTCACTGCCGTACGGCTGGTTGCGGACGGCGCCGATGGCTCGCATCGTGCGGGGCTCACACACTTATTACGTCCACGGCAACGGTAATGTGTACGAAGAGGCGGCTCCCGAGGAACAGGATACGGACGGGCACATGTACAAGCTGGGGCCCAAGGTTCGCTTGAAACAAGTCCGCTGATCTCGGCCTACCGGGGTAGCGTCAGACGATAGCAACTGTGTTCAAAGTCAAGCGTGCTCGGGTTGACCGATCTGCTGCCACGTCGTGTTGGTCCGCATCATCGCGTTGAGGATTGTCAGGAGTTTGCGCATACAGGCGGTCAGCGCGACTTTCTTTGGCTTGCCGGCGGCGACGAGGCGGAAATAGAAGGCGCGAATGACGGTGTTGCGTCGGGCCGCGACAAGCGTGCCCATGTAGAGCACCGCGCGGACCGGCGCGCGGTCTCCCCAAGCGAATCGCTTGCCTCGGAGGGTGCCGCTGTCACGAGCGAGCGGCGCGACGCCGACCAGCGCCGCCATCTGCTTGCGGTTCAGCAGACCGAGCTCGGGGGGGTCCGCCAAGAGCGTGCGGCTCACGACGGGATCGATGCCTGGCACGGTGCGGAGGAGGTGCTCTTTGGCGCGCCAGACCGGGCTCTTCTGGATCGTGTCATCGAGATCGCGATCGACGTCGGCGACACGGCGGGCGGCAGGTGCGTGGTCAAGAAGCGATCCAACGCGCGCAAGAGGCTGGCCTCCCCCTCATACCGACAGCCGACGGCACGTTTGAGCGCCAGAAAGCGGTCGAGCTGCGAGGCGAACGGCGGAGTCGAGCACCCTCACGCCCTTCAAGCACCGCGGGTTCGAGCCGCACTCGGCCGACACCTGGACCGAGTACTGGTTCCCCGTGAAGGGCACGGGAGGGTTCGTCGACGCGCGCCCGCGCGGAGTGCTGAATGTTATCCTGCCGGGGTCGGTGCGCCCGGGCGCGTCGCCGGGGGCGCCGCCCATGAGGGCTCGGGGCCTTGAAATCCGGCTCTCGGCGCTCGAACGCATCGACGAGACCATCGAGGTGCTCGACGGCGACCGGGTCGTCTTCTCGACCAGGCTGCAACTCGCCCCGATGGGGACGTGGCGGCAGACCATCGAGGCGCCCGTGCCTGCCGGGCGGCTGCGTGTCCGTGCCGGGAGCTGGCTGGACTACCGGCCGGCGGCGGATGACGCACTGTCCAGGCCCCTCGAGTCGCCGAAGGACTTCGACTGGACCTCGGCACAGGGACTCTGGCTGACGGGCAAGGAGTGGATCCGGCAACGGGACTACGGGCGGGCCCAGACGGCCCTCGAGGCCTGCCTGAAAAAGGACCCGCACTACCTGGCGGCGCTGCCGGACCTCGCGATGGTGCGCTATCGCGCCATGGACTACCAGGGCGCGTGGGATCTGGCGCGCCGGGGCCTCGCCATCGACACGTACGACCCGGCGTCGAACTACTACTACGGCCTGG
>Ga0315278_10004190_pt1 | contig 12974 bp, 12 predicted proteins | sample YL17G06_0_MG_FD_203880 | JGI IMG/M metagenome (GOLD analysis project Ga0315278, IMG submission 203880) | Sediment microbial communities from Yellowstone Lake, YNP, Wyoming, USA - YL17G06_0 | ecosystem: Environmental > Aquatic > Freshwater > Lake > Sediment | place: USA: Wyoming | collected...
ATTCCCCAAGCCGCCGCCTCCATCTTCAACAAACTGGGACTGGACTTCGGCACTTTGGGAGAAAGCGAGCTCTGTTGCGGCTCTACAGCCATGAGACTCGGTGATGTGGAGGCCTTCCAAAGGATCGCCGAATCGAATTTAGAGATGTTTAAGAAATTGCATGATGAAAAGGGTGTGAAAACAATTGTGACTTCCTGTGCAGGCTGCTACAGAGCTATCCTGAAAGATTATTCCAAGGCTGATGAATATGGAAGGATGATGGAGGGGATTCGGATTACCCACATCACTCAATTCCTACACGATCTTTTCACATCAGGGCAATTGAAACTCTCCGTATCGGTGCCTTGGAAAGTAACCTATCATGACCCCTGCCATGCAGGAAGACATCTCACGAAATTTATCGTCGATCAAGATGGATCCCAACTCTGGGCAGGTGCCTATGTCAGTTTGAACGATGAAGATTGCCTCTATGATAAACCCAGAGAACTTCTGAAAGCGATCCCTGGGATCGACTTGAGGGAGATGAGGCGGATCAAGGCCAATTCGTATTGCTGCGGCGGCGGCGGTGGTGTGATGACCGGATATAACGATTGGGCACAAAAGAACGCTTCTCTCAGAATCCAAGAGGGAATGGAAACCGGTGCACAACATATGGTCTCCATTTGCCCCTTCTGTCATTACAATAAAAACCAGGGTTCCCAAGGGATCGGGAGCAAAATGAAACTCTACGATCTAACAGAGCTGATTGATATGGCCTTAACTGCATAAAGAAAGTTCGAGTATGTGGGTAAAGGTTACGAAGCCCGTTTGGTTTAAAGTTGCAGGGTTACGTGGAATCTTTAATACCAATAACCTGACCGAATAACGAAACGGGCATCCTTACCCTTGCCGTTTAGACGTATTCTGATAAAAAAAGAGTGAGAAAGGAGGTGACATAAGTTTAGGAAGTAAGTTTTCAGGGTTTGAAAACTGACTGGATCGTGCCCGATCCCGCCTGAGGTGGGATAGGCGGGATCCTTGCCTAAGGGAGGCAGGAAGAGGCAGATTATTAAATTGTATTCTTTTTTAAAGAAGCCCTGTCGAAATGACGGGAAGCTTCATCATTTGGGAGGGGTTATGAAAGAAAAAAAGTCGAAGAAAAAAGTTGAAGGAATCTTAAAAAAAGAGATTTCACGACGTGATTTTATCAAAACAACTGCCCTCGGGGCAGCAGGACTGAGCCTTAGCTCCTGGGCCCCTGTGCCTTTCACCTATGGAGCCGAGCCGCCGATTAAAATTGGAATGTTCCAGGAGTATACGGTTGGGGCAACAGAATATGGCTATTGGATGGGTAAAGTCGGCAAGGCGGCCATCGCCAAGATGAATGCGGAGGGTGGCATTGCAGGCCGAAAACTTGAATTGTTCGATTATGACACGAAGTATAACCCGGCCTGGGCAGCCAGCATGTTCAAAAAAATGATTTTAGAGGACAAGGTAGATATGATCATGGGATCGATCCACTCCGGAGTCCATAATGCCTGTTTCCCTCTTGCCAAACAATACAAGATCCCATTCTTTGGTGGTGGTTCTATGACCTATGATTACACAGGGAAGGATTCTCTCTCTCTCCACGGCGGATATTATATTCGGTGCCATTCCCATGCGAGGTCGCAAGCCGTAGCCGGTTGGAAATTTGGCTTTGATAATCTTGGCAAGAAATGGACCTTTTTAGTGGCCGATTATGCATGGGGTCATTCCCTGGCAAGAGAATTTGGAAGCCGTATCAGGGCAGCGGGTGGGAAAACACAAGATATCCTTGCTCCACCTACCACCGCGGACTTTGTTCCTTTTTTGCAAAAGGTCGATCCAGACACAGAGGTTCTTTTCACTGCCTTCTTAGGGTCTTCCGCTTTAGGAGTCCTGAGGCAGACCGTTGAAATAGGCCTCCATAAACGTCTTCAGAGATATACGGTGATTTGCTGTACAGAAGGTATCGGTCAGGAGGTTGTTGGAAAGGAATCCGTAGGGGCCTACTATATCGAATACCATCCCCGACACTTAGATCAGGTTCCTAAAGAACTTCATCCTTATGAGATCGCCTATCGAAAAGCATGTGGAGTGGATAATGATGGAAGAGAGGTTGGGAATCCAAAGGTGACCATTGCAGGCTCCCATATGTTTTCCATGTGGATCTATCCTTATATGATCAAGTTGGGCATCGAGCAGACCGGCTGGAAGGACAGCAAAGAGAATGCGGATCTCATCAAGGCCATTTGCAATTTGAAACTGAAGGCTGGCCCATGGTGTCCGATTGGTGATCTGATTATGAGGGAAGAAGACCATCAGGGTTTCTCAGACTTTTATATTTCAAAAGTAGAACCTGATCTCAAGCTGAAAGTATTGACTCGTATTCCCAAAGAACAGGTGATGTACGAACCGGAAGTAGATTTAAGGAATAAGCTTTAAGAGACAACTATTTTACACCCGAAGCCCCTCCCTTTGCTTCTCCTCCAGGGAGAAAAGGGGAGGGGCTTCGGGTGTAATTTTTGTATTAATTTAGCTGTTTGAAATCGCACTCTAAAATCCCTCCCTCCCTCCCTTTGCCTGCTTTCGGCAGGGAAAAGATACCAAAGGGAGGAGAAATACTTCCCCCTTTTGACAAAGGGGGATGGAGGGGGATTAGACGGTCTTTTTCAAAGCGCTAAAGTGTTACAAATTTTTTATATAAAAGGACAAGATTCGTGATCTCCAATTTGGCGGTTGCCATTTTGAATGGAGTTGTCTGGGGTTTGATCATGGCCCTCATCGCTCTGGGTTTAAACATGATCTTCGGCCTTCTTCATATTATCAATATGGCCCACGGAGCCCTTTATATGTTGGGGGCTGTGGTGGCCTGGTATCTTATCGAACTAACCGGAAGTTTTTGGATCGCCCTAATCATTGCTCCTCTTTGTGTCGGCCTAATTGGTTTGATCATAGAGAGAGGGTTGATCAGGACGATTGAAGATAAACCGATCATCACCATTATCTGTACCTTCGGTTTGATGTTAGCTGTTCAACAATTGGTCCTGATGACCTTTGGTGGTTCTCCCAGAAGGATTGCTCCACCTGTCGCCTACCGTTTCCCGATCTTCGAATTACAATATCCGTTAATGCGTATTATGATCGCTTTAATCTCTATCGGGCTGATGAGCGGCCTTTGGATATTCTTAAGAAAGACAAAGTATGGGCTTTGGATGAGGGCCGTGGTGCAAGATAGGGAAATGGCTGTTGGTTTAGGGATTCCAGTGAACAAGGTCTATATGTGGACTTTTATTTTAGGGTCGGCCTTAGCCGCCTTTTCTGGAGTATTGGCTGCTCCTATTGTCTCCGTCGAATTTATGATGGGCCGAGAAGTTCTCATCATGGCCTTTATCATTGTGATCGTGGGAGGGATGGGCAACTTAGAAGGTTCTGTGCTTGCTGCCATTATGATCTCCTTGATCCAAGGGGTAGGTGCCCTCTTTGTCCCTCCCTCGGTGGCCACGATCTTTGCTCTTGCCTTTATGATCATTGTTTTATTATTTCGGCCTCAAGGACTATTTGGGGAATAAATCGTGTTCCTTCAAAAAGGGAAATCATTCGGTTTTATATTGATCTTCGTACTCATACTCCTGGCATTGATCGCTTTGCCCTTTTTTGTTGATCTCTTCTATCAAACTTTCTTAACAGAGCTTTTTGTCTGGATTCTATTTGCTATCTCTTTTGATCTGATCTTCGGATACACCGGGCTTTTAAGCTTTGGACAAGCCCTCTTTTTTGGTTTGGGAAGTTATACCGTCACCATCCTTATTCGGAAATTTGGCTTGAATACAGAATTGAGCCTTTTTCTCTCCATCGTTATTCCCATCCTCTTTGCCTGGTTTGTGGGATATTTTTCTGTGAAACTGACGGGAATCCATTTTGTTATTATTACCATCATCTTCGCTATTATTGGGAATATCATTGGAGACACTTGGACCTCACTTACGGGCGGGACGGATGGCCTCACCTTTTCACCCCGTCCTTTCCGTCTGGGGTTCTTTCAAATAAACTTGATGGATATTAAGGGTAACTATTATTTCGTTTTGGCGATCGTTGCCATCTCTTACCTCTTTTTAAGAAGAATGGTCCAGTCTCCTTTAGGAAAAGTATTCATATCGATTCGAGAAAATGAGGAACGGGCCCGGCTGATCGGGTACAACGTCCAGCGATACAAACTTATCGCCTTTATTATTGCTGGAGGTTTGAGCGGATTGGCAGGGGGGCTTTACAGCCTGACCCTAAAGTATGCGGCAGCCAGTTATCTCCACTGGTCGGTTTCAGGACATGCAGTCGTTTATACCATTGTTGGAGGCATGGGAACATTGATAGGTCCGGCACTCGGGACGGGTATCATCATGTCTTTAGAACATTATCTGATCAATTTTCTTCAGGCCACAGACCTTGTGGTGGGTATCGTTTTGGTCGTCATGGTCCTCATGGCTCCGAAAGGTCTGGTGGGTCTCATCCAATCCAGGTTCAAGAAAGGTGAAACGAGTGCCTGAAAAAAATGGAATTATCCTTGATTTGAAAGAGGTCAATAAATCTTTTGGTGGATTATTAGCCGTCAACAAGGTAAATCTCTCTGTGAGCCAAGGGGAGCTCCGGGCTCTGATCGGACCCAATGGGGCAGGGAAGACAACCCTGCTCAATTTGGTCAATGGGACACTTCCTGTTTCGGGAGGACATATCTTCTTCAAAGGGAAGGAGATTACTAATCTAAGCCCCCACCGGATCTCTCATATCGGCATTGCAAGAACCCTACAGATCACCAGCCTCTTTTCTGGATTGACTGTATTTGAGAATATCTGGACCGCTGTGCAATCGCGGAAAAAATTCTTCAATCCATTTATTCGAGCATTGAAGTGGCAGGATGTGAAGGAAAAAACGGAATCCATGTTAGAGCTTACTGGATTTAAAGATAAAGCCCATCTGATTTGCTCTGAATTGTCCTATGGAGATCAGCGCATCTTGGAGATGGGAGTCGCGCTGAGTACGGAGCCAGATCTCCTTCTATTAGACGAACCCACTGCTGGATTGAACAGCCAAGAATCCATGGCTCTGGTCAAGAAGATGAGAAGTATGCTTTCAGGGCAAACCATCATTTTAGTGGAACATGACATGGGAGTGGTGATGGAATTGGCGGACAATATTTCTGTTCTTCATTATGGAGCCATTATCGCTGAAGGGACACCAGATGTCATCAAAGAAAATGAAGAAGTAAAGAAAGTCTATTTAGGTAGCGAACATGCTTAAGATGGAAAATTTAAACTGCAGTTACGGAGAATGCCAAATCCTCCATAACACTTCCTTGGAGGTTAATGAGGGGAAACTGGTTGGTTTGATTGGCAGAAACGGGGTCGGGAAGACGACCACCCTAAAGTCGATCATGGGTTTGGTACCCCACAAAAGTGGATCGGTCCATTTTTACGAAGCTAATCTATCTAACATACCACCCTATCAGATCCCTCGCATGGGCATTTCCTATATGCCTCAAGGCAGACATCTCTTTCCTAAACTGACCGTAATGGAAAACTTGAAGATTCCGATCGTGAAAGGGGAATTAGACAAGAAGGTCCTCGAAGAGATATTCGAATATTTTCCAAGATTGAAAGAGCGACTAAACCAAAAAGCAGGTACCCTTTCTGGAGGGGAACAGCAGATGCTCGCTGTGGGCCGGGCTTTGATCACCAAGCCAAAGATAATGTTAATGGATGAACCCATGGAAGGATTGATGCCCCTGTTGGTCAAATTGATTGCCGAAACAGTGAAAGCGATCAATGAGAAGGGGACCACCATTCTGTTGGTGGAACAGAATCTTAAAACCATTAAGAATATTTGCCAAGGGGTTTATATCATGGAAAAAGGCACGGTCGTCTATGAGGGGACGCCTTCTGCCCTCGAAAGTGCGATCGATATTCAGGAGCGTTATTTAGGTGTCAAGGTTTAAATTTGTTAGTTCCAAGGATTTCTCAAAGAGCAAAGCTTATTTTATCGATCCTATCAGCCCTCCTCGCCACCCTGATACTTTTCTCAAGTCCGGGATTAGGGAGTAACGGCAAACCGGACGACGAGATCATCCGCTATAAAAGCCAAAAATTATCCATCAAATGGGATCCTCTTACCCGAGCTCCCTTGATCATGCGGGGAATCGATTCGAACCTTTTAGAGATTAAAAATTTTTCTAAATTATCCAGAAAAGAGATCACCCATATAGGGCCTCTGTTGGTCAATAAGTATAAATTCTTACTTCATATCGAGCCTGACCAATTGAAATTGAAGGGAGCTGAAAAGATATCAGATACCTGGTATGTCAGTTACTGGCAGACCTTTGGTGGTATGATCATATACGAATCTTCTTTAGGGTTTTCTATTGATCCCCAGGGCCGTGTCAAATCTTTAGGGGCATTGCTTTATCCTAATGTGGAGGTACCACGAGCCTCTAAGATAAGCCATGAAGAGGCATTAAAAATTGGCCAGAAGCAAATCAAAGACTATAAAAAATTGAGATGCAGGCTTCTGGCTGAAGGCGTGCTGATCTATCCGGTTAAAAAGATAAACTCGATTGACTATTATCGGGTCTATGCTTTTAATTTCTTCCCCGAAGTAGCTCTTCATCCAGCCTCAGTGGTTGGCGGTTGGGCCGTGTTTATCGATACGCAAACGGGAAAGAAAGTCTTATATGAAGAACTTCTTAAGCCCTTAGGATGCTGCATTCCCGAGGATTGGGTTCCTCCTAAGTTAGAGGAAATGAAGCCAAAGTGGTGAATTTAAAGTTTTTAGTAGGAATTAGGTTTATGAAAATAATAATTTCGAACTCAATGAAATCCTAAGAGTCACCATAAAATCCCCCTTTACCCTGTTAGATAGGAGGTTAATGTCCAACCACAGAGATTGAAAAAACTTATCTAACAGGGTGAATCCCCCTTTTTCAAAGGGGGAAACAATCATTTCCTCCCTTTGGCAAAGGGAGGTTGGGAGGGATTTTCAAAGAGCTGAATGTTAAAGTTCTTAAAGTTTTTTTTTATAGGGCTTCTTTTCTTCCTCGTGGTTTTCGCCTGTAAGGAAAAAGCCGAGAAAACCTCTCTCCCCAAATTAGGAGCCGCAGCTATTGATTTTAATTGTCAGGACCTGGAAGGCCAAGCCTGGAGTTTGGATAAAATCAAAGGGAAAGTAGTGCTTTTAAGATTCTGGGCGGATTGGTGTCCTTATTGCCGTTATGAGATGCCAGTCATCGATAAATATTATCGCAAATTGAAGAGAGAGGGTTTTCTGGTCTTAGCTGTCAATGTCAAGCAGAGCGCTGAGGTGGCCCTGGCCTTTATAGCACAGCTTGACGTCACCTTTCCCGTCCCCTTGGATCCGGATGGCGGGTTGGCCCGAAAATACGGGGTTTACGCTATTCCAACCAATTTTCTCATCGATCGCCAGGGTATCATCCGTGAAATCTTAATTGGGGAAGTATTTAGGGAGGAAAAGATCCTTCAGGATTTGCTTAAAAATTATTTCCCCTGATCTTGAGGGGACAATACCAAAAGAAATTCTTCATTCCTTTATTCAAACCGAGTAGCTCTCAATAGTTCCCCTCCTGAAGGCATTCAATTAGAAATTCTTTGAGTTTAAAAAACCTTATGATATGATTCAATTATGAAAAAAAGAGAACCGGATAAATTTTTTCATGTGATTCTCAATAGCATTGCCGATGGTGTGTTCACCACAGACCATGAGGGCAAAATCACTTTTATTAATAAAGCCGCCGAAGAGATTACTGGATTCTCCAGTAAAGAGGCTCTCGGTCATTATTGCTTCGACATTTTCAGGGCAGATATCTGCCAGTCCCGATGTGCCCTGAAGGAAACCCTCAAAACAAAGAAGGAGATCATCGATCTCCCTGCTACCATCTTAAAGAAGGGAGGGCAAAAGGTTCCCATCAGCATCAGCACAGCCGTATTGAAGAATGAGCGAGGACAAATCATCGGAGGGGTTGAAACCTTTAGGGATCTCTCTGTCATTGAAGAACTTAAAAAGGAACTCTTTCAAAAATATACACTCGGGGATATCATCAGCAAAAATTACTTAATTCACGATATCTTCAACATTCTTCCAAATATTGCAGAAAGCGATAGCACGGTCCTGATTCAAGGCGCCAGTGGTACAGGGAAGGAACTATTTGCAAAAGCCATTCACAATCTAAGTCGGAGAAAAGAAAAACCCTTCATCAAAGTGAACTGTGGTGCTCTTCCGGACACGTTACTGGAATCGGAACTCTTTGGATATGTGAAGGGAGCATTTACGGATGCCAAGAAGGATAAACCAGGAAGATTCGCTCTGGCCAATGGAGGAACAATTTTCCTTGATGAGATGGGGGATATGTCCCCATCGCTGCAAGTGAAGTTGCTTCGGGTGTTGCAGGAAAAGGAGTTTGAGCCTCTCGGGGCGATCAGTCCCAGAAAGACCGATGTCCGAATCATTGCGGCAACAAATAAAGATCTTTCAAAACTTATAAGCGAAGGAAAATTTAGAGACGATCTCTTCTACCGTTTAAATGTGGTAAAGATTGAACTGCCTCCTCTTTCCCAGAGAAGGGAGGATATCCCCTTGCTGATCGATGGCTTTATTCAGAAGTTTAACGCCAAAATGGGAAAACAGATCACGGGGGTATCCGACCAGGCACTACGATTGCTCTTGAAATATGATTATCCCGGAAATATCAGGGAACTTGAAAATATCATTGAACATACCTTTGTCCTTTGCGGAGGGAACCGGATTGATGTAGACTGCTTACCCAAGGAACTGACCATGAGGCAGGAGGAAACAAATTCATTTGTGCCACTAAAGGAAGAACATCCCTTTGGGAAAGCGGAGGCTGAAATAGTGAAAAGGACATTGGAGAAACACAAAGGAAACCGGGTCAAAGCGGCCCGGGAGTTAGGCATCAGCAGGGCGACGCTCTGGAGGAAGATAAAGAGGTATGGGCTAAGATAAATGTATCAATTATGAAACTTGAATGTTTCATCAGTCTCATTTATGAGACATTAAATCAAATCCATTTTCCCCCCAAAATTCTCTAATCTATTTAAATCACTATCCTTTTCCCTTTTCCCTTTATCTGGCACTCATTTTGCTATTTAGAATCTATAGATATGAAAATCGCCATACCTATTTTTGAGAATCGTATTTCACCACGCTTTGATTTCTCTCCGGAGATGTGGATCATCACGGTAGAGAATGGAGAATTAGTGAATCAGGAAAAACTATCCACTTCAAGCCTAAATCTCCCCAAGCGTCTGGAACAGATAACTTCCAATGGGGTGGATAAGGTCATCTGCGGCGGAATTGATGGTTTTTCTCTAAATCAATTAGGAAACAGAGGGATAGATGTCGTGCACGATGTCATAGGAGAGGCAGAAGTGGCCTTCCATCTCTTCATGCGAGGAAGGCTTCGCCCCGGCTTTTGTTGTGAAAAAAGGAGAGGAAGAGGTTTTTGTGGTTGGAAAAGAGGCTCTCATGGAAGGAGGAACATTGATGACGAAAGAAAAATGTGAGAAAGATGCAACCTGCGATACCTGCAACGAAACCAGTTCTTGCAGCCAGCAGGAGAAAGAGGCTCATGCGCAAGAAGAGAGGTTGAAGTCCAAACTCTCTCACATCAAACATCGAATCATGGTGATGAGTGGGAAAGGAGGCGTGGGAAAGAGCACGGTCTCGACGAATTTGGCTGTTGCTCTATCAAGAGATGGGCTTGATGTCGGACTCTTGGATGCCGACATTCATGGCCCCAACATTCCAAAGATGCTGGGAATTGAATTCAGCCATGTGGAGGGATCAGGCCAGGGTATGATTCCCGTGGAGGTCTTCCCGAATTTAAAGGTCATTTCCATGGCTTTTTTCATCGGAGATCGGGACAACCCGGTGGTATGGCGTGGACCGCTAAAACACAATGCCATCAGTCAATTTCTTGGTGAGGTGGAGTGGGGGAACCTTGATTTCCTCATCGCCGATCTTCCTCCTGGGACGGGAGACGAACCCCTGAGCGTGGCTCATTTGATTAAAAACGTAGACGGAGCAGTTATTGTAACAACCCCTCAGGATGTTGCCCTTCTTGATTCTCGAAAGGCTGTCACATTCAGTCGAATGCTCAGCATTCCGGTGATTGGGATTGTTGAGAATATGAGTGGACTGATTTGCCCTCACTGCCACAAAGAGATTCCTCTTTTCAAAACCGGCGGGGGAGAAAAAGCTGCCCGTGACATGAAGGTTCCCTTTCTTGGGAGGATTCCTATCGATCCGGAAATGGTCACCGATTGTGATAGAGGGATGCCCTTTGTGATGGCCCATCCAAATGCTGAGGCAACCAAGGCCTTTGAGGAGATAGCTCATCGCTGCAAGGAGTATGTTGGTTTTAAAGAGATAGAGAAACAGTCTGAAGGGGGGAAAATTCCCTTATCATTTCAAAGAACAGGAGGTGAAGAGATGAAAAGAATTGCATTGGCTTCTGAAGATGGTTCTGGTCTCGAAGGGGCACTTAGTGCCCATTTCGGAAGGTGTCCCTTCTATACCTTTGTCAATGTGGAAGGAGATCGGATTCTGGGATCTGAGGTAGTCAGGAATCCTCACTATCCAAATCATCAACCAGGGGTTATTCCCCAGTTTATCCATTCTCAAAAGGCAAACGTCATGATTGCAGGGGGAATGGGCCCGAGGGCTATCGACTTTTTCAATCAATTTGGGATCGATGTCGCCACAGGGGTTCAGGGAAAAGTGAAGGATATTGTTGAGGCCTATTTGAGAGGTGAAATCCAGGGAATCGTTGCCTGTGAGCACCATGACTCTCATGGGTGCGGGGAGGAGGAACGATGAAGATTGCGATTAGCTCTGCGGGAAAGGATCTAAATTCACAGATCGATCCAAGATTTGGAAGATGCCAGTATTTCATTTTTGTTGATTCTGAAACGTTGGAATTTGAGGCCTCAGAGAATGAAGGGCTAATGGCAATGGGTGGTGCAGGGGTTCAGGCTGCCCAGTTGGTTGCCCAAAAAGGTGCAAGTGCCCTCATCACGGGTAATCTTGGACCTAATGCAGCTTCGGCACTTTCCGCTTCGGGGATTAAGGTCTATCTGGTACCTGGTGGAACGGTCAAAGAAGTTATTGAGGGCTATAAAGCGGGAAGTCTCCGCGAGGCAAGCGGAGCAACGGTTCCTCCCCACTTCGGCATGGGAGGAGGCCGCGGAATGGGTGGTCGCAGAAGTTAATGAACGAATCTCACGAATAGCTACGAATTATTCGAATAAAATATTTTTGTAAAATTCGATACCGTTTGAATAATTCGGCAATATAGAAAGGAGTGATAACTATGCCATACGGAATGGGACCTGCAGGATGGAGACACCATCCTTACGGTTATGGCAGAGGTCGGTGTTGGAACCCCGGGTGGTACGGAGCGCCCGTCCCACCATGGGGGCCTCCAACCAAGGAAGAGGAGATTAGGTTTCTTGAAGAAGATGCCAATTTTCTCCGAGAACGGCTGAGTGGGATTGAAAAAAGACTCCAAGAGCTGAAGAATTAATTTCCTATGATTCCGGACATGCATGACGGACACGGTCACGTAACTTTCTATGGAAGGAGGGATCTTTATGCCAGGATTTGATGGAACAGGACCATTGGGTCAAGGTCCGATGACCGGCGGGGGAAGAGGCTTCTGCGCCATGCCCTACAGGGCTTATGGTCCTTATGAGTACGGTATGCGAGCCCCTTATCATTCATCTTATGGAAAGCCTTTCAATGGCCCCATCTTCGGTGCAGGCCGTGGTGGACTTCCGTGGGGTGGAGGTCGTGGCAGGGTCTTTGGGGGCGGCAGAGGGTTCCGTCGTTGGTGGTAGTAACGCATGGGGACCACGATGGAACCCATGGGGATCAACCTTTTTTCTAAAGGTTGATCCCCTCTACTCACATTAGACTCTTTCAGTGAAGAATGCTGGAAACCAAAACAGGCAAAGAAAATAAGGGACGGAGATTATTCTTAAAGGGGATAACTGCCATTCTTTTTTTCTAGCAGATACGAATATGCTTATCTATGGCATCCTGAGATTTTGAGATTGCGAATAGAAACGTTAGAAAGGACCGGAACATGGTAGAGATAAAAAAGATAACAAAAAAATTAGAGGAGATTCATCAAAAGATAAAGGCAGAAATCCCCTGGGAACCGATAGGCCATACACCGATGCCGGAGATTCCTGATCTCAGAAGCTGGGACATGAGACTCCTAAAGACATACAAACCCTGGTATGCCCCGTTCTGTGACCTGTGCTGTTTTTGCACATATGGTAAATGCGATCTTACGGAGGGCCGGAGGGGAGCATGTGGGATCGATATTGCCACGCAACAGGCGAGATTTGTGCTTTTGGCCTGCCTCATGGGATGTTCAGCCCATGCCGCTCACGCTGGGCATATTTTAGAAGTCTTGATTGAGAAACACGGGAGAAACAAAAAGATAGATCTTGGTACTTTTGTCGATCTTGAAGCACCTAATATTAGGACTGTTCTTGGTCTGAAGCCAGAGACATTGGGCGACCTTAAAGTAGCTATAGAATACGTCTACAAAGAGATCGCCCATCTTCTCGATTCCACCCATATGGGTCAGGAAGGGAGCTGCCTGGATTATGAGTCAAAGGCTTTACATGCCGGCATGCTTGATCATGTAGGGATGGAGGTGGCAGATATTGCCCAGATTGTGGGATTTAATTATCCCACTTCCGTCGCCGATACACCTCTGGTGGACCTTGGATGGAACTCAGTGGACAAGACAAAACCCATCATCTGTTTTGTAGGACATAATCCTGCGACCTCAACGGTCGTTGTGGATTACCTGCAAGATAACAACCTTTATGACAAGGTTGAATTATGTGGGGTATGCTGCACTGCCTTAGAGACAACCC
>Ga0315278_10004193_pt1 | contig 12973 bp, 9 predicted proteins | sample YL17G06_0_MG_FD_203880 | JGI IMG/M metagenome (GOLD analysis project Ga0315278, IMG submission 203880) | Sediment microbial communities from Yellowstone Lake, YNP, Wyoming, USA - YL17G06_0 | ecosystem: Environmental > Aquatic > Freshwater > Lake > Sediment | place: USA: Wyoming | collected...
TTGCCAGCCTGCCGCGACCCGATCATCGCGCCGGCACCCTTCGACGACGGGACCCGCAACCGCCATGAAAGCCGCCGACATCCGCACCAGGTTTCTGCATTTCTTCGCCGAACGCGGGCACACGATCGTGCCGTCGTCGTCGCTCGTGCCGGCCAGCGATCCGACACTCTTGTTCGTGAACTCCGGCATGGTCCAGTTCAAGGACGTCTTCCTCGGGGTCGACCAGCGACCCTACGTCCGGGCGACGTCGTCGCAGCGCTGCGTCCGCGCCGGCGGCAAGCACAACGACCTCGAGAACGTCGGCTATACGGCCCGTCACCACACGTTTTTCGAAATGCTGGGCAACTTCAGCTTCGGCAATTATTTCAAGCGCGAGGCGATCCACTTTTCGTGGGAACTGCTGACGAAGGTGTACGGGCTGCCGCCGGAGAAGCTGTGGACGACCGTCTACATCGACGACGACGAGGCCTACGACATCTGGACCACGGACATCGGCGTGCCGCCGGCGCGTTGCGTGCGCATCGGCGACAACAAGGGCGCGAAGTGCGCCAGCGACAACTTCTGGCAGATGGCCGACACCGGGCCCTGCGGTCCCTGCTCGGAAATCTTCTTTGACCACGGCCCCGAGGTCTGGGGCGGGCCGCCCGGATCGCCGGAAGCCGAAGGCGACCGTTACATCGAGATCTGGAACCTCGTGTTCATGCAGTTCAACCGCGACGACAAGGGCGTGATGCATCGGCTGCCCAAGCCGTCGGTGGACACCGGCATGGGCCTCGAGCGCCTCGCCGCGGTGCTGCAGCACGTGCACTCGAATTACGAGATCGATCTGTTCCAGGACCTGATCCGCGCCGCCGTGCGCGAGACCGGCGCTACCGATTACCTCAATCCGTCGCTGCGCGTGATCGCCGACCACATCCGCGCGTGCGCGTTTCTGGTCGTCGACGGGGTCATTCCGGGCAACGAGGGGCGCGGTTACGTGCTGCGGCGGATCATCCGCCGCGCGATCCGCCACGGCTACCAGCTGGGACAGCGGGCGCCGTTCTTTCACAAGCTGATCGAGGACCTCGACCGCGTGATGGGCGAGGCCTACCCCGAGCTGCGTCGCGACAAGCTGCGCGTCGCACAGGTGCTGAAGCAGGAGGAAGAACGGTTCAGCGAGACGCTCGAGCACGGCATGAAAATCCTCGAGCAGGCGCTGGCAGACGGCAAGCAAGTGCTCGACGGCGAGACCGCATTCACGCTGTACGACACCTTCGGCTTTCCGCTCGACCTGACCGCCGATGTCTGCCGCGAGCGCCAGGTCACCGTGGACGAAGCCGGCTTCGGCGTGGCGATGGAGAAGCAGCGCGAGCGCGCGCGTGCCGCAAGCCAGTTCAAGACCGGCGCGCAGCTCGACTACGCGGGCCAGAAGACGCTGTTTCGCGGCTACGACACGCTTTCCGCCGAGGGTCGCGTCACCGCGCTGTACAGGGACGGTGCGCCGGCGCCGTCGCTCGCGGCCGGCGAGCGCGGCGTGGTCGTGCTCGGCGAGTCCCCGTTCTACGCCGAATCCGGCGGCCAGGTCGGCGACTGCGGCGAGCTCACGCTGGGAGGCACCTGCCTCACCCTGTTCGCCGTCGAGGACACGCAGAAGATCCAGCCGGACGTTTTCGGCCATGTCGGCGTCGTGGTGACCGGCGAACTGAAGGTCGGCGACACGGTTGCGGCGCACGTGGACCAGGCGGCGCGGGCGCGGACCATGCGCAACCACTCGGCCACGCACCTGATGCACAAGGCGCTGCGCGAGGTGCTCGGCCCGCACGTGCAGCAGAAGGGGTCGCTGGTCGATCCGGACAAGACCCGCTTCGACTTCGCGCACAACGCGCCGTTGACCGACGACGAGATCCGCCGCGTCGAGGCGATCGTCAATGCCGAGATCCTTCACAACGCGCCGGCCGCGGCGCGCGTGATGCCGATCGACGAGGCACAGAAGTCCGGCGCGATGATGCTGTTCGGAGAAAAATACGGCGATGAAGTCCGCGTGCTCGACATCGGCTCGTCGCGCGAGTTGTGCGGCGGCACGCACGTGTCGCGCACCGGAGACATCGGCTTTTTCAAGATCGTCGGCGAGAGCGGTATCGCCGCCGGCATCCGCCGCGTCGAGGCGGTGACCGGCGACAATGCACTGGCGTGGGTGCAGGCGCAGGAAGCGACGATCGGCGCCGCCGCGGCGGCGTTGAAGGCGCCGGTCGCCGAGATCGAGGCGAAGATCGCGCAGCTTCTCGAAACCGCGCGAGCTGCCGAAAGGGAACTCGCAAGGCTCAAGACGAAGGCCGCGGCGAGCGCGGGTGACGACCTCGCCGGCAGCGCCGTGGAGGTGAAGGGAACGAAGGTACTGGCGGCAATGGTCGACGGTGCTGATGCCAAGGCCATGCGCGAGACGCTGGACAAGCTGAAGGACAAGCTGAAGAGTGCGGCGATCGTGCTCGGCAGCGTGGCCGACGGCAAGGTCACGCTGATCGCGGGGGTCACCAGTGATCTGACCGGCAAGGTGAAGGCGGGCGAACTCGTCAACCACGTCGCACAGCAGGTCGGCGGCAAGGGGGGCGGACGGCCCGACATGGCGCAGGCGGGCGGCACCGATCCGGCCGGTCTGCCGAAGGCGCTGGAATCGGTGGCGGCCTGGGTCGAACAGCGGCTATAAGGGAAAAGTAGGGTCAGACACGACTTTCCCCGCGGCGAGAGGGCGATCACGCTGCAACGGTTCCAGGAAAGTCGTGTCTGACCCCACTTTTCCCGAACGGGCTGCGATGCAATCAGTGAGACGAACCGTCGGATGTCCCTGCGCCACGCAGGTGTGGGACGCGACCGTGACCCGGCACAGCGACGGCAAGTCGATGGCGCTCTTCCGCTGCACACAGATGGTCCTGTGGCCGAAGGCATAGCGCCATGCTGACCGTGCAGCGGATCGATCACCTCGTGCTCACGTGCCGCAACGTGAAGGCGACGATCCGCTTCTACACCGAAGTGCTGGGCATGCGCGAGGTCACGTTCGGCACCGGGCGCAAGGCGTTGTCGTTCGGCCGCCAGAAGCTGAACCTGCATCCGGTGGGACAGACGGCGGGCGGCGCGGCCGGCGCGGTCGCCGCGGTGGCGGCGCAGCCGACACCGGGCTCGACCGATCTCTGCATCATCGTCGTCGAGCCGATCGGTGCGGTGCTCGCGCATCTCGCCGCATGCGGTGTCCCGGTCGAAGAAGGCCCGGTGATCCGGACCGGCGCCCTCGGGCCCCTCGAGTCCGTTTACATTCGCGATCCCGACGGCAACCTGATCGAGTTGTCACGCTACGTCGACACGGTCGACTGACCGCGCATCATCCGTTCGGCGAATGGCCGGAGTGCGCACCGCACACTAGAGTGGCATCGCTCGCGCGCCCGACGTCTGCCATCGCCGCCCTCCCGGCGGCAACCCCTCCCGACGCATGATTGTCGCGGCGCGCGGGCAACCCCATGCCCCAGCTGCCCGTCGCGCTCTTTGCCTTTGCCGCCGGCGCCACGCTGCTGCAGTGGCAGCCGGTGCTGCCGTCCGCCCCGCCGTTGCTCATCGCCGCCGGCGTCCTGGCCGGCATCGCGCTGGCGCTGGGCCGGGTCGCCGCTTCGCTCGCCGTTGCCGGTGCCGCCGCTGCCCCGTTTGCCGCCGTTGTGGTCGGGGCACTGGTCGCCGTGACGGCGGGGCTGCAGGGCTTCGGCTACGCGGCCTGGCGCGCCGAAACGCGGCTCGCCGATGCGCTGCCGCCCGAGTGGGAGGGTGTGGACATCGCGCTCACCGGCATCGTCGACGAACTGCCGCAATCGTCACCGCGCGGGACCCGTTTCGCCTTCGCGGTGGAACGGGTCGCAACCCCGGGCGCGGTCGTCCCGGCGCGCCTGTCGCTTGTCTGGTACGCGCAACTCAGGAAGGACGGCACGAGCGATCCGCCGCCACCGCTCGCCGCGGGTGAACGCTGGCGCCTCACCGTGCGCCTGAAGCGCCCGCACGGCAATGTCAATCCGCACGGTTTCGACATCGAAGCCTGGCTCCTGGAAAACAATCTGCGCGCCACGGGCTACGTGCGCAACGACGAGCGCAACGTGCGGATCGACGCCTTTGCGGACCGTCCGTCTGACTGGGTCGAACGGGCACGCGAGCGGGTGCGAACGCGCATTCTCGCGGCATTGCCCGACGCCGAGTATGCCGGCGTAATCGTTGCGCTGGCGATCGGCGACCAGCGCGCGATTTCCGAGTCGCAATGGCGCGTGTTCGGCCGCACCGGGATCACCCATCTCATCAGCATTTCCGGACTGCACGTGACCGTGTTCGCGGCACTCGCCGGGGCGCTGGCCTACGCGCTGGCGCGCCGCAGCCCGTGGCTGACGACGCGGCTGCCGGCGCGCAAGCTGGCGGCACTGGTCGGCGTGGCCGCGGCAACGGCCTATGTGCTGCTCGCCGGGTCGCAGGTTCCCGCGCAGCGCACGCTGCTGATGCTCGTCGTCGGCGCCGTCGGCCTGTGGCTCGCGCGGCCAGGCACTGCATCGATCGTCTGGCTGTGGGCGTTGGCCGCCGTGCTCGCGTGGGATCCGTGGGCGGGACTCACGCCCGGCTTCTGGCTGTCGTTCGGCAGCGTGGGGCTGCTGCTGTACGCCAGTGTCGGGCGACTCGCCGCGGAGCCCCCCGCGACGCGGAGCGCGCGGATCGGCCGCGCCTTGCGGGTGGCAGCACGTACGCAGGCGCTCGTCACCGTGGGGCTCGTCCCGATGACGCTCGCGCTGTTCCAGCAGGTGTCGCTGATTTCGCCGCTCGCGAACGCATTGGCGATCCCGGTGGTCACGTTCGCCGTGGTGCCGCTCGCACTCGCCGGGATCGTGATTCCGCTGGAGGTGCTGTGGCAGGCGGCGCATGCGATCTTCGGCGCGATGTTGGCACCGCTGTTGTGGCTTGCCGCCTCACCCGGTGCCGTGTGGCAGCAACATGCGCCCCCTGCCTGGGCAGTGGCCGCGGCACTGGCGGGGGTCGCCTGGGTCGCGGCTCCACGGGGCGTACCAGGGCGTGCTGTCGGGGCCGCCTGGCTGCTGCCGCTGTTCGTCGTGCTGCCGCCGCGGCCGGGGCCGGGCACGTTCCGGATGACCGTGCTCGACGTCGGGCAGGGCCTCGCCGTCGTCGTCGAAACGCACCGGCACACGCTGCTCTACGATACCGGCCCGCGCTACACCGAGGAGGCCGATGCCGGTGGCCGCATTATCGCGCCCTTCCTGCGCGCCGCGGGCATACCACGCCTCGGTGCGATGATCGTCTCGCACCAGGACACCGACCACAGCGGCGGTGCGGGAACGCTGCTGCAGACGGTGCCGGTCGATTGGCTCGCATCGTCGCTGCCGGAGGATAACGCGATCCTCGCGCAGCGCGCGACTGACGGCGGCATTGCGCTGCGCTGCGTGGCGGGGCAGCATTGGGAGTGGGATGGGGTGCGCTTCGCGGTCCTGCACCCGACGGCCGCGTACTACGCCGTGCCAAGACTGAAGACAAACGACCTGTCATGCGTCGTGCGTGTCGAATCGGCCCACGGCAGCACGCTGCTGACCGGCGATATCGAGGCGAAGAGCGAAGTGCAGCTGTTGGGTCGCGATCCCGACTCGCTCAGGGTGGACGTGCTGATCGTTCCCCACCATGGTTCGCGCACGTCGTCCACGCCGCCATTCGTTGCCGCGACCGCGGCGCCGGTCGCCGTCTTCACGCCCGGTTATCGCAATCGTTTCGCGCATCCGCGCCCCGATGTTGTCGCCCGTTACGAAGCCAGCGGCGCGCAACTCTGGCGCACCGACTACGACGGTGCGCTTACCTTCGACTTTGCGCCCGGGGCGTCGCTGACCCCACGTGCCGAGCGCGCCCATGATCTGCGCTACTGGCGCGAGACCCCGGTGCGGGACGCGGGGGTGGACCCCGATTGACCGCGGGCGCCGCGCCTCCGTAGACTCCCACCGTGGGCGCGTCCCGTATTCGGCGAACTGCGCAGTTGGCGCGAATGGTCGCGCTGGCGGCGTTTGCGATTGCCGGTGCGCCGGGGTGGGCGCAGGACGCCAGGGCGGACCAGGCGAAGGAGCTCAAGTTGTCGGTCGCCGTCGGTCCGGCCTACGCGCTGGGCCAGGCGGCCGAGCGCTGGGCGAAGCGGATCGCGGAGAAATCCGGCGGCAGGCTGCCGGTGAAGCCCTTTCCGGGCGCCACGCTGTCGCAGCGCGATCCCGCGCGCGAGTTCATTGCGCTTTCCGACGGCACGGCAGATCTCGCGCTGGGCTCGACCCTGTTCTGGTCGATGCAGGTCAAGGAGCTGGGCGTCGTCGGCCTGCCGTGGCTCGCCCCCGAGCCGAAGCAGCTCGACGCGCTGCTCGAGGGGCCTGTCGCCGACGCGCTGGCGGCTGCCGTTCGGCGCGTCGGCGCGGTACCGCTGGCACTCGCGCCGCTGGGTCACCACGAGCTTGCGACGAAGGAGCGCGCGGTGCGAGCGCCGGCCGATCTTGCGGGGCTGCGGGTTCGGGTCACGGCGATGCCGGCACTCGCCGATTTCTACGCAGCCCTTGGCGCGCGGGTGCAGGCGATGGGGTATGCCGACGCGCAGGCCGCCTTCGCCGCCGGGACCCTCGACGCGCAGGACGGCACGTCGGCGACGTTCGCGGCGACGCGCCTCCATGCGGTGGGCCTCAGACGTGTCGTGTTGTGGGAGGCGATTGCGGAGGCGGCGGTATTCGCCGTCAATCGCGAGCGGTGGGAGTCGTGGACCGACACCGACCGGGCACTGGTGCGCGACAGCGCGCAGGAGTCCGCCCGCGAACTCGCGGAACTCGTGCGGCAGGAGAACGACGCCGCGCTTGCGGAACTCAGGAAAAGCGGGATGACGATCGTGCGGCTGACGCGCGCCGAACGCGCGGTGTTCGCTGCGGCGACGAAAAGCGCGTACGACCGATGGGCAGCCGTGGCCGGCGAAGAGCTGGTGCGCGCGGCCGAAGCGGCGGTGCAGGCGGCCGCGCCCTGAGTCAGTGGCCGCCCGGCCGCCCGAAGGCCACTGAGCGCCCCCTCGAGGGGCAGCGAACACCAGGCCGAAGGCCGCAGGACAGCCGACGGCTGGTCCCGCGCAGCGGGATGCGGCTTTGCCGCACAAAGTGAGCGTGGGGGCCGTTCATCTCAGCCGACGAAGCGTCCCAGCCGCACGGCGGTTTCGCCCTTCTTCGGGCGGCGCGTCGGCATGATCAGCACGCATTCGTCGTAGGGCGTGCGCACCTCATCGTCGCCGTCGCGCGCCAGCAGCGTTCCGGCCTTCGGCACAATGGCAAGGCCCTGCACCGGAAGCGCGAACGCGAAGTCGTCGCTGCCGATCGTGACCGTGGCGGTGACCTCGATCACTTTCTGCGGAGGACGCGGCGCACGGTCGAGGTACGCGTCCAGAAAATCGGCGTCGGCCATGCCGAAATGGCGCAGGAAACGCAGCGTCGTCTGTTTCGCGACTTCCGGCGCCGCGCGTTCCCAGTGCTGACCGCATTCGATGAGCAGCGCATTGCGCGGATCCTCGGCATCGTCGAAGAACGTGTAATCGCGCAGGCGCTTGCCGGACGCGTGGCCGTCATCGATCACGACGTACTGGGGCAGCCCGAGCGCCTGCGCGAGCTCCACCCCCTTGCGCTGCCGCCCGGCCATCGCCAGCGGAGGACAGGGATCCGTCATCGAGTGCAGGTCGAACAGATAATCGACGCGGTCGTAGAGCGGTCGCAGCTCGCGGGCGCGGGCGAGGTCCGCCGTCTGCCGGGTGCCGTCGAGCACCTCCGCAGTCCATAACCGGTTGAAGTCCTCGTCGACGCAGCGCGATGCGAACGGGTCGGCGTGGTCGAAGCTCCGGTACGCGGCAATGTTGGCGAAACAGACCGAGACCGCGCCCCGGGTGGGGCGGAAGCCGACGCCCAGCAGCCAGTCGAGCGCAATCGCGCCGCAGACCTCGTTGCCGTGGGTCAGCGCCTGCAGCAGGACGTGCGGGCCCCTCTTGTCCGACGCGAACGTGGAGACATAAGGAATGCCCGCATTGCCGGCGGCCCAGCGCTCGAGATCGGGGAACGCGACCTCGATCGCCGGCGCGGCCGCGGTGAACCCGGTAACGGACGCTTTCATCGCGCCGCCGCCGCGGGTGCGCGGTCCGGCATCGCCGACGGCGGTCTCATCCGATGCACACGCGGTCGGCGAGCCGACGCCTGAACGCCTCGCATTGGGCAAGCGGGTCCAGCGTCACCCATTCCGCAGCGACGGATTCGGGGCGGACGGCGGTGAGTGTGGCGGGAGCGTTCATGAGGCGGCCTTCCTTGGCGCCGTCGGCCCCCTGCGGGACGGCTGACGGGTCAGGATAGGCAGGCGGCCGAACGCTGTCAAATGCGTATCATTGCCGGATGGATCCGAATCGTTCCCGGCGCGGGCGGATGTCGACTCTGCTGCCGCCTCTTCGGCCGCGCACTCGTGCGCTCGTCACCGGCACGCTTCTGTACGCGGCCTTGTCCACCGTGGCCGCGCAGCCCGTGTTGCCGGTCGAAACGATCAAGCTGCCGCCGGGATTCTCGATCAGCGTGATCGCCCGGGTGCCGAACGCGCGGGCGATGACCTGGGGCGAGCGCGGCACGCTGTTCGTCGGCTCGGCAGCGGCGGGCACGGTCTACGCCGTCACGCTGCCGCAGGGCGGGGATGGCGAGGCCGGCGTACGCGTCGTCGCCTCGGGGTTGCGCGAGCCGGCGGGAGTGGCCTTCCGCGGCGGTGCGCTCTTTGTTTCCGCGATCGATCGGATCCTGCGCTTTGACGACATCGAACGGCGGCAGGGCGATCCGCCGCCGCCGGTCGTGGTCAGCAACCGTTTCCCGGCGGAGACGCATCATGGCCGGAAATTCATCGCGTTCGGACCGGACGGCAAGCTGTACGTTCCGGTCGGCGCGCCGTGCAACAGCTGCGAGCCGGACCCGGATCGCTACGCCAGCATCATGCGAATGAACGTTGACGGCAGCGGGCTCGAAGTGTTCGCCCGCGGCGTGCGCAACACGGTCGGCTTCGATTGGCACCCGCATTCGAGGGACCTCTGGTTCACCGACAACGGCCGCGACCTCCTCGGTGACGATGCGCCGCCCGACGAACTGAACCGCGCACAGCGTGCGGGAATGCATTTCGGCTACCCCTATTGTCACGGCGGCACGATCGCCGATCCCGAGTACGGCCGCGTCCGCGGCTGCAGCCAGTTCGAGCCGCCGGCGCAGAACCTCGGGCCGCACGTGGCGTCGCTCGGCATGCGCTTCTATACGGGGGCGCAGTTCCCGCCGGCGTACCGCGATCAGGTCTTCATCGCCGAGCACGGGTCGTGGAATCGCAGCCGCAAGATCGGCTATCGGGTCACGCTGGTGAGACTCGACGCGTCCGGCAAGGCAGTGAGCTACGAGCCCTTCGCGGAAGGGTGGCTGCAGGGCGAGCGCGCGTGGGGCCGCCCGGCGGATGTCCTGGTCGCGCCGGACGGATCGTTGCTCGTATCCGACGACCTGGCCGGCGCGATCTACCGGATTCGGTACCGCGGCTGAACGCCGGGGCCGCTCATGCCAAGGAAGTCCGACCGACTCCTAATACCGGCCGTAGGGCACCGCTCGTGGCGGCAGATACGGGGCAGGCACGACGATCCGGCGTGGGCCATGGACGGCCGGCGCCACGACCACCGGTGCCGGATAAGCGACGGGAGCGGCAAAGAAGATCGGTGCCGGTGCATACGCCCGGTAATACGGTTGATAGGGAGCAGGGCGATGACCGGGCCGGTAGACCGGGCCGTAGGCCGGACGCGCGCCCCAGTAGCCGGGCGCACCGGCCGATACGGCGAAGCCGGGGCCACCGATCGCCACGCTCCAGGCGACGTTGCCGGCCGCAGCCGGGACTGCGAACAAGGGGCTGGCGGTGAGAGCGGCGGCCAGCGTGGAAAGGATGGTCAGGCGACGGGACATGGAGCCTCCTGCTGCATTGGGGGTGGGAACATCCAGTTCGCTGCCTGCGACAGGTTCGCGGGGTCCGCGGCACCTGGTCCGCCGGCAGCACAATCCGACCAACGCGGCGCCGCGGGATGCGGTTGACGCTGTAACGTTTGGACACGGATTGGCGCACCGGATTCCGGCCGCCGCATCGGCAGGACGACCGCCGCTTTGTTCCACCGGGGCCGGTTGCGCTATTCTTCGGCAGTTATTCCAAGACCATTCGCTCGAGGGGGAGTCATGCCGCTGCGCCGCCTTTTCGTCGCACCGCTCGCCGCCGCGTTTGCGATCTGCACGCTGCCGGTCTTCGCTGCCGACCTGACCATCGGCCTCGGCACCGACGTCACCGCGATCGACCCGCACTATCACAACGTGACGCCGAACAACAGTGTCGCGGCGCACGTCTTCGGTTTCCTGGTTCAGCGCAACGAAAAGTCGCAACTCGAACCGGGGCTCGCGATCGAGTGGAAGACGATCGATCCGCTGACCTGGGAATTCAAGTTGCGCAAAGGGGTCAAGTTTCACGATGGCAGCGACTTCACGGCGGCCGACGTCGTCGCCTCGATCGAGCGGGTGCCGACGGTGCCCAACAGCCCGTCGCCATTCACCGCGTTCACGAAGCAGATCAAGGAGATGATCGTCGTCGATCCGTTGACGATCCGCTTCAAGACCGCGACGCCCTACCCGCTGATGCCGTCCGACATGACGCAGGTAACGATCGTCTCGAAGGCCGCGGCCAAGGCCACGACCGAGGATTTCAACAGCGGCAAGGCGGCGCTCGGCACGGGGCCCTACCGGCTGGTCCGCTACGCGAAGGGAGACCGCATCGAGCTGGCGCGCAACGACGCCTACTGGGGCGGCAAGACGCCGTGGGCGAAGGTCACGCTGCGGCTTCTGCCCCAGGACGCTTCGCGCGTCGCGGCGCTGCTTTCGGGCGACGTCGAGGTGATCGAGAACGTTCCCACGACCGACGCCGCGCAACTCAAGACGGACAAGCGGCTCTCCGTCTACCGGACGGTTGCCGACCGGCTCATCTACCTGCACATGGACAGCGACCGCGACGTGTCGCCGTACGTCACCGACAGGGCCGGCAGGCCGTTGGCGAAAAACCCGCTGAAGGACCCGCGTGTGCGCAAGGCGATGTCGAAGGCGATCAACCGGCCGGCGATCGTCGCGAAGGTCATGGAGGGTGAAGCGGTTCCCTCGGGACAGCTCGTCGCCGACTTCCTGTTCGGCGCGACGAAGAACCTGAAGGTCGAGCCCTTCGATCCGGAAGGCGCGAAGAAGCTGCTGGCGGAAGCGGGATACCCCGACGGCTTCGGCCTCACCATCCATGCGCCGAACAACCGCTACGTCAACGACGCCAAGATCGCGCAGGCGGTCGCGCAGATGCTGTCGCGCATCGGCATCGACACCAAGGTCGTCGCCATGCCGTCGTCCACCTTCTTCACCCAGGCAACCGACTTGAAGTTCAGCTTCATGCTGCTCGGCTGGAGCACGGGCACGGGGGAGGCGTCGTCATCGCTGAAGGCATTGCTGATGACCTACAATCGCGACAAGGGCTACGGCACCGCGAACCGCGGCCGCTACTCGAACGACAAGGTGGACGCATTGACCGAGGACGCCCTTGCCACCGTCGACGACGCGAAGCGCGAGGCGCTGCTGCAGCGCGCCACCGAACTCGCGATCAACGACACGGGCATCATCCCGCTGCACTTCCAGGTCAACCTGTGGGCGACGCGCGACGGGATCAGCTATGCGCCGCGCACGGACGAGAACACGCTCGCGTGGAAATTCAAGCCGAAATCCTAACCCGATGCGTGCCCGTGTCCGTAGTGTCCGTAGCCCGGCGTTGAGCGAAGCGAAACCCGGGGCAACCTGCAGACGGCCACGCCCACCCGGGTTTCGCCCCGCTCAACGCCGGGCTGCGAACCGGTCATCCTTCCTGAAGGGCTGTTTCCAGCATCAGCCAACCTCCGCGCTTCGGTGAACCCATCATGAACGCTGCGCATCCCCTCCCTGCCATCACCACGCCGGCGCAGCACTTTATCGGCAATCGCTGGGCTGCTCCGGCCGGCGATGAGACGCTGCCGATGGTCGACCCGTCGGATGGCAAGGACTTCGCGGCCATCGCGCGCGGAACCGCACCCGACATCGACCGCGCGGTCAGCGCGGCGCGGGCAGCGCGCGACGGCGCGTGGGGCCGGCTTGCGCCGGTTGAGAAGGGGAGGCTGCTGGCGCGACTCGCGCGTGCGATCCTCGACCACGCCGACGAACTCGCGCTGGTCGAGGCCCGCGACTGCGGCAAGCCGATGCAGCAGGCGCGCGCCGACGTCACCGCCTGCGCGCGTTACTTCGAGTTCTACGGCGGCGCCTGCGACAAGTTCCACGGCGAGACGATTCCCTATCCTGCGGGCTACACGGTGCTGACGTGGCGCGAGCCGCACGGCGTCACCGGCCACATCATCCCGTGGAACTACCCGCTGCAGATCTTCGGGCGTTCGGTCGGCGGCGCGCTCGCCGCCGGCAACGCCTGCGTGGTGAAACCGGCCGAGGATGCGTGCCTTTCGCTGCTGCGGGTAGCCGGACTCGCGGCCGAAATCGGCTTGCCGGAAGGCGCGCTCAACATCGTCACCGGACTCGGCAGCGAAGCCGGCGCCGCGCTGGCCGCGCATCCGGGGATCGAGCACCTCTCGTTTACCGGCTCGCCTGCAACCGGGTCCCGGGTTGCGCAGGAAGCGGCAAGGCGGCATTGCCCGGTGACGCTGGAACTCGGCGGCAAGGGGCCGCAGATCGTCTTCGCCGATGCGGATCTCGACGCCGCGTTACCGGTGCTCGTCAATGCCATCGTGCAGAATGCGGGCCAAACGTGCTCGGCGGGCAGCCGGCTGCTGGTCGAGCAATCGCGGTACGAGGAAGTGCTGGAGCGTCTCGGG
>Ga0315278_10004194_pt1 | contig 12972 bp, 11 predicted proteins | sample YL17G06_0_MG_FD_203880 | JGI IMG/M metagenome (GOLD analysis project Ga0315278, IMG submission 203880) | Sediment microbial communities from Yellowstone Lake, YNP, Wyoming, USA - YL17G06_0 | ecosystem: Environmental > Aquatic > Freshwater > Lake > Sediment | place: USA: Wyoming | collected...
CGTCAATTGACGACGGGTTTCAATCCACGCGCCCCGCGCGGGGCGCGACTGTTGTCCACCATGTGTTGCTGAGAGACCATGTGTTTCAATCCACGCGCCCCGCGCGGGGCGCGACGGCAACCCCCTCCCCCACAAACACAGTGAGGGAAAGTTTCAATCCACGCGCCCCGCGCGGGGCGCGACCTCGAAACAGGTGATGGCAACTAACTCAACTCAAAGTTTCAATCCACGCGCCCCGCGCGGGGCGCGACGTTGACGGCTCCTATGAGTTCAACTCCCAACAGAACGTTTCAATCCACGCGCCCCGCGCGGGGCGCGACCACACACGTCCGTTACTTGGCAAGCAGTAACCCTAGTTTCAATCCACGCGCCCCGCGCGGGGCGCGACGCGTATCCAGTCTCTTAAGCTCGGTTCTACAAAAGTTTCAATCCACGCGCCCCGCGCGGGGCGCGACGGTGCGTACATTTCACCTCGATGCCATCGAGGATCTAAAGGGGTTGTACGCGAACCCCCGAACTCTTTCCCGCGCACAGGAGAATGAACTGTCAAAGACCTGGCCAACATGCTGCATATCAGCGTGTTGGTTGCAGCGCGAACCTTCCGGCGATTTTAGAGTCGCTTGAGGTTCGCGGAAGCTGCTACATGATCAACGGTGCTTCAAGGTCAACCGTCTTTTTCGTTCCCAGGTGCTCGACGCGGCCATGCCACTTCGAGCCAAGGAAATAGAAGCGCAGGCTGTCTTCCTCCTCGTTGAACTCCTCGACAAGCCTGTTGCGCAACATCGTCCATTGGGCTGGATCAACCAGGCACTCGAACACGGAGTTTTGCACCCGCTGGCCATAGTCCAGACAAGCCTTCGCAACACGGCGCAACCGCCGCCTGCCCTCGGCACTCACCGTCGAGACATCATAGCTTACAAGTACAAACATGGTCGTTCAGGCGCCGTTGCGGGCGCCGTTTCAGGTTACTTCCATATGAAGGGCGGATACCCGTCCAGGTCGCCCCGCAGGTGCCGCGCCAACAGTAGCGCCTGGACGTGGAACAACAACCCGATCTCGACATCCTCGTCAATGAAAGGATGGTGGATCGTTTCCTTCTTCCGCGTCTGATAGGCCGTGAGCACTTGCTTGCGGCTGTCGTCGTCCATGGTGACGGCGCCCGTTTCAGCTTTCTTGAACCCTTTCCCGTTAACCTGGCGCAGGTTGATCAGCGACAGAACCAGGCGGTCGGCAAGGAACGGCCTGAATTCCTCCATCATGTCAAGCGCAAGGCCGGGCCGGCCAGGCCGATCACGGTGGAGACAACCCACTTGCGGATCGAGTCCGACACACTCGAGCGCACTTCTCACGTCGTGCATGACGAGCGTATACACGAACGACAACAGGGCGTTCACGTTGTCCAATGGCGGCCGGCGCGACCGATTGGCAAACGCAAATGCTTCCTTCTGCGCCACAATGAGATGATCGAACACGCCGAAATAGGCATGGGCGCCCGCACCCTCAATGCCACGGAGTTCGTCGAGCCCCAGCTTGACATCGAGTGTCCGTGCCTGACGATCAACCTCGTCGGCTGCACCGCGCAGTGCGGCAGCATTGGCCGTTTCGCCGTGATCGCGCAGGGCACGCAGGAGCACAGTGCGGCAGTTGGCCAGCTTCGCGGCAATCACGGCCATGGCTATCTGTGCCGAGCAGACGTCATCATCCGCACGATGGTATTGCTCGCGCCGCAACAGGACGTTGCCAGACACAGGACCGCGTACGCCGGCCAGGAACCGCCCATGTTCGCTGAGGAAACTCACACCCACATCGTTCTCCGCGCAGTGCGCCAGGAGAAACGGGCTGCACAGCACGTTGCCGAAACACACAAGGCCGCCCAGCGTATGCACGGGCACCCGCAGCTTGGTCTCGCCGTTTGCCTCGACCACCACGCATTCTCCTTCCTTCCGCAGATACGTGCCTTGCGTCATCACGTACAATGTGTTGAGATAGTGTTTCATGCAGTGCCTTGGGCGGTTATTGCGTCCTGGACATACGCCCGCGCAGACCGTGCCTGCGTCATCTGCCGTGGCATGCACAAGCTGGCCAACGAGCAACTGCGGCAGTGCTTGCCATACTGCGCGGGCGGAGTATGACCCGAGCTGACCAGGTCATGCACCCGCGCCGCAGCCGCCTCGGTTATGCCGCGCAGTTCCCCATCAAGAGCCACATCCGCCCGCCGCCGTGTCTCTCCGTAGAACAATTGGCTCGATGGCATCTGTATGCCCAGCATCTCCTCGAGGCACATGGCCTGTGCACACACCTGCACTTCGTCAGCGCGGTGCGCCTTTGGTTTGCCTCGCTTGTATTCGACGATGGACGCACAGACCACGCTGTCATCAGGCCCGTGCTCAGACTCGACAATGTCCGCCACGCCGCTCAGGCCAAGGCGAAGTGACCGCAGCGGCACACCGCGCTCGATACGCACATTCCGCCGAGACTCGGCACCACCCTCGTGGACGCGCTCGTGCAGGATATCACCCTCGGCCGTGAACCGGTTGTTGTCCCACTGATGCTCGATGTGGATGAGCGCGCATTGGCGTTCGCAAAACACCAGGTGCTGCAAGGCGGACAACGGCAGTAATGCATCTTCGGCATACATGACGGTTCGCTTCTATCCTTTGTCGAGACGAATGTGACAGGCGAGCTTCTCCCGCAGCACATCGCGCAGGCGCGGCTTGTCCGAGGCGTACAGCGAAATCAACCGCTTGCCTTCCTGCTGGTACAGCTTCTGCTTCTTCATCATGCCGATCTTGTAGTCGAGGGTATCCATGCCCCAGTACTCGATGTAGAGATCGTGCTCGGGCAAGTAGAAGTCCGGCCGCACCGCATAGCCTTCGATGATGCGGATTCGCTCGTCGTACCGGTAGGCGATGCCGTGCGTGGCGAGGAACTCGGCAATCATCCGCTCTCCGTCCGACTGGACAAGGGTGCCGTCCTTGGCCCGGATGGTCTTGTGCAGCTCGATCTTGGTGTCCATGTTCCGGCGTTCGAGATAGACCTCATCGAAGCACTTGTCACAGAAGACGCGCTCAAACGCCTGCATTGACCGAGAGTACTCGTCCGCAGTCACCTGCGTGCCGCACCGTCGGCAGACATGCACTGCCTGCTCCGCAGCGACGCGCAGTGCTTCGCGGATGGTCTTGCCCGCAGCCACTACGCTTCGCTTGACATAGTCCTTCTCGGTGGGATTGGCATAGAGCGCGCGGAGATCGGGCAGCGCCTTCTCCGCTGAGGCACCGAACGCACCAAGCGCCTTCGCGGCATACTGGCGCACCTGCGGATGCGTGTCGCCCAGCATGGGCAGCAGCGTATCCACGGCGGGTGCCGCGGCCACGATGCCCGCCAGCTTGCCGAGTGCCGATGCTGCCAGGCGGCGAACCAGTGCAGACGCCGAGCCTGCCAGCCTGGCCAGCTCGTCGAACGAGGAAGCATCCGCACTCTGGCCCAGGGCCGAGGCACGGGCAGCAAGGGCGCGTTCGTTGGCTGTGTTCATGGCGAACCTGGCTTGCTCCACGTCCTGTAGACGCTCCACCGCGCCGCATGTGACGGATGCCAACCGCAGGAAGTCGGCAGACGTGCCGGAGGTCGAAGGCATGCGGTCATTTGGCGGACATCCCTCATGGCTTCTCAATGATGGTGATTCCCTTGGGCAGGCCATCACGGTTTATCTTCACCTCATAGTCCGAAAACTGGCGTGGCGGCTTCGTTTCGTCTGTGCGCGTGATGCCCACGCGCTCGAACAACGCGTGTGCCAGCGCATTGCCCAGCGCTGAATCGTGCTTGAAGATGACCAGTTTGCGCGTAGCCATGAGGCCACGTGCGGCCGAGCGGTCGTGCTCGAACATCTCGCACAGCGCCTTCCAGAGGAGATCGAGATCTTCCTGCGAGAAACCGGTCTGCGCGGCGAGATGAGCCGAGATGAATCCGTGCGCCACATAGAGGCCATACGGCACCGTGTTCTTGCGGCCCATGGTGCGGTTGTCACCGCTCTGTTTCTCAGCCTCGGCTTCCGTTGCGACCGCCATGCGGGTAATGGAGTGCTCAAGAGTTGCAATCTGGTCGATCGACCGGGCGAAAGTAAACTGGACCGGGCCGCGTACTTGACCGGCGTTGGCGCCTGTTGACATAACTGCACCGAATGTACGAATGTCATAGTACGTCTTGCACATCTGTTCCCGCACTTTGTCAACTTCCTTCCCTTGGCCGATACCTTTGTCGTTGCGCTTCCTTCCATCCTTTTCATCGGCAGGAGGTTTATTAAGATCTATGCCGAGTGCTGCATAACCACCCTCAATGTTTTGATTGAGAACAGCTTTCTCCTTGACGAAGATATCGTATGGCGGCTTGAGTTCCTTGATCATGTGGACATAATTTCTCACCTTTCGCTTCAGGCATACATCGGTGACGAGGCCGCGGCCTGTCTCAGGGTCAATACGAGGGAGGTTGCCGGCGTCGGGATCGCCGTTGGGATTGCCGTCCTGGACATCGAAGACGAGGACGAAGTCGTAGCGGTTTTTGAGGTCTGTGTTCATGGTTGTGTCTCCTATCTGGTGGTGGATTACTGATTCTTCTTTGTGTAGAACTCTTGCATCTGGTGGTAATAGCCAACGGCGAATCGCCCTTGATCGGCAAGGGGAAGATGCGATGGAAAGTCGGTGATGCTATCCATGATCTCGCCAATCAGCTTCTCGAAAAACACACGACAGCCTTCATGCTCGAGTTTGGCGAGATGATGGTTCTTAAGGCGCATCAGATTGCCGAACACGGTGACAGGCGTGCTTGATGCGGCGCCGTAGAACTTGTCGCGGATGGTAGCGTTGATGCCTGGGCTTGCCTCCTGCTGGATTTTCTCCAGCGTGGCAAAGAGCCGGCCAAGGCGGTAGCCGATGTTGATATTGGCGGGATTGAGGCTCATGGCGAGTTCCTCCTTGATGAGGGGATTAGAGAAGCGTATTGAACGATTGATACAGGCTTTGATCAGCGCAGCGCGCGGATAGGTGATGTCGTGCTCGGCACGGATGCGGCGGATGGCAGCTTGGAGAAGCGTCTGCGGATAGGGCAGGCCCTGGAGAATGGCGCGCATGGTGTCGCCGGCGAGATTCGGTGAAATGTTATCGGCCTTGCTTTGCACGGCGGTTGACAGAAGCAAACGGAAGAGTGAAAGTATATCCTTTTCCTTCTGGCCATGTGTGATCCGCAGATCAATGAAGTGTTGGCGAATATGTGCGGCCATCTCGGCCACAGTGCTGGCGATCCAGAAACGCACGGCGATGCGTGAAGCGTTTGGCGCAAGGCCAAGCACATAGAAACGCGTGGTGTCCTTATCTGTGGCAAACGCACCTGATTCGACCGATCTGAACAGACTTTCGACTGCACGCACGTTGCGGTCTGGATCATCCTTGGGGGCTTCGCTGAAGAAGTCGGCCATCTGTTCTTCTATGCTGGTGTCTCTTGCCGCCCAAAAGATGGTGGTGGCGTCACCAATCTGCATCTTCTGCCGGGAATCCCTGTCCAGCAGATGATTGATGGCCGTAGTATAGGCAAAAGCGGCGGACTTACTCACCGGTGCATTGAAACCTTGTTCTTTACCGTAGGAGTTGAACGCATCGAGATTGAAGGAGACAATGTTAGCGCCGCTAGTCTGCGCCCCACGCACACCCTTTATGGCTATATGCAGGCGTTCAAGAGGTTCCCGTGATCCGGTTATGAGGCAGATACCTGCACAAGGGTCAGCGTCTTCGCAACTTGTTGTCATGATGGTCTGAATCACTTTGGGCCTTTGGCAAACAAGCACATCATCTCCCGCGAGCTGGAACGAGATGTTCAGGCCGTCTTGAACAACGGTGTTCCAATCCGGAAACGCCGCCATACGCTGCTGCTTGTCTTTGAGGGCAAGGAATTGTTTTACTGCATCAATCCCTTCATCCTTGAGGTCACCAAGATTCTCTATACGTCGCAGGAAAGCCGCATGTTTCACCTCAGTCTTGCCTTTGATTGAGACGCCAAGTGCATATTCCGGATTCTCCCAGAGCAGATTCGATCCCACACCACTTGTTTTCTTGACCGCTTGCGGCACGAGGAATCTCTTGGCCCTGCGTTTTTTGCCTTCGCCTTCGTGGGTGGGTGTAAGCGCAATGGGTGTTCCATCGCGCTTAATCGAGACGATGTACGGAATCTCTTTCTCCTGGAGACCCAAGCGTGGGAGATCGGGTTTCCGATCATAATACTCCTTGAGAGCTTGCAGGATCATGAGCGCACCTCCACATTTGTGAGATCAACAACGCCGTTTGCAAGTAATGCATGGAAGAATTGCGGTTTTGGTTTGGCGGGATCAGAGAAGTCCATGTCGTAGAGCATCCAGCCAAGATCCCGAGTCTCGGCAATTGGCGTGGCTGGATCGGCATCAGGATCGACGAGCGTGAACTCGGCTGAGAACTCACGGCAGCCGAGGTAAGGCTGGGTAAAGCACTGGCCGCCAGAAGCACGACGGTGAAACATGTCGGCAAACTTGCCTTCGTTGTCGTCCGGGCCAGCCTTGTTGGTCATGGAGAACTCCGCCCGGAGTCGGTATCTGACGTCGCGCAGGAAAAGTCCGGCTCGTTGCTGACGATCATCTTCGATAAAAACGCCTGTTTTGCTGCGCGTTGACGCGACCGCTGCGACCTCGTTGCGTCGGACGGAAATCCATTTGATGGGTGCAAGCACCTCGATGCGTGTGATGCGCCAGAGGATGGCGGGTTTCCAGAGGACGGCGTCAAATATGGCGCGTGCGGCGGAAGGTGTGATGATGTCGTAACTGACACGCTCGACCTTCATCTCCGGCCGCGTGAAGCAGGCATAGGGGCCGCATACTTCAAGACAGAAGCCTTTCATCATACACCTCGACTGGTTGTGGTCAACAGATAAGGTCTTGAACAGATAAACTCGCATCAAAAACATTCAGACCCACACGATTGCAATACAGCGATGGCATGCACTGGGCAAGAAAACCTGGCTGCACTTCCTCAAGCAAGCCGCTATTCCTAAGCGCATCGGCAGTGCGAACGGGTACATTGACGGTGAAGCGCTGCAACCTGCGCAGCAGATCGCGTGTCGGACCGCCAGCGCGCAGTTGGCTGACAAGAGCATTGCCATCGCCATACGAAACGAACACAGGCCGTTGCTGTTCGTCTTTGATCAGCTTGAACTCCGATCCTGCAGAACGGAATTGAGCGCGTGGCGCATCCTTGACCAGAGTGTCGCGCAGCCACGCACCGCCCATGTCATTGACTTTGGAGTAGAAGAGATGAAAGTACCGTGCATAAGCGGCGGGATCGTGAGCGTGGCACGCGCCTATGGCGTGCATCTCGCGCGTGGTACTTTCGCCCTTGCTGATGAGGCCGCGTGGCGCGGGCTTTGGCGGAACAAACACATAGACCTGCCCAACACTCGACAACCGTCCTTCGCGATTGCATCGGCCTGCCGATTGTGCAATCGAGACCAGGCCGCACAGCGCGCGATAGACGACAGGGAAATCGATGTCGACGCCCGCTTCGACCAGTTGCGTACTGATCACACGAACAGGCTCGTTCGCCTGCAAGCGGTGTTTGATCTCGGCGATGACAGCGGACCGGTGCTGTCCACACATGAGAGCCGACAGATGGATGGTGCCCTCGGGCATAAGCTGGTACAGATCATAGCAGTCACGGCGGGTGTTGACGACACAGAGAACCTCTTCGTACTGCTCAAGGTCATGTGCGAGTTGCTCCCAGCTTGTGGGAGTATCAAGAGTTGACGGCAGATGCACCTCAGTGCGTTGTAGCCGCTGATAGAGGTTGGAAGGATCCGGCATGATCTCGCAGGGCGTGTCGAGCTTCGGTAACGCGGGCTGGGTGGCGGTGCAGAGCACTACCGTGACTGAGTAGTTGCGGACAAGTTCGTTCAGCACCGAGACACATGGATCAAGCCATTCCGGCGGCAGCAATTGGGCTTCATCAAGGATGACTACACTGTTGACAATATTGTGCAGTTTGCGGCAGCGGCTCGATTTTGCGGCAAACAGGGACTCGAAGAACTGGACATTGGTGGTGACGATGATGGGCGCATCCCAGTTCTCGGCGGCGAGACGACTCCGCTGTGTCTCGTGGTCCGGATCAAGATTGCTGTGGTGTTCGACCACATTGTCGGCACCAAAGATGCCGGCAAACACAGCGGCAGTCTGCTCGATTATGCTGGTGTAGGGAATGACGTATATGATGCGGCGCTTGCCGTGATGGAGTGCATGTTCCAAGGCAAACGCCAAGCTCGACAGCGTCTTACCGCCGCCCGTGGGCACCGTAAGGGAAAACATCCCGGGCGGATGCAATGCAGCGGAACGGCATGCACAAAGGATTTCGTGGCGGACATCATTGATCGGCGGATTGGTCTTGAATGTTGCCAGCCTTTGATCCAATCGCTGTTTAAGAACATCAAGAGACAGGAATTGGGAGCGGATAACCGCTTGCTCAGATTGCATGAACGCTTCCGTGTCAAGAAAATCCGCATCAACAAGGCACGAGAACAGCATGCGCACCCACAGATGGAAGTTTTCAGACTTTACGAACGATGGCGGCTTGTCGAGTGCCAACAGTTCCCGTGCTATGATCCCGGAAAACACATCAATGCTGGCCAGATGGTCGCGGCCTTCCTCAAGGCGTACGGTCAGTGCCGCGTTACCAGTGCTGTTTGAATACCAATCGGGCAGGCCCGCGTGGTGGCCGGCTGCGAGATACGCCAAGACAAGACCGGTGGCAATGTTGAAGCGTTGTTCTGCCAATGCTGCACCGGCACTGGAATGGTTCACACGGAATGAACCCGCGCAATCGTATTCAGAATCGTCAAGGCCGTTTTCACGGCGGATATAGGCTTGGAATCCATCAGCGGCTTTACCAACATCATGGAGCCATCCTGCGTTGCAGGCCCAGTCGCCCGAACTGAAGGCGTTTGCGAACTGGCGTGCTCGCCCGGCGACCGCTTTCAGGTGGTCGTCGAGCCTGTGCCAGTGCTCTGGCGGATGGCCCGTCAGCGAATGGGCAAACAACTCGCTCATGGTCAGTACACTGTATCAAACCCTTATGACAAAAAGTGTCAGGAACTTTTAAAGATCCTCGTCCCGTCTATGGCGCGCCCATGCTGCCACCCAAGACGCGCCACTCTCACACGTCAGAACACAAACCCATCGAAACGAACAACGCGCGCTTCCCCACGCGGAGAGGCGCACTCACGCTACACCGTCACGCGCAGCCAGCAGGCGCGCTGCCTTGTGGCTGCGGATTCCGTCTATCCTTCTTCGCGGGCAGGATGCCCGCGCTCCTCTTGTCACGCGCCGCAGCCGTGGCACGCAGCCAGCAGGAGCGCTGCCTTGTGGCCGCGAATTCCGTCTATCCTTCCTCGCGGGCAGGATGCCCGCGCTCCTGTTGGGGCTATTTTGCCGGGGCGGGCTCGGGCACGCAGGGCGATTCCCAGACGAAATCGGGCATCTCGTCGAGATAGAGCCCGCCCTTCGACTGGCCGAAGGTGATCACGTCCACCGTGCCCGAGACGCCGCGCCAGAGGCCGAGGAAGCTGCCCTTGAGCGTGCCGCTCACCAGGCCGATCACGGGCGTCTGGACATTTTCGTAGACCAGGCCGCGCGGGACCTCGGTCCAGCCGAACAGCAGGTTCGAGAAGCCACGCATGATGTTGTACGGGATGGCCTGCGTGCCGGTCTTCTCCTCGGCGGCAACGGCACACATCGAGGCGCACAGCGCCAGGATACAGATCAGGGAAAGGATTCGCTTCATGGTTGGTTCTCCCAGTGATGGTTATTCGGAAAGCTTCTTAAGGCTCTTTGTCTCGATAAGGTCAATCAGCTTGGTCAACTGCACGTTCGCTGCATCAAGGTCCGTCCAGCATTCCTTGAAGAAGGGGACATGCCAGTTCTTCGGGGGCGTGCCGCGGGTCTTGGCCACCTCGGCCTTCAGCGTCCGGACATCGTCCTTGACCTGGGCCGCGAAGACCTCCTTGTCGCCGCTTATATTCGAGCGAAGCCGCTTCTGGTTGCGCTCGGCGAGGTCGTTGTGGGCGTCTGCCCAGCTCTTCAGGCCGCGCGACAACCAGCGGTACGGAGGCACATGCGACAAGTACGGGTTGCGAGCCCAGGCCCTCATCACCACCAGCATCGAGACGTACAACCGTGCCCGGTTCGCTATCAGGTCCCCTTCCTTCGAGAACCAATCGGGCGACACCTTGATCCACGACGTCGCCGTGTCAATCCGGCAGCCGAACCGGCGGGTCTCGAGGAACGGAGTCTTCTCGTTCGTCCAGTTTTCGTTGGCCCGGCGGAGGAGGGTGGCAATGCCCACCACCGAGCCATTGGATGCGATGATCGGGCTGCCCGTCTGGGCCTCGACAAACCGGGCGTCCGTCTCGACCTTTGCCGGCCCGGAGCCGACCAGCGTGCCATACACCGGGTAGTACGTTGTTTCGCCTTCCGCATGAGGACAGACCGCAACAGGCATGTCCTGGACCGACGCAGGGAGCGATGCAATGGCCAGGGCCGGGCCGACGGGATTGCTGACGGTGATCCGGACAAGATCCCTGTCCGCCGCGCATTCCACAGCCAGCGGCTTGAACTGGACGCCCGAGCTGGACAGGAACCTGATCCCCTTGTTGCCCATGAGCAGGTGAATGTTCGAGTACAGGCTCGTCACGCCCTTGTAGTGGCCGAGGAAGCCGGTGCCTTCGCTCCGCTCTCCCTTGACGATGACGATGGCATCGAGCGCACGCTTGTCCAGCGCAAATCCGGCCGCGGGCTCCTGTGCCGCGGAGCCCGAGCCGGGAATGACGTCCTCCCGACACGTCCCGATCCGGATTTCGTCCACGAACAGCTTCATGCCCTTTGCGCTGAACCTGAGGGAGTCAAACATGGGGAGGTCGTTCGCCTTGCCCTGGCAGGTGAGGGCAGACGGGGACGAACTGTCCGTGGGATCAATCTCGATTGTCCACGACAGATCGTCGCTTGACCGGTTGAGGGACATGACAATCAAGTGGGTGGCTCCCGTGTCAACGGCCGTGGCAAAGAAGGTGTTGCTGAAGACGTCGAAGGAAAACGACACATCGTATGTCCTGGCAATGTTGTTCTGTATCACGGAATAAGCGAACTTGAAGGTCTCGATCTCGTGGCCGCCTCCGCACCATTTGGTTGAATCGCCTGTCTTGCCCGCGAACATCAGCAGATCGGGGCCGCTGTACAGGGCCACGCCTGCATGACGCTTCATCTGGTCAAGCGTGCCGGAGAACCGGACAAGCACGCCCACGCTCAGCGCCAGGTTCGAGGAGCCGCTGTCGAGTGCCTGGTCTACCCAGTACCTGATCGCCTGGGTCATCGGCACGACGGTCATCGAGCCGTCTGAAATGACATACGTGTTGCCCAACGTGAGCGTACTGATGTCCTTGGGAAACGACAATCCGGGTTTGGTGATGCCCACCGAGCCGTCGAAGTACCGAAAGGAGCGCGGGAACTTGAACTCGCCGTCGTTCTTCGCGGTGAATGAGCGCGGCGCCGCAGTCACGCCATCGTAGAACAGTACTTCCGCATGACCGCCTGCGACGGCCAGCAGCATCAGCAGTGTCATTGTCCGCATGTCCTTCCTCCTCATGCGAATGGTTAACAATGGTTACGGATGAAACGGTTCCTCGGGCTCGCCCGGTTCGAGGCTGATGCGCAGGGTGCCTTCCGCCCGCGCCATGGCCATGTCGAACGCCTGCTCGGCTTTGTCCCACGGCAGCCTGTGCGAGACGAGCGGCGCCAAGAGTGCCATCCCGCGCTCGACCCACTGGACAGCAGTGGCGGTTGTTGCATTCGAGCGGCGGATGTTCTGGATGGCCAGTTCCTTGCGCCGCGCGAACGACGCAGGCACCTGCCATTCCGTTTCATGGGGGATGCCCAGCAGCGCCACGCGGCCGCCGACTGCTGCGGCTGCAACGGCGTCCCGCAGGGCGTCGAGGGCGCCTGCGGCCTCGATCGCAACGTCCACCCCGCGGCCGCCGGTCAGCTTCATGATCTCCTGGGCCGCCTGCTTCTCGCCGATGTTGATGATCTGCTCGGCGCCATACCGATGGGCGACCGCAAGCCGGGACGCCACACGGTCGGTTGCGGCAATGACCCGCGCGCCGCTTGCCTTGGCCGCCATCAGGCACACCTGGCCGAGTGCTCCGGCACCGAAGATGGCCACGGTGTCTCCCGGGCCAATCCGCATCAGGCGCGCCGTATAGATGCCGATGGCCAATGGCTCGATGCAGGCAATCTCGGCAAACGTCACACGGGCCTTGACGGGCAGCACGTTCTCCGCCGGCACAACCACAAACTCCGCCAGCGCGCCCTGGACCGGCGGCGCGCCGAGGAACTTGACCTGGGGGCAGATGTTCCGCCTGCCTGCCCTGCACCACTCGCATTCATTGCACGGTATCGCCGGCTCGATGGCAACGGGCGTTCCCTCGGGCAGGCCTTTCACTCCCGGGCCAACCGCGTCAACGGTCCCGGCCGCTTCATGCCCCAGCACGAACGGCACCGGCGTCTTCGCGTCGCCGATCGAGCCCGTTGCATACTGGGTCAGGTCGGAGCCGCAGATGCAGACGGACGTCACGCGGACACGGACAGTGCCGCGGCCCGGCTCGGGCTTCGGCCACTCCTCCTCCCGCAGATCGCTGTGCGCATAGTACGCTATTACCCGCATACACCACGTTCCTCAAGGCGCCGTGCACTGCGGCATACGGCACCATGGAGCTATTACGACCGATGCCCGGACATCGTCCGGGCCTACATCCCGCGCGCCTGGACGCAGTCCGCCCAAATCCGGCGGCAGACCCCCACGCCCTTGCGGCGTGGGTGAAGAAGAGAGAGTGGCGATGCGGCCTTCACCACTCCATCTTCTT
>Ga0315278_10004195_pt1 | contig 12972 bp, 8 predicted proteins | sample YL17G06_0_MG_FD_203880 | JGI IMG/M metagenome (GOLD analysis project Ga0315278, IMG submission 203880) | Sediment microbial communities from Yellowstone Lake, YNP, Wyoming, USA - YL17G06_0 | ecosystem: Environmental > Aquatic > Freshwater > Lake > Sediment | place: USA: Wyoming | collected...
GATGCGGGCGGACGAATCCTGCACGTGGTGGGCGACCGTGAGGTGGAAGACGCTCTCTGCCGGATCAACGCGCAACCGGGAGGAGTATGGGCGGAGGAAGTCGTCGGTCCGAACGGAGTGGGGACGGCGCTCTCCTCCCGGACGCCGGTCGTGGTGTTCGGAGCCGAGCACTTCTGTAAGGGCTGGCATGAATGGGTCTGCTACGGCGCTCCCGTCAGAGACCCACTGAGCACGGAGGTGCTCGGGGTCATCACTGTCGCGGGAGTCGCCGAGCGCGCGACGGCAGACCGGATGCCGCTCGCCATCTCGGTCGGCCACTCGATCGAGTATCTGCTGACGGAATCCCGACGGTACTGGAGGGAGCGGGTGGCGGATGCGTATGATCGCGCCGAGAGCCGCTGGCCGCTCGACGCCATTGCCGCTTTCGATTCCGCGGGCCACCTCGTCGCCGCGAACGGCCGCTGGCGGGAAGTGGAGAAGCGGCTCGGTGCGGATCGCTGCCTACGGATCCGGGAACAGGCGATCGCCGAGTTTCTGAAGAGCCCCTCGTTGAAGCAGGAGGTCCGCGTCCACCTGCCGGTCGCAGAGGCTCGAGTCGTGGTCGTGAACAGCGTGCAGGCGGGAAACCGGGTCGCCGGTCTCGTCGTCGTCCTCGAGCGTCACGGCGTCTTCTCCACATCACCGTCCGGGGATTCCAAGCTCGGCCCCGCGTTCGAGCACCTGATCGGTCGCGATCCCGAGTTTCGCAGGACGCTTCGCATCGCGGCACGAGCGGCCGCCTCGGACGAATCGGTGCTGATCACGGGCGCTACGGGTACCGGGAAGGAGCTCGTCGCGGCGGCCATTCACCGCAGCAGCCGCCGTGCGAACAAGCCTCTCGTGTGCGTCAACTGCGCGGCCATGGCCCGAGAGCTCATCGAGTCGGAACTGTTCGGCTATGAGCCCGGGGCCTTCACGGGCGCGCGCAAGGAAGGCAAGCCGGGCCGCTTCGAGCTTGCTGACGGGGGAACGCTCTTGCTGGACGAGGTCGGCGAGCTTCCGCTCGACGTCCAAGCGAAGCTGCTGCGGGTCCTCGAAGAGGGCACCGTGTTCCGCGTGGGAGGCAGCCGGCCGCGGCCAATCGACGTGCGCATCGTCGCGGCCACGAACCGTGACCTGGTCCATGCGCTGGCGACGGGGGGATTCCGGTCGGACCTCTTCTATCGGCTCGACGTGATCAAGATCGAGCTTCCTCCCCTGCGGACGCGGGGCGCCGACATTCTCGAGCTCACCCGCTCGTTCATCGAGACGATGTGCCAGCAGGGCGGGCGAACCCCGCTGCGCCTGACGCCGGAGGTCGAGGATTTGTTCCTGAGGTACTCTTGGCCGGGCAACGTGCGCGAGCTGCGCAACGTAGTCGCCCGCCTAATGGTCCTCGTCGACGACGACGTGGTCGCCGTCGAGGACCTGCCGGCGACGCTCCGTGGCGGGCCGGAGTTGGTAAGCCCGCTACCAGAGTGCTCACTGCACACGATCGAGGACGACCTGATCCGCCGCTCCGTCGAAGCGCACGGCGGGAACATCTCGGAAGCGGCGCGACAGCTCAGCATCGACCGCTCGACGATTTATCGGAGGCTTCGCCGTTTCAGATCATCCGGTACCGGCCAGCCAGAGTAGCGCCGGAAGTGCAGAGAAGCGACTGTGGCAATCTTCCACGTCCGTTGCATCCTGCCGCATTCTTTAAATCAATAAGTTGGACCTGGTTCGGAATAATGCAGATCGACGACGGCACAAGCTTTGCTGTTCAATATAGGCGGATGGTTCGGTGCTACATGGGAAGGAGGGACCCGAAATGGCCCACCGCGTAAAGTCGCTTGCGAGAGGAGCATCGACAGCCGCGCCGATCGCTGCGGTCTGGTTACTGCTTCTCTCACCCAGTGTCGTCCGTGCGCAGGGAGTGTTGGACTACTTCCAGACCCACACACACGGGTACGTGGACAACTTCACGATCCTTCGCTCCGACACGTTCAAGGACGACTATCACGCCGCCTCCTCTCGGTACCGGGCGAGCCTGCAGTTCAGCGGCCCGATCCCAGACGGCGGTTTTCTCAACCGCCTCGAGTACTTCGTGGAGCTCAGGCCCGAGTACGAATCGATCTACGACGTGAGCGGACGCTACGGCAGTCCGGGACGCGCGACATCGGGACGCGGCGTGCCGCTCGGTGAGGCCAACGCCGGCCTCGTCAAAGCGTTCGGCTTCAATCCTCACGACTTCGAGGACATCTACGCGAAGAGCAACCTCCTCATACCGAGCCCGAGGAGCCCGGACGTAAAATTCCTCAACCGCCAGACGCAAAAGGGCGCGTGGACCGACCTCGACGCGAGCGGGACCGACCTGCGTTGGGGAAGGCTCCACGCAACCAACGCGGACCTCTACTACCCGATCCGCGAGACCTACATCGACATGTACTTCGACGCCGCCGGCGGGCTGAACTGGCTCCGGCTGGGGAAGCAGCAGCACGTGTGGGGCAAGGCGGACTTCTTCCGTCTCCAGGACGTCGTCAACCCGGTCAACTTCGCCGACCACTTTTTCATCGACCCGTTCGACGACACGCGGATCCCGCTGTGGTCGGCGCTGTTCGAGCACCGCTTCGGCGACGTAGGCCTGTTCAAACAGCTCGCGGGCAGCGTGGTCTGGGTCTTCGACCGCTACACTTCGCTGGGGTTCGGGAACGGAGGCCAGCCCTGGGCGATCGGCTTCGGCCGCGAGCTCGGCGCCTTCGGCTTCGGCTCCAACCTCTTCGGCAATGCCCTCTTCCCGAACGAGCCCGTCAACTCGGTCAACTCGGCGCTCACCTACAACCGGGCCCCGGACTGGAACCTCAAGAACACGGGCGTCGGCTCGAAGTGGGCGTGGCTGTTCGGCAACGTCCGCGTCCAGCTGACGGATTGGTTCGCCTTCCAGGACGTGCCCGCGTTCGGCTGGAGCCAGCTCCACATCCTGGACATTCCGGGCTGCAACGAGGTGCTGCCTCCGCCGGGCGGGGGCGGCGGGAACACGACCATCGCCGTCACGGGAGCGCCCGTGCGCGTGCACGTGAACCCGAACGCGATCAACATGGCGGCCGCACCTATCGTTGCCAGCGAGCCCGGCTCGATCAAGCAGGCCCGGTACATAAACATGTGCGCCCTGACCGGCGAGCTCACGGCCCGATACCGCAAGCAGAACACGCTCGGAATCTCGTTCGACTGGTTCGAGCCGAACACGGGCCTCGTCATCCGCAGCGAGAACTCGTGGACGGCGAACGCCCTGGTCACCGACTCGACGCAGCGCAACTGGCTGAACAGCTCGAACATCGTGCGCTGGGTGATGGGCGTCGATCGGCCGACGATGATCCGCGCACTGAATCCTCTGCGGAGCTTCTTCCTGAGCGCCCAGGCCTTTGGGACCCACGTGCCCGACGTGAAGGCCGGGCGTTTCGGGTACACGGGCGGAGACAACAACAACTTCATCTTCACGGCTTTCGCGCAGACCCAGTACATGCAGGACCAGCTCGTCGCCCTCATCTTCGGCGCTTACGGCGTGACCGGCAACGACGCCACCCTCGGCGGCAACCTCGAGTACCTGGTCAACAACCATATGTCCCTGCAGCTCGGAATCACCGGGTTCCTCGGCGTGCGGCGCGAGCACGACATCGGTCCCTTCGCCCTCTTCACCACCGACACGCCGCCGGCCCAGCTGGCCGCGAATCCCCTGAACCACAGGCCCTTCACCGAGACGGGCTTCGGCATCGGTCACATGCAGGCCGGCGGCTCCGAGCGCAACCAGATGGACGAGTTCTGGGCAAGGGCGCGGTACCGGTTCTAGCAGCTCGCCCTCGAGCACGAGAAAGTGTCCTCTCCAGAGCGACCGCCTCGCGAAACCCGGCCGCGTGACTCACACGCGGCCGGCGGGGCACGCAAGTCTCCGCGCGGATCTGCCGGGCTCGCCGTCGTCGCGCTACTGGTCGGGATAACCTACGCCAAGGTGCATTTCGCCGGCGAGCCGCCGCCGGCGGCATCAAGCCGTGCCGCCGTGGAAGGCGGGATCCTCCCCGCGGAGGAGGACTACTACGCGGTCGACGTCGTCGACGCTGACCATGTGTGGATCGTCGGCTCGTACGGGGCCGCGATCCTGCTCGGCGAGCGGGGCCGCAAGGCCGAGCTCCGCGCACCTGCCGTCCGCGAGCCGCTCTTCTGCGTGAGCTTCCGCGACCCGTCGACCGGCGTGGTCGGCGGGCGCGGCGGCCTCATCCTCCGCACCACCGACGGCGGGCGATCTTGGTCGCCGGTGGCGCCGGGCAGCGTGAAGGAGAACGTCCTCGGCTTCGCAAGGAGCCACGACCCGCGCCGGCTCTGGGCCGTAGGGCCGGTGGGGATGCTGCTACGGTCGACGGACGACGGCGTCACCTGGGAGGACCGGTCCCTCGGCAAGGACGTGACCCTGAACGCGGTGACGTTCGTCGACGACCAGGAGGGATGGGTCGTAGGGGAGTTCGGGACGATACTGCACACCGAAGACGGGGGCGAGACGTGGCAGCGGAGCGAGGAGATCACGGGGCTGCCTCCCTACGTCGAGGATGTCACCGAGGAGGTCGCGCTGCGCGTGGGCATCCCTCCGCTCAGCAAGGAAGACCTCTACCTCTTCGACGCCGCCTTCGTCACGCCCGACGCGGGCTACGTGGTGGGCGCCGGCGGCTTCGTGCTGACGACCGCCGATCGCGGCCGCCACTGGGCGGCGGCGCGCGCCGGCACGCGGAACACTCTCTTCAAGGTCCTCCCAACGCCGATCGGCGGCCTGATGGCCACCGGAGTGCTCGGTACGGTCGTGCACCATCGCGGAGAAGGCTGGGCTGCCGACGAGGAGATCTCCCACAGGCTCTTCACGTGGATCCGCGGCGCGGACTTCTCCGCAGATGGGGCGCTCGGCGTCATCGTCGGCGGCAGGGCCGCGGTGCTCCTCTCCCGCGACCGCGGAGAAACCTGGGAAAGCCTGCCGCGCGAGCGTCTCGCGGCGGCCTTGCCCGGACGCTCTTCCTGAAGATCCGGCTCGAGCCGAGGTGACCCGTGCTTGAACGATTTCTCGTAGCGACTGCCCGGTGGGTCCTGCGGCATTCCTGGATCTCGCTCAGCGCGATCCTGATGATCACCATCTTCTTCGGCTACCACGCGCGCAAGGTCGAGATGTACAGCCAGTTCGCCGACCTGCTTCCGCAAGGACACCCGTACATCAAGGCCTACAACCATTTCCGCCAGACTTTCGGTGGCGCGAACGTGGTGGTGCTCGCGGTCGCGGTCAAGCAAGGCGACATCTTCAATGCCGAGACCCTGCAGAAGATCCGCTACGTGACCGAGGCGGTCGACCAGATCGACGGCGTGAACCATTATCAGGTCGCCTCGATCGCCCACGTGAAGATCCGCCGGCTCGAGACCGGCTCGGGGGGTTTGATCCTCTCACGGCCCGTCCTCCCCGAGGACATCACACCCGACCCGAAGGAGCTCCTGCGCCTCAAGGAGGCGATGTTCAACAACGACATCGTCTACGAGAAATACATCGCGGCGGACGGGAAGTCCGCACTGATCCTCGCCGGCTTCAACGAGGAGCGCCTCGACTACCGCAACATCCACCGCGAGATCATGAAGATCAAGCAGAAGGTCGAGGACGAGAACACCGTCTTGTACGCCTCTGGCGAGCCCGTTCTCAAGGGATGGGTATGGTTCCACACGGGCGAGCTCGCTCTGATCTTCACCGCGACCGGCCTCTTCGTGTTCGTCACCCTGGTGGTTTACTTCCGGCGCCTTTACGGTTGGATCCTGCCGGTCATCGGCACTTGCGTGCAGGCGATCTGGGGCCTCGGTTTCACGGCGCTCCTCGGATACAACCTCGACCCGCTCATTCTGGTGATTCCCCTTCTCATCTCGGCGCGCGCCGCGAGTCACGCCGTGCAGATGATCGAGCGCTACTTCGAGGAGCTCGAGAACACGGGCGGCGACCGCCATCTCGCCATAGAGCGAGCGTTTACCGAGCTCGTCATTCCTGGCGTCATCGGGGTCCTGGCCGATGCTGCCGGGATCCTGGTGCTCAGCGTGGCGACGATCCCCTTGATTCGCAAGCTGGCTTTCTTCGGCTCCTTTTGGGGCTTTTCGAATATCTTCACGATTCTCATGTTGATGCCGCTGCTCTTGAAGACCCTGCCTACTCCGCATGTGACCAAGCACTACGTCCCGCGGTGGATGGTCTCCTTTCTGCATGGCGTGGGGGAATTCTGTACGCATCGGACCCACCGGTGGGTCATCGTCCTGACGTCGGCGGTAATCGTGGCGCTCGGCCTTCAGCAGGCGGTGCACGTTCAGATCGGAGAGACGGAGGCCGGCTCGCCGCTGCTGTGGCCGAACTCGCATTTCAACATCTCCACCCGCAACATCAACGCCAACTTTGCCGGCGCGAACCAGTTCGTCATCTACCTCGAAGGCGGTCGCTCGAACGTGTTGAAGGAGCCTGTCGTCCTCGAGACGCTCGAGAGTTTCCGCCGTTACATGTTGGAGCAACCCGAGGCTGGGGGAACGCGCGACGCGCCCACGCTAGTCAGGTCCGTCAACCGCCTGTATCACTACAACGATCCCAAGTGGCAGGTGATTCCGCCGGATGCCGCGGGCGTGGGAAACATGATCTTCATGTACGAGGCCGGAGCCCCGGTGCCCGGCGTCATCCTCGAGTACATGGACTTCGACGCACGCGATGGCCAGCTGGTCATTTTCTACAAGGACGCGCGCGGGGTGACGATCGAAAACGCCGTGGCACGTGCCAAGGCCTTCATCGCGACGCACCCTGTGGATGGGCTCAACTTCCGGCTCGGTGGAGGAACCATCGGGACGACCGCCGCACTGAACGACGAAATCGCCCATTCCGATCGGGTCAACACCATCCTCATCATCGTCGCCATCTACGTGTTGGTGAGCCTGAGCTATCAGTCGTTCGTGGCTGGCAACATGGTGATGACGACACTCATCGCGGCCGGAGTCGTGAGCTTCCTATACATCGGACTGAAAGGCATCGGCATGAACATCAACACGCTGCCGGTGACCGCCGTCGGCATGGGAATCGGCGTAGACTACATCTTGTACGTCGTGGACCGCATCAAGCGGGAGTACGGGCGCCTTGGGGATGCAGACATGGCCATCAAACGCGCCGTCGCGACCTCCGGGATGGCGGTGACGTTCACGGCGACGACGCTGGTCGGGGGCGTGATGCCGTGGTACTTCTTGTCCAGCTTGCGATTCTCGGCGGAGATGGCGATGTTGCTCGCACTGCTGATGCTGACACACTGGCTCGCCGCCATCACGCTGGTTCCGGCGATCTTTTCGATCGTGCGGCCGCGCTTCATGACCACCGAATCGTCGCCTCTCGAGGAACCCCCTGAGGCCCAGCGACCGACCGTCCGGGCTCTGGCCGAGTGAATGCGGGTACAACCGTCGGAAACCATGTCCGGGATCGTCGCCATGTGGAGGACTCTCTGCGGGATCGCCGCCGTCCTCGCGCTTTCGGCGGCTGCCCCGCTGGCCGAGAACGCGCCGTCTGCGGGGAGCGTCCCGGGCATGCAGACCGTCTGGCACCCTGTCGCGGACGGGAACCTCCACGAGGCCGTTGCGGCCCTCCGAGCGCGCTTCCGGCTTGACACCCCGGAAGGGCTCACCGCCTTGCGCGGGTTCTCGCTCGGCGTGCTGCGCGAGGGGCTGAAGGACGAGGATCCCTACGAGCGCTGCTACGCCGCCAGCGCGCTCGCGGGGCAGGGAGACTGGTCGGGAGCCGGCGTCCTCGAGGACGCCATCGTCTCGCTCGATTCGGGACTGCGCCGCGCCGCCATCGATGGCCTCGGAGCGATCGGGCGCGGCGAAGCCCTGCGGATCCTGCGGCGCATCTACCTCGAGTCGGACAGCTTCGGGCGGGTGCTCGTCATCCAGGGGCTAAAGGGCGCCGCAAGCCCGGACGGGTTCGATCTGCTGATGCAGGCCATCCGCGAGGCCGACCCGAGCCTGCGGCTGCAGGCGGTCGAGAACCTGGGGCTGCTCGGCGACGCCTCGGCGGTCCCCGCGGTGCGGGGCGTCCTCGCGCGCGAGGACGCGCGGATGTTCGAGCGAGTCACCGCCGCGCAGGCGCTCCTGCGTCTCGGCGACCGCTCCGGCGTCCCGCTGCTGCTCGTGGCGCTCGAAGGTGCTCCGGGCACCGGCCGAGCCGCCGCGGCGCTGGCGCTCGGCTACGCGAAGGAGGAGCGGGTCGTCCCCGTGCTCACGAAGCTGCTCCGCGATCCCGAGATCGACGTGACGATCGCCGCTGCGGCGGCGCTCAGCCGGTACAGGAAGAAGGACGGCCTCCCGCGGCTGCGCCAAGCGCTGGAAGACGAGGACGGCATCACCCGGCGCCACGCGGCGATGGCGCTCGAGCACGTGGACTACGCCGTCGCGCGCGACGTCTTGCTCGCCGGGCTCACGGCCTCCGACGTGGGAGTGAGGCTCGCGGCCACGCAGGTGGTCGGCGTCGCAGGCGACGCCGGGGAGATCGGCGCGCTCACCGCAATGCTGCGCAGGGACGAGAACCCGATCGTGCGCGCCGAGGTGGCGTGGGCCCTGGGACGGATACCTAGCCGCAGAGTCATCGACCCGCTCATCGAGCTGGTCCAGGAGAAGGCGCCGGAGGTACGTTACACTGCCGCCGAAGGTCTGGCCCGGACGGCAACCCGGTTGATCAGGACGGAAAAAAACGGTCCGCAGCAGGGCGCGCTCGCGCCCGTGCCTGCGCGGGATTAACGAAGAGCACGGAGGAGGAAAAGCTCATGAACAGCAGTGGGACAAAGAAATACGCTCGGCGCTGGATGCCAATCGCGATCGCCTTGGTTCTCCTCGCCTCGGCGGCGCTGGCCGCCGACGACGTGAAGAGCTACACCCGGGCGACGTTCGACGAGTGGGTCAAGAAGCACCAGGATGCGGAGCCCGCCTTCAAGCCGGGCGACATCATCACCCAGAAGGATCTGGACAAGCTCCGCCCGTTCATTCCACCGGGGTATCTCGAGCAGCTCGACTACCCCGAGTTTCGCGCCGAGATCTCCGCGCCGGGCGACTACACCCAGCACCGGGACTACATACAGTGCACCGAGCAGTACCAGTCCCAGGTCACGCTCGAGGCGAACGGGGCGCTCAAGAACTACGTGTGCGGCCTACCGTTCGCCCCGGCCAAGCTGAAGGTCGAAGAGGCGGAGGCCTCCGGTCTCAAGGCGGCTTGGAACTACAACTTTCGCTGGCAGAATTACGGTCTGGCGATCACGGACGTCGGTTGGATCTGGGACCGCTTCGACGGCGGCACACACGGGCCGTTCGTCTTGACCAAGCCACCCGACCACCTTGCGACCGTCAAGGCCGACGTCCCCGCCGACAACTCCGCGGCCTACAAGGGGGGCGGTACGTTCCAGCGCGCTCTGCAGGGGCCCTACCAGCGGGCTTACTACTCGCACGTCGCAAAGCAGCGCGAGCATGGCGCGATACTGCCGGGAAAGGACTCGCAGAACTTCGAGTTCAAGGAGTACACCGGCTTTCACGATCCGTTCGACATCCGCGGAACGGCGTTCATCATCTACCGCTACACCGACCCGCTGCGGGCGGACGACGCCTGGGCCTACGTGCCGAGCCTGCGGCGCGTGCGCCGCATCTCGGTCGAGACGAAGTCCGACTCGCTGCTCGGCACCGACCACACTCTGGAGGACTTCTACTCGTTCTCCGGCCGTGTGCTCGACTGGAACTGGCGGTTTCTCGGCTGGAAGAAAATCGTTCACGTGATGAACTCGAAGTACCTGGACACCCACTACGGCGGCCCCAAAGGAATCACGCCGAACGACGACAGGTGGGAGCTACGCAACTACGCGATAGTCGAGCGCACCCCGAGAAACCCGCGCCATCCCTACAGCGCCGTGATCATGCTCTGGGACACCCAGACTTTCGAGCCCTCGTACAGCATGGCGTGGGACAAGAAGGGAAAGCTCTGGAAGGTCTGGCAGTGGCAGAAGAAGTGGAGCGAGGAGATGACCGAGCCGACGGTCAAGGAGATGAACGTGGGGCAGAGGATCCTGACCTTCCAATCGATTAATGTGCTCGACGTGCAGAACGACCGCGGCACGCTCGTGCCCTGCTACGGGCGGGGGTATCCCGACGTGGGGAGCGCCTCGGACATTGAGCGGTTCTACGACGTGAGCCGCCTCGAGGAGCTGCACCGCTGAGCGGCGGGACGAGGAGACATGCCCAGATGATACGGGTCGGATACTTCCCCTGTCAGCAGGATCCGCCGAGCGCGCAGCACATCGATCGGCTGTGGAAGGAGGTGATCGTCGAGGCGGGAGTTGCCGAGCAGGCTGGGTTCGACAGCTGTCTCTTCAGCGAGCATCACCAGCAGGCGGACGGCTACCTGCCGAACCCTCTGCTCCTCGCGGGCCTAGTGGGCGCCGCCACGCAGCGGATCCGGGTGGGAACCTGCGTTCTCCTCCTCCCGCTGTATCACCCCGTGCACGTGGCCGAGGATGCGGCGGTCGTCGACGTCGCCACGGGAGGCCGCCTCATCCTAGGAGTCGGCGTCGGTTACCAGCAGCCGGACTTCGACGCCTTCGGGGTTCCGTTCGCGGAGCGGATCGGGCGGTGCGAGGAGAGCATCGAGATCCTGCGCCGCGCGTGGACCGGGGAGCGCTTCTCCTTCGAGGGGCGTCATTTCCGGATCGGCAGCGTCCAGGTCACTCCCCGCCCGATCCAGCAGGCACGCCTGCCGATCTGGATGGCCGCGTGGACACCCCCGGGTCTCCGCCGTGCGGCGCGCATCGCCGACGCCTGGCTCACCGACCCCCTGCAGAGCCTGCCCGTGATCCAGCGCTTCGCCGGCATTTACCGGAAGGAGGCCGAGAAGGTCGGGCGCACGGCGTCGGTGGCCCTGATGCGCGACGTGTGGGTGGCGCCGACGATGAAAGAGGCACGGGCGGAGAGCGACCCGATCATGTACACCCACCGCTTCTACTTCCGCTACGGAGCGTACGCCCCGGACGATCCGTACATCGAGGGCGTGCGCTCCGAGGACGACTGGACGTTCGAGCGCGCGGTGAAAGACCGCTTCGTCATCGGCTCCCCCGAGGAGTGTCGCGACGAGCTGAACCGTTGGTGCGAGGAGGTTCATCCCGACTACCTGATCCTCCGCATGCGCCATCCCGGCGGCCCTCCGCACCCGCGCGTCGTGGAGGCGATCCGGCTGTTCGGCGATAAGGTCTTGCCGCGCCTGTGATCGTGAGAGGAGACCCGACATGCTGTTCATGCTGAAGGCCCACCTGGAAAAACCCGCGGGGACGTCGAACCGCGAGTTCTATGGTGCGTGGAAGAAGGAGTCCGAGGCCGCCCTGGAGGCGTGCCGAGCGGGCGTCATCAAGGGGATCTGGAAGGTCGCCGGCATGCCGGAGGTCTACGCCGTGCTCGACGTGGAGTCGGGCGACGCGCTCGACCAGGCGATCCTCAGCCTTCCACTCTGGAAGCTCGGCCTGTCCCATTTCGTCACCCAGCTCGAGATGATACCGCTGCGTGCGTACGAGAACTGGGCCGAGGACCTGAAGACTCTGTCTCAGGGCTAGCAAGAGTCAGCCCGGATCTGGAAGCCGCGGGGTCGGCGAGCCCCGGTTTTCCGACATATGGAGGTTGCTATGGATGAGTTCGGTTCGCAGTGGATGCAGCGGTGGCAGAGCTGCGTCAACGACGACGGAGTTATGAAGAACGTCGGTCGCTACTTCGACGAGAACGTCCTTCTCGACTTCGGTGAAGACAAGGCCTACGTCGTGCATTTCCGCGGCGGCCGGGTCGAGCGCATCGTCGACAAGGCCGGACCCGAGGACCGCTACGCGTTTGCGCTCCGCGCCCCGAAGTCGAGCTGGCAGAAGTTCGCTCAGCGCACGCCACCGCCGATGTACAACGACATCTGGGCGATGGCGCATCCGCTGCACGGCCGCCTGAAGATCGAGGGTGACGTCAAAGTCGTGTGGCAGAACCTACGGGCGTTCACGTGGGCCCTCGCGCTGATGCGCGACGTGGCTCACTGAGGAGGTTCACCATGGCAAGCATTGAACCGATCGTCGGTCGCTACGTGCACGTCGATTACGAGGGCCGGGACTATCGGATCTACTACGAGGAGGCGGGGCAGGGGATTCCGCTGGTGTGCCTCCACACGGCGGGCACCGACACGCGCGAGTGGCGCCACCAGCTCTGCGACCCGGACATCACCAAGCACTTCCGGGTCGTCGCCTTCGACCTGCCGCGACACGGGAAGTCGATCCCGCCGGCGGGTTGGTGGAAGGAGAGCGAGGAGTACAAGCTCACCTCGAAGTTCTACTCGGAGTTCCTGATGGCCTTCTGCCGCACGCTCGGACTCGACAAGCCGGTCATCATGGGATCGTCGATGGGAGGCAACATCTGCTTGCATCTCGGCCTCAACCATTCCGACCAGCTTCGCGCGCTGATCGCCATCGAGGCCTGCGAATACTCGCCGGGCTGGTGGCTGAGCTGGCTCAACCACCCCCACGTCCACGGCGGAGAGGTCTGCGCGACGTCGGTGTTCGGGCTGATGGCCCCACAGAGCCCCGACGAGTACCGCTGGGAGACCTGGTGGTACTACTCCCAGGGTGGCCCCGGCGTGTTCAAGGGGGATCTCTACTTCTACAGCGTCGACCACGACTTCCGCGGCAAGTGCGACGCAATCAAGGGAAAGATCCCGACGTACTTCATTACCGGAGAATACGACTTCGCGTGCACGCCCGAGATGACGAGGGAGACGGCCGCGAAGGTCAAGAGCTCCGAAGTCATCATCATGAAGGACAACGGGCACTTCCCGATGTCGGAGAATCCGGAGAACTTCAAGCGGTACCTGATGCCGGTGCTGGAAAAGAT
>Ga0315278_10004196_pt1 | contig 12972 bp, 8 predicted proteins | sample YL17G06_0_MG_FD_203880 | JGI IMG/M metagenome (GOLD analysis project Ga0315278, IMG submission 203880) | Sediment microbial communities from Yellowstone Lake, YNP, Wyoming, USA - YL17G06_0 | ecosystem: Environmental > Aquatic > Freshwater > Lake > Sediment | place: USA: Wyoming | collected...
AGTCGGGCGTCGCGCCGTTCGGCTACTCGACAATGTCGCAGTTGACGGGCGACCCGGCGTTCCACATGTCCACGAACATCCTGAGCCTGTTCGCCCAGGACGACTGGCAGATCGCGTCGTCGGTCAAGATGCTCTACGGCCTCCGCTACGACTACTACAAGTACCCGGACGGCCTCCCAGAGGCGCCGCTGGCGCAGACGCAGAAGTTCAACATCGACAAGAACAACCTCGCCCCGCGCCTGGGCTTCGCGTGGACCGTGAACCCCTCCACGGTCGTCCGCGGAAGCACCGGCATCATGTACGACCAGGCGATCCTGGGCGGGTACGAGCAGGCGCTGCAGCTGTCCGGCTCCCCGAAGGCACCGGTCTACTCGTTCAACGGGACGGCGGGCGGCACGGCGTCGCCAGGCGCCCCGGCCTTCCCAAGCGGCGTATCGGCGACGGGCACGCTGGCGGTGCAGTCGCCGTGGGCCGTCGACCCGGCGTTCGTGGTTGCGCACACCTGGCAGAGCAACGTCCAGATGGAGCACGCGTTCCGGCGTGACCTGACCTTCTCGGTGAACCTCATGTATGCCAAGGGCAGTTCGCTGCCGGTGGTCACAGACGTGAACCTGATCAACCCGACCGGCGCCCTGGCTGACGGCCGAGGGATCTACAGCACGGCGGTCAACGCGTCGACGCGGCTCGATCCGCGGTTCAATCACATCAACCAGGTGCAGTCGATCGGCGACTCGACGTTCAACGCGCTGACGCTGCAGCTGAACAAGCGCTTCGCGAAAGGCCTGACGTTCAACGTCCAGTACTCCCTCGGCAAGGGGCTCGACAACGCCCCGATGCTGACCCAGTTGACCGTGCAGTCGGAGGCCGGGCGCTCGGATCCGGTCAACCTGGACCGCGACCGCGGCCCGAACCCGCTCGACATGCGCCACAATTTCACCGGCAGCATCGTGTGGTTGACGTCCAATTCGTCGGATAACAAGTTCGTCAAAGCGCTGCTGAACGGGAACGAGATCGGCGTGCTGCTGCAGTTCAACAGCGGCCTGCCGATGAACATCTCGTCCAACCGCGATCTCAACAGTGACGGCACCAGCGGCGATCGCCCGTTGAACATGCCGCGCGGCTTCCTGTACCTGCCGGCTCGCAGGAACGTCGACATGCGGTACACGCGGTGGATCCCGATCCACAAGTCGGTCCGCGGCGAGATCATCATGGAGTTGAAGAACGTCTTCAATATCGAGCAGCTGTCGGGCGTCTCCACGTCGACCCCGGTGGATACGGCCGGCAGCCCGATCAGCCCGATTCCGACGGACCCGTACCAGTTCACGACGCCGTCGGGCTACGAACAGCGCAAGTTCCAGCTCGGCTTCCGCCTCCGGTTCTGATGAACGACGTCTGACCGGCATCGCCATTGGATGTAGGTCGGGGCTTCAGCCCCGGCGCGGATCGGCGGGCCTGAAGGCCCGCCCTACATCACGCACCGGGATTCGGGGTGCCAGCGCGGCACCCCGGGTCCCGACTCACTCACGCCCCCATCCTGTCGGCTTTCGGCTCCACGCAGCACTGCCATTCCGTTCCGCTTCGGAGATTCGCCTATGACACGTCGCGTTCTTCTCGTCGGCCTCGCCGCAATCGCGCTGGTGGCCGTACTCGCCCAGGGCGGCGCGCCCGTCCAGGCGCAGGCCCGGCTGGTGTCGCTGGTCGGCCAGAACACGGGCCACGCCGCGCTCGGCCTCGCCATCCGCAAACTCGGAGTCTCCGGCACGTTCCTGCAGACGGCCGCGCACCCCGACGATGAGCACAACCAGCTCTACGCGCTGCTGACGCTCGGCCAGGGCCTGCGCTCAATCGATGTCCAGACCACGCGCGGCGCCGGCGGCCAGAACGAGATCGGGCCCGAGCTGTTCCAGGACATGGCTGTCCTGCGCACGTCGGAGCTGCTCGCCGCGCACCGCCTCGACGGCGCGGAGCAGTGGTTCGTCCGCTCCATCGACTTTGGCTACTCGTTCCACCCGCCCGAGATCTACGAGAAGTGGGGACGCAGCGAGGTCATCGGCGACTTCGTCCGCCAGATCCGCACGTTCCGCCCCGACGTCGTGCTGACGATGGCGCTGCAGGGACGAGGCGGCGACCGCGCGCACGAAGCCACCGGCGTGCTGACCCGCGAAGCCTTCAGGGCCGCGGGGGACGCGACGCAGTACCCGGAACAGATCAAGGAAGGCCTGCGGCCCTGGGCGCCGAAGAAGCTGTACTTCACGGGCGGCGGGGGCGTGATCGGCGGCCCGCAGGGAGGACGCGGAGCGGCGGGGTCACCCGCGCAACCGGGTCAGCCCGCGCCCCCGGCAGCGCCCGCGGCACCGGCGCAGAAACTCGCGATGATCGATGTGCAGGCCTTCGATCCGCTGCTCGGCCGCACCTACAGCGAGGTCGGCGCCGACGCCCGCAGCAACCACAAGTGCCAGGGCATGTCCGGACTCCCTCCGATCCCGGGCATCGTCGGCGGCCGCGGCGGCGGTCCCGCGGGCTACGCCCTGCAGGAGACCAGCATCGCCGGCCAGATGGACAAGACGGAGACGTCGCTGTTCGACGGCGTCGACACGACCATCCCGGGCCTCGCGCAGTACGCCGGCGCGAACGCGCCCGAGGCGCTCAGGACCGGACTTGCGGCGATTGCCGATCAGGCGAAGCTCGCGAAGCAGGCGTTCGATCGTGGCAACGACGCCGGCACGCAGGCGCCGATCGTCGCGGGGCTCACGTCCGTGCGCGCGCTGCGCGGCCAACTGGCGTCGATGGGCCTGAGCGGCACGGCGCGCTACGAAATCGATTTCCGGCTCGCCAACGAAGAGCAGGACTTCCAGGAGGCGGCGCTCCAGGCCTACGGCCTCGCGTTCGAAGCGATCGCTGACGACGGCCTGGTGATTGCGGGCCAGCCGGTGAAGGTGACGCTGATGACGATCAGCCGCGCGGGATCCGACCTGAGCGTCGGATCGGTGAGCGTGGCGGGGTTCGACGGCGCCGCCAACTGCGCGCCCGCCGGGATGAAGAAGGACGCGGCGTTTGTCTGCGCGGCGGACGTGAAGATCCCGAAGGACGCGAAGCTGACGAAACCGTACTGGACCGACGAGTACTGGACCACGCGGCCGCCGAAGCTCGCGCTCGACATCTACGAGCCCGACGTGCCGTTCGGCGCGCCGTTCAGACCGTCGCCGTTCCGGGCCACGTTCACGCTCAAGGCCGGCGGCGTCGACCTCGTCAAGGAACTACCCGTCCAGTTCCGGCAGGTGAAGGACGTCTTCCTCGGCGAAAAGCGGATGGAGCTGAACGTGGTGCCGGCGTTCTCGGTGCGCACGACGCCGATCCTGTCGGTGATCCCGGCGCCCGCGGCGGGTGCGACCAGAGCGATCACGCGAGAGATCAGTGTGGCGGTGACAAGCGGCGTCAAGGGCGCGGCTCAGGCCAGCGTAGCCATCCAGGCGCCGGCCGGATGGACGGTGGCGCCCGCGTCGCAACCCCTGATCTTCTCGGCGGAAGACGAAACGCTGACGGTGAAGTTCACGACGACCGTGCCCGCGACGGTCAAGCCCGGCGAGTTCCACCTGCGCGCGGCCGTGACGTCAGGGGCCACCGGAGCCGAGTCGTTCACCAGCGGCTACCAGGAGATCGACTACCCGCACATCCAGCGACGCCAGGTGATCAAGCCGGCAGAAACGTCGGTGCGCGTGATGAACGTGAAGGTCACCCCGGGCATCCGTCTCGGCTTCATCGTCGGCGCAGGCGACCAGGTGCCGCCGGCCCTCGAGCAGCTCGGCGCGAAGGTGACGTTCATCGACACCGACGAGCTGGCGTGGGGCGACCTGTCGAAGTACGACGTGATCATGACCGGTGTGCGCGCCTACGAGCGGCGCCGCGACCTGCGCGTCTACAACCGCCGCCTGATCGAGTACGCGGAGCGCGGCGGGACGGTGATCATCCAGTACAACAAGATGGAGTTCAACGCGGCGCAGTACGGCCCGTTCCCTGCCAGGGTGGGCAACGGCCGCGTGACCGACGAGAACGCGCCGGTGAAGGTGCTCGTGCCGGACCACCCCGTGTTCAACTTCCCCAACAAGATCACGGAATCAACGTGGAAGGACTGGGTGCAGGAGCGCGGGCTGTACTTCCTCGGCGAGAAGGACGCGAAGTACGTCGATCTCGTGCAGATGGAAGACCCGTTCCCGGACAACCCTGGTGTGAAACTCGGCGCGCTGGTCGAGGCGAAGACCGGGAAGGGCCGCTGGCTCTATCTCGGCCTCGGGCTGTGGCGGCAGGTGCAGGCCGAGACCGAGGGCGCGTACCAATTGCTCGCGAATCTCATCAGCTTGCCGAAGGCGCCGGCGGCGCCCGGTCCGGCGAAGGCCGCCACGGTGAAGAAGTAGCGCGCATGTTGTCCTGATCCAATCGTGATTCCCATGGAGGATCTCCTCGACGAGGAGTGGGCGGGGTGGTATCGGTTGGCTCCTGCCGATCGGTGGGCGCGCAGCCAGGAGCTGTGGCCGCCGTTCTGGCACGAGTGCGTCCGAACGTCACACGCCTTTTCATGTCCGCGAGCAACCTTCCGGACCTGGGAACAACCTGTCCATCTCCGACGCGAGATCGCGGCCCCGATGGTATCCACGCGTCGCGATCAGCGCGAGGGACTCTCGTGCCCGCAGGATCTCGGTAGGCGAGGCCACTCGCAGCAAGGCCCGCAGGTCGACAATGTCTTGTGGCCGCCTGACATCATCACGGGACAGGACCTTCAGGGCGATCAGATGGCCGGTTCGAGCGACGCCCATCCGCAACTGCTGCAGCAGGTCGATCGGCTCGGCATCGGCCACGACCTCCGCTTCGATTCCAGACGAGGCGAACAGGAGGTCCACGACTGGTCCTGTTGGATCGCGCGAAGGGGTCAGTCGAACCGTTGCGAGCCGCCCGACAGCCTCTTGCTCGACGACAGCTTCGATGCCGTAGCCACGGGCACGCAGGCCGTGGATAAGGGCTTCGGCTGCGGCATCGCCGGCCAACGCCACCGCCAGATCCGCATCTCGTGTGAACCGAGGTTCGGTTCGAACCGAGACGGCCAGACCGCCGACAAGGGCGAACGGGACCCGAGCCTGACTGAGCTCGCTGCTGATCTGACAAAGGGCGGCCTCGAGTGATGTCATCCGCGTCTGGCACTCACGTCAACAGGCCGCCCAGGCGAGTCGCCCAGTTCCGCGCCCGGACGCTCCAGAAGCCATTGGCGGAGTCGGCGGTCGATGGCATCCTCGTTCGCCTGCGGATGTTGGCGCCGCAGGTTTTGGCGCATGAGATCCACGCCTGTGTCGAACAGGTCGAGCGTCGTGCGAAACGCGTCGCTCATCGACCGCATAGTGGAATTATATACCTGGCGGGGCCAAGGGTACTTGAAGCTGGCTGCGCGCGGTGTCGAGGCGATAGGGAGCATCGAACGAACCCGCTTCGCCTGTCGCTCGCGAGTCAGCGTAAGTCCCGTTATCTGCCCGGGCGCAGACGCCGCCCGGGCACAGTTTGAGTACGCCGAGCGCGGCGGGACGGTGATCATCCAGCACAACAAGATGGAGTTCAACGCGGCGCAGTACGGTCCGTTCCCGGCCAAGGTGAGCGGCGCCCGCGTGACCGACGAGAACGCGCCGGTCAAGGTGCTCGTGCCGGATCACCCGGTGTTCAACTTCCCGAACAAGATCACCGAGGCGACGTGGAAGGACTGGGTCCAGGAGCGGGGGCTCTACTTCCTCGGCGAGAAGGACGCGAAGTACGTCGATCTCGTGCAGATGGAAGACCCGTTCCCGGACAACCCCGGCGTGAACGTGGGCGCGTTTGTCGAAGCGAAGACCGGGAAGGGCCGCTGGATCTATCTCGCGCTCGGGCTGTGGCGGCAGGTGCCCGCGGAGACCGAGGGCGCGTACCAACTGCTCGCGAATCTGATCAGCCTGCCGAAGGCGCCGGCGACGCCGGTTGCGGCGAAGCCCGCGGCCCCGGTAAAGAAGTAGCGCACCGGCCGGAACCGACCTCTCTTACGCGGTCTTCGGCCGCTCCGTCAGGCTCACCAGCACACCGACGACGACGACGGTGACAGTGCCCACGACATTGTGCCAGAGGAACGCCATGGTGCTGTACTTCGCGACCAGCGCGACGACCGCCATGCCGGCGAGCAACCCCCAGAACGCGCCGCGGCTGGTGGCCCGCTTCACGCCGATGGCGAGCACGAACACGCCGAGCAGCGAGCCGTAGAAGAACGAGCCGAACCGGTTGACGACGTCGATGAGCGGGCCGAGGTTGGCCGCGAAGATGGCCACCGTGCAGGCGACGATGCCCCAGAAGAGCGTGACCAGTTTCGACACCCGCAGGTAGTGTGCGTCCGACTCGCTCGTGCGCCACAGCCGCCGGTAGAAGTCGATGACGGTCGCCGTGGAGAGCGAGTTCAGCTCGGCGGCGATGCTCGACATGGCCGCGGCGAAGATCGCGGCGATGATGAGGCCCACCAGGCCGATCGGCATGTGCTCGGTGACGAACGTCGGGAATACGTAGTTGACGTCGCCAAACGCCTGGTCCCCCGTGACGTCCCGGACCAGCGTCGTCGCCTTCGTCCGCAGGCCGGCGACGCGCGCCTCGCTGGCGCGGAACGCGGCCTCGCTGGCCCCGAGGGTCCCGGCGGCGCCGGCGCGCCGCACGGCCGCGAGCGACTCGGCGGCGCCCCGCCTGGTCTCGTAGGCCGAACCGAACTCAGACTCGATCGCGAGGTACTCGCTGCCGCGCGCGCTGGCCCGCACCTGCGCGTCGTGCTGGTGATTGAAGAGCAGCGGCGGCTGATGGAACAGGTAGAACACGAACATCAGCACGCCGATCATCGGGATCAGGAACTGCAGCGGGATCTTGAAGTAGGCGCTCATCAGGAGCGACTGGCGTCCCTCGTCGACCGACTTCGCGGTCAGATAACGCTGCACCTGGCTCTGATCGCACCCGAAGTACGACAGCATCAGGAAGAGGCCGCCAATCAGGCCCGACCAGAACGTGTAGGTCTTCGACAGGTCCCACTGGAAGTCGAGCGCCTGCATGCGGCCGGTGGCGCCCGCGATGTGCAGCGCCTCGCCAACCGACACGTGGCCCGGCAGGCTCATGACCAGCACGACGACGGCGGCGCCGACGCCGGCGATGATCACGCCCATCTGCTTGACGTCGGTCCAGGTGACCGCCTGCACGCCGCCGACCATCGTGTAGAGCACGGTCGGCAAGCCGATCCCGAGAATGGTCAGCGTCAGGTTCCAGCCGAGCACGATCGAGAGGATGACGGCCGGCGCCGCCACGATGACCCCGCACGACAGCGCGCGCGACAGCAGGAAGAGCAGGCTGGCCAGCGTACGGGTGCGCGCGTCGAAGCGCCGCTCGAGGTACTCGTAGGCGGTGAAGACCTTCGCGCGGTAGAAGAACGGCACCACGGTGACCGACAGGATCACCATCGCGATGGGCAGGCCCAGGTACAGCTGCACGACGCCGAGGCCTTCGGCGTACCCGCGGCCGGTCGTGCCGACCAGCGTGATGGCCGACAACTGCGTGGCCATCACCGACAGGCCGACGGCCCACCAGGGCAGGCTCCGGTTCGCGAGGAAATACCCTTCCACCTCGGTGGTGGCCTTCGATCGCTTGAGGCCGTCCCAGACAATCCACACGAGATAGACGACGACGACGGCCCAGTCGATCAGGTGCATGGGGGTGGCCGCTACGCGCCGAACCAGCGCTGAAAGAGCCAGATGCTGAGCAGGACGACGACCTCGACGGCGATCACGCCCGCGTAGATGCGGTGCATCCGCCGGTCGCCGTTGTCCGAGCCGACAATGTCGTGGGTCATAGCGCGGCGCTCCTGACCTTGAGTTCGGCCGCCGCCTGCTCGAGCCGCGCGCACGTCGTTGCGACCCAGGCCTCGTCGGCCCCGAGAGTCTCACGTGACGCCTCGAGGGCGGCCGTCGTCATCGCCGGGGCCGGGCCGCCCAGCGTGGTGCGGACGTCGACGAAGTGGCGCGGGCTCATGATGGCCATGACCCGCTCTTCCGTGTAGCGGATCGCCGTGCCGAGCAGTTCTTGCGACGCTTCCGTGATGATGTCGCTGATGAGCGCCGCGGGGCTATCGCCGCGCGTTTTCACGATTCGCCGGGCGATGTCGTGGGCCGTGTCGAAAGCCATCCCGTGCTCGCGGACGAGCGTGTCGGCCAGTTCCGTGATGGTGATCCAGCCCTCGCCCGCCCGCCGCGCGAGTGTCGCGGTGTCGAACTCGGCGCTGGCCATGGCGGCGCCGGCCAGGGTCAGCGCCCGGCAGGCGTCGTGGAACATGCGGTCGACCAGCGGCTGCAAATCGTCCTCGGTGTCGACGATGTCGCCGAACGGCGTGTTATGGACGCAGACCATGATGCCCATCGCCTGGCCCAGCGCCTTGCTGCCGATCGCCCGCGCATGCTCCATGGCCACGGGATTGCGTTTCTGCGGCATGATGCTGCTGCCCTGCACGAACCCGTCGCCCAGCCGCAGGTAGCCGAACTCGGCGGTGCTCCAGAGCAGCATGTCCTGCACGAACCGGCCGAGGCCCGTCAGCAGCACGGCCGTCGATGTCACGTTCTCGAGCAGGTAGTCGGTCGTGGCGATGCTGCCGTAGGTGTTGCCCGTCGGGCCGCTGAATCCGAGCAACCGGCTCGTGAGCGCCCGATCGATCGGAAACCCGGTGCCCGTGATGGCGCACGCGCCAAGGGGATTCCGGTTGGTCGTCGCGTAGGCCGCCTTCAGTCGGGTCGCGTCCCGTTCCAGTTGCTCGATCATCGCGAGCAGGTAGTGGGCCACGGTGGACGGCTGCGCGGGCTGGGTGTGGGTGTGCAGCGCCAGGATCGTTTCGCGGTGCCGCCAGGCCAGGTCAATCAGGCTGGTGCGCAGCTGCAGGGACGCCTGCAGCACGCTCAGCACGTACTGCCGCTGGCGCATCCGGTAGAGCGTCATGTCGATGTCGTTCCGGCTGCGGGCCGTGTGCAGCCGGCCGGCGACGGCCTCGCCGCACGCGGTCACCAGCATTCGCTCGATGTAGTAGAAGAGGTCCTCGTAGGTCCCGTCGTAGCAGGCGCGCCGGATGTCGGCCACCGGCACCTCGTCGAGTGCCGTCCGGATGCGATGCGCGTCAGCAGGCGACACGATCCCGCACTCGGCCAGCATGACCAGGTGCGCGTAGTGCATCGCCATCATCGGCTCGAGGAACAGGGCCTTGGCATCCTCGAAGTTCTCGTTGAGGACGCACGACACGTATGCAGGCGCGAATGTCATAGGATTCCGGGGTCCCGTCCGGGGGAACGCAACACTTGAATGAGGTGGACTGGACGTCGTCAGTTTATCACCCCGGACGGCCCACATCGTCACCGGCGGGAGGCAGGATCGCCGCTACGGCATCACGAACTCGTGCTGCCCGTGTCGCACCGTGAGCACGGGGCACGGCGACTTGCGGACGACCTTCTCTGCCACGCTGCCCAGCAGCATGTGGGCGATCGGCCCGCGCCCGTGCGTGCCCATCACGATCAGGTCGATGTCGTTCGCTTTCGCGTAGCGAATGATCTCGATGAACGGATTGCCCGCCAGCAACGCCACCTGGGCTCGCAGCCGCTCGCGCTCGGCCTCCGGCAGCATCGTCTCGAGACGCAGCCGCGACTCGCGCTCGATTTCCTCCCGCAGGTTGGGCGCCGAGGCGACGTAGACCTCCGCCGCCCAGGCGTGGGCGAGCAGATCTTCCATGACGTGCACCAGGTGCAGCGAGGCGCCGAAGGCCTCCGCCAGGCCGCGGCCGTAATTCAGGGCGGCTTCGGACGCATCGCTGAAATCGGTGGGAACCAGGACGGACTTGATGGAGAGCATGGGCACCTCCTGGGCCATTATAGGCCTCCCGGAGCTGCCAATTGGGGTCAGATTCGAATCTCCCGCGACCCAGAGAGATTCGTATCTGACCCCAATTGAAGTCCCGATCGGCCTACATGTTCAGCCAGTACGAAAACTTCACCAGAAATACGTTATTGGCGGGCGTGCCGAAGAGGTGTCGCAGGTCCTGGTGGAAGCGGAAGCGGCCGTACTCGGAGGCGTCTTCGCGGCCCTGCTGCCAGACGACGTAGAGGGCGGAGCCGGGCCGGTACTCCCAGCGCAGGACGTTCGTGGAGCGGAAGGAGCGGTAGTTGAAGTCCGGGTTGCCGACGTACGGGTACGGGCTGAACTGGGAGGCGTACGGTTGCGCGCGCGGCGCGGTCAGCTCCTTGTAGTCGCTGTACTCGCCGGCCGACACGAACGGCTGGGCGTAGATCTGGACCGTGAGCGTCGGCGTGATGGTGTAGTTGACGCGCGCCGTGAGGCCGATCGTCGTCTGCCGGATCCGGCCGAAGACGTAGTGGGTCGTCGACGGACCGTCGACGTTCTGGACCCACTGCGTGTCCTCGTTCTGCTTCTCGTAGTGCACGCCGCCGCTCAGTGTCAGGTACGACGTCGCGCGCCAGCTGATCTCGGGGTCCATGCCGCGGGACGTCGAGCCCGACTGATCGCGGAAGTAGAAGCCCTGCCAGGCGCCGTTGACGTTCTTCCGGCTGTCCGTCTGGACGTAGTACCAGACGTTGCCCCCGTTCTTGGATCGGAACGACGGCCCGCCCCGCGTCGAGCGGTCGTCGATGCCCGAGCCTTCCACGTTGAAGCCGGAGCCGGCCGACCAGTTGGAGTTCAGCACGATGTGGGCGTTGACGTTGGTGCCGACGAAGCGGTGGTCGCCGCCGAAGTTCCAGCCCGACCACTGGTTGAGGTTGAGGCGGAACCGGCGGTACGCCTTGGTCGGCTTGTCCCAGCGAATCTGGACCCAGCCCGACTGCGTGATCTCGTCGGCGCGCCGCTGGTAGCCGACGTCGTTGATCTCGAACCCGGGCGTCCTGAACGACCCGCTGAAGGTGAATCGCACGCGCTCGCCGCCGACCTTCTGGAGCTGCAGCGAACCGGCATGGCCGTTCATCGCCGTCTCGTTCGCGTCGTACGTCACGTAGTCCGCGTCCGGGCGCTGGAAGTAGTGCACAGGGTTCTGTTGCAGCCCGCCAATGGCCTCCGCGCTGCCGTGCACCGTACTGCCGGCCCAGTACCCGGCCAGGCTGTAGCGGGGGTCCTTCAGCCGCCAGTCCCAGTTGACGCCGCCGGTCATGGCGCTGGACGGCAGGAACGACACGTCCTCGGTCAGCTTGCGGGTGGTGCCGGTGAACATGAACCCGAGCGACGACTGGTTGCTCCATTCGCGCTTGGCCTGCATGACCGCGTAGTTGGTCAGCGGCTCGACGACCTGGCTCGATCGCGTGCTGCCGAAGGCGAGGTGGGCGCTCTCTTCCGCGGTCACCGCATCGATCGCCCCGACGGAAAACGCCCCCGCCCGGCCCGTCACCTTGGCCGCGCTGAGAATCGTTGTCTGATTCGGTGACGAATAGAAGCTGCCGCCGGGCGCATCCACGGATCCCCGAGGCGCGCGACCGATCCGACGCGAATAGAACAGGCCGGTGCAGCTGCCGTCGTTGCAGTCGAGGTCGAAGCGCACGTTGCCTGACCCTTCAACGAAGAACGGCCGCCGTTCCTGGTAGAAGGTCTCGAACGCGGAGAGGTTCACGACCGCCGGGTCGGCCTCGACCTGGCCGAAGTCCGGGTTCACCGTGCCGGTGAGCGTGAGTCCGGGCGTCATCGCGTACTTCAAGTCCGCGCCGGCCGTCGCCGACGGATCGGGCGACTTCCGGAACGGATCGCCGGACGGAACAGGCTGCGTGGTCACGTTCTGGACCCCGTAGGGCACGATCTCGAGCTTCTTGGGCGAGCTTGTGAGATGCAGGCCGCCGAGGTCGCCGAACGACGACACGAAGCCCGACGCGCTCTTGGGCAGCAGCGGCCACGTCGAGACTTCGTTCAGGCGCGCGACGTCGCGCAGGACGGCGAACCCGAAGGTGTCCCGCTTGTTCGGTTCGAATCGCAGTTGCGAGAACGGGATGCGGAACTCGGCCTTCCAGCCCTGGTCGTCCTTCGTGACGGCGACGTCCCAGACCGCGTCCCAGCTGCTGTCCTGGTTCGTGTCGCGGAACCAGTAGGTGTCCGACTTCACCCCGGCAGCGTTCACGGCGAATTCGTACGCGGTGCGCTTGTCGTGGTACGAGTCGATGACCACGCGGATCCAGTCGGAGGGCGAGGGGGAGTCGCGGCGCGTGCGGATGCCGACGATCTTGCCGGGTTCCTTGTCGAAGGCGCGCACACCGATATAGAGGTGCGTCGCGTCGTACAGTACGCGGGCCTCGGTCCGAAACGACGGCGCCGCGCCTTCCTTCGGATCGCGCTGCACGAACTCCGTGATCGGCGTCGCGCGCTCCCACGCGCCGTCCGTCAGTTCGCCGTCGAGCTTGATGGCCGTCGCGCCCGTCACGTTGACGGCCTCGGCACGGGGAGTGCCGCCCGCTGCGGCGCGGCCGCTGGCCGGAGGCACGGGTTTGGCCCGCGCTCCCGCGAACGCCGGCGCGGCACTCGCCAGCAGACTACACACGATGATGCTCGCACCGGTTCGCTTAAACACGCGGCGTTCCTCCCAGGCAAGTAGACGGAACGAACGACGTATTGGTTTGCTGAGGAAAGTGATGGCGAATGCTGGAACTCCCGCGCGCGAACTCCGTCTAAGCCGTGTCCGGACCGGCGCGATCGCTTGCCCGTCCGAGCATCAACGCGCGACAATGAATGGCGAGGGACGCATGACCGTTGCCGATCGCGCAGGAACCCCAGGAAACAGCGCATCAGAACCGGATCGCTGCTGGCACACGCTGAGCGGCGCGGAGACGGTTGCCGCACTCGCCTCTGATGCGACCAGCGGCCTGAGCACCGCGGCGGCGGCGGCGCGGCTCGTGGAGTACGGCCCTAACGAACTGACCG
>Ga0315278_10004197_pt1 | contig 12971 bp, 12 predicted proteins | sample YL17G06_0_MG_FD_203880 | JGI IMG/M metagenome (GOLD analysis project Ga0315278, IMG submission 203880) | Sediment microbial communities from Yellowstone Lake, YNP, Wyoming, USA - YL17G06_0 | ecosystem: Environmental > Aquatic > Freshwater > Lake > Sediment | place: USA: Wyoming | collected...
GTAGCCGACCCAGAACGGTAGGCGAATGCTCGTGGCCACTGGATTGCCAATGGTTGCGCGAACTGAAGTCACCAGTTCGTTCATGCTGAAGTCTGGTTTGTCCACGTAGTTGAAGACATGCACGCCAGGGCCGAACGCCAACGCAAATTCGATGAAGGCCGCGACATTCTCGACATATGCGATCGACTTGCGATTGGTACCGCTGCCGACCATCACAAAGCGCCCAGAGGCGATCTGGCGCAGCAGGTTGTAGACATTGCCGCGGTTGTTTTCGCCGAATACGACAGTCGGGCGGATGATGGTCAAGGCTCGATGAGCGGGATCCTCTCGTTGCCAATGCCGGAACACATCCTCTGCTTCATGCTTGGTGCGCCCGTAGTCGTTGAACGGGCTGATCTGCCCCGATTCGTCTGTGCCCACCGGAGCGAACCCGTAAACCGCGACGGTGCTCGTGAAGATGATCGACGTCACGTCCTGCTCGCGAGCGACCTCGCAGATGTTGCGCGCGCCCTGAACGTTGACTTCGTGATACAGGCTGCGCGGCGTTACGTCGTCACGGTGTTCGGCCGCCAGGTTGACCAGCACTGCCTGCGTGGGGACAGCCGCACGCAGGGCGTCGATTGAGCGCACGTCCGCCACGTGAGCGATCGAGGGATAAGCCTTGCTGCCGACCTTGTCGACAATGCAAAGGTCCAGTGACCCGTTTCGCTGCAGCCTTCTGCTTAAGCAGGTGCCGATGAAGCCCGACCCACCGACAATGGCAACAATCACTTCGACCTAACGCTCAAACAAAGTCTAGGACACCGACAGCAGACGACCTCTTGGCGCCAACGGCGTTCGGGGTTGCACATCGTGGAAGGATTGTAAGGCGCTGGCCCAGGCCATCCGCCCGATCTACACGGCGCCGAGCGGCGAGGCCGCGCAATCGCAACTCGACGCGTTCGAGCAAGGTCCCTGGGGTCAGAAGTTTCCTACCGTCGTCGCATCGCGGCGCCGGGCGTGGGACAAGGTGATTCCGTTCTTCGTGTTCCCGCCGGCGGTGCGAAAGGCGGTGTACACGGCCAACGCGATCGAGAGCATCAACGCACGGCTGCGCAAAATTATCAAGACGCGCGGGGACTTCCCCAGCGACGACGCAGCGACCAAGCTGATTCGGCTGGCGATGCGAAACATCGCGGCCGATTGGGGGCGCGCAGCGTAGGACTGGAAGGTGGCGATGAATCAATTCGCGTTTCTCTATGCGGATCGCTTCACCAACGCCGTCGCGTAACATGACGACCGACTTTCCCACCGCGTCGGTCGGTTCGTCACAAGCGCCTACCGCCGCCGTGGAAAAGTCTCAATGCGCGTCACACACAGAAATCCTGACACTCACGGTGAATTCGACATCGCTGCACCGCCCGAAGGCAAGATCCGACCGCGCCGCCGCTTCACCGCCGTGCTTGCCGTCGCCGGCTCTGCGATTGCCTCAATCGCCTACTTGCCGTTGCGCAAAGCCCGGCATGGCGCTCCCGTCGCTCGCCGCGTGCTGCCGCCTCACAGGGTCCGGCTGCCGCCGGGGCGTGAGCGGGTCGCTCACGCCAACTTGGCATTGTCGCGCCCCCCAGTGCACGGGACTCCGAACTTATGAAGGTCATTGGTTCAGGGCGATGGGCCGCTGAACCCTTCAGGGTGGTGGCCTTCCTTGTGTTGGCCAACCTGCCTTTCTGGTTGCTGTCCACGCAGTACTTCGTGCTGCGTCCCGTGGTGAACTCGGACGTGTTCATCGCCTTGGCGTTCTGGACTGTGTCGGCGCCGCTTGGGGCACTCGCCCTAGGCGTTGTTTGGGCAATCGATGGGCTGCAGAGCCTGTCGCTTGCCTACCATTTCCGGTCCGTGCTTGAGTTTGCCCAAGGCATCCGGTTCGGCGGAGATCTCACGTGGCTTGACTTTCTGTCGCCATCGCTGCTAGCGGCCTGCGCCTTGATTGCGATGGCGATGACGGGAATATGTCGGCTCTTCTGGCGCTGGCGGCCGCGCTGGATGCCGATGGTCGTGATTGCAGGAGTGCTGATCGCTGCGGATGTGGCAAACGGATCGGGACTGGTGCCGTGGCTCGGGCGCGACAACTTCCTAGTGCCGGCCAACATCAACGGCAGCCCGGGCATGAACCTCGTCGTGACCACCATCACGGCCAAGGAGCGAGCATCGCGCCCGCTCCAGAAGCTGCCGCCAGATGGTGCGCCCGATATCGTGGACTGGGCCGGGCGCCATGGCGGCAATGTGCTGGTAGTGATCGTCGAGTCGCTGGGTCAGCACCAGGATCGCGGGATCCAGGACTGGCTGAGTGCACGTCTAGTCGATGACGCCATACGGTCGCGCTGGCAGGTCATGCAGGACCAGGCGCCATTCGCGGGTTCCACAACCGACGGCGAGCTGCGTATCCTCTGCCGCCTCGGCGGTCACTACACTCGGCTGAGTCAGAGCACGGCGGCCGACTGCCTGCCGCAGCGACTGGCGCGCGTGGGATACGAGACGTACGGCCTGCACGGGTTCTCGAGCAGCATGTTCGACCGGAAGAATTGGTGGCCCGCCATCGGCCTGCAACACCTGTCCTTCGGCGAAACAATGCCGGCTGACATGTTGAAGTGCGGCGGCGCTTTCCGGGGCATCTGCGACACTGCCATGGTGGATCGGGTCGAGCCATTGCTGACCGGGGAGCGTCGGCTGGTCTATCTGCTGACGCTCAATACGCACATGCCACTGACGCCGATCGCGCTGCCTGCCGACCTGGTGGCCTTGTGCGCGGGGCAGCAGGTCGGCGAGGCCGTCTGTCAACTCACGGGCCAGTTGGGTGTACTGTTTTCGCGGTTGAACCATCTCTTGCGCGACGTGTCGCAGCCGCCCTTGGTCATGGTCGTCGGAGACCACTCGCCACCCTTTCTGGGGCAGGCGCAGCGCAGCCAGTACGCCACCTCGGCAGTACCGCGCTACGTCATGGTGCCGAAGTGAACCGTCGGCGTGCGTCGGACAGAAGTGGCCCCGCAAAATTGAACAGCGCGATAGTTGGAAACTCCGGGCACGATGCTGGGCCGAAGGCGGTTCGGCGAGAAGGAGTTTTCGATGGTCAAGAAATCAGCGCGCCGCACACGCCAGCCAAGATAGTTGACGCCGGCCAGGCGCCAATACAATTCGCGCGGTGGGATTCCGTCCATGGGTCACATTGGCCAGCCACGACGGCAGTGCCGCGCCGCGACGCGAAATGGGCCCCGTGTCTGTTCTACCCCGAAGCCGGCTCCTACAAGCCAGACGATATGCGAAATACGGTGTAGCCGTAGTGGTCCGCTGTACAGGAAATTGGAGGATTAGTGAGCAGCCTAAAGCGCCGTATCGGGATAACTCTAGTGTCATTCGGCGTCGACCCCCGTCGTGTCTTCGGCTCCCTGCGGTTCGTGCCCGGCTATCTGGCCGACCTGGTCCGCTGGTCGCGCTCGGCCTCTCGCGGCGAGACGAGAGAGTTCCCACTGCGACTGCTGCCCACCTTATCCGACAAGTACTCGGCTAGCGGCACGGCCTCGGGCCACTATTTCCATCAAGACCTCTGGGCCGCGCGCCTCATTCATGCTCATTCACCGAAGCGCCATGTCGACGTGGGTTCTCGAATTGATGGCTTCATCGCCCACTTACTGTGCTTTCGAAGAGTTGAAGTCCTGGACATCCGCAATTTGACCAGCAATGTCGCTGGCCTGACGTTCCGACAGGCCGACCTGATGTCGGAGCAGGCGATCGCGATCGAGCCGGCGGAGTCGGTGTCATGCCTGCATGCGCTCGAGCACTTCGGCCTCGGGCGGTATGGCGATCCATTGCGGCCGACGGGGTGGCGCACCGGCCTCCAGCACCTAAGCGAACTCGTCACGCCCGGCGGGCGACTCTACCTTGGTGTCCCGATCGGCCAACCCGCCGTCGAGTTTAATGCCCAAAGGATATTTCACCCGCAGTACATCCTTGACGAGGCAGCTCGACATGGCCTGGGCCTAAAGGCCTTCGCCTACGTGGATGATTTTGGCAATTACACCGAGTTGCAGTCGCCCCTGTCGGCCCACGATCTGATCCGGCTTTGCGCGTTGGAATATGGTTGCGGGCTATTTCTGTTCGACAAGGCACCTGCGGCAGGGGGCACGGCTTGACCCTTCACGTTTTTGCCGACCACGGGTTGATGCTGGCAGAGACGTCCGGACAGGACATTACGGCCATCGACGGCGTTCTATTTACCGAGTACGGCGCGCGTAAACAGCCAGGCTGGCGTGTGCGATGGGTGCAAATCCTCCATATCCTGTCGCGGCCCGTGAGCCTGACAGTGTCGGCGCACTATGCACGCTGTTTCAATGAGTGCCTCACGGTGGACCCCGAGCAGTTGGCCGCGGGTTTGGACATGATCGAGCGTGGCGACAGAATTCTCTGGTTCAACCCGTCGCTTGCGCTGCGCGCTGTCATCGAAGGCCTGCGTAATCGTGGCGTGTTGGTGTACCTCTATTTCGTCGATCCGGTGCATCGCCTCGGCCTGACGCCGGACTGCGTGAGGTCGTGGGCGTCGTGGGCGCGCTTGGCGACCTATTCGACGAACGAGGCCGAGCGCCTGGGCATTGAGTTCCTCGTGCCCTACGCGCCTGCCTTCGCCGCTGCCTGCCGGCCCACCGATTTGGACATCGTCTATGTCGGAAGTCCGACACCGAGGCGTCTGGGCTGGGTGCTGTACCTCCAGTCGCGGCTGCGGGCGAGAGGGCGAAAGGGTTACCTGCGGCTGGCGTCGGGCAGCACGCGGGTCGTCGAATGGTTCCCAAGTGTCTTTTCCCCACGCATCACCTTCATGCATTACGCTGAACTCTGTGCGCGCTCGCGCGGGGTCCTCGAATTGCACGAGCGCGATGCCGGCGGCGTGACGCTCCGGGCCACCCTCTGCCAGTCACTTGGCGTGGCACATCTGAGCAACCGGCAGACCACATTGCAAACTGTGATGCTCTCGATATGGGACCTGGGTGCATTTGAGCGCTTTCTTGACTGTGCGGCGGGCGACAACGCATCGGCGATTTCGCCTTCCCCGCACCTTGCAGCGCCGCCGCTCGATGCTTGGTTGCGGGCGAACTTCGGTTGACCGCCGACGGTCGCCGCAAGGCCAGAGCGCGTGTCGGAACTTGAAGGCGATTAGGTGTTGTTTCGCGCGGTTGCCCTGACGGTAGGCGCAAGAATCGTCAGCGCACTGTTGTCCTTCGGCGTGTTCTCGCAGGTCGCGAGTTCGCTCGCCCCGGCGTCCGCCGCGCGCGTGCTCTTCTTCTCTTTCGTCTTCGGCTTTTGCCTGGCTACGTTGCGCACCTTCCACTTGGTCGCAGCGAAAGTCGTTGGCGGTGAGTCCCGGGCGGGCAAGCTGCGTCGGGTGCGTGCAGCGGCGCAGACCCTGCGCGGTGTGATGGTCTGGACCGTGCCCACCGTGCTGGTGTTGTTGCTCGGTCAAGGTGTCGGCTGGCCTGTCGCTGCCGCCGGTGCCGTGGTCGTGGCCTTCTGCGGGCAGGACCTAGATCTGGCCCGGTCCGCGCTAGGTCGGCATCCGGTGCTCCCACTGCTGACCGCGGCAGGGGGTGTAGCGGCGCTGGTGCTGCTGGCGCTGAGCCCGGATCCCAGCGAGGCACTGTGTGCTGTTGCCTTCCTCGTGCAATGGGTGCCGGTGGTTGGTGTTCAGTTGATCTTTGGCCGCCGACTGCTCCCACCTGTGAACCGGGACACGGCAATGTCGCCCGCGTGGTCCACGCGTGTCGTGAACACGGGGGGCCTGTTTCTAACGTCTATTTTCGATGGCGCTGTGCTGAATGCACCTTTCATCTTCGCGATGCCGATTGCCGCCGCAGCCGCGGTTGACCTAGCATTGGGTAATCGGCTCTTCGTTGCGTCGCTCGCCCTGTTCTCGTTGATCGCGAGCTGGGTCATATCCGGTGACATTCATCGCCTTGCGGCGCGTGCATCACTGCGCCCTGTGGCAACGTTTGTGACCCTGCAGCTCGTCATTTCATGGGCGACCGGCAGCGCCTACGCTGTCATTTACCAATTCATTACCGGCAATCCCGTTGGTCTGAGTGCCTTCGTCGTCTTTCTGGTGATCTCGCTGGCGTACGTCATGCACGCAACGGGGCTGCGTTACCTCGTGCCGCGACTATCCGCACGTGTGAGCGTCATCGCCTACGCATTTTCGTTGGGAGCCTTCTATGCAATGCTCGTGTGGCAACATGGCGGCGTTGCTGCGGACCTTCGTGTCATCGTTGGTTCGGTAACGCTGGCTCTCATCGCGCCGCCGGTGGTCATGTGGGCTCTGCTCGGGCATATCCGCAAGGGCCATTGACCGAGAGGCGAACCTACAACGCTCACCATGGCGGCACTTTGAACCTCCTATCGCGGTGTGATATGTGCTTTAGCAGATTGGCGCTTCGTGCGGTAGTGGCTGTTGCTTCATTGCTCGGCAGTGTTGCAGTCGTCGCCATCGCAGGCCTATGCCGTTCGAAATCGGGCGCGGGCGAAGAAGCGCGCCTCTACCAGCACGCGCGCCTGTTGGAGAGACATCATGACTAATGCCCTTTGCCCGTCCGACGGTAGGTGCCTTGAGGTCCCGACCACAGGACAGCGCCACGAAGCGACAGACACGGAACTGGGATTCCCTGGCCGTGCGACCTTGTTGATGAGCGTGTATATGCATGACTCGGCTGCCTTGTTTCGCCGCGCCCTGGACAGTGTGTTCATGAACTCGATCAAGCTGGAGCACGCACTCGTTGTCGTGGATGGTCCGGTTGGGCTCGATATCGACAATGTTCTTAACGACTTTGCTTCGCGTGAAGGTCTGGAAATTCTCCGGCTGCCCGCAAACATTGGCTTGGCCAGCGCGCTCAATGCTGGGCTCGAACAAGTAAGGACCGAGTGGGTGGTTCGCGCCGACGCTGACGACATCAACGTGCCGACCCGCTTTGCGATCCAGGCGCAGTTTGCACGGGCCAACGCTAACCTTGACCTGTTCGGTGGCGCAATCGACGAGTACGATGCGCAAGGATTGCGCCTCGCGCGCCGCACTGTTCCCCAATCAGGAGCGGATATCCGCCGCCGTATGCCGTATCGCAATCCGTTCAACCACATGACGATGGCATTCCGCGCGAGTGCAGTGCGTGATGCTGGTGGCTATCCACAATTGCACTTGCGTGAAGACTACGGGCTTTGGGCCAGGTTGGTGGCCAGCGGTGCCCAATGCGCGAACGTTCCCGATGTCTTGGTGCATGCGACGACTGGACGCAACATGTACCGCAGAAGAGGCGGGTGGCGCTATGCCCGCAGTGAGATCGAACTGCAACGGTATCTGGCGCGATGCGGCCTGAAGTCCAGCGCGGCGGGTGCCGTGCACGGCGTGCTGCGTTCATTCGTCTTTCTCTTGCCTGCGGTGGCGCGCGGCTGGCTGTATGAGCGCGCGCTGCGGACCCGGGTGTCCGCGTCGAACTTCACGTCAAGTTAGGACGTCGCGGCCCAATCGCGACCGCGAGGCCTGAACGATTCCCAATGTCTCTCCCGGGAGGGTCTGCAAGGATGAGCAACCATAACCAGCTATAAATAAGGATGCTCCCGAAGAACGAGCCGTAAGTAAGGTCCACGAGGACGAACGGATATAGAACAGCGCGTGTCATGTCGCGCCTACCGTATCGCCTGCCATAGAACGCTACACCGAAGGCAGCCAGGTACAGCAGGGTGTAGGGGATTCCGAATGTGATTGCGGACCCGAGGTACCAGCTCTCTGAAATCAGATGCTCTTCCATTGTTTCGAAGGAGACGCCCGCGTCGCGCATTGCATTCTCATTGGGGAATCCGACACCGAACCAAGGCGACTCGGCAATCCTCTCGATCGATGTCACCCACGCGAACACCCGGAAGTTATTGGAAGGATTAACTTCCACGCTGGCATCGACCAGACCGGAAGTGGCAACCACCCCGGCGACAATGACGAGAGACACGACCACGATCATTGCCACTTCGACAGGCCGTGATCGACGGCGCCATCGCAATGCGAAGAGCGCGGCAATGATGATTGCCGCGCTGAAGCGCCATGAACCTGCGAGGATCAGATTCCCGATTGCAAGTGCTGACAAGAATCCAATGCGGCGGCGAGGAAACACGGTCAGCAACGCGGCGACGCTGATGGCGCCAGAGTAGAAGCTATGAGCGAAAATGCCACCGAGTCGCCCGCCTACGACAGCGTCCCTTCCATCCAGACTTCTTCCTAGAAGATCGTGCCCGACGACGAGGATGTGGACATTGAAGAACAGGTCGACTACAAACAGTCCGATGAGCATGACGCCGAATCTGTGGACGGTCTGCTCGTCTGGCCTGTAAGCGGCGAGGAGTATTGGAAATACCCAAAGGAATACGAAGTATGGGAGAGTACCCGCGCCGTCCGGCGTACCACGGACCGCAAGTACCAATAGGGCCCATGCGGCTGCAAAGCTGAGAATCGTATGTTCGAGTCGCCAATCCGGCTTGTTCCATCGGCCCCGCACGATCAATGCCAAGGACAGCGCACCCAAGCCAAGCGACACGAACATCCCAGCCAGGACGGACGCGACCAAGATCCAATCGCTGAGCTGACGACGTGTGCCTAGCAATGCCGCTCCCGACGAGCGGCGGGATGTGGAAGTCAGGGCGGCAACGCTGACTACGTCGCCATGCGCGGCGTCAATCGCGCTCGGCATAAATGACCACTACCCACGCCAGCCGCCAGCCACCAAGCATTGCAAACACGATCCTATCCAAACTGGTCGCGAGTGCTGTGGCTGCTCGTTGTAACGCTGGCCACCAACCAAAAGCAATACACCCAAGTGTTAGAAACCCAAAGTACTCGAGGCGAACTCGTGGAAAAGCCGCCCGGATCGCCGCGAGATGTTTGGCTGTCAACGGTGTCTCGTCCGGCGCGCGCGCGCGCGGGGTGAGACGTCTGTAGAACTCGATAACTGGATTCGTGGCGAGCGGCTCGAGGAACATGAGCCTGCCATTCGTCTTCAAGATGCGTCGCAATTCGTAGACCGCGTCAGGTAGGCTGAGGTGATGGATGACGCCTGAGCCGAAGCAGAAGTCAAAAATACCATCCTTGAAGGGCATGCGATTGGCATCCATGCCGTCGAGCACCGGTAGGGGCTTGAATGCTGCAAGCCTTGCACGCGCGGCCGACATAGCCGCCCCGGAGACATCGATGTCATAAGCGACAAACGAATTGTTCGAAAGCAGCCGTTCGAGATTCTCGCCAGTGCCGCAGCCGAGTTCGAGCCTGACACCGCCCGGTTGGGCGCGCTCCGCGATGGACGCGTTAGGCGCCGATTGCGCCATTGCAACTGAAACGTAGTACTTGTCTTGCGCACGTGCCCCAGCACCAGCCACTAAACGAGCGTCGTGGTACTGCCTTTGTCTATCGACGCGGTCATCTAAATCCATATCACTGATTCGCTACGTTCCAACCATCGCCACGTGCGGCAGGGAAAGGGATGATGCGCTCGAACGGAAGGAAGAAATCTCTGGGGATATCTCGAACAAACCGATCGGGCGACATGGTGGGTGCGCAGCTCGAATCAAATGCAGATGCCCACCACGCGAAAGTGCTGTTACCGATGATCCGGCGCTTGGCATGTCGAAGTGTGGTGAAGTCCACAAGCGCATCTGACGAGTCGGCAAGTAGAACAATATCGATGCCAGGATGGCGCTTAAACAACTCGGCGATCATCCTATTCGAATAATCGGGGTCGTCGGTGATGACGCCGAAGCTGCGGCAACCCTCGGCCTGCGCGATTGTGATGCAATGGCTGTAGTAGTCGATGCCAAGAAAGGCATGTGACTTGAATCTCAAGAAATCGCCGCCTCGAACGTGCAGGAGGCAGTCGTGGTCAGTCGCGATGCCCATGCCATCGGGCGGGAATTGCAGCCGGACAGTGGGCAAGACTTGGTCAAGGAGGGTCTGAGACCAGCCACGCTGAAAGTAGCCGTCAACGAGATTGATGTGTTTCTTGCGGTGTGACGCGTCAATAGAAGCGGGGAATCCACCGTCACATATCCCCGCAAAAGGCATCCATCGGCCGGCCCTTACGCGGAGCGCGAGCCAGCGGATCCAGCGCGGCACCGATACATCGGGTGCCGTTACAAGGCGCTCTGAGTGCATTAGACGGAGAACCTCCGGTGTCCGGGGCACCGCGTAGTGCGCGAGGCCTTCCGTTAGCACGAACACCGATTGGTCGGTACGTTCGGCCAGCAGCAGCGCTGCCAGCAACTGGAATATCTGGTTCCCGAGCCCACCAGCGAGACGCAAGACGATCATGTCGCGACGAGGTGGTTGATCGGCGTCGCACTGCGCACAGGTCTGATTGCCGACAGGTGGGCAATCGGTGCGTGATTTGTGCGATCGTGAGGTGCGGTACTCATTGGCCCGCCAAATTTACTGCCGCTGCACATGTCAAGCTGAAAGTTCGCCAGCCTGATTCGACCAAGTAGGGTGGCGAATCGTCACCATCCACCGCGATCCACCAGAGGGGCTTGGTGCCCAAAAATACATCGCCGCTATTCGTGAATGCTCGATCAATCTGCGCATTGGCCAGCACACACGGCTTCGCTGACGCTGCGTTCCAGACGCATGGAGGCGAGTTCGTTCGGAGTCTGCACGCGGGCAAGGGGTAACTCACTCGTGGAAGTTGAAGGCCTGGTAACCGGCCTGCTTGACCAGGCTGTCCCGCTGCGCCGCGCCATAGTCACTTTCGACCATCTCGCCGACCAACTCAGCCAGCGTCGTGGTCGGGGCCCACCCCAGCTTGCGCTTGGCCTTGGATGCATCGCCAAGCAGCGTGTCTACTTCCGTGGGGCGGAAGTAGCGCGGATCTACACAAACAATCACGTCACCGACTTTGCATCGGGCCTTGTTGCCACTCACCGCGGCCACGGTGCCGACTTCCTTCGAGCCGTCACCGCTGAAGGCCGTCGTGATACCCAGCTCGGCCGCCGCCCGCTGCACGAACTCGCGCACGCTGACCTGCACGCCGGTGGCGATGACGAAGTCTTCAGGCTGCTGCTGTTGCAGCATCAGCCACTGCATCTCGATGTAGTCGCGCGCATGGCCCCAGTCGCGCAATGCGGACAGGTTGCCCAGGTACAGGCAGTCCTGCAGGCCAAGCGCGATGCGGGCCATCGCGCGGGTGATCTTGCGCGTGACGAAGGTTTCGCCGCGAGTCGGGCTTTCGTGGTTGAACAGGATGCCGTTGCACGCGTAGATGCCGTAGGCCTCGCGGTAGTTGACGGTGATCCAGTAGGCGTAGAGCTTGGCCACTGCATACGGGCTGCGCGGGTAGAAGGGGGTGGTTTCCTTTTGCGGCGTTTCCTGCACCAGGCCGTACAGCTCGCTGGTGCTGGCCTGGTAGTAGCGCGTCTTCTTCTCCAGGCCCAGCAGGCGGATGGCTTCCAGCAGGCGCAGCGCGCCGATGCCGTCGGCATTGGCGGTGTACTCGGGCTCTTCGAAGCTAACAGCCACATGGCTTTGCGCGGCCAGGTTGTAGATCTCGTCGGGCTGCACCTGCTGCACGATGCGGATCAGGTTGGAGCTGTCGGTCATGTCGCCGTAATGCAGGATGAAGTTCCTGCTCTCGACATGCGGGTCCTGGTACAGGTGGTCGATGCGGGTGGTGTTGAAGCTCGAGGCGCGGCGCTTGATGCCGTGCACCTGGTAGCCCTTCTTCAGCAAGAACTCGGCGAGGTAGGCACCGTCCTGGCCGGTAACGCCGGTGATGAGGGCGGTCTTCTTGGGGCCGGCTTTCATATCTGCCTTTCCGCCTGCGCCGCCAGCTCTTGGCGCAACAATGTGATCTGGCTGTTCAGCATTTCGTACTCGCGTTCCTTGCGGGCCAGGAACGAACGCGTCAATTGCATTCGCTGGCGCACACCATGCGGGGTCAACACGTACAGGTAGCGCAGCTTGTTGTCGCTGCGCTGAAAGTTCTTCGCCTTCACCCAGCCTTTGCCGAGCAGGGCCTTCAGCAGGTAGTGCGTCTTGCCCAGGCTCACGCCCAGGGCAGCCGCCAACTGACGCTGCGAGTACTCGGGGTGCTGTTCGAGCAGGCGCAGCAGTTCCAGGTGGGCGGCCGGGATGGCGCCGACGGTGAGGGTGGGGGGCTGTGCGTTCATTCGTTGAACGCAGGATGCTACCGCAGAATACTACCGGGCTGCACGATCGACATTCCGTCACTATCGCAGTCATTCGCGAGTTCGGAGCGCGCCCTTGAATCACTGGCCGCGGATGCAATGACCCAATTCAGGGCCGTTGGGACCAAGCCACTCGACGATCTGTAAATCCCGTTTGGGCTTGGCTTGCACTCCCGATTGTCTTGAGCTTGTCGACGGAACGAAGCCCCGGGTGGCCCTTCGAAAAGCTCAGGGCGAACGGTAGTTTCCAAGCGATTGGCTACCACTCGGTATCAGGAACGGAACGGCGCCGCCGCATACGCACGGGCAATGCCTTCGCGCAGCGGCGTGCTGGCGCGCCAGCCCAGCTTCCCCAGGCGGCTCACGTCGAGCAGCTTGCGCGGCGTGCCGTCGGGTTTGCTGGTGTCGAAGCTGATGTTTGCCTTGCAGCCCACCACCTCCATCACCGTTTCGGCCAGCTCGCGGATCGTCACGTCTTGCCCGCAACCGATGTTCACCAGCGGGCCGTCGTAGCCCTGCTGCATCAGGTGCACGCAGGCGTCGGCCAGGTCGTCGACGTAGAGGAACTCGCGCCTCGGCGTGCCGCTGCCCCACACCACCAGCTCCGCATCACCGCGCAGTTTGGCTTCATGCGCCTTGCGCAGCAGCGCCGGGAGCACATGGCTGGTGGCCAGGTCGTAGTTGTCGTTCGGGCCATACAGGTTGGTCGGCATCACACTGGTGTATTGGCGTGCGTACTGGCGGGC
>Ga0315278_10004199_pt1 | contig 12969 bp, 18 predicted proteins | sample YL17G06_0_MG_FD_203880 | JGI IMG/M metagenome (GOLD analysis project Ga0315278, IMG submission 203880) | Sediment microbial communities from Yellowstone Lake, YNP, Wyoming, USA - YL17G06_0 | ecosystem: Environmental > Aquatic > Freshwater > Lake > Sediment | place: USA: Wyoming | collected...
TGATAACCCTTATCGCCGCTATTGGGCGCAACAACGAATTAGGATTTGGAAATAGACTTCTGTGTAGTATTCCGGAAGATATGAAACATTTCAAATCCTATACAATGAGTAAAGTTGTTATAATGGGATCTAACACTTTTATTAGTATTGGAAGACCGTTACCAGGACGAAAGAATATAGTTATTACATCAAAGCCGATGATGGGTGTGATAGTAGCAAAAGATATAAATTCAGCACTATCTATTCAACATTGCTATGATGAAATGGTTATTATAGGTGGAGCATCCATTTATAAGCAAACAATCGATCTAGCAGATAAGTTAGTAATAACACACATTGATAACGATTTTGAAGCTGATGTATTTTTCCCTATCATCGACTTGACAAAGTGGAAGATAAATAGTATACTAGAGGGGAGCAACGAAATCTATAAATATAGGTTTGTTGAATATACAAAAAATGAGAGCATCGGAAATACTAAATGAGAAGCCAGTTGAATCTGCCTGGATTTCAGATTTAGTATATAATCGCCCTAATAGGGTATTGACTATGAGATTATCAAATGGAGTCTCATATTCAATACCGGGTATTAGTAGAACAATGTTTGAGCGTTGGACTAAAGCACCATCAAAGGGCTTTTTCTTTCACCAAAATATAAAAGATACATATCAGGTAAGAAAAATTTAGGACTTTATTTCAGCGGTAGAATATCACATTGACATTGTGACGGTCACAGGTTCGAATCCTGTAAGTCCTACCATAGATTTCTCTCGTCCAATGGATTTGGCACCAGGCCTTCTAAGCCCGGTTCGGAGGGTTCGACTCCTTCACGAGGGACCATTTTACTACAGAAAGACACACATGACATTAGCAATTCTAATATTTGTATCATTGGTTATAGGCCTCTTTGGTCTGTACATGGTAAACAAAGTCGGAAATTACGAAACCAAATGGGGAGCCATGATGGTCGGCGGCGCGGTAGCTACCGCAGTTCTGTCATTGGTTTCAGTTGGCCTATTCATCGCGTCAGTCCTATGACACAGAAATTCACATTCTTCTATGAATCTGACAGCCCATTCTCGAATTGGTATCCGCAGACTTTTGTACATGAAGGTAAGGAATATAATTGTTCCGAAAAATATATGATGTACAAGAAAGCAATGCTATTCAAAGATTATGAAGTTGCTGAAATGATTATGCAACAAAATGATCCACGTAAACAGAAATTCCTCGGTCGTCAGGTTCGCGAATTCGATCAGGAAATTTGGATGGCAAATTGTCAAGAAATTATGGTACCTGCGTTGGTATCAAAATTTACGCAGGATTCCTATAGTCTAAAATGTATGCTTGATACCGGAGATTCTATTATTGTTGAAGCAAGTCCTTATGACAAAGTATGGGGAATTGGCATGAGAAAGGATGATCCGGATGCGACAAACCCTTTCCAATGGAAAGGGCAGAATCTTCTTGGTATTGTACTTATGAAAGCGAGAAAAATAATTGTCAACGGATGATAAATTCCAGGAAAGTCTTGCTATTGGTATTGCCGGCGAAGATAGTGTTTTTGAATATCTAATCAAGAATTTTGGATTAGTTGAAGACACCCGCAGTCAAGTACACGGCGACGGATACGGCCCGCGAATGGTGGGCACCGAGGGGAAGGTTATACAACCGGATTTCTGTGTTTATAACAAACCCGGATCTCCAAAAGGAAGATTTGCCGTTGATGTAAAAGTAAAATCCTCTCTATATCCATTTAAGGGTAAGAGGTGTTTTACGGTTGATAAGAAGCTCGAGGATTACAGACGCATAGTTCAAATCAAACAATTAGATTATCTAATGATTATTTTTGTCTATGAAGGCAAAATGTATTTTTATAGAGATGCTGATTGTATTGGTAATAAATTCATGAGCAATGAATACGGACACGGAAATGTTTATTATTTTGAGTTCGACGAAACAAAGATTAAATATTAATCTGCTAAATTCTTCAATTTAGAAATATATCTATTTTTAAATTTTTCTGCACTGGTTACCGCAACACTCCATAATTTTCTATATGTCCAGGTCATGACATCATCTGTTGTGTATCCTAGATTTACGCCATTAAAGACCTCCCAGCTAGATACTCTGTTTCTATTAATAAGAATATTTTGAGTATATTTACAAAATTTGTCAGCATCAATTGATGTCATTGTATCTAATTCCCAATACCCTGATTTGTCATTGACATTTTTATATCCATAGGTAGAATAATTTCTAGTAAATTCAGAAGAAGCGAATATATCATCTTTTTCAACATACAATGTGAGTGGAACAAATTTATGACATCCTATGTCATTAGATTTACACCATTCTAGAGATTCTTTTAGGCTTTCTTGTGTCTCGAACGGAAGTCCTGCTATAAGATTTACATGAATATTAATCTTACTATTCCATAGATCCTTATATAATTTGGGAATATATTCTTTTCCGTGTTTTGCACCCCAGCCTTTATCTATAGATTTTCCTGCGCCGGGATGAAAGGTTTCTATACCAAAGAAACAACTTCTTAATCCACTCTTAACAAGCAGGTCGGCACTTTCCGGTTTCGACCATATAAGATCGGCTCTAAGATATCCGGTCCATTCAATATCAATAGAGGTTTTTTCCTTGATGGTTGATAGATTTCTTATCTTATCTAAGTCCTCATTTACGGTGTCATCGAGGAACATATATTTTGTTGTTCCAAATTTTTCATTATTATATCTAATCTCATCGAGTATAAGATCAAAATGCCGTTGATAGGTAAACTTTGGTTTTCCTAAATTTTGATGTGAACAAAACTTACATTTGAATATACATCCTCTACCCAATTCAATCGGCAATACTTCATTATCTAATATAGCATCTGATTCATCAAATCTGTGAGATAGGTTTACAATATCAAATTTTCTATTTAGAAGTGAAGTTTTGTTTACTTGCGATTGACACCATTCGACTAATTGATTTTCAGACTCACCAACAAAATGTTTATCAAAGAACTCTGGATTCCATGTCTTTCGTGCCCCACCTGATATAATTTTCAGATGTGGCCATTTATCTTTTATGCGTTGAATACTATTTTTTAGATTAGCAGGAACATTTTTATCAGTTGGCCAAAATGTTGTCGAAACACCTATAGCAAATGTATCTTTGGACACAAATTGAGTTAAGAGATCAAAAATTTCATCAGCAGACAACAACTGACAAAAATCTATAACCTGAGATTTAAATCCAAACTTTGATAACCAATGTTTTAATTGATAACAAGAGATAGACCTTGAAAATTGAATTTTGGTAAATGTTGAATTATTAGGCCATACTCCGTTTAGGAAGACAATATGTCTCATTACAATGTACCCGGATCATTAATGCCTAATTGATTAAATGCCCATGCTCTTTCCTTGCACTGAAAGCACATATTACATCTTCCAACGGTTCTCTCTGTACACGAATGGCTTAATTCTAATAGCTCTGGAATATTTTCTTGATAATATAGATCCAATGTGCATTCCTTCGTAACTCCCCAAAATGGTAATGATCGACGCTCGTAGTGTTGTTGAGGTGCCCTAATAGGTCCGACAACACCTATGTCGGGTACTTTATTTTCAGCAACATAAAGAAGATCGTATTTGTTTGTACTCAATAGTTCCTTAATGACAACTTTTACAACAATTTGATGTGGAAGATTTCCATCACCTATAATCATTGGTTCGGATAAATCCACCTGTAATTTATTAGAAATCCATTTAACAATATTCGGCGAATAATTTGCACCACCATCGGGTCTTGGAACGGTGAATAATGTAAAGTTATGTTCGGAGCCCGCATCTCTATTCATTTTAGCTAAGATATATAAGAGAATGGCAGAATCTGCCCCGCCAGATATAGCAAAGAGTATGTTTTTCTTTGAACCAGCAGGGAGATTAATTTCAACATTGCTTTTATTGGGACCGCAAATATATATCATGCTCTAAACTCCTCGTTGTATATTTATAGAGAGATAAATATGAATAGATTGTATTTAGACATATTTAACCATATACTTATTGACCTGGCATGAGAAGTTATCTAAACAAAGATACATTCTTTAAAAAGATGAAAAAGAAGCCAGAGTTACAGGCAGTGTTAGATAACATTCATAATTTTAGTGATGAACAGATTAACGCACTAACCGGATCCCATTTCCCTCAGTGGATTAAGGATCAATTAAAAGAATTACGAAAACGTAATGGCAGCACATCAAATGATGAAGCAGAAAGAATTGCTGCATTAATGATTGCAGCAAGTAAGAAATAGCTGGATTAGTATAGTGGTATTACATTGCCCTCGTAACGCAATGACGTCAGTTCGATTCTGACATTCAGCACCAAACATGCTCCTATAGTTCAATGGATAGAATAAGTATTTCCGAAGTATTAGATTCAGGTTCGATTCCTGATAGGAGCACCAATGATTCTTGAGAAGACTGAATTTAATTTTGATCTTAAATTGGTTTCGGATGATGTTCAATTTTTTATGAACAAATATCCACATATGACTTCTCTTGGTTTAATGCATTCTGCAGATGCACGTACTGAGGAAGAACGATTGTGTGATTGTACCGGCAATGCCGAATTTATTAAGAAAAATAAACCAGATACAGATTTTATTATCTTTAATGAATCTTTTGCAGGAACATCCTTGCAATCAATGTACGAAACATTGTCATCAAAATTCAAATTATGTAGATTTAGAATCATGATTATGAACGGCCCTATGGCCTACTATGCACATAGTGATCCAACTAGGAGATTACATTATGTGGTAGAGACAAACAGAGATTGTATATTTCTATTTCCGGAAGTAGAAGAGCAATTTCATATACCGGCAGATGGTAATGTGTATATAGTTGATACACGATTAAGGCATACCTTCGTAAATGCAAGTAATCGCAGAAGGATTCATTTACTATTAAGTTTATTTCCAGAGACAAAATAATGGCATCATTTTTCAGAGAGGGCACCAGGCTCTCATTCAACGGCTTTAAAGGCCCAATAATTAAAATCACCGAAACTTACAGAAAGAATGTAATTGTTATGAAGGTTGAAGAACTTCCTAAGAAGAATCCTTTTCCCGGCCGCAAGATAGAATCAATAGGAATCTTTGAATATCCAGACGGCACATTAGAATTCATGTCTATCATTGATTGACAAAATTTGTCAATATCTGTATAGTTTTGACATGGTATAGACCGTGATAAGTAATGTCAACACGGAGACATTAATATGAAAGTTGAGATTTACGGTACAGAGACATGTGGATATTGTAAGATGGCAGTTTCGTTATGCGAGAATAATGCAGTAGAATATAATTATGTTGATGTAGGAAATACAACAAATTTACAAAATTTAACAGAGAGAATGGGTGCCAGACCACGTACTGTTCCACAAATTTTTCTTGATGGAATTTATCTGCCTGGTGGATTTACTGGATTAAAACAGGAATTAACTAAAAACTGAGAGAAGGGTATGCCAAGAAGATCACAACATGATGAAGATTATGATTATGATGAATACGACGAGCACGAAGATGTTCGTAAATTACGTCGTTCACGGGAAGACGGTAAGAAGATAGAAAAAAAGAAGCCGTGGGAGCGAGAGGATGTATTCAATCGTGATCACGACTACGATGAACGTAGATAAATAGTATACTGGATGGTTAATTGTCCGGGGTGACAAGCCTGCCTCGAAAACAGGTCGTGTTTGAAATACAGCATGGGGATCGAGACCTCAGCCATCCGCCAAAATTACTCGCTATAGTTCAATGTATAGAATAGGAATTTCCTAAATTTCGGATCCGGGTTAAATTCCTGGTAGCGGGACCAACAAGAAAGGGCACTTAAAGTGCCCTTTCTGTTGACTAAAGTTTCTATTAAGTTGTTGTAATTGTATTAGAATTAGCAACCACAGAAGCCACAGCGTTAGATGCTGTAACCTTGCATAGAATTAGACGACCAGCTGCTCCTGCTGGAATTACAAATGTATTGACATTTGTTCCAACATTTGCGCCATTGAGTGTCCACTGGTATGAGAAGGTAATAGTTGGATCACCTGTCCATGTACCATCTGTTGTTGTCAATGTGCTGCCAACTACAGTTAGTCCGGTCACTGCTGGAGCGACTGTATTAACTGGATATCCAGCTTCGGCGGCAGTAATCAAGTCTGCCTGTCCAGGTACAACTGCTGGCAATGTTGACCAACTATAATCGGCCTGAGCCTGAACAGCTGGATCACCAACTTCACGTGCAACGGTATTTGCAACGGTATAAATTGATACGCGGAACTGTGCAATCTTTGCGCAAGGTAATGCCGATCCACCAAATGGTGTTGCATTAATAAAACACTGGCTTGGTTGCAATGCTGCAACAGATGCTGCATTTACCATGAATACTATTTCGTTCTTTGTTCCATTGCTTACAATATATGCAGCGGAACCTGTTTGCTTAACAATGTAAGCACCTGTTGAAGTGGTGTTGTCTGCCCAACGCACTCCATTTACTATGATTTGACTGCCAGCGGTAACTGCTGGACCGAACCACTTTTTTTGAATAGGTCTTCCCATAGGGGCCTCTCCTTTACTCTAATATGTGGAACCATTTCCTCATATATTATATTTATCACAATTACTCCAATTGACAGTCTACATGTCCTATTGCATAATAGTGACACATTGTTAACACAGAAAGAGCACACAATGAAGCTTGCAGTAGATGTAAATGAAGTTATTTTGTCCAATGTGGGTACAACTGGCGAATTCAAAATTCGCAATTCCGCCAAGGCATTTAAGATCCTTTCGGATGGATTGTACTCCAACAAAATCCGCGCAATTATTCGTGAGCTCTCCTGCAATGCAGTAGATAGCCACGTTGGTGCAGGCAAACAAGATGTTCCATTTGAGGTGCATCTCCCTACCTTCCTTGAGCCGTGGTTTGCTGTTAAGGATTTTGGTTTGGGTCTCGATGGCGACCAGGTTGTCAACATCTATACAACCTATTTTGAATCCACGAAGACTGATTCCAATGCTTTCATTGGTGCATTAGGTCTTGGATCCAAATCCCCTTTTAGCTATACCGAGAACTTTACGGTCACGGCTATCAAGGATGGTATTAGGCGCATCTATAGTGCGTTCATTAACGAATCGGGTGTTCCTTCCATTGCGGAAATGAGTGTTGAACTCACAGATGAAGGAAACGGCGTTGAGGTAAAATTTAGTGTTACTGACCGCGGCGATTATCAATCATTCCGCAGTGAGGCATATAACGTCTTTACCTGGTTTGAACGCAAGCCTACCATTACAGGCGTAGACAATTTTGCACATAATGATATTGAATACACGGAAAAGGATATTGTCCCCGGAGTCCATTCACGTAAAATCGGCGATTATCAATCATTCCGCGGTGTGGCAAGCATGGCACTGATGGGAAATATTGCCTACCCATTGAATAATATTCCTGATGCCCCTAAAAACATTGGTTCCGTTGCTACCTTGCTCGAATGTGGTCTGGTGCTTGAATTTGGAATAGGTGATTTGGATTTTGCTGCATCCAGAGAACAGCTTAGTTATGTTCCTCTTACGCTGAATAGCATCAAACAGAAACTTGAGGATTTGAATGCTAACCTTGCGAAACACCTTGCTATAAAGGCAGATGCCTTTACAAGCGAATGGGAGCGTGCTTTCTTCCTTCAATCTGAATTACGCACCAAATTATACTTCTCAGCAGTCAAAAAATATGTAATTGATACTAAGTTTCCTTTGTTTGGAGATGACTATAATGGTGTGAAGATTTTTGATCAAACGATTGAGGATCTCACCAACCGCGGACTTGAAATTAAGGCTTTCCGTTCAAGCCGGGGCACTTCCCAGAAAATGTCAGAGCATTCTAGTTATGTAAAGAATTCTGTCACAGGCACCACGGAATATGTAAAGTCTTGGCAGATTCCGGTTGATAAGAGTATTGTTTTGATTTTAAATGACATCAAGACAGGATGTGTAGCACGCGCCCGTTATCACTTTAATAAAGAGGATACCTCTACCCAGGTTTATTGTATTTCCCATAATTCGCAGGACCCAGTAGTTAGGCAAGTGGAATATGATAAATTGGTTGCAGAACTTCATAATCCTCCAAAAATCATTAAAGCAAGCGAACTCAGAAAACAAGAAAGAGTCAAACCTGTTTCAAGACAGGGTATTCTGCACATTCGTCTGAAATCGCAACGCCGCAGTGGCCATAGTGATTCCTATACATGGGAACCGTATACGGCTGTACTGGACGAAAATGAAACATATTATTATGTTTGTTTGAGCAACCACGACCCTATTGGTAAGGATGGTCTCCCTATCAATTTATTCAAGATCAAAGCTCAGATGGATGAATGCGGAATTACTGATATTTCCAGTATAAATATTATTGGAGTTAGAAAGAATCGCATTAAGGAAATTCAGGAACTGGATAACTGGATTTGGTTTGAAGAAAAATTGAAGGAAGAAACAGCAAAAATCTCTGATAACCATATCGCATCGTTGGTTGTAGCAGAGATGCTTGACTCTTATTACAACAGAGTTTATACTAATAAGAAGGTCGCAAAACTTGTTGGACCCGATTCAGATTACGCTAAGTATGTTGAAACATACGGCAATGTTAAGCGTGTAACTGGAAACGTGACACAACTTGTTTCACTTTGTGGCATGTACGGTAAAGCAGTCCATGTTGAAGTTGTTAAGAAGAAGATCGAAGATACCAAGAAAGCATTGTATAAGAAGTATCCATTGCTGAAACTTATGACAGATAAGGATATTGAACCGGCCGATGTGGCACAATATATTACTTTAATTGACAAACAGGAGAAAGTTTAATGAGCAACGCAATTCCGTACCTTTTGCAAGGTAAGAACATTATTTTGGTTGTGGATGGCAAGAGCCACACAATTAGCAAAGACACTCATATTGCCTATGGCAAGATTGTTGAAGCACTTAAGGACCAGGACTGGGATGCTCTGCGTGACTTAGTTGAACCTAAGAAGGCAATTGTCAACTTTGGTCATGGTTATGTGTCAATCGAAGACAACAAGGTTACATGGAAAGGCCAGCCGTTCCATAACGCCCTTGCAACTCGCATGATTGAGATGTATCAGGATGGTTTTCCAATCGACCCAATGGTTCGCTTCATGGAAAACTTGATGGATAATCCCTCCAAGCGTTCTGTTGATCAAGTGTACGGCTTCTTGGAAAAGAACAAGTTGCCGATTACCGAAGATGGATATTTCCTTGCCTACAAGCGTGTTCGCAGTGATTATATGGATTGCCATACCGGCACCATTGATAACAGCGTTGGTGAAGTTGTGGAAATGGATCGTAACTTAGTTGACGACAATCCGGATTCATATTGTTCCACTGGTCTGCATTTTTGCAGTGAGAGTTATTTAGGACACTTTGGAAGTTCCGATCAACCGGTAATGATCCTCAAGATCAATCCTGCCGATGTCGTAAGTATTCCTACTGACTATGATGGAGCTAAGGGCCGTTGTATGCGCTACGAAGTGGTAGCCGAAGTCGATGGTGATCCTGCAGCAGCATTTGTGGCAGCAGTAAATGGTGATTACAACGAGCCGCAGTCGCGCACAGCACCGTGGCCATTTGCAGAAAAATCATCTGAATTCGATTTTGATATGACTGATGATCAATTCGACGATTCTATTTACAACGATGATCCTTCGGAAGACGACGATGAAGAGTTGTATGACCTTCAGCGAGTTCACGGTGGTTGGGTTGAGTTTAAGAATCTGACACTTGAACAAGCCGAAGAACAACTCGAGAAAAATGTTCGGCAGAAGAAGGCCCAACTGAAGATTGTTGTTGCTGGAACTGACGAAGAACTCTAAATGACTGGGGCCCTTGTGCCCCTTTCATTGTGATAATGAGAAGAATAATATTTTCTCTGTTGCTTGCTTTTTCTATAAATTTGCATGCAAAGGGTCGTGATATAGATATTGAGACGTTTACACCGAATGAAATAAGCATTATTTTCGATAAAGAAAATTCATTCAGTTTAGACGGGCTTCCTGACCTGGTTGAAAAAGAAGAAAAAATTAAAATATGTGTTGATGAATATATCAAAAAGCAATCAAAGTCATACGCCAAGATTGCACAACAGAATTTATACGATTTGATACATAATTTTGATAAGATAATTTCACGAATATATGGTAAGAAGAAGGCCGATGTAGATAATATTCCATATGATGAAAAGCTTGAAGCATTGGCAAAAACGCAATGTGAAATATATTATACTATGGGTATTTTGAAATAGTTTTAGTATGTGGTCTTATAGGACTGGACGAGTACCTGCAATCAATAAATAGTGCCTCTGGATTATTTGCTGTCGATAGCAACCATGTGTCTACTAAGGGTGGGGCGGCACTTCACTCTATAAAGTGAATGTAACCGCGGAGGATCCGCAATGCAGGACGGGGAACTTAGGTGGGGTGCCTAAGTACATACTTGATGCGGTAGCCGGGAAACTTGCTACCGCATCTTTTTGGAGTAAATAAAATGTTGGATTCTGTTGCTTTTATTGGATATGGATTTGTTGGCAAGGCATGCCATAAAGCCTTTGAGCATAATACCAAAGCCATCATTATTGATCCTAAATATTCGGATATTACGGTTGGTGATTTGGAACTTCTACAACCGAAGCTTATATTTGTCTCAATTAACGCACCTACACTCGAGGATAGAAGCGTTGATACGAGCACAATTTATAACATTTTCCAACAATTAACAGACATCAAATACAAAGGTCTCGTCGTACTAAAGAGTACATTGCCACCTGATATAGTTGAAGATTTATACGATAAATTTGGGTCTGATTCTGTAATGTCAAAGATAGGTCCATTGCGTTATGTCTATTCCCCGGAATTTCTAAGAGAGAAAACATGGGAAAAGGATGCTGTGAGTCCGCAGATGATGATCCTTGCTGGTAATTTTCATGATTGCCAGGAATTGGAAATGCTTTATAAAAACCATTCACAGATACCAAATCATTGTATTTTATTCCATACTGATTATTATACAGCATCGATGGTTAAATATTCCATTAATACATTCTTAGCAATGAAGGTTACCTTTATGAATCAAATATATAAGATGTATTCTGATCACGATGGGCATTCCCGCAATCCACATCCAGAGATATGGAGGGCCTTTACAGATATGCTCTCGGCCGATTTAAGATTTGGATCGAGTCATCTTCAGGTTCCGGGACCTGACGGTCAATATGGTTATGGTGGTTCTTGTCTTCCAAAAGATATAAAGGCATTTATTGGATATGATAAGAATGAAAGATTATCTGTTCTTCGTGATGTCGAGCTTGCTAATACACAGATTAGGTTGACAGGTGATAGTAAACCCAAGTAAACTAAGTTATGAAATATCTCTTCCTTGATGATGAAAGAATGCCCAAAGATGTTACCTGGCTGCTTATTGGCGGTGTAGGTAGCTGGGGCGCGGATTGGAAAATTGCTCGCAGTCTCCAAGAAGCCAAGGAATGGGTATTGGCAAACGGTTTTCCAGATGTGATTAGTTTTGATCACGATCTGGGGTTGATGCACTATGCTAATGATTATTCGGATGGAAAAACCGGATATGATTTTGCTAAGTGGTTGACCGAATATGACATGGATACGAATACCATGCCATCCGATTTCAAGTACACCATTCATAGTAAAAATCCAACAGGTTCGGATAATATCCGTGGCCTCCTTGAGGGTTATTTGAAATTTAAGGGATTCAGATAATTTTATCAATTCCTGATAAATAAGTATAACAACTACCTTTAGGACCGTTGTTACGACTGTAATGCAGGCGTCGTGCGGGGGTGATTCGCTACCATCCCTGTACTTTATTTGGAGTCGCAATGAGGTTGTACGAATTATTTGAAGCAAAACCTGCTAAGAAACTTGTAGTCGCTGCGGTAAAACCTCGTGACTTCGTGGCGAAAGCGGTTACTAGAAAAACAGGCAGTGGCTCGCACTCTGAAAATAAATTCACACGTAAAGAAAAACATAAAGGTAAGGAAACTGACGAATAAATTTACCAGAATTTAAATCCAAAAAACGCAACTAAACCAAGATTAGTTGCGTTTTTGTTTTATATAAAGCTAAAATAGCTAAGTATCACGAGGATATTAAAATGGCAGGTAGAAAATTAGTCACATCATACGCAAGTTGGCCCAGGCCAATCTTCGCAACGGTTCTAAAAACCAATAAGGACTTCAAGTCTAATTATGAGGGTGCAATCTTGTACGCTCATTATGAGCTTTCATCCATTGAGTTGAAGAAAGAGGTAGTCAAGTATCTCAGGACACAAGATCCTAAGCATCCATTACTTGAGAGAATTAAGGACATGAATGAAAACAGATTTACCACCATTGGTAAGTATATGTATGTTCTAAATCATGCTGGCGACATTCCAGAAAATATTATGGAAAGAATGATGCCGGCGTTGGAGAAAACAATTGTCGAGGAAGAAACACGCCAGGCCGCGAGAGAAAAGGAAGAACAACGTTCCACCGAAGGGTGCATCATTGAAGAAACTCCTAAGATGGTTATTACGATCCAGGATCGCCTCCGGGATAAGACACGGGAAGTCGCGGGAGAGGTTGAGGGATGGATAGATGATTTTTATCTCTCAAGAAAAACAGCCCAACCAAAGACGGTAGAAGAATTTATTAATTTATTCAAAGCTAATGAATTAAAGGCCCCGCATATGAGATTTATGCACTCAATCTTTGAAAGGCGTGCAGCAGAGATTGATCAGGCAGTTGAAGGAAAGGATAAGGATCTTTCTGAAGGGTATTCAAACTTCACAAGACCCGAATTGAAAAAGTATAATCAATTCCATAAGAATTTA
>Ga0315278_10004201_pt1 | contig 12969 bp, 12 predicted proteins | sample YL17G06_0_MG_FD_203880 | JGI IMG/M metagenome (GOLD analysis project Ga0315278, IMG submission 203880) | Sediment microbial communities from Yellowstone Lake, YNP, Wyoming, USA - YL17G06_0 | ecosystem: Environmental > Aquatic > Freshwater > Lake > Sediment | place: USA: Wyoming | collected...
GCCGGCCGCGGGAACGAGTACCAAACCTCCGCCGTGTCACGATCTTGCACCCGCACCTCCTTCACCAATCGGTGGAGGAGGTGTTTCTTTTGCGCGTTGAGACCGGACTCGAACACGCGCTCGAAGTCGTCCATCCAGGCCGTCCACCTCTGAGAGGTCGAGAGCGGGCAGGGTCTGCTCCCCAGGTTTTCGTCCCGGGCCGACGGCTCGGCGAGAAGGGGCTGACGAGCCGTCGTCGGCTTCCTTGAGTTGCGCCGAGATTGCCTCAGGACTCGCGGGCTGGGACCGGGGCGTGGAGTTGGCGGGAGACAAGCTGCGCGGACCGCGCCGGGTCGCCCCCCGGGGAATTGATCGAGGCAGCCAAGACTCGCCGGCGAATGGCTTGAGCCGGCGACCATGACCTCGACCATACAGGTTCACATTCTGACTGTGGGATCACTTTCTCCAGATCGACTGGGCGTACTTCATGGCTTCATGCGCGCTGGGCTCCCAATGGAGAGGCGAGGGCGATCAGAGGCGAGAAGTCCTCGCGCAGATAGAGCACAGCGCGAAAGTCACTGCGCCTTCGAGATCGCCCCAGCGCCTGATCGTGCGTCGGGCCAAGTGGGGCGCCTCAGCTGTCTTCTCATGTCGAGACTGCGGCCATACACGGTCCCGCCGAAGTCAAGTCGCTCCGTCTTTGCGCCTTCGAGATCGCTTGAGCGCGCGATCGCATTCCGAAGGCGGTGGGCCAACTGAGTCATGGCTTGCGGGCTCGCAATGCGCGCTAGTACATCCGTGAACACTTCAGCGCTCATCCAACCCCAGTCCACCCTCTCTCGTCTGGAGCGATCCGAGCGCCCCCCAGCAACTCCAATGAGGTCGCACTATACACTAGTCAGTTCCCAGGCCTAGTACACAGGGAGGGTACGATGGGCACTCGCATTTCAGCTTTTGTGGCAAGCTTCGCATTGCTGCTTCTCCTTTCAACAGCGGTCGCGCATTCATCCGGGCTCAACGCTAACGCCGATATTACGTTATCATGGAGCTCTTCAAGCCTTGTCACAAACAATACCCCCGGCTCAAATACGATTGGCCGGCTCTATCTACGGGCTGATAGCCTGAATGCGCTTCGCGCGTTTCGGATCACACTCCACTGGACTCCCACGGCCATCGCGAATAGCAGCTATTCCGTTACAGGCTATGGGGCACCCGCGAGCTCGGGCTGCACCTGGGTCCTCCGCGGCACGACGACCGTCATCCAAGGCACCACAGACTCCACTATTACCCTTGCGGTCAACGCTACCTCGCCTACCACCTGCTTCACGGGGAATCTAGGGTATGTGGACTTCGCCAACGCAGACTCAGACTCGGTCTACCAAGGCGCTTTCGAGGTCGCGTTTGCAGAGTTCATGGACAGCACAAACACGCTGGACACGCTCGCGGCCGGAGCCAGGGCCACGGTGCGCAGCGACACCAGTACTCCTGCACCGGTAGTCACCGGTCTATCCTCGACTTATGGCTGGGCAGGGGTCGCAAACAACTATACGCTCGAGGGATATAACTTTACGGACTCTCTTCGGATTGCCGCCGTGAATGCGGACACGGCCCTTGCGGCCACTGTGGGGACCGTCACGCCGCTGGGTGCAGAATATTCACTTACTTTTGCCGACGGCGACACGGGGCTCTGGAACCTGGAAGTAGCCAATGGTCAGAGCGCCGTCACCGTGCTCTACAACCGCCTACATGTGGTCCAGGTCCCGACTGATTCCCTAGCGCTAGGCTCTGGAGCGGGCACTTCGGGAGCCTGTCTGGAGTTCGACTCAAGTGTTCCTCCGTTGCTTACTACAACAAAGGGGTACACCTCCTCAATCTATGCCGACAATGCCGACCAAGCCAGGCAGCTCCTTATCAGTGCCGGAGTAAGACGAGCCCTATCGCTCTGGCCGGACCCGGAACCGCAACCGACTACTCTCCGACGGGCAGACGGCACGACGGTCAGGCTAAAGGATTTTAGCCGGTATTATGAGCTCGCCTTTGACTCGCCAGAAGCCTGTGAACGCGGAGTCGTTGAGCTCTCTCGATCACCACTATTGAAACGCATCATCCAGCGTCATCGCGAGAATATGGGCGGCATAACTTGCATTAATTGCCCGACTCCGCCACCGACGGGAAACACGTTATCAAATGACCCCAACTTGGTGAACACTGATAATATGTCGGAGCCTCAATGGTATCTTTATAACCAACGCCTTGTCGATGAGGACATCCAAGCGACTTGCGCTTGGCAGAACTATCACTTTACGCGAGGCAATAGCGCGGTGACAATTGGGATCCTCGACACCGGCATTGATGAGGGTCACCCCGATTTACAAGTCATTTATAGCAATACCTCTTGGGGAAGAAAGGTTAAAGGCGGCAGAAACTTTACTCGCGAAGATGGCGGCGATTCAACGAAGTTTCAAGACAACTTCGGCCACGGCACACACATGGCGGGGGTTGCCGCCGCACGCACAAATAATGGCGCAACCTACGGCGTCGATTGGGACCACCCAAACCCGCGTGGAATCGCCGGCGTCGCCGGCGGGTTCCAGACCGTGGATGAACCTGACTCGGCGGGTGCTCGCATTCTTTGCGTGAAGGTGTTGGATGACACCAATTACCAGGATTCCGTCGCTGTGTTCACAAAAGGTATCACTTACGCCGTGCTGAAGGGTGCCCGTGTACTTAACATGAGCTTCGCGGGCTATGGTGGCACCCTTCCATGGTCGGTCGACTTTGACTTCCGGGATGCGATCTACAACGCAGTTGCGGCGGGTGCCATTTGTATTGCGGGTTCGGGCAATACGGACGACAGCACGGCTTGGTATCCGGCACGGTTCGCTGAATGGGGCCTCGTTACCGCGGTTGGCGGTACCGATATTATAGGCAGACGGTTTTCTAATACGTGTGATCTGCTCGGACTCCCTGGTGCTGGCTCTACCTATGGTTCATGGGTTGATCTCGTTGCACCTGGCTATCACATGTACACCACACAGCCGCGACAGCACTATGTGCCGGTTGACGGCTTTGCTGATCTAGGTTTTGGCATGGGATTGGCGGGGACGTCGTATAGCGCTGCGCTGGTGAGTGGGGCGGCAGCGGTGCTTCTCGGTATGAATCCTGGCTTTCGCGACAACGACATCACGAATATTCTCGAGGCGACCACCTTCTCCGGATGTGAGTATCGGCCCTACGTGGGAGCGGGCAGACTCGACCTCTGCAAGGCGACCGATCTCGTGAAGGGCAGGACGCTGCAGAGTGGAACGAAGTCCACTCCGAACCGATTGATTGCCCAAGGAAACGTCACCCTCAACCTCAAGGCGACAGATGACTTGGGTCTCGCGGACAGTAGCTACGCAGCGCAGCGATTTGAAGCCGTGTATAATGTGACGTTCCCGAAGGCGTTTGAACCGGCTGGGCCTTTGCCACTGACTTGGGTCCGCATGCTTGGCACAGCCGGGTGGCCGCGGAATGATGCCTCTCCATATCATTCGTTTAACTATGGGTGGGGCAAGGTAATATCTGACAGCACGAGGCATACAAAGGCTGAGTATCACAGTTATTTGTACTATATTCCGAGCCTGTCGCGTTGGGTGCCAGCGGATAGCGCGCACGCTACTCTTGAGTGGGCTGCGTTGGGGGACACCTCCACGATTGTTACTGGCGTGGGGAACCGTCCGGGGGTGGCATTCTCCGCCAGGGTCATTGGAACGCCATCAACCCCGGGAGTGCCGGTCCGTTTTGCCATCACTGCACTGCCCTTCGAGCAGGTTTCCGCGGAGATCGTCGACGTGGCCGGTAGACTGGTACGCCGCCTTACGGATCACCTGACGGATGGAACCGGACAGCTGACCATTGTATGGGCAAAGACGGACGACCACGGTGTAAGCACCCGACCTGGGGTCTATTTTTGTAGACTGCGAGGCATGAGTGGCTCGCGCACAGTCAGAGCGGTCATTGTCGGGAGGTAGTGCCATGAGGGTGGCGCTTTTGTTTGTCCTGTGGATGAGCGTGCAAGGGTTCGCCACCCCCTCCTCCGCAACGCCTATTGTCCAGCCGACGCCGCTCCCCGCGTTCCCCGGGGAGCGGCGGGCTTTTCACTGCTCGGCGTTCGATCGCTTTAATGAGCGGATTTTTATCTATGGTGGCTTGGGAATCGATGATCGGGGTCGTCCGCACAAACTGTCAGATCTCTGGATCTTCAATCTACCTTCAGGCCAATGGGATGGGCCTATTATGTGGCCTTTGGGGGTAGGTCCCGGCGCGCGGGTCGACTCCCAACTTGCCTATCTTGGCAGATCGCAAGAGTTGGTGCTATTCGGTGGTATTGGTGACTTGGGCTGTATGAGTGACTTCTGGCGACTAGACACAACGTCACTCATTTGGAGCATACTGCCTCCTAGTGGTTCCGAACCTGGACCAAGAGAGGACGCCACATTAACCGTTTTGGGGCCCTCCGATTCCCTATGGCTCTTGTTTGGCAACTGCTCGGGATCCGTCCCCTACCTTGATTACTTCAGGGTGGACATCGCGGATTCTACATGGACCCGATTCCTCGATGCAGGGACACACGCCCGCTCGGGTCACGTAACTGCACCCGATGCAAGGCGTGAAGAACTGCTTCTGTATGGCGGGCTTCAGCAGAGCGGAGCGGCCCCCACCGGAGATCACCAGGCGGTGGGCACGCCCCCCCAGACCAATGCGACCTCTCCTGGACTATGGACCCTAGATCCAAGCACGGGGTTCTGGACCCAACTTGATCCGCGCGTCAACAATCGCAGTTGGGCCGTTGGTGACTATGACGCCCTCTCGGATGCATTTCTATTCTATGGGGGCCGGAGCACCGGAGGAGGCGCCACAGATACAATCTCCAATGAGTTGAGGATCTACAACCGCAGTCGACCTGGATGGCAGGATCAACTTGTCGGCGATCACGCCGATCGCAGAATGAATGCCATTGGGCATTACTGTCCTTGTAGTGGCGAATTGCTTGTCTTTGGTGGAATGGACACAACGGCTATTGGACTGGGCGGTGAAGGTGTCCACGGTGATGGCTTTGTGATCCCGATCGAGCGCAAGGCCGAGATCATTTGGGAAACACGCGATAGCTTGGGCACACGCTACCTGGCCGGCGAGTTAGTAACGGGTCTGAACAATGTCGCTCTGGACAGTCTCGCGCTGTGGGACTGCCAGCTAGGTGTGAAGATTGAGGATCGTCTTATGAGGACGCTTGATATGGACGGACGAGTCAAGGTAAGGACCGATAGCCTGTCCTTTGCTTTGAAGGAAGCCATCCGTCGGGAAGCGCTCATTATCAGTGGTGAGGTGGGTTTTCCCAAGGAGCGCTTCCTGGCGCGCTTGACGCAGAAGCGTGCTCCGATGCATGGAGCCAGCTTAATATTCCGCCCTTCTCCAACCACGGGTTCCGCGACAATTGTCTTTGATCTCGCCGAGCCGGCCGACGAGGTGCGAATTAGTATTCACTCTATTGCTGGCCGACAAGTATCGCGCCTCACACGAAGCAATCTCTGTGCTGGTGTGCAAAGCATTTTATGGAACCGGACCGACGCGGCAGGTAATAGGGTGCCGCGCGGCACCTATTTCGTAAGAGTGGATAGTGCATCGGCGCACATAGTTGGTAAGCTCGTCCTATTGTGACAGAATGCAAGAGGTGAGCCGCGCGGGGTTCTTCGGAGACGCGGTTATGGGAGTGCGATCGCCTCGGCCTGAGTCGCCTGACGTTCGTAGAATGCCACTTCGAACTCGGCCGGCGGTACGTGCCCGAGACTCTCATGGAGACGAGTCGTGTTGTACCACGCGACCTACGTGAACGTCGCGAACTCAACGTCATCGAGGCCCCGCCACGGACCACGACGCTTGATCACCTCCGTCTCTTACAGCCCGTTATACGATTCCGCCAGCGCGTTGTCGTAGGAGTCGCCGGCGGACCGGGTGCTCACCGCCAAAGGAATCGTGGTTCGGTGAGTCCCTAGGAAGCCGGCGGTGGGGCGGCTGGGCGACACTCGTAGCCGGTCGTGATCCAGGGGCGGGGCAGGCGAAGGGGGGCTGGACGGGGGCACTGTTCGAGTTCCCGCTCGACCCGCCAGGCCCGAATTCCGCGGGTTTTTGCGGTTCGCACACTGATCAATCCCCGGAGGCATATGTGGCTGTCTGCGGTCTGAGCCTCCCTCGCCTTCGGGCGGGGGAGGCTCGCCTCTTGGGGGCCCTCAACTGGCGCGTGCCATGTGGCGGCGAGTCGGGCCGAGACTTGAAGCCAGAGGAGCGAGTATGTGCGCGGCGTCATACTCGAAGATCCGGAATGGGTGTAGACAAGCATCGTCAGTGCGTCCGCGTCGAAGGCTTCGCCATCTGACCGCGACGTGCGATTGCGTTCTTCGCAAGCCCCCCAGCGTAACGCGATCCGCCTGTCAGTGCCTTCGGGATCCCCGCCCGAGGAATCACAAGAGGACTCGTCGTCGCACCGACGGGCGGGAAGCCCCGCACTCCCACGACTGCTCACCTGCGGTTCGCTGCGTCTCGACGGTGGCCACAGCCCGAGGCATTGGCGGACGGGCCAGCTCGCCTCACGGTCCTGCGGGATGCCCAGCAATGTCGAACTGACCGAGGCTGAGGAGGTATGCCATGAGACGAGCGCTCGCGTGTCATGTGCTTGCGCTGATGGTCACGTTTGCGGGTTCTGCATGGATCGCCGAATGCCGCGCGGACAACCAGGTCATCGTGCCGTTTGCATACTGGGATATCGAATGTAATTGGACAACCGAAGGTTGGCTGATTCCGGGAGGCTCCTGGCGGGAGCTTTACCCGACGAATGGGATGATGCACGAGCAGTTGCTCTACGTGGACAGCGATCAAAGTGGGTTCGTCAGCGCAGGAGACGAGATCCGGGCCGTCGGCCCGGGGACCGGTGTTTGGCACGTCACGTGGGTGACGACCTCATTGGCATTGGATCCCCTCGCTGCCAATCAGCGTCACCTCGATGTCGCGTCCGACAAGTTCTATTGGCGCTGCGGGTCCTCCCTGTGGACTCAAGGCGAAACGTGCGGTCCGCGTTATCCCACGGAAGGTGACTCGTTCTACGTACTTCAGCCCGATTTCAACCAGATCGTCACCGTCCTGTTCTGGTTTTCGATTGGCGTCCACGCGATCAGCCTGAGGGTCGGTGACGGGGCCGCTCTGGTCGGTCCAAGCCTGCCTCCGTTCGATCCCGAGCATCAGCTGACGCACTACGTCGCCGGGATTCGTTGTGGCGTTTGGCTCTCGTGGGACCCGACCACAGACGCAGAGCGAAGCACCTGGGGTTCACTGAAGGGCATCTACCGGAGGTGAGGCGATGGTATTCCGCGATCGATTCCGGAGCGGCCCGGCTCTATCTGCGGACGGAGGACAGCGATTGGACCGGGCTCGGAGAAATGCCAGGCCGAAAGTGCTTGGCGCATTCTGGCGCGAAAGTCAGAGGTGGCCAGTCGCAGGGTGTCTCACGACGCACTCGTCAAAGCAGGGGGAGCGATGTTTCGCTGGTTACAGAGTTCTCTCATAATCGCCGGACTCGCGTTCGTCAGCGCGGGCGCGCAAGCATTCCCATTGCGCTCGCCTCAAGTTCCGTTCAATTTTGCGCCGCTCCAAGGCTATCTGAACCTCGTCGATAGCGGCATCAATGTCGCAACGGATCAACTCGACGCTCAGCTCTGGTCGGTCGCGATCACCGGCAACACCGATTTCACGCTGATGCTGAGAACCCCAATCGCCCAAGGCTATTCCGTGGGCGTCTATAACGGCATCAATCCAAGGGATGCTTGGCCGCCGGCCAGCACGCCGCCTCCGCGGGAGACCTTTCAGGTCTTTCCCCCCGGCGCGGTTCCGGGCTGGTTCGCGACGCTTCATTTCGGGGATGGCGATCTGATCGTCACGATGTTCGATGAGAAGAGCGTCCTGCAGGGCCAAACCGTCTACTCCGGCGTGCACCCGAACAGCTTCGGCTTCTACACCCAGAGTGCGTGGTCTTCGTGCTGGAGTGGCCACAACTGGTTTTCGCAAGACATTCTCAATGGTGACGGCATCATCGTCAACTTCCCGCAGGTGCTGTTCTATGCCAGCAACGACCTCCCCGGTGATTACTGGGTGTGCTTCGAAGCCTGCCGCTATGAGGGGGGACCGTCGCCCTTTGATCCTGGCGCCTCGGTGAGCACGTTCGATGGCGTGGTCATCAACGTCCAGTCAATGCGCCCATCGCCGACCAGCAAGCCAACATGGGGCCAGGTGAAGGACCGCTACCGGAAGTAGATGGGAGAGGGCCTGGAGTGACCCGAGTTCTTCGGGCCGGCGATCCTGGGAGAACCATCCCCGCCGGTCCGCTACTCACCCTCGGGGCATCCGCGCTGACCGGAGTCGCCGGCAGTCGCCCGCAGGCCCACCAATTCCTCGAACCGCAACGCCGCCTCCCTCCCCGGCGCCAGGCAGAGAGTTCGATACGAGTAAAGGAAGGGGAGGCAAATGTGGGTGTGTACGAACGGGCCGGCGAAAGGCGGCCCGTTCGTTTGCCCTGAAGGCGCCGGACGTCCCGGCTTTCTTCTGGCCAGTGTGGCGGTCCGGGGGTAGCGTTGACAGGGGTACCCGGAGTGAGGGGAGGAATCCTCATGATGCGCAGCGTGGTTTTCACCGTGGCGATGCTCGTCGTGCCGGTCATGGCGCACGCGCAAGCGCCGGCCTATACGCACAGGTTTCTCGGGTCCATTCAGCCTGGACCCATCAACGCACGCGCCGAGGTCGTCGGGCGGACGACCGTGGCGGGGAACCTGCGAGGCGCTGTACTCCGGGCCGGGCAGCCCCAACAATTGCTTCCCCTCCCGCCCGGAATGATCAGCGCTGTCGGGAATGACATCAACGATCTGGGCGTGGTGGTGGGTCAGGTCGGCGCCTACTACTCACCCGAGTTCAGCGGACGCGCTGCCGCCTGGTATCCGGACGGAAACGGCGGCTACTCCGTCGTGGTCTTCGGCGTGCTCCCCGGCCACGTCATCAGCTCCGCCACCGCGGTGAACAACCGTGGGGACATCGTCGGCTATTCTGGAAATGGGACCTACCGCTACCCCGTGTACTTCGATGCCACCGGCGACCTGGTGGATCTCACCTCGACCGGCATCTTCGACCCGGTGGACGTCAATGAGCAGCGCGTCGTGGTGGACAATTCGTCCACGGCGAAGCTCCTCGACCTCGGCACCATGATCGCGCGGGACCTCGGGATCCCGAATCCGCCCGGTGATACGAACTACCGCGCGACGCGCACGGGGGCGATCAACGAATCGAACCAGGTCGTGGGTTCGGCCATCCTCACGACCAGCACCAGCTGCGACCGACAGGCCACGCGCTACACGGACGGCGTCGGCTGGCAGATGTTCAGCAGCTGCGGCCCCAACAACGGCGCGAACGACCTCAACGACCTCGGGGATATGGTGATGCTCGTCACCATCACTCCCTATGTGCGATTCGAGGGGGGCGGACTCTTTCCCTTGGAGAGCCTCATTGTCAATGATGTCGGCCACTGGTTTGCGGTCACGACCACTTCCGGGTGGATCAACAACGCGCGGCAGATCGTGATGTACGGCACCAATCCCACCACCGGTCAGACCGGGGCCCTTCTCCTGACTCCCGAGGCGACGACGAGCATCCCGACGGACGACGTCCCAGCTCGCGCGCTCAGGCTCACGGCGGAGCCCAATCCATTCGGCATGAGGACCTCGATCCGCTTTACCCTCGCGACTGCCGGTTCCGTGGATCTGACGATCCACAACGTGGCAGGCAAGAGGGTATCCAGGGTGCTGGCATCGGCGTGGCGGAACTCCGGGGTGAACGACGTTGTGTGGGACGGGCGGGACTCCGAGGGGTTGCTTGTTCCCGCAGGCGTCTATTTCGCCAATGTTCGGGCGGGTGCCCGCATGGCCCATTGTCGGCTCGTGGTTCTCCGGTGATGTGGATCGACTCCAGTCAAGGCTAGATCGTGGTGAGCTCGAGCCGCTCTCGTGGACATCTCCCGAAAGGCGGGTACGATTGACGCCGCCCACGGGCAGCGCGTAGACTCTTACAGTGGATTTGTAGGCAGGTCTGCCCGTCAGCGGCGGCAATGGCCGCAGCAAGGCCAAGCCGACGAGACACTCGAGCCGTTATCGTATTCCATTGGTGGTGAATTGATATGCCGACCTATTCGAGTGGTTGCATGTTCTATTCGGCCGGCCCACACATCCGAAGGGCGAGCATCGCTGCCGCACTGCCGGCCATGCAGGAAACCTGGTTGATGTGCGCTCCCAGGGACGTGCCCAACTTCACCGAACGCATCAGCAATACGTCCAACGGCGCGGACCGCGTCGGCGGGGGCGTGACCTTCGGCTATATCCACGACGGCACCGAAGGCAGGGTCGGCAAGACGACCCTCGTATCGGTTTTCGAACCGAGGCTGACGTATGTCGACGGCGAAACCTACGATGAGATTCTCGATAACTATGCCCGAGGCAGGGGAAGGAATTTCCATGCGCTGACCGCGGGCGGTACGTGGCGCAGGAATGGCGGAAACGTCCTGACCTGCGTCGACATCATGACCCTGCCCAGCTTCCGTGGCATGAAGATCGGAGGAGTCAGGCTGACGGACATCCTGCTTCACGATCTTCTTCAGCAGTTGCCGCGGGACAAGTGGGTGGTGACGTATTCGCCGGACATCCCCGAGAAGCGCACAGCTGAAGCCATGCACATGAGGCACGGCGCTCGAGTTGGCACCCGCATCAAGAACGCTCGGCCGGGCTACAGCAGTCCCGATGTCGTGGTGATGGTCTACCGGCTCCCGGGATTCGATGCCATCGCCGAACGGACCGGCACGCCCAACACCGACGAACGCCAGTAGGTACGCCACACGAGCGGCCTCGTCCGTGGCCCGTTCTCCGTTTCGGACGACCGTGGACCCCGGCGCACTCGCCGGGCCCTTGTGCCCCGGCGGCCCGGGTTCGGTGGTATGCTTGATAGACCATGAGTCCTCGCCTCTCTTCGCTTCGGATCCTCCGCCTCGTCGTGCTCACAGGCTTGGTCGGGGGCATTGCTGCCGGCTGCGGAGGCAGCGACTCGAAGACGACCGCACCGAACGTCGTGACCGACCCGCTTCCCGCGAGCACGGTGCTGAACGACACCCCGACGCACACGATGTCGCGACTGCAGGCAACGCTCAACTACCAGAGCAACCCGAGCTACGCGGCACTCCTGACCTCCGACTTCCGGTTTCACTTCTCCAGCGGGACCGATCCGACGCTCGTCGCGCAGTGGGGCGATACCTGGGGCGAGATGGATGACAGCCTGTCGATGGCGCACCTGTTCCACGGCTTCACCAACATGAGCGACATGTACATGCCGGGCGTGACGTCCATGATCTGCATCTTCAGCGCGATGACCGATGCGGGCGACCCTGACTACCCCGATTCGGCCGTGTTCTATCGGATCATCCATGTCGCCAACATGTCCGCGATGATGGACATGCCGATGGACGGTGGCATGACCTACTCGATCAGCAGTGCGCCGGACATCTGCCTGGTGCGTGGCGACGTCGCGCGGCTTCGCCCGGGCCAGCCGGCGTCGGCAGATCGCTGGTACGTGAGGCGTTGGGACGATCTCTCGTCTCCCATGGGCGTTTATTCCCGGATCGGGCCCGTGACCAATCCCGCGAAAGCGATGACCCTGGGCAGCATCAAGGCGCAGTACCGCTAGGAGAGCTCGGCGCGGCGCGATCACGGAAAGGTTCATGCCTCTGACGTGATCCAGCGTCCCCGGAAAGATACAAGAGCCCGGGCGCCCCTCGTGGACTCCCGGGCCTTCGTGCGTGCCCGCCCCGCGCAGGCAACTCTCGGTGGCCATGGATCGGCTGGCCGGTGCCGTCCGACTCGAGCGACGACACCCGAAGTGGGGTCTCTCCATTCTTCGCACCGGCGATCATGACAGGGTCGCTCCCCAGGACTGGACTCGAATGGCGCTCAGCCCCGGCCGCCGGGCCCTCGGGGAATCCGTTCTGGAAGTTTGAACTGTACCGGCTTGACCGGAGTGTTCGTCGCGACAGAGCTGTAGGGGATGCCCGAAGTGCAACCCCTCCACGGAGCGATGCGGCTATAATAGTTGCCCCCAACAGGGGCGGCTCGATCGCGTATGCCCGCCCCACCGAGTTCGAGGTGCGGACGCAGGCGGCCCCGGGAAGCCTCTGCGAGAATGGGACAGGGCACGATGAAGCGGCTATCCATGCGGCGCAACTTCGGATACGTCCTGGATTCTCTGCGGCATGCGAATCGCCGGCATGGATGGTTCGTCGAGAACCGCACCCGCGCAAGCTCCTGAATCTCCTCGTCGCCAGCACCCAGTTCGTCCTGAAGCACGAAGTGATGAAGGCCTGGCCGGCCACCGTCAAGGTGGACATCTCGCCGCTATACAATCTCCATTGCACCGTCTGCGTTCACGGCCGGCCCACCGAGAACTCGGGAATCGCCTTGAAGGCTCAGGACTGCAACGGCAGACAGAAGATGAGGCTGGACCAGTTCGAGCAGATCATGAATGAGGTCTCCGGGAAGACCATGGCCGTGTCGATGTACTACCTGGGAGATCCTCTCGTCCATCCCGACCTCGACGCGATGTGCCGCATCGCGTGGCATGCCGGACTCAACTCCCATGTCAGCACGAACTTTAGCTTCGCGCTTTCCGACGAGCGCATTGCCAGCATCGTGACGAGCGGTCTCACGCATCTCACGGTCTGCCTCGATGGTCTGAGCCAGGAGAAGTACGGTCGCACGCGTGTTGTGGTGGCCGCGTCGATGTCGTGCTCGACAACCTCGAACGTCTCCTGCAATACCGTCGCGAGATGGGCCGTACCTACCCAAGGGTCGAGGTCCAGTTCATCAAGTTCCAGCACAA
>Ga0315278_10004202_pt1 | contig 12968 bp, 13 predicted proteins | sample YL17G06_0_MG_FD_203880 | JGI IMG/M metagenome (GOLD analysis project Ga0315278, IMG submission 203880) | Sediment microbial communities from Yellowstone Lake, YNP, Wyoming, USA - YL17G06_0 | ecosystem: Environmental > Aquatic > Freshwater > Lake > Sediment | place: USA: Wyoming | collected...
TCCGGCGTCTCGGACAGGATCGCCGTGCCGCCGTGGCGCACGAGCAGATCCACTGCGGCGCCGAGCGCCGGGTTCGCGCTGATGCCCGAGTAGCCGTCCGAACCGCCGCACTGCAATCCGAGCACCAAGTGGCTCGCCGGCACCGTCTCGCGCGTCACCTTGTTCGCGTCGGGCAGCAGGTCGCGGATGCGCGCGACGCCTTCCTCGACCGCCTTGCGGGTGCCGCCCTTGTCCTGGATCGTGAAGGCGTGAAGACGGTCGGTGCGCTTTAGCCCCTGCGCGGAGAGCAGGCTGTTGATCTGGTTCGCCTCGCAGCCGAGCCCGACCAGCAGCACCGAGTGGAAGTTCGCGTGGCGGATGTAGCCCGCGGTGGTGCGGCGGAGGATGTCAACCGCTTCGCCCTCCGAGGCCATGCCGCAGCCGGTCTTGTGCGCGAGCGCTACGACGCCATCCACGCCGGGGAAGTCGTCCAGCCGGTTCTCGAACTGCCGCGCGATCAGCTTCGCGACGGTGGCCGAGCAGTTCACGCTCGTGATCACGCCGATGTAGTTGCGCGTGGCGACGCGACCCGCATTGTGCCCATCGCGACGGACGATGCCTTGGAAGGTCGCCGCAGGATCGACATATTGCGTCGGCTTCGCGTCGGCGCCGAACGCGTAATCCCGCTCGAAGGTCCCCATCGCGATGTTGTGCACGTGGACGTAGTCGCCCGCTCTGATGTCGCGCGTCGCGAACCCGATGATCTGGTTGTAGCGGCGCACCGGCACGCCGGACTTCACGTCGCGCGTCGCGACCTTGTGGCCCGCGGGCACCTTCATCGCGACCCGCACGTTGCCTTCCTGCACGAGCAGCGTGCCCGCGGGGACGTCCACGCGCGCGATGACCACATCGTCTGCGGGGTTGAGGCGGATGGTCAGATCGGCGGCTTGGAGCATGAGGTTTCCTCTAGCGGGCGAAGAGATTCCTGAACGTTCTGCGGTTCGCCAATCGGTAGGCTTCGAAGTCGTTGAAGTCGGTCGTCGCGATCAGGTTGGTTCGCTGCCTGGTTGCCAGCCACACGAGCGTTGCATCGGCGAAATCAACCTCGCGATCGCTGTAGCGGGAAGCCCAGGCGCGCATCAAGGCAACGTCATCGAGCGCGAAGTCGACCACGGTGATTCCGGAGGCGAGCAGCCAATCGAACAACGCGTCGCGATTCCGTTCGAGCGCGAACGTACATTCGGTCACCACCGGCCAGGTCGTGAACAGGCGATCCGTCCCGTGTAGGGAGCGGAAGAACGCCTCGGCCTGCGCGTGATGTCGATCCGTCGGTCTGAGCAGCGCGATTACCGCGCCGGTGTCAACCAGGATACTTCGCACGGATCGCAGTACGAATGGCGGCGCTGGAGCGTGTGCCCGAAAGCGGCTTGCGCTCGGGGACGAGCTTCAGGCCCAGGTAGGCGAGGTAGGCAGGATGCTGCCCCCGATCCTCCTCAAGCAGCAGCGCGAGCCCGCGCTCGATCGCATCGGTCTTGCTGATTCCCCGGGCGCGGCAGAACCGCGTGAGCCGGACGCTGGTGCTGCGCTTCAATCTCGCCGATACAGCCATGACAGGGGCGCTTTCGTATTACAAAGGCGTAATACTAATGTCTGGCGCGGAGAGGTGCAACAGACGGATGCAGACCCGGACGCAAAGCCGCGTCGTTACCGCGGCGCGAGCGCCGCCGCCTGCCGTAGCGCCTCGAGCATGTTGCGCTCGTCGGCCTGGCCGGTACCGGCGATGTCGAACGCCGTGCCGTGGTCTACCGAGGTCCGGAGCACCGGCAGCCCGGCGGTGACATTCACGCCGGTGTCGAACGCGACCGCCTTCACCGGGCCGTGGCCCTGATCGTGATACATCGCGACGATCAAGTCGAAGTCGCCCTTGAGCGCGCGGTAGAAGAGCGTGTCGGCGGGTAGCGGGCCCGCGACTTTCCAGCCGCGCGCGACGCACGCGCGGATCGCCGGCTCGATCTTCGTCGCCTCCTCGCCGCGGCCGAACAACCCGCTCTCGCCCGCGTGCGGGTTGATGCCGCACACGGCGATGCGCGGCTCGGCTACCCCGGCGCGTCGAACGAGCTCGTGGCCGCGCGCGATCGTGCGCTCCACCAGGCCGGCGTCGATTCGCTCGACCGCATCGACCAGCCCGATGTGCGTCGTGACGTGGATGACGCGCAGGCCCGGCGCCATCAACATCAGCGAGACCTCGGGCGTGCCGGTGAGCTGCGCGAGCATCTCGGTGTGGCCCGGGAAGCGATGGCCGGCGGCGTTCAGCGCCTCCTTGTTGAGCGGCGCGGTGCAGATCGCGTCGACCTTCCCCGCGACGGCGAGCGCTACCGCGCGCTCGATGAAGCGATACGCGGCCTCGCCACAGGCGGTGGAGAGCTTGCCGAACGGCGTGTCCTCCGGGACGAGCGCGAGATCGACACAGTCGACGATGCCCGGTTCGAAGCCCGCGTCCTCGGGCTCCGCGATCGCGCGCACGGCCAGTGCCGACCGGACGATCTGCCCAGCCCGACCGAGGCGCTTCGCGTCGCCGACGACGAGCGGGCGGGCCACCGCATAGAGCTCGCGGTGCGCGAGCGCTTTCATGATCACCTCCGGGCCGACGCCGGCGGCGTCGCCCATGGTGATCGCGATCCTGGGGCGCGTCGTCATGGTCGGCCGAAGGTGGCAGCGTGCCGTTCGAACGTCAAAGCGGCGCCCGCCGCCTGCGACTCACTTCTCGAGGTCGGAGGCCTGCGCCTCGGCGAGCGAGCGGATCTGGAACTTGCCGTCGTCGCGGAACAGCCAGGTCTCGGCGACCTCGACCCGGCTGCTGCGGAGCAGGGCCACAGGCGGGGCGGGGAAGGGCGCCGCGGCGCGCACGCTGGCGAGCGCGATCTTCTCCTGCGCGGGATGCCGCGAGCGCAGCGTCTTCAGGCCGGTCAGCGTGCCGCTGCGCTCGATCGTGAACTGGAGCACGACGACCGCCTCCAGGATCTCGGGCGGGCGGCCCTCGAAGGTCTGCGCCGCGTTGACGGACAGGATGCGCTGCGCGATGTCGCGCTTGTAGGCGTCGAGCGGCGTCCGGGGCGGCGGAAGCTTCGGTACCGCGGCCTGCGGCGGTGCGGGGGGCGCCGGTGCGACCGGCGCGGGCGGTGGGGCGGCGGGTTTCTCCGGCGCAGGGGGCGTCGGGGCGCCGCACGCGGCGACCAGCAGCACGGCCAGGAGTACGGCGCGCCGCATCAGGACGTACCGGACTTGGCGGGCAGCGGATGCCCCGGCATCAGCGTGTAGGGATGGACCCATCCGGGTTGCGATTTGATGCGTTCGAGCCAGGCGCCGATGTGTGGATAGACCTGCCACGATACGCCGAACTCGTCGGGCCAGTAGAGATAGCCGCACATCGAGAGGTCCGCGATCGTCAGGCGCTCGCCAATTGCGAACGCCTGCGCGGCGAGGTGCTTGTCGAGGATGCCGAGCGCGCCGGTCATCCGGCCGCGCAGGAACGCGATCGTCCCTTCGTCCTTGTTCGGCGCGAACTGCAGCAAGTAGCGCAGCGTCCCGATGTAGCTCGTGAGCTTGTGGTTGTCCCACAACAGCCAGCGCAGGATCTCGCGCCGCTCGTCATCATTTGACCAGCCGAACTTCCCGAACGCGCAGGCGAGGGCGTCGAGGATCACGCCCGATTGCGCCAGCTTGCGTCCCCGCTGCTCGAGCACCGGGACCTCGCCCATCTCGTTCACCTGCTCGCGGTACTCCGGCGTCCGCGTCTCGCCGTTGAAGAAGTCGACGAAGCGCGGCTGCCAGTCGGCGCCGCACAGGTTGAGCATCAGCGCGGCTTTGTAGGCGTTGCCGGACTGGGCGAAGCAATAGAGGGTGTATTCGGCCATGGGTGCGAATCGGTTCAGTGCGGCGGATTCGCGGTGCCGACGCGCCCGAGCCCGGGCAGGCGCAGCGCGGGCTCGGCGACGTCGACGCCGAGCGAGAGTCCGAGCACGTTGATCTCCAGACCTTCTTCGGGTGCGACGATGATGCCGAGCACGCCGAAGAGCGAGGCCTGGACGCCGGTGCCGCTCGGCGCGCGGCCAAGCGCCGCAGATAGCGGCTGGTAGTCCTTGCCGATCGCGTTCGCCGGCAGGTCGAGCCGCAACTCGGGAACGCTGCGGCCGACGTGGGCGATGAAGGTGTTGCTGTTCGGGCCCGGCCACGTCTGGTACCTGTCGTTGAACGGGTAGCTCTCCACGGCGGCCTCGACCTGGTCGATGAGCGTTTCGACGCCCTCGCCGCGCCGGTCGACCAGGAGGTTTGGGCGGCTGCCGTACCACTCGGCGTCGGGGGTGGCGTAGTTCCGGTGCACGAACGGCGGGCCGCTCCAGCCGACGACGTCGTAGCGCGTGAAGTCGGCGGCGCCTTCGCGCTTGACGATGATCCAGCTATGGACTCCAAATGCGCCGCGCCAGCCGAAAGTGCGTGCGGCGTACACCTGGACCACCGGCTCGCGGACAATTGCCGGGTCGGGCGCGAGCCCGGTCGGCGCGTGCGAGGCGGTCTGCCAGGTGGCGGCGGCCGGCGTGTGCGTCGCGACGCTGATCGCGAGGGGAATGACGAACAGGGCGAGGGCCAGGAGCATGGTGCGTTTGAGCTTCATCGGATCGGGAGGGGAAGGGGCGCGCGGCGCCTGCCGACGCGAGCCTGCGACCGGGAAGATACCGCATTAGGGGGTCGGAGCGCTCCGCGTCAGCGCCGCGCGCCATCTAAGCGTGACCGCGCCGGCGTTCGGTCGACAAAGGTCTTAGACTCGATGCGCGCGCGCTGCCCGCGCGCCTGCTGTACCCGCATGCCGTAGCCCCCGGATCCCTTCATGTTCACCTACCTCCAATCGCGCATCCGCGGCACCGCCAGCACCGGGCCGGGCGCGCCGCCGCCCGGCCTCCTCGCCTTCTACTGGCACTTCGCACGCCAGACCAAGGGCTGGTACGCGCTGATGTTCGTCACCAGCCTGGCGGTCGCACTGATCGACACGGTGATCCCTGTGTTCATCGGCCGGCTCGTGTCGCTGATGGAAGCCGTCGACCGTCAGGCGGCGCTCGAAGCGCAGTGGCCGCTGCTCGCCGGCATGGTGGGGCTCGTGCTCATCGTCCGGCCGCTGGTGATGCTCGCCGACGTCGCGATCCGGCACAACGCGATCATCCCCGGCGCCACCAGCCTGATCCGCTGGCAGAGCCACTGGCACGTGGTGCGCCAGAGCTGGCCGTTCTTCCAGAACGACTTCGCCGGCCGCATCGCGAACCGCGTGATGCAGACCGCCAACGCGCTGCGCGAGAGCGTGATGGCGGGCATCCGGGCCGTCTGGTACATCGCGGTGTACGGCATCGGCGCGCTGGTGCTGATGTCCCTTTCGGACTGGCGGCTCGGGGTCCCGACGCTCGCGTGGTTCGCGGGCTATCTCGTCTTCCTGCGCTACTTCGTGCCGCGCATGCGCGATCTCGCCCGGGCGAGCTCGGAGGTGCGCTCGCACGTCATGGCGCGGGTGGTGGACAGCTACACCAACATCCTCACCGTCAAGCTCTTCGCGAAGCTTGCCGACGAGGACGCGTACGTGCGCGAAGTGGTCGACGAGCATCAGCGCGCGATCGGCGCCCATATGCGGCTGATCTCACAGTTCATGTTTGCGCTGTCGGTGATGAACGCGCTGCTCCTCACCGGCACCGCGGTCATCGGCATCTGGCTCTGGGCGCAGGGCGTGGTGAGCGCGGGCGTCGTCGCCACCGCGCTGCCGCTCGCCTGGCAGATCGCCAACGTCGCCGGCTGGGTGAGCTGGGAGGTGACCGGCATCTTCGAGAACATCGGCGTGGTGCAGGAGGGCATGCAGACGATCGCCGCGCCGCACAGCGGGCGCGACCGCCCCGGCGCTCGCCCGCTCGAGGTCTCGCGCGGCGAGATCCGCTTCGAGGACGTGAGCTTCAGCTACGGCCGCAGCGACGGCAGGCCGGTGCTCGAACGCCTGAGCCTTGCAATCCGACCCGGCGAGCGCGTCGGCCTCGTCGGGCGCTCGGGCGCCGGCAAGTCGACGCTGGTCAACCTGCTCCTGCGGTTCTACGAGCCCGAGCGCGGCACCATTTGCATCGACGGACAGGACATCGCGAACGTCACGCAGGAGAGCGTGCGCGCGGCCATCGGCATGGTGACGCAGGACACCTCGCTCCTGCACCGCTCGATCGCCGCCAACATCCGCTACGGCCGACCCAGTGCAAGCGACGCGGAGGTGGAGGCCGCCGCGCGCAAGTCGCAGGCGCACGAGTTCATCGTCGGGCTGCAGGACTGGACCGGCCGCGACGGCTACGAGGCCCACGTGGGCGAGCGCGGCGTCAAGCTCTCCGGCGGCCAGCGACAGCGCATCGCGATCGCGCGCGTGGTGCTGAAGGACGCGCCTATCCTCGTACTCGACGAGGCGACTTCGGCGCTCGACAGCGAGGTGGAGCTCGCCATCCAGGAGCAGCTGCTCGGCCTCATGGAGGGCAAGACGGTGATCGCCATCGCGCACCGCCTTTCGACCATCGCGCGGATGGACCGCCTGATCGTGCTCGAGGCCGGGCGCATCGTCGAAGCGGGCACGCACGAAGAGCTGCTGCGCCTGCGCGGCCACTACGAGCGGCTGTGGCGGCACCAGTCGGGCGGATTCCTGCCGCACGACATCGCCCCGACCGAGACGGCGACCGAGCTGCCCGAGGAACCGCCGGTCGACGAGCTGCGCGCCGAGACGAAGCCCGAACCGTCGGTTGACGACGCGCCGGTGGTCACGCGGGTCTAGTTCAGGCATGCATCAAACTACCCATTAGGGCAGTATCGGCGTTCCGCCCGAGGAGACCCCGATGACAGCGAGGAATTTCCGTTTTTCCGTCGCCTGTGCCGCGCTCATGCTTGCGAGCTTCGCCGCGACCGCCGCCGAGATTAAGGTCATCAGCTCGGTGGGAATGCGCGCCGTGCTGGAAGAGCTCCAGCCCCAGTTCGAGCGCGCCACGCCGCACAAGCTGGTCATCACGTTCGGCACCGCGACGCCGCTCAAGCGGCAGATCGACGAAGGCGCCGCGTTCGACGTCACCGTTCTCACGCCGCCGATGCTCGCGGATCTCGTGAAAAGCGGAAAGGTAAACGCGGGCTCGGTGGCAAACGTGGCGAAATCGGGCGTCGGGCTGGCGGCGAGGAAGGATGCCGCGCCGCTGGACATCGGTTCGGCGGAGGCCCTCAAGCGCACGCTGCTCGGCGCGAAATCCGTTGCCCACTCCAAGGAAGGGCAGAGTGGCGTCGCAGCCGTAAGAGTGATGGAAACCCTCGGTATCGCAGGGGACATGAAACCTCGGATCGTGCTCGAGACGCGTCCGGGCGGCTCGGTGAGCGCGGTGGCCGAAGGAAAGGCCGAGTTGGGCTTCGCGTTGCTGAGCGAAATCGTCCCCGTGGCGGATGTGAAGCTGGTGGGACCTATGCCGGGGGATCTGCAGAGCTACACCGTGTTTACGGCGGGTGTGTCGTCGAGCACCAAGGAAGCCGCCGCGGCCCAGTCCTTCCTGGAGTTCCTACGGGGACCCGGGGCGCGATCGGCGCTTGCGGCGAAGGGGATGGAGGGGATGTAGCGCGGGGCGATCGAACGGGCGGCTGCAATCCGGTCTCAGTGATTGTCCTTGGGCACCGCCGACCCGCTCCTGCCGACCAGGAAGTCGAGATCCGCGCCCTTGTTCGCCTGCATCACGCGGTCGACGTAGAGCTTGTTGTACCCGCGCGCCAGATGCTGGGGCGGGCCCTTCCACTCGGCCTTGCGCTTAGCGAGTTCCGCCTCCGACACCTCGAGGTGGAGCTTCCGGCTCGCGACATCGAGCTCGATCATGTCGCCGTTGCGGACGAACGCGAGCGGGCCGCCCGCGGCAGCCTCCGGCGCGCTGTGCAGCACGACCGTGCCGTACGCGGTGCCGCTCATGCGCGCGTCCGAGATGCGGACCATGTCGGTGATCCCCTTGCGCAGCACCTTCGGCGGCAGCGGCATGTTGCCGGCCTCCGCCATCCCGGGGTAACCCTTGGGCCCGCAATTCTTGAGCACCATGATGCAAGCCTCGTCGATGTCGAGGTTCTCGTCGTCGATGCGCTGGTGGAAATCCGTGATGTCCTCGAATACGACGGCGCGGCCGCGGTGCTTGAGAAGCGCGGGCGTTGCCGCCGAGGGCTTGATCACGGCACCGTCCGGCGCGAGGTTCCCCTTCAGCACCGCGATGCCCGCCGCTGCCTTGAACGGTTTGTCGTACGCGAAAACGACTTCGCGGTTGTAGCAGGGCGCGTCCTTGTTGTTGTCCCAGATCGTCTGGCCGTTCACGGTGAGCGCACTCTTGTTCAGCACGCCCGCCTGTCCCAGCTCGCGCAGCACCGCGGGCAGGCCGCCCGCGTAGCAGAGGTCCTCCATGAGGTACTTGCCGGACGGCTGCAGGTTGACGAGGCAGGGCAGCCGGCTCCCGATGCGGTCGAAGTCCTCGAGCTCGAGCTTGACGCCGATGCGGCCGGCGATCGCGAGGAGGTGGATCACCGCATTGGTCGAACCGCCGATCGCAGCGAGCGTCATGATCGCGTTCTCGAATGCCTCGCGCGTGAGGATCTTCGACATGCGGAGATCTTCCTTGACCATCTCGACGGCGCGCCGCCCGGCCATCCGTGCGATGAGGTTGCGGCGCCCGTCCACCGCCGGAAACGCGGCGTTGCCGGGCAGTCCCATTCCGAGCGATTCCACCATCGACGCCATCGTGGAGGCGGTGCCCATGGTCATGCAGTGACCGTGCGAGCGGTGCATGCACGACTCAGCCTCGAAGAAGTCCTCGTGCGACATCTTGCCTGCGCGCACGTCCTCGCTCATCTGCCAGGTGCCGGTGCCCGAGCCGATGTCCTGGCCGCGCCACTTGCCCGACAGCATCGGCCCGCCGGACACGCCGATCGCGGGCACGTCGACGCTCGCCGCGCCCATCAGCAGCGCCGGCGTGGTCTTGTCGCAGCCGAAGAGCAGCACCACGCCGTCGATCGGGTTGGCGCGGATCGACTCCTCGACGTCCATGCTCGCGAGATTGCGGAACAGCATCGCCGTCGGCCGCAGCATCGTCTCGCCGAGCGACATCACCGGGAACTCGAGCGGGAAGCCGCCCGCGTCGAGCACGCCCTGCTTCACGTACTCGGCGATGGTGCGGAAGTGCGAGTTGCACGGCGTCAGCTCGGAAAACGTGTTGCAGATCCCGATCACCGGGCGCCCGTCGAACTGGTCGTGCGGGACGCCGCGGTTCTTCGTCCAGCTCCGATAGATGAAGCCGTCGCGATCGGTGCGGCCGAACCACTCGGTGGAGCGGAACTTCGGTTTTTTGTCGTTCGACATGGGGCGACTCCAGCGACGTTGCGCGTGACGGGCGGGGGAGTATAGAGCCGTGCGCCGGGAAGCGCAGATGGCCGGTTTGAGGTTAAGCGAACCCGACTCAGAGGAGCCCGTAGCCGAGCCGATCGGCGCTGTGCTTCAGGACGTCCAGCAGGACGTCGTCGGCCAGCGCGCGGTTCAGGTCGGGGTGCTCCGGGAGGCATTCGGACCGCTCTGCGCGATCCGTGAGGGCGACGGCAGGTTCGTTTCCGTTCATCATGGATGACGGGTAGTAGATCCCTTGGACTGTGCCGTACGCCGCATAGAAGGTCTTCGCCCACTCGCGCGCGCGCGCGCGGTTGCCGGTGTTGATCGCCATGGAAGCGCCGACGCGCGTCGGATACGCGCCGGTGAGATCGAGCAGGGCTACGTCTCGCTGGAGCACGAAGATCGCCAGCCACGGCGCGCGTCGCGTTCGGTTGATCCGTCGGGTTTCCTGGAAGACCTCCGCGAAGCACGTGTCGGCTGCGGCTGCGCAGTACAGGATCGATCGGTCCTGCGCGAACGCTTCCCCCTCCGCGTCACGGAGATGGTGATCGAAGCGGGCGTTGAGGAGCGGGCGATAGTGCCGGAACTCGTTCCACCGGGTGGGGTAATCCCCGGTCGTGAAGTACACGCGGGCGAGGCTCGTGCCCTTTGCGAGCGTCTTGATCGCGGGCTTGATGCCGCGGACGGCGTCGACACCCGGTGGATCAGGGAACTTCGGCACGCGTGCGCCTAGAATCCGCGCGCCTGGAACCCGTGCGCCTAGAGCTGGCGCGCGAGCTCGGCGATACGAGACGGCGACGAGCCGCGCAGTAACCACTCCCGCGGGCTGAGTGGCGTTTCTCCATCCTCGATCTCGAGGTCAGGGTTCGGGCTCAGGAACCATTCCGCGACTTCCAGGGCGTTTGCTTCGGCGGACAGGGACGCGACGACCTCCGCGAAGCCGGGCAGCACGTGCTTGCGCTCGAACTGGAACCGGGGCAGCCGCCACTCCCCCTCGTACTCGACGCCGAAGAGAGAGCGCTCGCGTAGACGCTGCCGGACGCGGCTCACGTCGACTCGCAGGACGCGGGCGGTTTCGGCGGCCGTCAGGCTCGTCTCGATGAGCGCCATGTAGTCGACGATGGATTGCGCGAGCGGATCGTCTGGCCGCTCGGGCGGCCAGGGTCGGGCCGAAAGCCGGACCGCTTCGAGGGCTGCCAGCTCGCCTTTGGACAAGGCCGAGCCGGGCTGGACTGCCGCAGACGAGGCGGCCCGGAGCGGCCGGTTCTTGAGCAGGGCGCTCGCCGAGCTCTCAAACATGCTTCGCAGTTTCGCGGCAGGGGGTGCGGCGACCGTCGCCGATGCGGCCTTCAGCTTCGTCTCAGACATCGCGAACTCCTGCAGATTCTCCTAGAGAGTTCACAGGAGTCTACTGACTGATTTCCTGGGCGTCAAGGCGCGCTTGGGCCGCGAACTCGAGGAGTCCATCAGTGGTCGGAAAAGTCCTGCACGAAAAGTTGCAGGTCACCGCGCGGGTGGCCTAAGTGCTTGAGCTGTCTGGCGCGCCCGGCAGGATTTGAACCCACGACCCCCTGGTTCGTAGCCAGGCAAGCGCCTGACTCAGCGCGGCTCCGCGGGCAGCGGGTGCAGCTCGGTGCTCTTCCCGGCCTTCATCACCTGGCCGGGTACGTCGTGCCCGACGAGCGCGGGCAATCCGCGCGCCGCGGCGATCAGCTTGTCGAGATCGACGCCGGTGTCGTGCCCCATCTCATGCAGCATGTGCACCAGGTCTTCCGTACAGATGTTGCCGGTCGCGCCGGGTGCGAACGGGCAGCCGCCGAGGCCGCCGAGCGACGACTCGTAGTGCGTGATCCCGGCCTCGAGGCCGGACAGCACGTTGGCGAGCCCCATGCCGCGCGTGTTGTGCAGATGGAGCGCGAACCCGTAGTTCGGAAAGCGCGCGCGAACGTCGTTGCAGATGTCGCGAATCTGCTTCGGATTGCCCATGCCGATTGTGTCGGCGAGCGCGATCGAACAGATGCCGAGGCCGACCAGGCGGTCGACGAACTTCAGGATGCGGTCGAGCGGCTGGAAGCCCTCGAACGGGCAGCCGAACGTGGTTGCCATGCCGCAGGCGACCTTGACGTCCGTGCCCTCGACGGCGTGCATGATCTCGGCGAAGCCGGCGAACGACTCGTCGGTCGACCGGCGCACGTTCGAGCGGTTGTGGCTCTCGGAGACCGAAATGACGAGCACGATCTCGTCCACCTTCGCGGCGAGCGCGCGCTCGGCGCCTTTCGGATTCGCGACCAGCGCGACGTACTTCACCGCCGGATTTCGCTGAATGCCCGCCATCACCGCTTCCGCGTCGGCAAGCGCCGGCACTGCCTTCGGCGAGACGAACGAGGTGACCTCGATCTGGTGGAGACCGGTGTCCGAGAGCCGGTCGATCAGCGCGATCTTCTCCGCGGTCGGGATGAAGCGCGGCTCGATCTGGAAGCCGTCACGCGCGACGACCTCGTGGACGTAGAGACGCGTCATCAGTACGTCGCGCGACCGCCCGAGATGTCGAACACCCCGCCGGTGGAGAACGCGCAGTCCTCGGAGGCGAGCCAGCACACCAGCGCGGCGATCTCCTCGACCTTGACGAAGCGCCCCATCGGGATCTTGGAGAGCATGTAGTCGATGTGCTGCTGGGTGATCTGGTCGAAGATCGCTGTCTTCGCCGCCGCCGGGGTCACGCAGTTCACCAGCACGCCGGCCTGCGCGAGCTCCTTGCCGAGGCTCTTGGTGAAGGCGATCACGCCCGCCTTCGACGCCGAGTAGGCCGAGGCGTTCGGATTGCCTTCCTTGCCGGCGATCGAGGCGATGTTGACGATGCGCCCGTACTTCGCTCTCGCCATGTGCGGAGCGAGGGACCGGCAGGTGAGGAACGGGCCCGTGAGATTGACCTTGAGGACCCGCTCCCACTCCTCGACCGGGAGGTCGACGGTGGGCACGGCCATGCCGGCGATGCCGGCGTTGTTCACCAGCACGTCGACCTTGCGCAGATCCCTGAGCGCCTCATCGGTCGCTTTCGTGATCGACGGGGCTTCGGTGACGTCGACGGCGGCCCCGCTGATCGGTCCCGGCAGCGACGCGACCGTCTTGTCGAGCAGCGCCTGGTCCCGATCCCAGATGCGCACCGTCGCGCCGGAGTCGAGCAGCCGCTTGACGATGGCGAGGCCGATCCCCTGCGCGCCGCCGGTGACGATGGCCGTGCGGCCCTTGAAGTCGAGCTGGTTCATTGCGGTCCCTCGCGAACGACGCCTGCCGAGGCGCCGGAGTATAGAGGACTCAGTGCGCGGCGACCCGCGCCGCAACCACCGCGCCGAACGCCGCGGTGCCGAGCGAGCCCCCGAGGTCGGCGGTGCGGGTCGCCGGGTCGGCGAGCGCTGCGTCGACCGCCGCGTGAATCGTGCGTCCGGCTCGGCCGCAGGCGTCGAGGCCGCGCCGCTCGGCAAGCCAGTCGAGCAGCATCGCCGCGGAGAGGATGAGGGAGGTCGGGTTCGCCTTGTCCTGG
>Ga0315278_10004203_pt1 | contig 12967 bp, 11 predicted proteins | sample YL17G06_0_MG_FD_203880 | JGI IMG/M metagenome (GOLD analysis project Ga0315278, IMG submission 203880) | Sediment microbial communities from Yellowstone Lake, YNP, Wyoming, USA - YL17G06_0 | ecosystem: Environmental > Aquatic > Freshwater > Lake > Sediment | place: USA: Wyoming | collected...
GACGGTTGGCGAACCTGCGTTCGCTCGGAGCCACGATTCACATCGGCCACGCCGGTGGTCACCTGGGCGAAGGACCCTCGGCCGCCCGAACTGTGGTGGCGTCCACGGCGATAGCCGACACCAATGTCGAACTTGCCGAGGCCCGTCGTCGCAACCTCATCGTCATGTCGCGCGCTGATGCATTGGTCGCGGTCATGAGTGGGCATCACGGCGTTGCAGTTGCCGGTACGCACGGCAAGACCACCACCACCTCCATGCTCACGGTCGCGCTGCAACATGCTGGCGCTGATCCGTCGTTCGCGATCGGCAGCGAACTCAACGAAACGGGAAGCAACGCCCATCTCGGCACCGGTGAGCTCTTCGTCGTGGAGGCAGATGAGAGCGACGGCACCTTCCTCCGGCTGGAGGTCGACGTCGCGGTCGTCACCAACGTCGAACCCGATCACTTGGATTATTGGAAGACGTTCGATGCGATCGAGGCGGGATTCGAGGAGTTCGCGCGTGCGATTGGCCGCCGTAACGGCGTACTGGTGGTGTGCATCGACGACGATGGAGCCGCGAGACTCGCGCAGTCAGCTCGGGCGTCAGATGTGGATGTTCGCACGTACGGCGAGCGCGATGACGCGGATTTCCGAATCATCAACATCGTCACCAATTCAGCGGCCCTGACGGTTCCCGCGCATTGGAGCTTCGAGGTCGTGCACGACCACGGACGCGTCGGTCCGATCCGGTTAGCCGTACCCGGTACCCACAACATCCTCAACGCAACCGGCGCATTGACCACGGGTATCGCGCTGGGGTTCGACCCCGAGTCGCTGAAGGCCGGACTTGAGTCCTTCACCGGCACCCGTAGGCGCTTCGACTTCCGTGGCAGCGCGGCCGGCGTACGCGTGTATGACGACTACGCACATCACCCGACCGAGATCGCTGCGACATTGACGGCCGCGCGCAGGGTCGTCGGTGAAGGCCGACTCATCGTCGCCTTCCAGGCCCACCACTACTACCGCACCGCGATGTTCACCCGGGAGTTCGGTGCGGCGCTGGGTTTGGCGGATGAGGTCGTCGTCCTCGAGGTGTTCGCCCCTGGTGAGGAGCCGATCCCGGGTGCGTCGGGACAGACCATGGCAGCCAATGTTCCGCTACCCCGAGAGCACGTGCTGTTCGAGCCATCGTGGTCCGCTGTCGCCGGTGCACTCGCCGGTCGAGCTCGGACCGGTGACATCGTGATGACACTTGGAGCGGGTGACATCTCCATGATTGGTCCAGAAGTTCTGGACCTGCTGCGCGAACGAGATCAGTCCCAAGGTGGGACCTCATGATCACCTCGATGCTCGTCGCGCGGAAGCTCATCGTCGTGGCCCTGGTCGCAGTTGTTGGTCTTCTCGTGTGGGCGGTCGGGTGGTCCTCGCTGTTCACCGTCGCCGCAGTCGACGTCCAGGCCCCGGCGACGGTGTCTGCTGCGCAGGTACGCGCCGCCGTCGGTGATCTGGCCGGTGTCCCATTGGCTCGGGTCGATCTGTCCCGCGTCCAGGCCCGGGTCGAACAGATCCCCACAGTCGCGAGTGCGACGGTCACTCGGTCGTGGCCTCGGACTCTGCAGGTGGTCGTGGTTGCCCGTGTTCCAGTTGTCGCGCTCAAGTCGGGCGGCTCGACCGCGCTGGTCGACTCCTCCGGTTCGATCATCTCGACGGTTGCGACGCCTCCCCTCGGGCTGCCTCTTCTGCGTACGGGGGCACCGGCGGGTACCGTCCTGGACGTGCACACGCCCAACGCCATGGCGGCGATTTCGGTAGCCGCATTGTTGCCTGTGGACCTCCGGAGCAAGGTCGTCACCGTAGGTGCAGTGGGTGTCGAGGACGTACGTCTCACGTTGATAGGCGGCGCGCTGGTCCGGTGGGGCGGGACCGGCGAGGCGTTGCTCAAGTCTTCGGTACTGCGAGCGTTGCTCAAGCACCCCGCCAGGGTCTATGACGTGTCAGCGCCGAAGCTCCCAACGACCCGGTCATGATTCAGACATGCTGACCGCGAGTGTGACCGTTCCCCTTGGTGCTACGGGGTCCGAGCGTCACCCGGCTCAGGACTTCCCGCCCATCACGGTGCTGCTTTCATGGTCACCGGACAAGGTGGCTGGGCACGTCTGGCTTCATCACGGTTTCGCCAGATCGCCCGCCCACCTCGACTCGTTGACTGCAAGGCTGGTGGATTCCGGTTTCGTCGTAGCGCGACCACACGTCTCGTCGTTTCGACGACCGCGCACGCTCAATGACGGGCCTTACCTCGCCGGAGTGATTCGGGGGTACGACACCGCAGTAGCAGGCGGCGTCATCACCGACGTGGTGAGACACGACGTCGAGGCGTCGGGCTTCGTGATGATGGGCCACTCTGCCGGTGGGGCGGTCGTGGTCCATCAGGCAGCAACGCTTCACGGTTCAACTCAGACCGCATTGACAACGACCGCATTGACAACGACCGCATTAACACCGACCGCGTCAACATCGACCGAGCGAGCGACTCTGACGGTGAGTGGGATCGTGTTGCTAGACGCCAACGAAAGCCTGTCCAAGTTGATGGAGCCTGCACTCGCAGAATTGGACGAGACGCCCGTGTTGTTGTGTTCGGCGCGACCGCATCGGTGTAACCGCCAGGCGATGGTCTCGCGCATGTTGCTCGAACGACGACGCGGATTCGTCGGGGCGTTGTTCCCCACCGGAGGCCACTGCGATGCCGAGGGACGCGCCGATCTCACCTGTAAGGCGATGTGCGGAGGAGGCACTCCGGACCCCGCCGACGTCGCGGCCCTCTGGACGTTGAGCACCGCCTGGGCGGCCGACTGCGCGCAGCACACCATTGATCCAGAGTGGCGTCCGGGCGGCGCCGGTTACGACGAACTTCTGGGTTCGGGTCGCATCCAGACCTTGGAGTCGTTGCACTCGACCTCCTGAGCGAACCGGTCCCTGCCTGTCAGTGCCGCGGATCCGGAGGTTCACGCGAGCGGCTTGCCATTTGCTCGAATTCCGCCTTAGTCTCACCCGCGACCACAGGTTGACATGACTCTCAAACTGAAGTAGAGGTTTAGAGTTGTGGATGGTGAGGATGACCGCGGAAGACGTCCTCGCTGTCGATGGAGTCACTCCCGCTCGTACGCACTCGAGTCGTACGACGAGCACCGACTCCTCTCGGCCCGGTTGACCCGCACGCTGACTGCGACGTGATCCGACCTACGGATTGCACTGGCAGCAGCGATTGCGATCTGGGGGATCGCAATGGACGAGAGGACGTACACAGTCGTGGCAGCTCCGCAGAACTATCTCGCCGTCATCAAGGTCGTTGGTATCGGTGGCGGTGGCGTCAACGCCATCAATCGGATGATCGAAGTCGGCCTCAAGGGTGTCGAGTTCATCGCGATCAACACCGATGCTCAGGCACTGTTGATGAGTGATGCCGATGTGAAGTTGGACATCGGTCGTGAACTCACTCGCGGTCTTGGTGCAGGTGCCGATCCCGAAGTGGGTCGTCGCGCGGCCGAAGATCACTCCGAAGACATCGAAGAAGTTCTCAAGGGCGCGGACATGGTGTTCGTGACGGCTGGTGAAGGTGGGGGCACCGGCACCGGTGGCGCGCCAATCGTCGCGAAGATCGCGAGAGGGCTGGGTGCGCTGACCATAGGTGTCGTGACTCGTCCATTTGGATTCGAGGGCAAGCGTCGCTCGTTGCAGGCCGACTCTGGCGTCGATGATCTGCGGGCCGAAGTCGACACACTCATCGTCATACCGAACGATCGCTTGCTGTCGTTGTCGGATCGCACGATCAGCGTCCTGAACGCATTCCGACAGGCCGACCAGGTCTTGCTCTCAGGTGTCTCGGGCATCACCGACCTCATCACGACACCGGGCCTGATCAACTTGGACTTCGCCGACGTCAAGAGCGTGATGCAAGGAGCCGGCTCGGCCTTGATGGGGATCGGGTCGGCCCGGGGCGAGGACCGCGCCGTGGTGGCAGCAGAACAGGCGATCTCGTCGCCCTTGCTGGAGGCGAGCATCGACGGTGCCCACGGAGTACTCCTGTCATTCTCCGGCGGTAGCGACCTGGGTCTGTTCGAGATCAATGAGGCAGCTCGACTGGTTCAAGATGCCGCCCACCCGGAGGCCAACCTCATCTTCGGTGCCGTCATTGACGACACCTTGGGTGATGAGTTGCGGGTGACGGTCATCGCCGCAGGATTCGATGGTGGCGCGCCGACTCGCAGAGTCACCACGGTCACGCGGCGCATCGCTGACGAGACGCCGGTAGCGGTCGAGACGGCCGGGGCGGTCGCGGCGGGGGAGACCCCGTCGATTCCGGTGATGCCGACCGAGCCCCGCAAGGAACCGCGTCGCATCGTCTTCGACGATGCCGGTGACGACGATCTGGATGTCCCCGACTTCTTGAAATAGGAGCGATCACGGATCGACGAACATGATCGAAGGATCGTTCGCACCCGGCATTCGTTGGTTGTTCACCGATCGACGTGGTGGTCACAGCGAGTCGCCCTACGACCATCTGAACCTCGCGACGCATGTGGGCGACGACGAGTCAGTTGTGGCGTTGAATCGGACCTTGGCTGTGAGGCGATTGGTGGGCGATCCGCCCGACGGAACGACACTCCTGCCCCGGGTGGTGGCCATCCACGCGGTGCATGGTGCCGCCGTCGGGGTCGTCGATGAGCGCACCGACGCCGACGTGGAGTTCGTCGACGCCCTTGTATCGCGCACTTCCGAAGTGGCCCTGCTCGTCATCGCCGCGGACTGCGTGCCGATCGTGCTGGCCGACCCGATGGCCGGCGTCATCGGGTGCGTGCATGCCGGTTGGCGTGGTCTGGTGGCCGGCGTGGCCATTGCCGCAGTGGACGCGATGTGCGATCAGGGCGCGAGAATGGACCGGATCGAGTGCGTGATCGGCCCGAGCATCTGTGGGCGCTGCTACGGCGTCGATCGACATAGGTACGACGAGGTTGTTGCGGTCGCTCCCGCCGCTGCATCCGTGAGCCACGATGGAGCCCTCGCGATCGATATCCGCGAGGGGTTGCACACGCAACTCGTCAACTATGGGGTGGATGTGTCGATGGTCGGTTCCTGCACCCTGGAGTCCCCGGAGTACTTCTCCTACCGGCGCGACGGTGTCACGGGTCGGCAGGGTGCGCTCATCGTGACGACGACGGGCCGTACACGATGAACGACGGCGCTCGATGAACGACGGCGTTCGATGAACGACAGCGCTCGATGAACGACAGTGCTCGCCAGAACGAACTGGCAGCAAACCTGGCCGATCTGCGCTCGCGAATTGCGCGGGTCGCCGGTGACTGCGGTCGCGATCCGGCGGAGATCACTCTCGTTGTCGTGACCAAGACCTGGCCGGCCGACGACATTCGTCGGTTGGCTCGACTTGGTGTCACCGATGTCGCGGAGAATCGCGATCAGGAAGCCCGCGCGAAACACGATGCTTGTGCTGACCTCGGCCTGCGCTGGCATTTCATCGGTGGGCTCCAGCGGAACAAGTGCGCGTCAGTGGCTCGATACGCGGACCTCGTGCACTCGGTTGATCGCCTCGAGTTGGTCGGTGCGTTGGATCAGGCAGCAGCTCGCGCAAGCCGCGCGCTTGACGTGCTGATCCAGGTGAACCTGGACCCCGAGTTGGATCCCGAGTTGGATCCCACGGCACATCCTCATCGCAGCGGAGTATCGACGGCCGGGCTCCCCGAGCTGGCCGACAGGTTGGCCAGTGCGCGACACCTCCGGGTAGCCGGAGTGATGGGGGTGGCCCCGTTGGCAGGCGATGCTCGTGCGGCATTTGCCCGACTTCGGCGCCTGTCGAGCCAGGTTCGAGCGATCTGGTCGGGCGCCACGGTGATCTCGGCCGGGATGTCGGGGGACTGGCCCGAGGCGGTGGCCGAGGGCGCGACACACCTACGTCTGGGTAGTGCGGTACTGGGTGCTCGCGCTCCTCTCCGGTAGCGTCGCGCCAGTGCGGGAGGACCGCACCTCGGGTCGTGAGGAGTCATGGGTATGGCCGGCGCAATGCGCAAGATGGCGGTCTACCTCGGCTTGGTCGAGGACGACATGGATATCGACTACGCCGATGAGTACGACGAGGAACCCGGCAGTCGTCCCGAAGATCGGTACCGCGCGGAGCCGCGTGCCCACGTAGAGACGCGCCCCGCGCGGACTGCGGACGCACGCCCGGCCCGCGACCTGCACGAGGACACCTCTGTCCAGGCCCCGCTACGTCCGCGACCCGCACCCCAGGTGGACATGACCGATCTCAACAGAATCAGCACCCTGCTGCCGCGTTCGTACAACGACGCTCGTCAGATCGGTGAAGAGTTCCGTCGCGGAACACCGGTCATCATGAACCTCACCGAGATGGATGATGCCGATGCCAAGCGCATCGTCGACTTCGGTGCCGGTCTCGTGTTCGCTCTCGAGGGCTCGATTCAGCGGATCACGAACAAGGTGTTTCTCCTGAGCCCGATCAACGTCGATGTCGCTGCGGCTGCGCGTGAGCAACTGCGCGAGGGTGGTTTCTTCAACCAGTCCTGACGAAGACCGCTCCATTCGGGACGGCCGCCGAGTCGTGCGCTCACGTACTCACTGAAGCGAGGATTTCGTGCACGTCGCGGGACAGTGGATCAGCGCGTTGCTGACGCTCTACCTCATCGTGCTGATTGCCCGCATTGTGCTGGACTACACATTCATGTTCGCGCGTGGTTGGGAGCCGCGCGGGATCGCCCTCATCGTCGTCGAGGGTGTCTTCACGCTGACCGACCCGCCGCTCAAACTGTTGCGGCGAGTCATTCCGCCGCTGCGAATCGGCCAGGTTTCCCTTGATCTGGCCTTCCTTGTGCTGTTCATCGTGGTCGTGTTCCTCATCCAGATCACCGCTTCCCTGTGAGTTGTGCCGTGCGCGTCACGCGGAGGTTTGCCGAGGCGTGCCGACGGTCAAACCCACCTCGAGCGCCGGGTGCTGGGACCAGGGAGTTGATCAGCGTCTACGATCCTGGGCGTTGAACATCTGTCCGATGATCCAGCCGCACCATCCAGCCGCACCATCCAGCCGCACCATCCAGCCGTTCGACCACGCGGCACGACTACCTGCCGACTACCAGAGGTGACCCCATGGCCTTGACCCCTGAGGACGTTCGCAACAAGCAGTTCTCGACCGTTCGCTTCCGCGAGGGCTATGACCTCGACGAGGTTGACAAGTTCCTCGACGACGTCGAGGTCGAGTTGACTCGCCTGCACCGGGAGAACGATGAACTGCGGGCGGCCCTGTCGGCTGGCGGCGGCGCAATGGCTGCCACCGCGCCCATTCCCATGGCCCCCACGGCACCCCCACCGCCTCCGGCACCCGTCGCAGTGGTTGCTCCGCCGGCACCTGCTCCCATGCCAGCACCGACTCCCATGCCAGCTCCAGCTCCGATTCCGGTACCGGCTCCCGTCGCTTCGCCATCGGCCGAGGCCGCGAAGATGTTGGAGTTGGCCCAGCGCACCGCGGACGAGCATGTCAAGGCCGCGCAGGCCGAGGCCGATCAAATCGTCAACGAAGCGCGTACGCGCGCTGATCAACTCAACCTCCAAGCCGATGCCGAGCGTGCCTCACTCGAACGCAGGGTCGACGAATTGCGCGCCTTCGAACGGGAATACCGCAGCCGCTTGCGCTCCTACCTCGAGGGCCAGCTGCGCGACCTCGAGACGAAGGGTCAGGACGCCGGTTCGCCGACGGCAGCCACCCGGGTCGCGACGCCGGCTCCAGCACCGGCCGCACCAGCAACTGCCGCGCCGGCGGCTACCGCGGCAGCTACCGCGGCAGCAACTGGCGCGCCAGCAACTAGCGCGCCAGCGCACGCCGCACCGGCCCCACAGGTGAACGCCCCCGAACCCGCTGCGGCTCCCACTCCGCCGGTGAGCACACCGGCTCCGTCGCCGTTCTCGCCGTTCACCCCCGACGTGCCATCCGCACCGCCGCACCAGGGCTGAGCCTCACCACCTCATCCCCGGCCGTTTCTCATTACCCGCCTCGGCAGGTAGATCCTCACGTCATCAGCGTGGTTCCTACGCCCGGACCAGGGTGAAGTCACAGCCCAACTCGGCATCGACGTGTTCGAATGGGCCCTCGAGCGATTCGGCGTAGGCCGTGGCCAAGACCTCGCGGGCGATCAACTCCCGATGTTCGTGCAGCGCGGCACCGAGGTCGGAGTTGTGAGCACGCCAGGTCAGTGCGATCCGGTCGGTCACGTCGAGCCCGTCTCGCTTGCGCGCGTCCTGCACGAGCCGGACGAATTCGCGGGCAAGTCCGCGCGCGCGCAGTGCGGGGGTGATCTCGAGGTCGAGCGCCAGCGTCTCACCGTGATCGGAGGCTACGGCCCAACCGGCTCGGGGCGCTTCCGTGATGAGGACGTCCTCGGGCTCGAGATGGACCGGCTCATCGTTGACCTGGAGGTCAGCCCCACCATCGGCTCGTAGAGACGCAACCAGCGCCGCGGCGTCCGCGGCCCCAATTGCGGCCGCCACTGAGGGCGTGGTCGTTGCGAAACGCCGACCCAGGCTGCGGAAGTTCGCTTTGACGCTGATCTCCACCAACGCGGCATCGCCTTGGAGTACGGCGATCTCCTCCACGTTGACCTCGTCCAGAACTTGCGCCATCAGATCCGCGGGCAACTCCCGCCAGCCGACGGCTGACACGAGGGCACGGCCGAGCGGTTGGCGAGTCTTGATCGATGATGTTGCACGAGCGGCACGACCGAGTTCGACAAGTCGGCGTACGAGCTCGACCTGGCCGCGAAGCTCGTCATCGATCACTGCGTCGTCGGGGCTCGGCCACGCGGCCAAATGCACCGAATCAGGGAGAGCCGAATCAGTGGCACCGCCACTCGTCGAGACGTACATGTCTTGCCAGACCTGCTCGGTGATGAACGGTGTGAACGGTGCCATGAGCAGCGTCACGACATGCAGACACTCGTGCAGTGTGGCAAGAGCAGCAGGGTCGCCATCCCAGAATCGTCGCCGCGACCGGCGGACGTACCAGTTGGACAAGTCCTCGACATACTCTGCAAGCAGTCGACCGGCCTGCTGCGTGTCGAACTCCTCGAGTGCGACATCGACATCGCGAGCCAACCGGTGAGCCTCGGACAGAGCCCAGCGATCCAGCGAAGGCCGCTGTCCCACAGGCGGTGTGGGCGTCAAGTACGGCTCGAATCCACTTGCGCGCGCATACAACGACTGGAACGACACGGTATTCCAGTAGGTGAGCAGCGTCTTGCGGACGACGTCTTGAATTGTGGCGTGTCCCACGCGCCGCGCTTGCCACGGTGACCCGCCGGCGAGCATGAACCAACGCAAGGCATCGGCACCATGACTGTCCATCAGGGAGATGGGTTCCAACACGTTGCCGAGGTGCTTGCTCATCTTGCGGCCCTCATCGTCCAGGATGTGGCCGAGACACAGCACGTTCCGATACGACGACTGGTCGAATACGAGCGTGCCGACCGCCATCAGTGTGTAGAACCAGCCACGGGTCTGATCGATGGCTTCGCAGATGAAGTCGGCGGGGTAGCGGGACTCGAAGAGCTCGACGTTGCGATGGGGGTAACCGAATTGTGCGAACGGCATCGCGCCGGAGTCATACCACCCGTCGATGACTTCTGGCACTCGCGTCGCGAGCTCGCCGCACTCGCCACAGGGCAAGGTCACGTCATCGACGTACGGTCGATGCGGGTCGAGGTTGGACACGTCGGTCCCGCTCAGCGCGCTGAGCTCTGCCAGTGAACCCACGGCGGTGAGGTGGTCGCTCTCACAGCGCCAGATCGGCAACGGGGTGCCCCAATAACGGCTCCGGGACACCGCCCAGTCGATGTTGTTGTTCAGCCAGTCGCCGTACCGACCCCACTTGATCGTGTCGGGGAACCAGTTCGTTGTCGCGTTCTCCCGAAGGAGTGCATCTTTGATCGCCGTGGTACGGATGTACCAAGACGGCTGCGCGTAGTAGAGCAGCGGCGTGTGGCAGCGCCAGCAATGTGGATACGAGTGCTCGTAGGCGACGTGTCGGAAGAGCAGACCGCGCGCTTTGAGATCGGGGACGAGCGCGTCATCTGCCTTCTTGAAGAACATCCCGCCGACCAGGGGCACGTCCGGATCGAATGTGCCATCGCCGCGGACGGGATTGATGACAGGCAACCCGTAGGTACGCGCCGCAGCCAAGTCATCCGGACCGAATGCGGGTGCGATGTGGACGAGTCCAGTGCCGTCATCGGTGGTGACGTAGTCAGCCAGCACGACGTAGTGCGCGCCGCCGTCCGCGTCGTCGCCGATGGCGACGAGGTCGAACGGTCGTTGGTAAGGAATGCGCTCCAGATCTCGCCCAGATATCGTCTCGAGCACCTCGTGCTCACCGAGCAACTCGTCGGCGAGGACATCGACGACGACAAGTGTGTCGTCATCGGCGGTGCGCGCCACGACGTACGTCGCGTTGGGCTGTACGGCCACGGCCGTGTTCGCTACCAGCGTCCAGGGCGTCGTGGTCCACACGAGCAAGGCCACGCCGGGATAACGCTGCGCGAGAGTGCTTTCCAGGACCGGGAAGCGCACGAAGACAGAGGGATCGACCACTGTTTCGTACCCCTGCGCAAGTTCGTGATCACTCAGTCCGGTACCGCAGCGTGGGCAGTACGGCGCAACTCGGTGGTCCTGGACGAGGAGGCCCTTGTCGAAGACCGTCTTGAGTGACCACCAGACGCTTTCGATGTAGTCGGGCGACATCGTCCAATAGGCGTCATCGAGATCGACCCAATAGGCCATCCGCTCGGTCATGGCTTGGAATTCATCGACGTGTTGCAGCACTGACTCACGACACTTCTCGTTGAACTCAGCGACGCCGTACTTCTCGATGTCCTGCTTGCCGGTGAAGCCGAGGGCGCGTTCGACCGCGAGCTCGACCGGCAGGCCGTGACAGTCCCAACCCGCCTTTCGCGGGACGTGGTAACCCTTCATTGTCTTGAAGCGCGGGAAGACGTCTTTGAAGACGCGAGCCTCGACGTGATGGGTACCGGGGGCGCCGTTCGCCGTGGGCGGTCCCTCATAGAACACCCAAGTCGGACCTTGGGCGGTCGCCTGTAACGAGCGGTGGAAGACGTCGCGCTCACGCCACAGGTCAAGGATGGCGTGTTCGAGCGCGGGCAGGTCGACCTTGGGATCGACAGGCTTGTACACCTTGCCTCCGGCGACGTACGGCTACGCCGGCCCGACGTGGTGAGTCCACGGCGAACCGACGGTCGTCGGAGGGACGAGTCGCGCCGTCGGCGCTTCCCGCGGTACCACCCTCCTTGGCCTTCGAGCGCTGCTCGAGTGCCCTCTCATGAGGTGTCGTGGCCACCGGGTCTACTGGTTCTCCTGTCCGCACGCGGACGGGAGAACGTTCTTCCGGCGGCTCGGGGTGATTCCGACCTCGCGCACACCCCCGGGCTCACACCATCCCCGGGTCGCTTTATGGCTGCGTGCGAGGCGACGTGTCCCGTCAACGCCTGCTCACGACGTGGGCAGGATAGCCGTGGGTGGGCGCTGGCGCGTACGACCTCGACGTGATCAATTGGGCGCGCCCAATTGCTCGGCACGGATCGCGGGCCTATCCTCTGCGCGGTCTGTCGGGAGCCGTAGCGCTCCCGACTCAGCGTTTCTCCGTCGTATCCGACGACGGCGCGTTCCAAGGATCGGAGTGCCGTCATGGCTGCATCAGGCAAGGTCACTCCCGCCAAGAAGGCGGCGCCGGCGAAGAAGCCTGCTGCGAACAAGACAGCCGCGACCAAGGCCCCGGTCAAGAAGGCCCCGGTCAAGAAGGCCCCGGTCAAGAAGGCCCCGGTCAAGAAGGCCCCGGTCAAGAAGGCCCCGGTCAAGAAGGCCCCGGTCAAGAAGGCCCCTGTCAAGAAGGCCCCGGTCAAGAAGGCCCCAGTCAAGAAGGCCCCGGTCAAGAAGGCCCCGGTCAAGAAGGCCCCGGTCAAGAAGGCCCCGGACAAGAAGGCCCCGGCCAAGAAGGCCCCGGCCAAGAAGGCCCCGGCCAAGAAGGCCCCGGTCAAGAAGGCCCCGGCCAAGAAGGCCCCGGCCAAGAAGGCCCCGGCCAAGAAGGCCCCGGCCAAGGTTGTGCTCCCGGGTCGACCCAAGCGTCTCGTTGTGCGTGAGGACGAGAGTCCGTGGACGACAAAGGAACTCAACGAGGTGCGCCAGATACTCCTGGGCGATGTCGATCGCCTGAACGAGGAGATCCGGGTGGCCGAGGAGGACATCGCCGATCTGCTGCGCGACTCAGGTGACGGCGCCGGCGATGACCAGGCCGACGCCGGCACCAAGACTTTCGAACGCGAACACGAGATGTCGTTGGCGAACAACGCGCGCGACCTGTTGGACCAGGTGGGGCGCGCACTCAGTCGCATCGACGACGGGACGTACGGCGTTTGTGAGTCATGCGGCAAGGCAATCGGGAAACTGCGCCTGCAGGCGTTTCCGCGCGCGACCCTGTGCATGGCCTGCAAGACCCGCGAAGAACGCCGCTGACGTGTTGTCCGGCCGGGGTGACGTACGCTCCGGCCGTGACTTCGCCCGCGGATTCCGACTCCGCTTCCGGCTCGCTTTCCGGCTCTGAATCCGAGTCGGTTTCGACGTCGGCGGGCCCTGATGTTTTCTCACATCCGCGGGGCCGGATGTGGCTCACGCTCGGTGTTGCGGCAGTCGTTCTGGTCATCGACCAGCTCACGAAGGCGTGGGCGGTCTCCCGGCTCGAGAACCAACCGCCCGTGCAGGTCATCGGAGACTTCCTGCGACTGGACCTGGTGCGGAACCCTGGCGCTGCCTTCAGCCTGGGTACGGGCTACACGTTTCTTTTCACCGGCATCGCGATCGCCGTCATCGTGGTGATCATCCGAACGTCCCGACGTCTTGACAGTGTG
>Ga0315278_10004204_pt1 | contig 12966 bp, 15 predicted proteins | sample YL17G06_0_MG_FD_203880 | JGI IMG/M metagenome (GOLD analysis project Ga0315278, IMG submission 203880) | Sediment microbial communities from Yellowstone Lake, YNP, Wyoming, USA - YL17G06_0 | ecosystem: Environmental > Aquatic > Freshwater > Lake > Sediment | place: USA: Wyoming | collected...
TCGGGGGCAGTAACTATAATGGACCGATGTTATTGGGAAAAGAGTTAGGATTTGCAAAGCCTTATACGCAATTTCTCGATTATCGCCCATATCGATCACGGCAAATCAACCCTCGCTGACCGGTTTCTGGAAGCCACGGGCGCTGTTTCGGCCCGAGAATCGAAAGAACAGATTCTCGACGCGATGGACCTGGAGCGTGAACGCGGGATCACGATCAAGGCCCACGCGGTCGCGGTCCGGTATCTGGCCAAGGACGGGAAGACGTATGCCTTGCATTTGATCGACACGCCGGGTCACGTCGACTTCACTTATGAGGTCTCGCGCAGTTTGGCGGCCTGCGAAGGCGCGCTCTTGCTCGTCGATGCCACCCAGGGGGTGCAGGCCCAGACGATTGCCAATGTGAACCTGGCGATGGCCAACAATCTCACCATTATTCCTGTTATCAACAAGATCGATTTGGCGAGTGCGGATGTCGAGGGAACGAAGCAATCTATCTCGGAAATCTTGCAGCTCGATGCCAGCGATGCGATGCCCATCAGTGCAAAAGTTGGAAAGGGCGTGCCGGAGGTGTTGGAGGCGGTGATTGCGCGGATTCCTCCGCCGTCCGGCGATCCTCAGGCGCCGCTCAAGGCGCTCATTTTCGACTCCTGGTTCGATAATTATCAGGGTGTGATCGTGCTGACACGACTTGTGGATGGAGCCCTGCGGCCGGGGATGAAAATTAAAGTCATGTCGAACGACCGGACGTTCGAAGTGATGGAAGTCGGCCAATTCACCCCGAAGAGGACGAAAAAGGCCGAGCTGTTGACCGGCGAGGTCGGGTACCTCTGCGCGAACATGAGAGAAGTCGCGGACGTCAAAATCGGCGATACGCTCACGGACGCGGTGACGCCGACGAGCGCGCCCTTCCCCGGGTATAAAGAAGTGAAGCCGCTGGTGTTCTGCGGGCTCTATCCCACCGACACGGCCCGGTACGAAGATTTGCGGGATGCGCTGGTCAAACTGCGGTTGAATGATTCTTCGTTCGTCTACGAACCGGAGACGTCGCTCGCCTTGGGGTTCGGGTTTCGATGCGGCTTCTTGGGGCTCTTGCACATGGAGATCATCCAGGAGCGGCTCGAGCGTGAATATAATCTGACGCTCCTCACCACCGCGCCGACCGTGGTCTATCGCGTGCGGACGACTAAAGGCGAGGTGCTGGAGGTCAATAACCCGGCGCAGCTTCCGCCTCCCAGCAGTATCGACTCATTTGAGGAGCCGTTTATTCTGGCGTCGGTCATTACGCCCGAACGCTACATGGGGGCCATCCTCAAGCTCTGTCAGGAGCGCCGCGGTATTCAGCGGAGCATACATTTTCTCGATCCGACGCGGGTGACGATCAGTTACGAGATGCCGCTGAACGAAGTCATTCTCGATTTCTACGATAAGCTCAAGTCGCGCACGCAGGGCTATGCCTCGCTCGATTATGAGCTGATCGGCTATCGCGAGTCTGATCTCGTGAGGCTCGATATTCTCTTGAACGGCGAGGCCGTCGATGCCTTGTCCTTTATCACCCATAAGGATCGTTCCATCCACCGGGGGCGTCAACTCGCCGAGAAGATGAAGGAACTCATTCCCCGGCAGATGTACGAGATCGCCATTCAAGCGGCGATCGGGAGCAAGGTCATCGCGCGTGAGACGATCGGGGCCATGAAGAAGAACGTTCTTGCGAAATGCTACGGCGGCGATATCACGCGGAAACGCAAGCTTCTCGAAAAACAGAAGGAAGGGAAGAAGCGCATGAAATCAGTGGGGAGCGTGGAAGTGCCGCAAGAGGCCTTCCTCGCCATCTTGAAAGTCGGTGACGAATGAGCGGGGAGACGAATCGCCCCCCATCGGACGATCTCACGTCCGCGACCCGAGAGGGGCGGACGGTTGCCGCGGGAGCGGCGGCGGTGTCACGGCTGGGCAGGAAGTCGCTCTTTCGCGAGTATACGGAAGCCATTGTCGTGGCGATGCTCCTGGCCTTTTCGATCCGGGTGTTTGTCGTCCAGGCCTTTAAGATTCCCTCCGGCTCGATGATCCCCACGTTGTTGATCGGGGATCATATCCTGGTCAGCAAGTTGTCGTACGGCATTCAATGGCCCAGCCAGTGCAAGTTTCAAGCGGCCTTTCCTCCCATCAATTGCTATGCTTCGCAGGCGCTCATCGAATTCGGCAAGCCGCAGCGGGGAGACATCATCGTGTTCCGGTTTCCCGAAGATGAGGAAAAGGATTTCATCAAACGGATTGTGGGGACTCCAGGCGATACCGTCCAACTTCGCAATAAAGCCGTGTTGGTGAATGGGATCGTGCTCGATGATAAACCCTTCACCCAACGGATCGATCCGGGGATCATCGACGGCACCATCAATCCGCGCGACAATTTCGGGCCGGTGACCGTTCCGGACGGGGCCTATTTCGTGATGGGCGACAATCGCGACCAAAGTCTGGACAGCCGATTTTGGGGGTTCGTGCGCGAGGAGAAAATCCGCGGGAAGGCGTTCCGTATCTACTGGTCGTGGAGCGGGCAAGGTCAATGGACGGAGTGGATCAGATGGGATCGATTCGGCAAAGCCATTCAATAGGTAAAGCCACGCGCCAGGCGGCGGGCTCCGGGGCTCAGGGCGGGGGTGCGGCGTCCCCTAAAGTGCTGCGGCAGTACATCTCGCGGTTCCCGCAAGCCTCCGTGCTCGTCATCGGCGACCTCATTCTCGATCATTATATCTGGGGCCGTGTGAGCCGCATCTCGCCGGAAGCCCCGGTACCGGTGGTCCATGTCGATTCTGAATCCTTGAAGCTCGGCGGCGCCGCGAACGTCTTCAATAACATTCTGGCCCTGGGGGGGAAAGCGGACCTCTGCGGCGTCATCGGTTTGGACGAAAGCGGCCGGATGCTCCTCAAAGAGTTGGGATTGACCCGTTCAGGGCGCGGGGGGGTGGTGATCGACCAGGACCGCCCGACCACTAGAAAGTCCCGCGTCATCGCACATAATCAGCAGATCGTGCGGTACGACGTGGAGCGCCGCGCGGAACTCAAACCGGCGATGCAACGGCGGATTCTCCGCTACGTCGAATCGCGGTTACGGGAGCTGTCCTGTCTCGTGGTGTCGGACTATGCCAAGGGAGTGGTGAGCGCCACGCTGATGTCGGAACTCACGCGGCTTGCCGCCCTTCGCGGGATACCCCTGATCGTCGATCCGAAAGTCGAACACTTCAGCTACTACAAGGGGGCGACGGTCATCACGCCGAACCATCTTGAAGCGACACAAGCCGCCGGGGTTCACGGCGATGACGATCAGGCCAGCAACGAAGCCGGCGCGATCATACGACAGCGCTTGGGATGCCAAGCGGTGCTCATTACGCGTGGCGAAAAAGGGATGAGCTTGTACGAGGCCGATGGAGTCTCCTGGCACATTCCCACCCAAGCCCGCCAGGTCTACGACGTCACCGGCGCGGGCGATACCGTGGTCGGGACGTTGGCCCTCGCGCTGTCGACCGGTGCCTCGATGAGAGATGCGGCGGCGCTGGCCAACTGCGCTGCTGGTATCGTCGTCGGTATGGTGGGCACCGCGACCCTGTCGGCACAGCAGCTCTCGGAGGCCCTCGGCAATGACTAAGGCCACACCCTCCGTCATGGTGGTGATTCCGGCCCGGTACGGGTCGTCGCGCTTTCCAGGGAAACCCCTTGTCATGCTCGGTCGGAAGCCCATGGTCCAGCATGTGTATGAACAGGCGGCGGCCTGTCGCGCGGTGACGGAGGTCCTGGTCGCCACCGACGACGAACGGATCAAACAGGCCGTGGAAGGATTTGGCGGGCGCGCCGTAATGATAGCCGGAGACTATCGGACAGGCACCGATCGAGTTGCCGGGGTGGCGCGCATGTTCGGTGGGGACTATTTTCTGAATCTACAAGGAGATGAGATCCCGCTGCAGCCGGACTTACTGGCGGATCTCATCGATCCGTTCATCAAGAGCGGCGTAGAAATGGGCACGCTGAAGCGCACGATCGATTCGACGGAGGATGTCCACAATCCCTCGGTGGTGAAGGTGGTCACGGACCAGCTCGGCAATGCGCTCTATTTCTCGCGCGCACCGATTCCGTTGGTGCGGGACGACCCCAGCCGCCGGGCAGTCGAAGGGTTGCATTACATCCACCTCGGTCTGTACATGTACCGGCGCGACACCTTGCTGAAGCTGGCGTCCCTTCCCACCGGACGGTTGGAGGAGGCGGAAAAGCTCGAGCAGTTGCGCGCGTTGGAGCACGGTATTGCGATCAGAGTCTGGGAAACCACACAGGCCTCTTTGCGGGTGGATACGCCGGAAGATGTCGAGGCGGTGGCGGAGATGCTCCAACAGTGTGACGTCAGCAAGCGGGAGTTGGGCGCGCTGAAGGCCGCTCCTTCCAGGTAATGGTGGCATGCGTGTCAGAATTACACGGTCCGACAAGATGGGGTCCACGATGAGCAAGTTCATTTTCGTCACAGGCGGAGTCGTCTCCTCCCTGGGGAAGGGGCTCGCCTCGGCCTCGATCGGCAACCTGCTCGAGAGTCGAGGGTTGAAGATCACGTTCCTCAAGCTCGATCCCTATATCAACGTCGATCCCGGCACGATGAATCCCTACCAACACGGGGAAGTCTATGTGACAGACGACGGCGCGGAGACAGACCTGGACCTCGGCCATTATGAACGGTACACGTCCCTGACCCTCACCAAAGAAAACAACTACACGACCGGCAGGATCTACCATTCGGTCATCATGAAAGAGCGTCGCGGCGACTACCTTGGCGGGACGGTGCAGGTGGTGCCCCACGTCACCGACGAGATCAAACAGTGCATCATGCGCATCTCCCAGGGGATCGACGTGACGATCGTGGAGATCGGCGGCACGGTCGGCGACATCGAGAGCTTGCCCTTTCTCGAAGCCATTCGCCAGATGCCGTACGACGTGGGCCGCGAGAACGTGCTCTATGTCCACCTTACGCTGGTGCCCTACATCGTCGCAGCCGGTGAGCTGAAGACCAAACCGACGCAGCACTCCGTCAACAAGCTCCGGGAGATCGGTATTCAGCCGCATATCCTCCTCTGCCGGACCGATCGGTATTTGCCGCCGGAACTCAAGGCCAAGATCGCGATGTTCTGCAACGTCGAGAAAGACGCGGTGATCACGGCCAAGGATGTGGATACGATTTATGAAGTGCCGATCGTGTTCAGGAAGGAAGGGCTGGACGAGCTGATCGTGCGCCTGCTCCATCTTGAGACCGGTCCGCCGAACCTGCGCGAATGGGATGCGATGGTCCAGAAGATCAAGCATCCCAAGCATGAAGTCTCAGTCGCTCTGGTCGGCAAGTACGCGGGTTTGAAGGAATGTTACAAGAGTCTCGCGGAATCGCTCGTCCATGGCGGCATCGACCATGAAACGAAGGTGAACATCCAGTGGATCGAATCGGAGGAGATTGAACGGCAGGGGACCGAGCGTCTCCTGCGCGAGGTCGATGGCATCTTGGTTCCCGGCGGGTTCGGCGCACGCGGGATCGAAGGGAAAATCGCTGCGATTCGATACGCGAGGGAACACCGGATTCCGTTTCTCGGTTTGTGTCTGGGTATGCAGTGCGCGACGATCGAGTTTGCGCGAAACGTCGCCGGGCTGGCCGGCGCAAACAGCGCGGAATTTGACGAGGCCTCCCCCTATCCCGTCATTCATTTGATGTCCGATCAGCAGTCCGTCAGCGACAAGGGCGGGACGATGCGGCTCGGGTCTTATGTCTGTTCGCTCGGGGAGGGAACCCTGGCCCAAAAGATGTATGGGGTGAGCGAAGTCCGCGAGCGCCATCGGCATCGGTACGAATTCAATAATGCGTACCGTGAGCAATTGCTCGCCAAGGGACTCGTGCTGAGCGGGCTTTCGCCGGACGGCCGGCTGGTCGAGATCGTAGAATTGAAGAACCATCCTTGGTTCCTGGCGACGCAGTTCCATCCGGAATATAATTCACGGCCACACCGTCCGCATCCGTTGTTTAGCGGCTTTGTGGGAGCGGCTCTGCGGCTCAAGTGCGGCCACTAGGACCAGAGAAAGGCTTAGGTTTAGGTTCAGGTTGAGAAGCAGAGTACTCTCCGCTTAACCTGAGCCTCAGCCTCAACCTTCATCAAAGTATGGCGCAGGAAGTCGAGAGAGGAAACTTCAAAGTCGGCGCAGGCCATCGGCAGTTTCTGATCGCCGGGCCCTGTGTCATCAAGAGCGAACAGCTCGTGCTGGAGACGGCGGCGCGCACAGACGTGGTGCTCCTTATTCGTCGCACCGTGCTCTCCAGAGCGCTACGCCTCCGGTTTTACTCGCCCTGTGGGCCCGGGTTGGGCGGGTGGGATTCGGTGATCTGTTTGAGCATCTCAACGGAAACAGGTAGATTTGGGAACCATGGCGCACGAAATCCAAATCGGTTCATTCAAAGTCGGTGCAGGCAACCGGCCGTTTCTGATTGCCGGGCCCTGTGTCATCGAGAGCGAACAGCTCGTGCTGGAGACGGCCGCGCGCATCGCTGAGATCGCCAAGTCTCTGGGCATGCCCTATATCTTCAAATCGTCCTTCGATAAAGCGAACCGGACCTCCATCACGTCGTATCGCGGACCGGGTCTCGAAAAAGGCCTGGCGGTGCTGAAGAAGGTCAAGGATCAGCTGGGCCTTCCTGTCTTGACGGACGTCCACACCGAAGAACAGGCGACCGAGGCAGGGAAGATCGTGGACGTGCTTCAGATTCCCGCGTTCCTCTGCCGGCAGACCGACTTGCTCATCGCGGCGGCGAAGACCGGCAAAGTTGTGAACGTGAAGAAGGGCCAGTTCCTCTCCCCGCAAGAAATGGGCAACGCGGTGAAAAAAGTGGAGGAGGCCGGAAACAGGCGGATCATTCTGACCGAGCGGGGATCGTCGTTCGGCTACAACAATCTCGTCGTCGATATGCGGTCCTTCCCTGTCCTTCGGAGCTTCGGCTACCCGGTGGTCTTCGACGCCACCCATAGTGTGCAGTTGCCGGGCGGCGGGGGAACTAAATCCAGCGGCCAGCGTGAATTCGTCGAGCCATTGGCCTGCGCGGCAGCCGGCGCCGGTGTCGATGGCTTCTTCATGGAAGTCCATCCCAATCCCGACGAGGCCTTATCGGACGGACCCAATATGGTGCCGCTCCACCAATTACAAGCTTTGCTAGAACGGGTCATGCGGATATGCGACGCGTCACAACCTCGAAAGTAATCAAGCCGAAGGGCGCTCGGGCGGCGATGCCGAAGGGCGGAACCAGCCTCGACGTAGGCCGGCGTGTGCTGGACATCGAAGCGCGTGCCGTCCAGGCCCTCATTCAACGTCTCGATGGTGGTTTCTCGGATGCCGTGGACCTGCTCTATGACTGCAAGGGCAAAGTCGTCGTCTCGGGCATGGGCAAGTCCGGTTTGATCGGGCAGAAGATCGCCGCCACGATGGCGAGTACCGGGACTCCGTCGTTCTTTCTCCATCCGGCCGAAGGGCTCCATGGCGATCTTGGCATGTTGGCGCGCGGCGATCTGCTCATTGCGATTTCGAATAGCGGAGAGACGCAGGAAATTCTGCAGCTCTTGCCCTTCATGGAGCGTATGGGAGTTCCTGTCGTGTCGATCGTTGGCCGAATGGGTTCGACGCTGGCCAAGAATAGCGCCGTCGCGCTGGACGTGTCCGTTGCGGAAGAGGCCTGCCCCATGGGACTTGCGCCGACGGCGAGCACGACCGCGACGCTCGCGATGGGCGACGCCTTGGCCGTGGCCTTGCTCGAGAAGCGCGGGTTCAAGGAGCAGGACTTTGCGCAGTTCCATCCAGGTGGAACGCTGGGACGCCGGTTGCTGGTGAAAGTACGGGACGTGATGCATGCCGGGGCGGAGTTGCCTCAAGTGCAGGAGACGGTCTCAACCTCGGTGGCCCTTCTGGAAATGTCGGCCAAGAAACTCGGCATGACCACGGTCGTCGATCGAGCCGGCGCACTCCTGGGGGTGATTACCGACGGCGATCTGCGGCGGTTTGTCCAGCAGGGCGGGGATTTCTCTAAGGGGACAGCGGGGTCCTTGGCCTCGCGCCGCCCCAAGTTGATCGGACCGGATGAGCTGGCAGCCAAGGCAGTCGAAATGATGGAGCGCTATGCCATCACCACGCTCGTCGTTGCGGACAACGCCAAACGAATTGTCGGGGTCGTGCATTTGCATGACTTGTTGAAGCATGGAATCGTATAGCAGGATGCTGAAAAGGGAGCGGGGTAGCTGGGACGATCCCTGTGCTCGCGCAACGCGCGGCCTCCGAAGGCCCTCGTTGGACGCGCGCAGTTGGGATCATCCAAGCCACCCCTTAGTAAGTGATAGATCATTTAACGGAATGGGCTACCGATGAATCGCGTATCGGCGGCATGGAAATCGGTCGGGCAGGAATCGCTCAACCTGCCGAATTTCATTACACTCACACGCATCCTCTTGATCCCTGTCTTCGTGGTGCTGTTTGCCACGCCGACCCCGAACCGCTCTCTCAGCGCGGCCATCGTCTTTGTCGTCGCAGCGGTGACCGATTTATTGGATGGCTATCTGGCTCGCCGTAACGGCCAAGTGACCACACTCGGGAAGCTGCTCGATCCCATCGCCGATAAGTTGTTGGTCCTCTCCGCCTTGATTCTTCTGGTCAATATCGATCGCGTGAGTGCACTGGTTGCGATATTGATCATTGCGCGCGAGGTCGCGGTCACGGGCATTCGCGCCATTGCCGCAGGCGAAGGCATGGTGATCGCGGCTGAGACGACGGGCAAGTACAAGATGGCGCTGCAGGTCATAGCGATCGTGCTGTTGATCCTCGAGGGTACGTTCTTGTCTGATCTCGGCAATCTGCACCTCGCCGGTATCGTCACGCTCTATCTGTCGCTGGTGCTCGGCTATGTCTCAGGCGGTCAATATGTGTGGAGCTTTTGGAAGCAAGTCGTGGCGAAGGGACTCTAGCCTCGTTTGAGAATATGAAACGCGCGCATCGTTCCTCAGTCATCCCCTAATCCATGCAAGAAGAGCTGCTCTGGTTTCTGATGACGATGCTCGGCGGTCTGCTGGGCGCCATTCCCTTCGGCGTGGTCGTGTCGAAGGCGATGGGACTGCCCGATCCTCGTACGGTCGGGAGCAAGAACGTCGGGTTCACCAATGTACTGCGCGTGTCCGGCAAGAAAGCGGGCGCCCTCACGCTCCTTGGCGACATGGGGAAGGGGTGGGTGATGGGGTGGGCTGCCATGCAATGGCTCACCGATGAACGATTCATCATGCTCGTGGCGCTGTCGGTAATCCTGGGCCACCTCTTCTCGCCATTCCTGAACTTCAAAGGAGGGAAAGGTGTGGCGACGGCCATGGGAGCGGTGCTGGGTTTGTCTCCCTCTATCGGACTCCTCTTGTTGTTGATCTGGCTGGGGGCCGTCGCGATCTGGCGCTATTCATCCGGTGGCGCGCTGGCGGCCTTCGGGTGCTTTCCGGTCGTGGCGATCGTGAATGAACAGCGGCAGGAATTTCTAGTCTTTGCCCTGGTTGTCAGCGGGCTGATCTGGATCAAGCACAAGGATAATATCGTCCGGCTCTGGAAGGGGACGGAAAGTAAAATAGGGCAGCGGAAGGACTGACAGCGATGTCGGTTCTGTGCTCCCGGAACAGAGGAGGGGATGGAGCCTGATGATCTTCTGTGCTCGCGCAACGCGCGGCCGTACCACAGAAGAAGGTGAAGGTTGAGACTCAGGTTGAGCACTGACCAATCCGACTCGACGTCTTTTCGACCCTCAACCTCGACCTAAGCCTTGGCCTTCCGATGAGACGCGCGCAGTGGAAGACCAATCAGCCCCATCTCTGAAGAGAGAACGAGCAAGCTTGGAAGGATGGTCTGGCTCCTCGGGTGCTTTCTCTCCGGCGCTCCCGAAAACCGCCATGTGAGAAGCGTGGCCCGTCTCTCGCCGTTCGTGAAGTGTGAGCTTCTTTCACTACTCCTGCTGACAGCATCAGCTATCCATCCGTCGTCATCCATCCTCAATCTTCCATTGTCGAAGTCTGCTTCTCACTGTGTTAGGTTCGTGGCCTATTGGATCACTTCAAACGGGGGCGTGTCTGTGAAACAGGGCTATCGGTTGATCATTGTCGACAAGGCCGGTGTGCTGGTCTCTGAATTCCAACTGACGGAGAACGCACTGGCTCAGCCGGAGGCCTTTGTCGCGGCGCTCAAACAGTCGATCGACGACATCGAAGAGGAGGAACCCTGAAGGGACGACGTCGCTCCTCGTTGCCGTTTCTTGCCATGGCGACGATTCTGATCATCGATGACGAAGAAATCATCCGTGTACTCCTCCGCTCCGCCTTGAAGCGGCAGGGTATGAGGTCACGGAGGCTGCCAACGGTCGCCAGGGGCTTGAGCTGTACCGTCACAGGCCGACGGACTTGGTCAGCACAGACATTGTCATGTCCGAGCTGAATGGGCTGGACATGCTCCTGGAACTAACGCGTGAATTCATCCACACCAAGGTGATCGCGATCTCAGGCGCAGTAGGGGGAAAGAATGTCTTGGATGTCGCGAAACTCCTCGGGGCACGGCAGACCTTCCAGAAGCCCTTTAGCATGCCGCATCTGCTGGGCGCTGTACGATACGAATTGGAGCATTAGCAGGATGCTGAAAAGGTCGGCTGGCGGCCGCATGTCCTGCGCTTCACGCGTTACGGTTCATTGATGCAGGCGGACTTTTTCAGTATCCTATTAAAACCGCTTGACCAGGCCCTTCATGGCGTCTAGCATAGGCACATGTTGTATTGAGCCTCGCTGACTGTCCCATCCCTCGCGCCTCTTGCTTCCTTCCTGCGCGTTTGATTCCCCAGTCTCCGCCGCTCTTACGTCAGAGTGTTGCTGAAGTACTGCGATCATTGGGCGTGACCACCAGGACCGAAGCTGTTCGGTCCCTTGAGGACACACGAGTCCGCGGACATGCAGCGGACTTCTCGGTACAGGCCCCCAACCTATGAAGGAGAGACGCGATGACACCTGAAGAACAAATAACGAAGATGAAGAAAGCGATCGCTCAGGCCATGAAGGTGATGGGAGACCGGTTTGGATCGACGGAAGCAGATGTCGATCGAGCGATTGATGAGCTGAAGGCGTCCATGGAGACCGCGCCAACCGTTGCGGCTCAGCCTCCTCAGGGCACGGCCACCATGGCCGCCGGCGCATAGTGGCCGACGCATAGACTGCACGACAGGATCTTGGTTCTGGGGTGAGAGGCCTACTGGCGTTTCGAGCAGTCTGAGAGGATGTGGGCGCGTCCTGGTGCAGGCGTCGAGAAGCCGCCGTACCATGGGCCACCAGCATCAGGGGAAGGATCATATGAAGAACAGCACGCAAGTCTATGTGCTGACGCTGAATGCGCCGTCAAGAAAAACCGTTCGACTCTGGACGGGAGCGAGCATCCATTCGTTGCGACACTGCTTCAGCATAAAAATTGATCGTACGCTGGCGGAGATGCAGCAGCATGTGGATGATTTGCAGCGCGCCATCACGGTGCTGGCGACGGGCGGATCGTATTCCATCAATCGCTCTCGATAATGTGTCATTGCCGTAGGTGCCTGTGTCGGCGGACAACACTCACCGAGAAAGAGGACAGCCATCATGCCGGACGATGTCAAAGATAAGAAGGTTCATGCCGCAGCCAAGCCGGCTGGCGCACCGTCACGGATACCAGCCGATGGCGATCTCACGTGCAGCGAATCCCAGATTGAGGACATTCTCTCTGAGGGTGAATCCAGCAGGCCGATGAGCAAAAGCGACAAGGGCCTTCATCAGAAACGCCAGCCGAAGTCCTCGCGGTAAGACCCACAGGGCGAGGTGTTTGCTTTCCTAACCTGCCGAATCTGCGGTGATTTCCTTCACTCTGCGGCCCACAAAAGAATCATGCGAAGAGTTCCTGCCGAAATCGTTGGCTGCACTCCGCGGTCCTTCTCGACCGCTTCCAGGACGGATGGTGGTCCTGGGCAGGGCGGCGGAGTATGCTGTGCCGACAGTACGACAGAGGAGCAGCCGCATGACCGAACAACGGACTGATGTCAGGCCTCGTTGGCCTCTTCCGACCCATGACTATTGGTCCACCCCCTTCGCTGAATCGTTGCTGCAGCATCTGGATATTTTCCCTGGAGCCTCCATTCTCGATATTGCCTGCGGCCACGGGATCCCGGCTTTCTACCTGGCAGAGCAGGCGGGGCCCACCGGACGGGTCCTGGCCATCGATCTCAGTGGGCGTCAAGTCGAGAGTGCGCAAGTGATCCAAGGAGCGCAACTCCCGTGGCTGCGGTTCGAATGCCTGGATATGCGGGCTCTGCCTCCGCGCCTGCCCTGTTTCGATCGCATCACTGGCAATCTCTCCGTCATGTTCTTCCGTCCCAACCGTTTCGAAGCCGTCCAGGGATTGGTGGAACATCTCAAGCCAGGCGGCCAACTGGTGCTGACCTTCCCTTCGCTCGGTACGTTCGATTCACTCTGGCGTCGGATCGATCAGGAAATGGCGATCCGTGGTCTCCTGGCGGAACGCCGTCGGCTGGAAGCCTATCTCGCAGAACGGCCGTCAGCGGAAGACGTTCGTGGATGGCTGGACAGGCTTCATCTCACGCGCATTGTCGTGGCCGAGTATCCGTTGGACGTGGCGACTGGCCCAGGCCAGGCGTTTCTCCACCATCCGCTGCTCCGGGGCGGTTTTCTTGATGATGCCTACGAATGTTTCGAGGATCAGGGGCTGGCGGATGAGGTTATGACAAGGGTCTCGGAAGATGTGGGGAGCTTCACGCCACTGATTGCGCAGCGGTGTGTGTTGTCAGGGTGGAAGCCGTAGCAGGATGCTGAAAAAGCCCTCCAGCGCCAAAACCGTATCCCGTGAAGCGTCCCTCGTGAAGCGTATCTC
>Ga0315278_10004205_pt1 | contig 12965 bp, 9 predicted proteins | sample YL17G06_0_MG_FD_203880 | JGI IMG/M metagenome (GOLD analysis project Ga0315278, IMG submission 203880) | Sediment microbial communities from Yellowstone Lake, YNP, Wyoming, USA - YL17G06_0 | ecosystem: Environmental > Aquatic > Freshwater > Lake > Sediment | place: USA: Wyoming | collected...
TCTGCGGCCATTCAGTCTGCGAGGGAGCGGTGAGAGCGAATGGTGACCGAGGTGCAACTGCAAAAAAACGAAAACACGAGAGACAGACACCGGGTTTAGCGCGGTGTATTTTATTCCTCCTCGCGCGCGCGTGGGGGACACTGCACCGCGGGGACCCCTTTACCACGGGAGCGGGTCTATGCCCCTCCACCGAGATCTGGCCCGGGCGTTAGTGCTCGCGGCGTGCGTGTGCGCGTGCGTGGAAGGGGCAGCAGCCAATGCGTCCGCGGGCGACGGCCTGCAACCCTCACCTCCACCCCCACCCCGCCCCTTTGGGTCCGCCCCGCTCCGCGACTACGGCACCCTGGCCCTGACCTTCCTGTTTGGAGCGGCCGCCACCGCGTCCGGCGTGGGAGGCGGCGCCATCTTCGTCCCCCTTTTTGACGCGGTCCTCGGCCTGGGCATCAAGCGGGCGGCCGCCATCTCTCAAGTCGCGATCACAGCGGGCGCCCTGTCCGGCGTGGGCGTCCTGCTCTCCCGGACGCGCCCGGGCGATGCGGGCGCCACCCTGATCGACTTGAATCTGGCTGCGTTAATGACGCCCGCACTCTTGTTGGGCGTCAGCCTGGGCGTCCTCGCCAACTCCCTGCTCCCTCCCTGGCTGCTGACAGCGCTGCTGCTCGTGCTCCTGGCCGCCGTCTCGCTATCCACCTTCCTCAAGGGCCGGGCCCTGCACCGCCTGGAGAGTGCGGCCCAGGAGGCCGCCGCCGCCAAAGCAGGCGCCCCGTGTGCAAGTGAGGCCCGGGAGGCCGCCGCCGCCAATGCAGGCGCCCCGCGTCCGCCACCGGCGGCGGGTCTGTCATCGCCAGTCACCACCATCGCCCGGCCGCGTGCCCACCGCCTCGACTTGGGCGACCGGGCGACGTCCGACGCGTTCGAGGCCGCGCTCAGTGCGCTGACCCCGCGGTCCATGCGGTCCTCCCGGGCGCCACCTGCCGGGGCGGTGGACCCCGCCGCGGAGGTGGCGGCTGCGACGGCGACGGTGGCAGCCGCGGCCGCGGCGCTGGAGACTGAAGAAGCGCACACCAAACCACCCCACCCCCTGCTCACCTGCGCCTCGGCGGTCCCGCTCGCCACCCTTGCCTGCCTCTGGCTCCTTCTGACCGGCCTCCAGGTCTGGCGCGCCCTGTCCACCAAGTGCAGCCCGGCCTGGGTGGCCGCCATTGCGGTGCAGGTGGCGTGTGCGGCCCTGGCGACCCTGCTGCTGGTCGCCCGTGCGGTCGCCGCCGCCCGGCCGAGCAGCAAAACCGACCTCAAGTGCGCCCCCGGCGGCGGCGGCGTGTGCGGACGTGAGTCAGCCCTCCACACCCCTGGTCGCCTCATCATCGCGGCCACTGTCGCCGTGCTGGGTGGCTTCATTGGCGGGATGCTGGGGCTGGGCGGGGGCATTCTGATTGCGCCCCTGCTCCTTGCCCTGCGGCTGCCCCCGCCCGTCGCGGCGGCCACCTCCACCTTGCTCGTCCTCTTCTCCTCATCCTCGGCGGCTGTAGCGGCGGCCGCCACGCCGGGCGCGATGGCTGGCTCGTACGTGGCCGCGTTCGCGCCCGTCGCGGCGCTGGCGGGCGGGGTCGGCGTCGTCGTGGCCGCCCGCTTTGTCAAACAGTCCGGCCGGGAGTCCTGGCTGGTGTTTTTGCTGGCGGCCGTCGTGGCGGCGGGGGCGGTCTTGGCGGGGGTGGTGAGCGGGCCGAAGGCGGTGCGGGCAGTGAGGGAAGGGAGGGGCGGGTTTCCGGGGGTGTGTTAATAGAGAGCTAGCGCAGCAGCGAGGGTCGGAGGTCATTTCTGCATCAGCCACCGCCGCCGCACGCGCCCCCCCCCGGGCGCCCCTGCCTCTCTCCCCACTCGCCTTGGCAGCGCGCACGCGCCTGCCACAACCCAGGCCCTCTCTGCGCCCGGGCCGCGACCCTCACATCAATCCACACCATCCGTCCCTCTCCCGTGCCCAGCACGGCGGCCTTGAGCGGAGCCCGGCGCCGGCGCGGCGGTGACGCGGGGCCCCGCCGAGGCGGCGCCGCCACCCCGGTCGCGCTGGCAGCGGGCGTCGCGGCTGCCGCGGCCACCATGCCAGCACCCTCCGCCACCCGGGGCGGGCCCGCGTCCACGAGCGGCGGCGGCGGCGGCATGAGCGTGTTCGACGACCCGGACCGTCTATACAAGCTTTTACTGGCAGGCGGCGTCGCGGGCGCGGTTTCGCGGACCCTGACCGCTCCCGTGGACAGGCTCAAGATGCTGCTTCAGGTAGGATGGGGCGGGTGTGAGCTGGAATTGGCAGCCTTGACTAGAAGACGGAGAGAGAGTGCGTTTTTTTTTGTTCCCCCGTTTCTTTCGCGCGCGCCCCGGCCGACGGCCGGGCGGGCGGGGAGCGCCCCTTTTTGTGCGCGTCGCCCGAGGCGCGGGCATGCCACCTAGCCGGCATGGTCACCCATCCAACGACACTCCAGCCTCGTGGCTAGGCCCTGGCGTGGTTTGTGAGAGGGGCCACCTACCTCTGACCACCCAATTTGTGGCGCATTGTTTTTGTTGAGTTGCGCTGCGCTCACAACCTGTTCCCATCCATCCATCCATCCATCCATCCATCCATCCATCCATCCATCCATCCATCCATCCATCCATCTTTTGTCACTCAAACCAACGCACACACACAGGTCCACGACCACGCCCACGCCATGACCATACGCGACGGCATCCGCACCATGGCGGCTGAAGGTATGTGAGGAGGAGGCTGAAAGAGAGTGAGAGCGATAGAGAGAGAGAAGAGAGGAGGGAAAGCAGACCTGCGACCATCATTTTTCTCTTGAGCACACCCTTTCGCATTCAACCCACCACTCTCCTCTTCCCTCTTCCCTCTTCCCCCGTGACGTAACAGGCACCGTCCGGTCCTGGTTCCGGGGCAACGGCTGCAACGTCCTTAAAATTGCGCCGGAGACCGCCCTGAAACTGGCCTGCAACGACCGCATCAAGCGCCTGGTGGCGTCCGACCCGGCAGCCATCACGCCGGGTGAGCGCTTTGTGGCCGGCGCGGCCGCGGGTGCGGTCGCTCAGGGCGCCATCTACCCGCTCGAGCTCGTCCGCACCCGCCTGGCCGTCTCGCCGCCGGGGTCGTACCGGGGCATCGTGGACGCGGCCGCCCAGGTGTGGGTCCGGGAGGGGCCCCGCGCGTTCTACCGGGGGATTGGGCCCTCCCTGATCGGCATCCTCCCTTACGCGGGCGTCGACATTGCCATCTTTGAGATCTTGAAGGACAAGCTCGTCGAGTCGTCGGGGGGCCGCCCGCCGCCGGCCGCCATCCTGGCGGCGGGCATGGTCTCCTCCTCCATCGCCCAGTTCGTCTCCTACCCGCTCGCCCTGTGCCGCACCCGCCTGCAAGCCCAGGGCCGGGGCGGCGCCCCGCTGAAGTACAGCTCGGCTCTGGACGTCCTGCGCCAGGCGCTGGCCCGGGAGGGTTTCCGGGGCCTGTACAAGGGCATCGGGCCCAACCTGGCCAAGGTCGCGCCGGCGGCGGGCATCAGCTGGTTTGTGTTTGAGGAGGTCAAGCGCGCGACCGGGCTGGACTCGTCGCGGGGCGCGGGGGCGTGAATGAACTTTTCTTTGTCGGAGGGGGCGGGGGTGCAAGGAAGGGGGCCCCACAGCAGGCGGGGGGTGTGCCCGATTGTTTGATAGTGGTAGTGAAAATGCATTCTCTGGTCTAGCCTCTCGGCGGGCGTGGGAGCGGGGCCTGGTGCTGTGCACTCCTCTCTCAACTCGCGCTGCCGTTTTTTTGCGCACTCTCGCACTCCCCGTTGCCGCGTTTACCGGCCCGCGTCCTCCTCTGTCGGGTCGACCACGAGTCAGCAGGAGAAGTAGAACTAGTATCTGGGCGCGTATACATCGCCACACAACGCGCGCCTTCCTCTGAAGCACAAAAAAAGTTGACGTCATGCCCGCGCCGCCGCCTCAACACCGCCCGCTCTTCAACGCCCCGGACGCGGCCCTGCTCCAGCGGGGCGCGATTGCGGCCGCGGCCGCTCACCCGGGGGATGCACTAAGACGGGCCGGGCTTGCGGCGGGGGTGGCTGCCGCGGCGGTCGCCGGCATCGGCCGGGCGGGCGGGCCTGGTGCTGCCCTCGCGTCTGCCCTTGCGTCCGCGGTCGGCTCGCCCGGCCAACCCACGGGCGTCGCGGCCCTGCTGACGCTGGCGCTGCGGTGCGGCCTGGCGATGCTGGCGTTTCGGGCAAGCCTCGCCGCCCTGGGCGAGCTCCTTCGCACGCGGGCCGCGTTCTCCGCGCGCCCGGCCGCCCTCACTGCCAACCTGGCCGCCCTGCTGGGGCTGCCGCCGCCGGCGCCTGTGAAAGGTAAAGCCGCACCCGCGGGAGGGGCGAGGGCGCCCGTCGAAGCCCCCCGCACACGCTTTGACCTGGGGCCGCCCTTGCGCGGCGTGATGCCGCTACCCGCCCCGCCCCCGGCCGGCGGCCCAGGCGGGCGCGGCGGCACGAGTGGTGCCAAACTCACAACTGCTGCGGCCCACCCTTGCCCCGGCGGCCCGCTCGTCGCCACGCCGGACGCCTTGCGCCCGTACCTGGCCGCCTTTTCGGCGGACACCGGCGTGGCGGATGCTGCCCTGGCAGTCGCCGCGGCAGCAGACGCGGCGGCGGCAGCCGCGTCTGCCCTCCCGCCCTCCCCGCTCCCCTACACGGGCTCCCCCTCCCCTGGCGGCCCGCCCCCGCCCGCCCTGGGCGGCCACGGTGCGCTCGCTCCCACCTACCGCCCCTCCCTATCACCCCAACGTGGCCATGGTGGTGCGGGCGTGGCGTTCAGCCCGTCGCCCGGCGGGCCGTCCGCCGGGTTTGGCTATGGCGGCCCCTCACCCTCGCCCATGCCCCACCAGCACCCGCCCCCGCTTCCCTCCTGGACTGGCTTTGCGATGGGCGCGGGGGGTGGGGGTGGGATTGACCCGTACGCCCCGTCCCCCTCGCCGGGCGGCGGCGGCAACGGCGGCGGCGGCGGCGGCGGCGGCGGCGACGGCGGCGGCGGCGGCGGCGGTGCGGGCGGGGACAGCTGGCACCCGCCGTCCCACCCGGCCGCCGTCTCGGCGGCCGCGGCCTCCCTCGGCCTGGCCGGCGGCCGCCGCGCCGCCCTGGACGCCGGCGTGGAAGCCCTCCGAGAATGGTTGGCCAGTGCCGTGCTGGGCCCGCTGGCGGCCGCCCTGGCCTCCGCCGCCGCGGACGTCGCCGCCAGCGCGGCCGCGGCTGGCCTGGCGGGCGTGGCCCTGGCCCCACTCACGTCGCCCGGCCCGGCGTCCGACGATGACCGGGCCTCCGCGGCCGCCCTGTCCGCCCGCCTCGCCGCCCGCGCGGCGGAAGTCTGCCCGGGCGGCCACCCCGCCGCGCCCGGGTCGCCGCCCGGGATGGCCCTGCTCATGGCGGCCCTGGCCCGCTACGTCCGCCTGGCCGACCTCACGGCGGGTGACTGGCCGCGCGGCCTGCTGCCGCCCTGCCCGCGCGGGTACGTGGCGAGGCGGGTGGGCGAGCTGGCGGCGGGCCCCTGCATCGGCGCCTTCGCCTGGGCGGGTGGCGGGGCGATGCCCGGGGGTGGAGGAGAGGGTGGGGGTGGCGCCACCACGACCGGGCCTGGGGCTGCGAAACAGCACCAAGCCGGTGGCGGCCCGCCGCCCTCTGCGCACTGGACCCCGGAACTGCCGACCGATTCCGCCCTCCTCTTCCACATTATTGCGGGCTTCCTGGCCCACCCGGGCTGGGATTTCGGGTACGTTTTGCCACCACCGACGGGCGCGGGTGGTGGGTCGTCGGCTGCGGCGGCCGCGGCCGCGGCGGGTGGCGGGCCCTCGCTCTACGTGGGCGGCACCCTGCCCTCCCGCCCGGCCCGGGCCTACCACGCCCTGCTGGCCACCCGACCGGGCGCGCCGCCCGGCCCGGGCGGGGCGGCCCTGGTCGGCCTGGGCCTCGGCACCGCCTCCCCCGCCTTTGCCCTCGTCCTGGGCGGGCGGCGCTCCCCTGCCAGCCTGGGCCTGGGTGGCGGCAGGTCCGACTCGCCCCGGGCGGGCGGCCAGGCTAGTCCGGATGCGGTTGGCGTGGCGTCCGCCGCCGCCCCGTCTCCACCCCCACCCCCAGTCACGGTCGGCGGGCCGTCCGGCCTGCTCACAACTTTACTCCTCTTTTTAGCGGCAGCCCGGGCCGACGCGGAAGCGGTGGCCGGGGCGGCGCAGGCGCCGGCCTCCGCGGCCACCCCCTCCCGCCCCGTCGGCACGGTTGGTGGCCGGTCCCTGGACCTATTGGGCGTGGGGCCGGCGCTGGATGCGGCCCAGGGACGGCGGGCCGAGGGTGAGGTGGGTGGAGGCGGGGGTGGCTGGTTTGCCCGGTGGCGCGCGTTTTGAATGAGAGGGTGGATGCGGTGCTCTGCGCTCAGTCTGCAGGCCCGCTCCCCCGTGTCCCCTGAGTGTGTGTGTGCGGCCTCGTGTAAATGTGAAAAAGGAGGGGGGTGATTGAGATGGAGAGGTTCATAACCACCATTCCCCGCCCGCCCCTGGTCGACCTGCTGCCTCCCTCGCCGCCGCCATCATTTCAACCTGGCCTGCATTTTGGTCTACCTCTGCATGGTCCGCCTCCGAGCGAAAATTCGAGCAAAAAAAAATCTGGTCTCACTCTCCATCCCTTCCGTCGATGGCGGAATCGTTCAGCGCGCACGCGACGACCGCCTTGTGGTGGCCCGAGTACACCCGGATCGCGTCGCCGGACGCCAAGTCCCACAGCCTGGCCGTGCCGTCAGAGGAGGCGGTGACCAGGTAGGCGCCGTCGACGCTGAACACAGCATCCCAAACCCACCGCCCGTGGCCCGTCAGCGTGCGGTCCAGCCCAAAGCCGTCCAGAGACCAGAGCTTGACGGTCCGGTCCGCGGACGTCGTGGCCAGCTGGCGCACGTCGGGCGAGAGCAGGCATTTCAGGATGTACTTTCCCGGGTGCGCCCGCAGCTTGTGTAGCGGCTCAAAATGGGTGGTCGCCCCGCCACCCGCGCCCTGGGCGCCGACGCCGATGTTGACGGGCGGCGGGCCACCGCCCCCTGTCGGCGTGGGCGGGTCGTCCGGGTTGGCGCCTGACCGGGCGGCCGACCGCCAGACGTAGCAGGTGCCCGCAGAGTTGGCCGCAACGAGGAGCGACCCGTCCTGGGCCACCGACAGCGACCGCACCGCCGTCCCGACCTCCGGCACCAGCTCGCAGGAGCACGCCCCCGCCGTCAGGTCCCACACCCGCACATTCCCCGCCGCATCCCCGCTGACCAGTTCGCCCTGGTTGGGGTGGAGGGCGACGGAGGTGACGGGCGCGCGCGACGCGTACTCGCGCGCGCACCCGGGCGCCCTCAAATCCCACAGCCGCACCGTGCCGTCCTCCGAGCCCGAGTACAGCCATTTGGCGTCCTTCTGGAAGCCGACGGCCACAACATTGCCGGCATGGCCGTCGTAGGAGGCGAGGGGCCCGGGCGAGGAGGAGGCGACCTCGTACACGCGGATGGACGGGTTGCCTGCCGCTGCCAGGAGGGCTTTGTCGGGGGAGATGTCCAGGGCGTTGACCTGGGATTCCGCGTGGGGCAGGGACCGGTAGCAGATGCCAGACGTCGCCTCCCAGAACCGGATGGTGTGGTCGTAGCCCGCGGTGGCGAGGACGACCTGGGAACCCATGAGGGTAGACAAAAAAAAGAGGGTGGTCGCGCTGGCCGGGGAGAAAGAGTGCCCTAGTGGCGTTCTTGAGAGGTGGGTGGCGGGGTCCAAACGCGGCCACGGCCGTGAAAGCACTCGAAAAAGTATGCACTAAAAGAGCTTCTTGGAGTCAGCTAGGCGGGTGACGCCTCCCCCACCACCCCCTGTCGGGGCACGGGCGGGGCAAAGAGGGCCGATGCAGGGGACGCGGCAGCAAGCGCCGCGGCGACGAGCAAAAAAGCAAAGGCGATAGGAGGATTCTGAATCTGATGTGTCGATGCCTGTTGCGAATGGGGTGCCCTGTAGAGCGAGGGGTGGGCGACACAGCGAAATGGTGTGCGCAGGCGCGCACCAGGGTGCTCCTTGACGCGGAAAGTGGAGTGAGTTTTTTTTTTTTTTTTTTTTTTTTTTTTTTTTTTTTTTTTTCGCATCAGGTTTTCATTCTACATCCTCGTGCGCTGCTAAAGCTACTACCATGGTCTCCCCCTACGGCATGGTGTGCGCGGGTGCGACCCTGGTCGCGCTCCTGATGGTAGGAGCATCAGCGACCGCCGGAGGGGTCGGCGCCACGCCGCCCCCGCCCCCGACCCTGCCCCCCTTCTCCATCCAGAACAACCAGTTCATCCTCAACGGGACCGCCCCTGTCCGCCTCCTCGCCGGCGAGTTCCACTATTTCCGCATTCCAGCTGCCTACTGGGCAGACCGCCTGGCCCGGGTCGCCTCGCTCGGCCTGAACACACTCCAAATCTACGTGCCCTGGAACTTCCATGAGCGGGCGCCCGGGCACGTGACCTGGTCGGGCCGGGCCGACCTGGCGTCCTTCCTCGACCTGGCCGCGTCCGCCGGCTTCAAAATCCTGCTGCGCCCAGGCCCTTACATCTGCGCCGAGTGGGATGGCGGGGGCCTGCCCTGGTGGCTGCGCTCGCCGGCCGTGGCGGGCGGGGCGGCTGGGGGCGGCGGGTGGCGCCCGGACGGCCGCCTGCGCCCGCGGTCGGCAGACCCGCTCTTCCTGGGCCACGTCTCCCGCTGGTTTGCCACCCACCTGCTCCCGCTGCTGGCCCCCTACATGGTCCACGCGGGCGGCCCTATCCTGGCTGTCCAGGTGGAGAATGAGTACGGCTTTTGTGGGGACGCGCCGGGCGACGAGCCGGGCGCGTACCTGCGGGCGCTGGCGGGGATGCTGAAAGCCGGGCTGGGGAACGAGACGGTGCTGTATACCACTGACCCGCCCTCAGTCATCAAGGCTGGCACGTTGGCCGGCCCTGAGGTGACCAGCATGGTGGACTTTGGGCCAGGCACGGACGTCGCCTGGGCTTTTTCCACAGCCGCAGCCTTCAACCCACCAGGCTTCTCGCCCGCCTTTGTGAGCGAGTGGTACACCGGCTGGCTGACGCATTACGGGGAGGGCATGGCGCGGACGGATGTCGGGGTGATGGAGCGCGGGTTGGGCGCGGTGCTCGGGTATAAAGCGCTGGCGGCGGACGCGGCGGCCGGCGGCGTGGGGGCGTCCCTCTCCCTCTACATGGCCGCCGGGGGCACCAACTTTGGCTTCTGGGCTGGCGCCAACATAGCCGGGCGGGCCTACCTGCCCCATGTGACGACGTACGACTACGACTGCCCCATCGGCGAGGGCGGTGGGGAAGGGCAGGCTGGCGTGCCGGGTGATGGAGGTGGCGGTGGTGGTGGGCCCTCTCCCACTGCCCTTCCTTCCAAGGCTGAGGTCGTCCGGGCGGCGCTGCGGGTTGCCCACGCGGCAGACGGGACGGAGCCGCTGGCGCCGATGGTGGCGGTGCCACCCCCACCCGCGCGTGCGCACGGGGAGGTGAGCATGGACGCGTCCGCCCCTCTCCTGTCGCCGTCGGCCCTGGCCCTGTTGTCCCCAGGCGCCGGCGTGGCCTCAGCCACCCCGCTGCCCATGGAGAGCGTGGGCCAGGGGCACGGCCTCATCCTGTACCGGGCGACCGTGGCGGCGGCCGCCTTTGCGTGTGCTGCCAATGGCAAGGGCCCCACACTGGACACGGGCGGCCCTGTCCACGACTTTGCGACCGTCCTCCTCGGCGGGTGGGGCCCTGCTGCGGACCAGCCCCTGGTCGCGGGCAGGCTGGACCGGTCGTCCCCCGTCAACCTTGCCCTGCCCTGCCTGGACGCCCCGTCCACGTCCGTGGCCGGCGCCACCATCACCCTGGACATCCTGGTGGAGGCCGTCGGGAGGGACAACTTCGGTTGCGGCGAGCTTGACTGGAAAGGGCTGGAGACTGGCGGCGTGCGGCTGGGAGGTGAGACCATTAGGGAGGGGGATCGAGAGGCCGCCACGCACACATGCACCCACCCACCCACACACACCAGGGACCGCCATCACACACACACGCACACGACGGCTGCTGGCTTTCTGCGACACGCACACGCACTCTCTTTTCCTTTCTTTCCTTTTTTTATTTTCCATCCCCCCCCCCCCCCCTCGGCACCCCCTCCTTTCTTTTCCTTTTCTCTTTTACTCATTTCCCGAAGAAACCATTGAACAAGCCGCCCAACCCCCCTGGCTTGGCCGGCACCAGGCGGGCGATGAGCCCCTCTAACCGCGGATCGGCCCGCAGCGGCGCGAGGTCGGGGTCGGACCGCAGAATCGCTGTCTCCTCATACCCGGCCTCCAGGCAGCCTGCGATCGCTTCCAATCCCTTCTCCACGTTGCCCAGGCGCGCGTGCGCACAGGCAATGTTGTATAGGGCCGCCTGCTTCTCGCCGTCCGAGACACCCGCGGGCTTGTCGCTGTGGCGTGAAGGAGAGGTAAGGTGAGATGAGATGGTGGGTGGGTTGAGAGCGTGGCCTGCCCGGTTTTACCCCCCTGCATCGTACCCCTCACCGGAACCGCTTGAGCCCCCGCCCCGGCAGGGTGAGCGCCTGGGTGAACAGGGCGAGCGACCCATCCGCATCGCCCGCATCCAGGCGGGCGATGCCCGCGTCAATGGCTTCCCGGGCCGTGGACGGGGCGTCGTCATCGGTCGCAGCCCTGGCTGAGAGCGAGCGGCGAGGCGTCGTGGGGCGCACCGGGAGGTGTACGCCGCCGGGGCGGCGGGGAGCCGCTGGCCTGACTGACCGGACTACGAGGCTCAGCCCAGGGCGGGCGGGCGCGGCGAGGTAGAGGCAGCGCATAAAGAGGAGAAAGAAAGACGAAGTGCACTTGGGTCCGAGAGGGAGGCCATGCTCTCCCATTTCACTTCTTTTCTCGCGCGCGTGAACACCTACACGCACACACCCAGGGTCCGCCGCGCTGTAGGCCTCCACACTCACCGGACCTCACCCACGCAACCCCGGAGGGCCCGGATCTCCCCACCTTTTCTTCCTATTCCCTTTTTTCTTTCGCGCTCGCTCATCCTTTCTTGCATCATGTCTGACAAGCTGCTGGACCAGATCTTCAACCTGAAGTTCACGTCCAAACAGATGGTCCGCCAGAGCATCCGGGCCGAGAAGGACGAGAAGGAGGAGAAGCTCAAGGTACGTGCGAGTGGAGCGGCGCGCGAGAGGAGAGAGAGAGTGGCATTCGCGGGGCGCGTCAGTGTTTGGGTCTCTATTTGTCGCGTGCGCCAGGGGGGGATGTGGCTCGCGCCACCGATGGCAGGAGAAGAGGGGTTCGCGGGTGCTTCTTGGAGATCAAGGCGGCTCGCGGGCGTTCGCGCGAGGAGCGGCTTTCTCCGCGCGCGCGCAACAACAACAACAACAACAACAACAAAAAAAAAAAAAAAAAAAAAAGCACGAAACCACCACCTCTCGTCACTCACATCTCCTCCTCTCTCTCTCCTTCATCAGGTCAAGAAGGCCATTGAGAAGGGCAACATTGACGGCGCCAAGATCTACGCCCAGAACGCCATCCGCAAGAAGACGGAGGCGCTGAACTACCTCAAGCTCGCCTCCCGCCTGGACGCGACCGTCTCGCGCCTGGACGCCCAGGCCAAAATGCAGGCCGTCACAAAGAGCATGGCCGGCATCGTCAAAGCCCTGGACAAGGCCCTCGCCTCCAATAATCTGGACAAGGTGGCGGAGACGATGGACCAGTTTGAGAAGCAGTTTGAGAACCTCGACGTCCAGAGCTCGGTGATGGAGGGGGCCATGAATGCCCAGGCCAACCTGTCCACGCCAGCTGAGGATGTGTCGGCCCTGCTCCAGCAGGTCGCGGACGAGCACGGCCTGGAGGTGCAGCTGGGGATGCCGGCGGCGGGGGCGGCGGTCGCGGCGCCAGCGGCGGGCGTGCCTGCTGAGAAGGACGACCTGTCGGCCCGGCTGGCGGAGCTGCGAGGGGCGGCGAAATGATGTGGATGATGGGTGGTTGTTTATTTTAGTGTCGCGTGTGTGTCCCCTTTTTCTTTTTCCCCGTCCCCTTTTCCCCTGAAACCCCCGTGTGTTGTGCTGCGTCTGAAAGCTGGAGCTGACCTGTGTGTTTGCGGCTGCGTTCGTGCGTTTGTGCGTGTGTGAGTGAGCACACGGTAAGACGCACACTCAACCACTCTTTCTTTCTTTTCAAGGTCACCCGCTGGGCCCCTGGCGCATCTTCCGCCTGCCGCTAGACGATCCGGTCGCTCTGAGCGCGGCTGTTGCGTCTGGAGGAGGTGGTAGTGGCTTCAAGGCTTCTGCGCGCGCGTCCTCCCCTCCCACCATCTTCCGGGGCACCTTTTTGATAGACCTGGCGGGCGGCGACGGCAGCGGCGACGCCAAAAGGCAGCCCCGCTACCCCTTCCCGCCAGACACCTGGGCGGCGGTGGGTGGCGGCGGCAGCACCTGGACTAAAGGCGTCCTTTTCGTCAACGGCCACAACGCGGGCTGGTACTGGCCGGCGCGCGGGCCGCAGAACACGCTTTTCCTGCCCGGGCCGTGGCTGGCATATGGGGAGAATGAGGTCATCCTGGTCGAGGTCGGAGGTGGGGGTCAGGGCGGGGAGGACGGGGCTGCCAAAGCACCGACCCTGGCCCTGGTGGACGCGCCCGATTACCGGGGCCCGGATGGTAGAGGAGGGGTGGTGGTGGGGCGCGGACGCAGCAGGCAGCGAGGTGGGCCGCACGGGCTGACGGCGGCGGCGGCCGTCGCCAGCGCGTGATCGCGCAGGCGGGCGGGCGGGCGGGCGGGCGGGCGGGCGGGTGTGCAAAGATGAGACCAGGCGAGAGAACGAGTGCGAAACAGACAGCGGGTCGGAATGATCCCAGCGGTTCACAAATTGGCTTTCTTGTTTCTCTCTCATGCTCCGCGCTCTCTC
>Ga0315278_10004206_pt1 | contig 12965 bp, 15 predicted proteins | sample YL17G06_0_MG_FD_203880 | JGI IMG/M metagenome (GOLD analysis project Ga0315278, IMG submission 203880) | Sediment microbial communities from Yellowstone Lake, YNP, Wyoming, USA - YL17G06_0 | ecosystem: Environmental > Aquatic > Freshwater > Lake > Sediment | place: USA: Wyoming | collected...
GCACTCTTCATGGTGTGGCCCCCCGCGGGCAGGCCGTCCGACTTCGACGCGGTGCGGATTTCCTTCCAGGCGGCCGCGGACACCGTGCACGGCGTCTTCCTGCCCGCGGGTGTGGCGTGGCAGGACGCCTGGCAGGACGACGCCACTCTCCCGCTCTACGGCCCCGATGGCTATCACCCCTCGCCGCTCGGCACCTACCTCGCCGCGCTCACCATCTACGAACGGCTCACCGGCCACGACGCCCGGAAGGTCCCGCCCTACGCCTTCGTCAACGGCGCGGCCCTCAAGGTGTCGGAGGCGACGGTCCGCCTGCTCCAGCGCGCGGCGCACGCGGCGAACGCCGCCTACTGAGCGGCACCGCGAGCCACAAAGCTCAACTGTTGCCGGACGAGCTGGCGCACCGGCACGCCCCGCGGTGTCCACCACGAATTCGAGGACGACGCGGCCGGGCACTCCCGCCCGCTCGAGCACCGGTGGGGATCGCAGCGTGCCGGCCAAGACGACCTCGGCGGGCTCGTCCACCTGCTCCGCGGTCCAGGCGCCGCCTGGCGACCGTGGGCATCGGGTCCACCTCAGGCGCGCCCAGGACTGGGAGCGTCACGGGGTCGGGTGGCTGCGTCACGGGCGGGGAAAGACTCGGCGGGCCGATGTACATCACCTGGCTCACCGGCGTTGGGGACACCGCGGGGCCCATGGCGCCCCGACCTGTCGGCCTCCTCCACAATGGGATGACATTCCGGCGACGATTCGATGAGCCTTCCCCCCGACCCCCTCCCCGGACCGGCGGCGGCGCGATAGCTTGAATGCATGAAGTATCACCTGACCCGGATCGATCCCTTCCGCGCCGCCCGCGTGGCGGCGGCGATGTACTTCCTGGTCGGAGTGGCCATCCTCCCGTTCCTCTACCTCGCCTTCGTCCTCGCGCCGACAGGCATCGGATTCAGCGTGGGCATGATCCTCCTCTCGCCGTTCCTCACGGCGGGCCTCGGGTTCGCCTCCACCGCCCTCGGCTGTGTGGTTTACAACTGGGTGACCCGGCACGTTGGCGCGTTCGAGATCGACTTGCACCGGCACCCGCCCGAATGATGCGGCCATACCTTTCCGCCCGGCTCGTCCGCTGGGGCCTCGGGCTGCTGCTCATCGGGACGGGGCCGCTTGCGTTCATCATCCTGGCCGCGGAGGTCGGTCTCTGGCCCGATCCCAGCCCCAATCCCATCGGACCGGGGCTCCTCGCCTTCGTCACGTTCTGGCCGGCCATCGCGCTGATCGTCCTGGGTGCCGTCCAGGTCCGGCGCGAGCAGCGAGTTCTGAAGGAGCAGTAACGTGACGCCCCCGAGGCGCCTCCCTCCGCCGTCGAGCGAGCGTGTGCTCCTGCTTGTGCAGGCCAGCGCGGTGGGGCGGGGGGGCCGGTAGCGGTGGGCGGCGTCGTGCTCGCCGAGGCCGCCGTGCTCCTCTTCGAGCCGGCAGGGGTACGGAACTCCGGCAACGTGATCGATCCGCGCTACACCGCTCCGTAACCGTCCTGGCCTTGTTCCTGGAGAGCGGGGCAGGGGGTGGGGTTACTTCACCCAGACCGTCTTCAGGTTGACGAACTCCCGGATCCCCTGCACGCCAAGCTCCCGCCCGTAGCCGCTCTCCTTGATCCCGCCGAAGGGGAGCCGGGGGTCGGATTTCACGAATGCGTTGACGAAGCAGGAGCCGGCCTCCAGCTCTTCGGTGGCAATGCGGGTGCCCTCCTCGACGTCTTGTGTAAACACGGCGGCCCCCAGCCCGTACACCGAGTCGTTGGCCACTTTGATGGCGGCCTTGGTGTTCCGCACCGGAATGATCGACGCCACCGGCCCGAACAGTTCTTCGTGGTAGGCCGGCATCCCCTTGGACACGTCGGTGAGGACGGTCGGCGGGTAAAACGCGCCGACACCGGCCGGCATCGTGCCGCCCAGGAGGATCGTGGCCCCAGCCGCCACGCTGTCCTCGACCTGCGCGTGCAGCGTGTCGCGCAGGTCCGGCCGAGCCAGCGGCCCCACGTCGGTGTCCTCCGCGAGGGGATCTCCCACTTTGGCGCGTCGCATGCGGTCGACGAGGCGCCGCTCGAATTCCGCGCGCACCGCATCGACCACCACGAAGCGCTTGGCCCCGATGCAGCTCTGCCCCGAGTTGATGAGACGGCTGGTGGCGCAGGCCTCCACCGCCACGTCGAGATCGGCATCGGCCAGGATGAGGTAGGGATCGCTCCCGCCGAGTTCAAGGACCGTCTTCTTCAGCCGCTCGCCGGCCAGCTTCGCCACCGCGCGCCCGGCCGCGGTGCTGCCGGTCAACGTCACCGCACGCACCGCCTTGTGGCGGATGGCGGCGCGAAGCTGAGTGTGGTCGATCAGCAGGGTGCGGAATGTTCCCTCCGGAAATCCGGCCTCGCGGAACACCGCCTCGATGGCCAGGGCGCACCCCGGCACGTTGGCGGCGTGCTTGAGCAGGATGACGTTGCCGGCCATGAGCCCGGGCGCGGCCACCCGGAGCACCTGCCAGTACGGGAAATTCCACGGCATCACCGCGAGCACGGGGCCGAGCGGCCGGTACGCCAAGAAACTCCGGCTGGCATCCGTCTCCACCACCGCGTCGGCCAGGAAGGCCGCGGCATGCTCGGCGTAGTGGTCACAGGCCCAGGCGCTCTTTTCCACCTCGGCACGCGCCCCCCGGATTGGTTTCCCCATTTCCGCCGACATCAGCCGCGCGTGATGCTCGGCGCGATCCCGGAGCAGCGCCCCGGCGCGGCGGACCAGCACGGCCCGCTCAGCCATCGGCGTGCGCTGCCAGGCGCGGAACGCCTTGTCGGCCGCCGCCAGCGCCGCGCGCATCTCCGCCGTCGTCATGTCCGGGTAGCTGGCGAGGGCAGCGCCCGTCGCGGGATTGGTCGAGGTGATCATGTCTGGTCCTCAGAGGCCGGGGAAGCGGGAAAGTTATCCCCGATTCTCCGGCGCTGGGAACGGTCCGCAGGGCACTCGGTTCGCGACGCCCGGAGCGACCGCGGCGCGGAGGGTGCGCGAGCCGTGGTGCTCGGAGGACTGTCCCAAGCCGGGCGCTGCGGTGGTCAGGCAGGTTGACATCCACGCTCACACAGGCAAATTCCCTCGTCCCCCCCCGCGCGTGGCCCTGGAAGGAGATCCCGGATGCTGCCATTCGGTGTGCACCCCGTCGGCGTCCTGATGGCCGCCGTCGCGACCTTCCTCATTGGAATGATCTGGTACTCCCCCATCCTGTTCGCCAGGCCATGGGTGGCGCTCAACGGCTACACCCCCGAGAAGCTCGCGGACATGAAGCGCGGCGCGCCGCGGGCTTACGGCATCTCCTTCCTGGCCTACCTCATCCTGGGCACCGGCATTGCGGCCGTCGTGCACGGCGGCCCCTCGCTCGAAGGGATGTGGAAGGCGGTCCATCTCTGGGCGTTTATCGTGATGCCGGTCAGCCTGACCGGCCTCGTGTTTTCTGATCGACGCTTCGGCGCCTGGCTGATCGACGCGCTCTACCAGTTTGTGTACTTTGCCGCCATGGGTGCCATTCTCTCGCGCTGGGGCTGAGATCGACATGGATACTGGCATTCGGATGACGCGGCTGCGCGCAGAATTCGCGACGTACTATCCACCGATCACCCCTGGCATCTGGCTGCCGGCGGCCGAGGTGGGAGCGCGCATGCTCTTCTGGCACCTGGAGCTGGACGGCACCGTGCCGCTGGGAGACCGCCTCCTGCTGGAGGAACACTTCGAATTCCGCGGCGGATGGACCCGCGGCGGCACCTCCCCGCTGCGCACCCGCGCTTACGACGCCAACTCGGTCGAGCCGCGCCGCGAGGCGACGGGCTGAGCCGGGGGCGCGCCTCCCCGAATCGGCCGCTATATTGGAGCCAGTCACCCTCCGTTTCCAACGTTCCTTCGAGGTCGTCCCGATGTCCGAAAAAGAGTCCCTCACGCCGATCACCGTGCCGCGCCTGCTCGAGGAATTGCACAGCATCAGCGACCTGCGGGCCAAGGGAGAAATGAACGCCGACCAGTTCGAGGCGAGGTTTGCCCGGATGATCGGCGAACTTCGCGACCGCCGGATCGACGCCGGCCGGGCTGACATCCTGCAGGCCCTGGCGCCGCTGGCCACCGACGGCACCCTCCGTCCTGAAGAGCACTACCGGCTGACCAAGAAGCTCGGACTGGTATGATCGGTCGGCCGCTCGGCCCCGGCGCTCCCCGCGTGCCCCCGGTTGGATTCGGGGGCATGCCGCTTTCCATCGAGGGCCGCCCCTCCGAAGCCGAGGGCGTGCGCGTCATTCACGCCGCGCTCGACGCCGGCGTCCGCCTGCTCGACACGGCGGATGTCTATTGCCTGTCCGACGACGACCTCGGGCACAACGAACGCCTCATGGCCCGCGCCCTCCGCGAGTGGAAGGGCCCACGCGCCGAGGTCCTGCTGGCCACCAAGGGTGGATTGACCCGTCCGGAGGGCCGTTGGGAGCGGAACGGCCGCCCCGATCACCTCCAGCGCGCCTGCGACCGTTCCCTCCTGGCCCTTGGCGTCGATCGAATCGACCTCTACCAGTTCCATGCCCCCGATCCGCGGGTCCCGTTCGCCGAGAGCGTCGGCATGCTGGCCGAGCTCCAGCGCGTGGGCAAAGTGCGCTGGGTCGGGCTCTCGAATGTCTCGGTCGACCAGATCAACGCCGCCCGCCGCCACGTGGAAGTGGTGACGGTCCAGAATCGGCTCAACCCCTTTTTCCGCGAGGCGCTCACCGAGGGCGTGGTGGCGCACTGCGAAGACCTCGGCATCGGGTTCCTGGCCTACAGCCCGGTGGGTGGTGGCCGGCTCAACAAAAAGCTCCCCGACCATCCGGTCGCGCGGGAAATCGCCCGCCGGCACAACGCCTCGGCACATGCCGTGGTCCTCGCCTGGGTGCTGGAACAGGCGCCCAACGTCGTCATCATTCCCGGCGCCCGCACCGTCGAGCACGCGCGGGACAGCTGGGCGGCCGGAGACCTCCGGCTCGACCCCGGGGAAGTTCGAGACCTCGACGAGGCGGAATTCGACCGCCGCTGAACTGCAGGCCGAGGCCGGCCGGCTCGGGATGCTTCTCCGGGCAGGACAGGTCGCGGCTTCCCCGCCTCTTGCTTGTATATTTCACTGATGCCTCCCACCGCCCGCCGCCAGACCGTCACGACCCGGATCGGGCCGGTCGCCATCGGCTCGTGCCATCCCATCGTGGTCCAGTCGATGACCAACACCGACACGGCGGACGTGGCCGCCACGGTGCGGCAGGTGGCCGCGCTCGCACGCGCTGGGAGCGAACTGGTTCGGGTCACGGTCAATAATGAGGACGCCGCACGGGCGGTGCCGGATATCGTCGAGGGACTGGATCGCATCGGCCTCAGCGTCCCCATCGTCGGGGACTTCCACTACAACGGTCACCTGCTCCTCACGAAGTATCCGGCCTGCGCCAGGGCGCTCGCCAAGTATCGGATCAACCCGGGCAACGTGGGCGGCAAGCGGCGCGACGAACACTTCCGCGCCATCATCGAGGTGGCGCTCGCGCACGACCGGCCGGTGCGCATCGGCGTCAACTGGGGATCCCTCGACCAGCAGCTGCTCACCGAACTGATGGACGTGAACCATCGGCGGAGCGCCCCCCGTGAGGCACGGGCCGTGACCCTCGACGCCATGGTCGAGAGTGCCATCCGCTCCGCCGAGTTGGCCGAGGCCGCCGGCCTGGCGCACGATCGGATCATTCTCAGTGCCAAGGTGTCGGCGGTGCAGGACCTGGTGGACGTGTACCGCCTCCTGGCCGCACGCGGCGACTACCCCCTGCACCTCGGCCTCACCGAGGCGGGCCTCGGCACCAAGGGCATCGTGGCCAGCACGGCGGGCCTCGCCATCCTCCTGCAGGAAGGCATCGGCGACACCATCCGCGTGTCGCTGACGCCCGCGCCGGGCGGCGATCGCACGGAAGAGGTCCAGGTGGCACAGCAGATCCTGCAGTCGCTCGACCTCCGGAGCTTCACGCCGCAAGTCACCAGCTGCCCCGGCTGCGGACGCACCACCAGCACCTTCTTCCAGTCCATGGCGCAGGACATCGAACGGTACCTGCGGGAGCAGATGCCGGTGTGGCGCGAGGCCCGCCCGGGCGTCGAGTCGATGCGGGTTGCGGTCATGGGGTGCGTGGTGAATGGGCCGGGGGAATCGAAGCACGCCGACATCGGGATTTCGCTCCCCGGCACCGCGGAGGACCCCCGCGCGCCGGTGTACGTGGACGGCCAGCTGCGCGTCACCCTGAGCGGCGAGCGGATCGTGCCGGAATTCCTGGCGCTCCTGGAGCAGTACGTCCAGACCCGCTACGCCCCGGCCGAGCCGGTGGCGCGCTGAATGGCACCCGACCAGCCGGGGAGGTCGCTCGCCGTGGCACTGGCCGTCGCGGCGGCCGCATGGGGAGCTCCGCTCGCCGCGCAGGCGCCCGGCGTCGGCAGTGCGGCTCCAGTCATCGCGGTGCATGATTTGGACGGGAAACCGGTGGATCTCGGTGAGTGGATCGGCCGCAGGCCGGTCTTCCTCGAGTTCTGGGCCACGTGGTGCACCTCGTGCGAGGCCCTCCAGCCGGCGGTGCGCGCGGCCCAGGCCGCCTACGGCTCCCAGGTGGAATTCGTCGGCATCAACGTGACCGTGGGCGAGCAGCGGGATTCGGTGCGGGCCTGGGTGGCGCGCGAGGCGCCGCCCTGGCACACCCTCTACGACGACGAGGGCGCCAGTCAGCGCGCGTACGACGTGGCGGCCACGTCGTACGTCGTGATCATCGACCGCACGGGGCGCATCGTCTATACCGGACTCGGCGGCAGCCAGTCGTTCGACGCCGCGCTCCGCCGCGTCACCGCCCAATGAAACTCCTGCGAGGTGTGTCCATGACCGCACGTCGTCTTGCCCGCCCGCTGGCCGCGCTCGTCCTCGCGGTCGCGCTCGCTCCCGTGGCCGCCGCACAGGACACGCCGGCCGCGCCGCCCCCGGCCCCGATGGGGCCGCCCACCGCCATTGTCGTCTCGGGGCCCGAAGTGGGAATGAAGGCGCCCGACTTCACGGCGCCCTGGGCCGACAAGAACGGCGTGGGCGCCGCGGACACCGACTTTTCCCTGAAGGCCCTCACCGGCCAGGTGGTGGTGCTCGCGTTTTACCCGGCGGACTTCACCTCGGGGTGCACCGCGGAAATGCGCACCTTCACCAATCGCTATGACTCCCTGATCGGCGACGCCGTGCTGGTGGGCATCAGCACCGACAGTCTCGGGTCCCATGTCCGCTTCGCCCAGAGCCTGGGGATGCCCTTCAAGCTGCTGTCCGATCCGAAGCAGCGGATCGCGGCCAAGTATGGCGCCAAGGGCTCCGAGGGATACAACCGGCGGGTGGTGTACGTCATCGGCAGGGACGGAAAGGTGGCGTGGCGGGAAATGCAGTTCGGGGCGACCGATCCGAAGGCCTACGATCGCCTCCAGGCCGCGATCGCCAGCGCGCGAGTGGCCTCGTGAGGCTCCGGGCTGCCCTGGCCGCGCTGGGCCTCCTGGGCGTCGTGGCGGTGCCCGCCTCCGCCCAGCGGCCAGGCGTGCCCCTGCCGGCCAGCCTCCAGTGGGTCCTCCGGGAGGTCGAGTTTTCCGCCTGCGTCGACTTCCTCATTGATCCTGTCGCGGCCGCCAAGCAGCTCGGCGAGGGGTATCGGATCGTCTCCGCCGGCGCCTTCACGCCGCTCTCCCCCGTCCTGCGGCGGGAAATTGCCGGGGACACCGTCCACGCCGGGTGGGTGCCTTCGAGTGTCTGCTTCCTCGAGGCCCAATCCATCAGCGTAGGGGATCGGGCCTTGACGGCGGAAGCCCCGGGCGACCGGGAGGTCGTGGGCTTCTGGGGCATCGCCGCCACGCGCACCGAGGGCGCCCCCAGGCAGGACCAGTGGTTTGCCGCAAAGATCTGGAGCAGCGACTGGCACGTCCAGAAGCTGACCGAGGGGGCGTACATCCCCATGTCGGTCTTCAAGCGCGCCCTCGTGTCCGTCCCCGAAACAACCCGCCACCACTACCAGATCAAGATCGGGAAAACGGTGCTTTCCTGGGACGGCGAGCTGGTGGGCCGCGACTCCACCGCCGCCCCCAGCGCCTCGGACTCCGCCGGAGCCGCCCCCGTGCATCTCGTGTTCGACGGCGAGCGCCACATCCGCTGGAATGCCACCATCACCACCCAGCCTCAGTGGAGCCGGTACCTCCCCGGTGTCTTCCGGGTCGAGGGCAAGGACGACCTGGCCAAGGCCCTGAAGGCATCTCCGATCCGGATGTTCGGGCCGATGCAATGGGGCGGAAACGCCCGGGTGGAGTTTTCCCGCTAGGGACCACTGGCGCCCAGTGGCGGGGGAGGTAGGTTAGCCCCTCCACCCCCGGGAGGCCCGATGTCCACCCTGGTTCACGAACGGCTCGTCCTCGAACGCTATGGCGCCAGCACCTACGCCAAGGTCTTCCTTCCCGCCGGCAGCCTCCCGCTGGGCAGGAGCGTCCCGGTGACCGTCTCGGTCGGCGGGAGGCGGTTCAAGACCCGGGGCTGGAGCTTTGCCAGCGGGGCAGGGGTGACCCTTCCCGAAAAAGTGGTTCAGGAACTTGGCCTCAAGGCCGGGCAGATGGTCGACCTCGAACTCCTCGACTGATCAACAGCCCTCCACATCGCGCGTCCGAACCTCGAGCGGCCGACGCCAGAAATGGTGGCCGAAAAGGCCGTTTATGCACCATTCCCGCATGAATACGTCCTCGTAACGACACTGTCACCATATTGTTTTCCACATGCGCACTGTATTTTTAAGTCTTGTTTATAGTTGTACTTACGAAATCCACTTAAAGTGGATACTCCAGTCTCCCTCTAGTGCTTTGTCCTCTCAGCAGTAAGAACTGCCATTCCACGCTTTCCACATCAAAACCTGGGGATATTTTGCCCCTTCAACATCGCTGTTGATAGCCACTGTCCTGGCACCGGATTGGTCGGTGGGACGGGTGTTGATAAGTGGAAATGATGTATTCACATCGTCCACTTTGACCTTCCGGCTTCCCCGCTTCCCCGCCTGCCCTTACTATCCCCACACTCCCCAATGCCGAGCGCCTTCGTGTCGAGTTCCGCCATCCGTCGCACCAAGATCGTGGCCACCCTGGGGCCAGCCTGGTCCCATCCTGCCCGCATGGCCCAGCTCCTCGATGCCGGGGTCAACGTCGTCCGGGTGAACGCCTCCCACGGCACGCCCCAGCTGCGGGCGCAGTGGATTCGAGACCTCCAGGAGGTCCGGAAGGGCCGGAGCGAGCCCGTGGCCATCCTGGTGGACCTCCACGGTCCCCGGATCCGGGTGGGCGACCTGCCGGAGCCCCGGGAGCTCGTCGTGGGCCAGCAGGTCACCTTTGCCCCCGAGGACAGCGCCACTCCGGGCGAGTTGCCGACCACCTATGCGGCCCTTGCCCAGGACGTGCGCGCCGGCTCCAAGATCCTGCTGGACGACGGCCTCCTGTCGGTCGAGGTGATTGCCGTGCGGGGCGACCGGGTGGACGGCGTGGTCCGCTACGGCGGGCTCCTGAAGGCCCACAAGGGGATGAACCTGCCCGGGGTGGACGTCAGCGCCCCCGCCGTGACCGAGAAGGACCGCGAAGAGGTGGCGCACGCCGTCCAGCTCGGCGTGGACTACATTGGCGTCTCATTCGTCCGCCGGGCCGAAGACCTCACCCAGCTCCGCGCCCTGGTGCCCAAACGGATCCAGCTGGTGGCCAAGATTGAGAAGGACACCGCCCTTCTCCACCTCGAAGCCATCCTGGACGCCGCCGACGCCGTGATGGTGGCTCGCGGCGACCTTGGCGTGGAGCTCCCCTTCGAGGAGGTGCCGCTGGTGCAGAAGCGGCTGATCCGCGAGGCCAACCTCCGGGGCAAGCCGGTCATCACCGCCACCCAGATGCTCGAATCGATGGTGCACGCCCCCCGGCCCACGCGCGCCGAGGCGTCCGACGTGGCCAATGCCATCCTCGACGGGACCGACGCCGTCATGCTGTCGGCGGAAACCGCCGTCGGCGACTACGCCCTGGAGGCGGTGCAGGCGATGGACCGCATTGCCCGCGAGGTCGAGCGGCATCGGAAGGGCCGGAGCGCCGCGTTTGACCTCGCGGTGGGCCGGCGGAGCGGCGGGGCCAGCGATCGCTTCTCCGAGCGGAAAGCGCGCACCGAGGACGCCATCGCCGTGGCAGTCTGCGCCGCCTCGGAACTCCTGGAGACGCGGGTCATCGCCTGCTTCACCTCCAGCGGCTTCACCGCGCGCACCGTGGCCTCCTTCCGGCCCTCGGTGCCGATCGTGGCCGTGACCCCCGAGCCCGACACCTACCGGGCCCTGGCGCTCGTCTGGGGCGTCACCCCGGTGCTGGTGGACCATGTGCCCAACTACGACGCGATGGTCGTCGTGGCGCGCGCTCAGCTCCTGGCGCAGGGGCTGGTGAGCCCCGGCGACCGGGTCGTGGTCACCGCTGGCGTGCCTTTCGACATGCCCGGCACCACCAACCTGCTCAAGATCGAGACCGTGTAGCGGCATGCGGCTCACCTTTCTCGGCACCGGCACCTCGTTCGGCGTGCCACAGGTGGGCTGCTCCTGCCCCGTCTGCCGCTCCGACGACCTGCGCGACAAACGCGCTCGGTCGGGGGCCCTCCTCGAGGCGGATGGCGCCACCCTGCTCCTCGACACTCCGCCCGAGCTTCGGCTCCAGCTCCTTGGGCAGGGCGTCCGCAACCTCTCCGCGGTGCTCTACACCCACGAACACGCCGACCACACCGCCGGCATCGACGACCTGCGGATCTTCACCGTCCGGAACCGGGGCCACCTGCCGATCTACGGCCCCCCCGAGACCCTCGCCCAGCTCGAGGCCACCTACCGCTACATCTTCGATCCCGGCGTGACCGCGTTCGAGGGCACCTCCAAGCCCCACCTGGAGCCGCACCCCCTCACGCCCGGTGTGGCCACCACGGTGGCCGGGGTGTCAGTCCTCCCGCTGGCCTTCCAGCACGGCCATCTTCGGGTGTACGGGTATCGCTTCGGCCGCCTGGCCTACCTGACCGACGTGAAGGCAATCGGGGCGGTCGAGCGAGCCGCCTTGCAGGGGCTCGACGTGCTGGTTCTCAACGCCCTCTGGTGGCGGCCGCACCCCACCCACCTCAGCATCGACGAGGCGGTGGCGCTGTCGCGGGAGCTGGGCGCCGAGCGCACTTTCCTGACGCACCTGACGCACGAGACCGGGCACGCCGAGCTGGCGGCGCGGCTTCCGGCCGGTGTGGCGCCGGCCTACGATGGACTCACGGTGGAGATTTCCTGATGCAGCTGCAGTACGGCAGGGTTTTTCAGGACCGGCTGGACGGCGAGCACGGGCTCCCGCGGCGGCGGCTCGAGGAGCTGGCCCGGCGCTTCGGCGCCGTGCAGGCCGAAGTGCGTTCGCGCCGGGAGCGGGGCGAGTACGGATTCGTCGCCCTGGCGGCGCAGGACCGGACGGTACGCCAGATCAGCGCCTTTGCCGAAGGGCTCGGGCAGGCGTACGACCATGTGCTGGTGCTCGGCATCGGCGGCTCGGCGCTCGGCGCCCGCGCCCTCCTCTCCGCCCTGCGCCCTCCCGCCTGGAACGAACTCGATGACGAGGCCCGGGAGTTCTTCCCTCGGCTGACCCTGCTGGACAATGTGGATCCGACGTCGATGGCCGGCGCGCTCCGCCGAATCGATCCGCGGCGCGTGCTCGTCAACGTGATCAGCAAGTCGGGCGGCACCGCCGAAACGCTGGCGCAGTACCTCGTGGTGCGGCGCTGGCTCGATGATGCGCTGGGCAGCGCGGCCAGCCGCCATCTGGTATTCACCACGGCCCCCGACACGGGCACCCTTCGGGAGCTGGCCGGCCGGGAAGGGATCGCGACGCTCGAGGTGCCGCCCGACGTGGGCGGACGGTTCAGCGTTCTCTCGCCGGTGGGCCTCCTGCCCGCCGCGCTGGTCGGGATCAACATTGCCGCGCTCGTCGAGGGGGCGGCCCGTGCCGTGGCGCGGGCGGAGTCCGACGACCTCCTGCACAACCCCGCCGCCCTCTTCGCCGCCCTGCACTGGTCGGCCGACACCCAGGCTGGCGCCCGGCTGCACGTCCTGATGCCCTACAGCGACCGCCTCCGCGACCTGGCCGAGTGGTTCCGTCAACTCTGGGCCGAGAGCCTCGGCAAGCGGCTCGATCGGGAGGGCAGGGTGGTGCACACCGGGCCGACGCCGATCGCGTCGGTCGGCGCCACCGACCAGCACTCCCAGGTTCAGCTGTTCATGGAAGGGCCGTTCGACAAGGTGATCACCTTCGTGACGGTGGCCGATCCGGGAGAGGACGTGAGCATCCCCGCCGGGGAGGGGCTGCCGGAGGAAATCGCCTGCCTCGGCGGGCGCACGCTGGGCGGGTTGCTTACGGCGGAGTACGAGGCCACTTCCGCGGCGCTCTCGCGCATGGGCCGGATGAACTGCACCATTGCGCTGCCGGACCTGTCTCCGGCCAGCGTCGGGGAATTGCTGATGTTTTTCCAGCTGGCCACCGGCTATGCCGGCTGCTGGTACGGCGTGAACCCCTTCGACCAGCCCGGGGTCGAGCTGGGCAAGCGGCTCACCTTCGGGGCGCTGGGGCGAAGTGGATTCGAGGCGCCGGATTCCGCGGCCAGCGGAGCGTCCGACACCGCCTGAAGCCGCTTGGCGCCCGGACGGCCGGCGGTCTAGATTTTGCCATCCGGGTCTGGCTCCACCTACGAGGAAGCGATTCGTGACTGATCACGTCCAGCAGGCCGTACGCATGTTCGGCGGCGCCGTCACCCAGGTGCCCGGCGGCATCCGCCTGGCCGACCCGGCGGCGCTGCGCACCACGGCGACCGACCGGCTGGTCCGCCAGGCGGTG
>Ga0315278_10004208_pt1 | contig 12965 bp, 16 predicted proteins | sample YL17G06_0_MG_FD_203880 | JGI IMG/M metagenome (GOLD analysis project Ga0315278, IMG submission 203880) | Sediment microbial communities from Yellowstone Lake, YNP, Wyoming, USA - YL17G06_0 | ecosystem: Environmental > Aquatic > Freshwater > Lake > Sediment | place: USA: Wyoming | collected...
TCGCGCAAGCCGGCAGCCTCCAACCTGTTGATCACCGTCTCCTGGTACGGGACCGTGGTCGTGAGCAGCGCGCTCATGCCGAGGATCTGCGGCTCGAGCTCCCGGATCGCCTCGATGATGCGGTCGGCGCCCACGTCCTTGCCCATGTCGTGGACGTCGAATCCACTCGTGCGAAGCATGGCACCGACCATGTTCTTTCCCAAATCGTGCAGATCGCCCTTCACCGTGCATAGCACCACGAGGACGTTCGCCTGCGCGTTCGGATCCTTCTGCGCGAGCAGGGCCGGCTCGATGATCGCGTTGCAGGCCTTGAACACCTCGGCGGATGCCACGACCTCGGGCAGGAACACCTCGCCGCGCTTCCACATCTCCCCGAGGTCGAACATGGCCACGGCCATGCCTTCCTCGAGGATCCACTTGGGGTCCGCGTTCGCGGCCGTGAGCCGTTCGGCCGCGCCGACCCCGAGGTCCATGTCGGCGACGATCAGCGCCTGCTTCAGGAGTTCGAGGTCTTCGGACAAGCGGGCCTCCTCGGCCGGAACGGGTGACTTCAGGTCAGCGATCGGTGCCCGACCCGCGTCGCAACAGGATAGGAACTGCAGGCAGGAACGGGAACGGCATCGGGCCTACGAGTCGTGACCCAGGGTCAGGCATGCGAGGGCCCGCGCGGCGCACCCGGGGTACCCTCGGGTCCATGCCTGACCGCAAGTCATCCCGGAGCGAGCGCACCTCGGCGAAACGCGAGCAGATCCTGGACACAGCGATGCGCCGGTTCAGCGAGCACGGCTACCTGGGCACGAAGGTCGAATCGATCGCAGACGACCTCGGGATCGCGAAGGGCTCGATCTTCCAGCACTTCGGGTCGAAGTCGGGCCTGTTCTTCGAGACCTACAAGCGGGCCGTGACCTCGCTCCCGGCCTGGCTCGATGCGCCGCCCAAGGTCATCGAGGACGGGTTCTTCGCGATCGTCGGCTACTGGCTCCGGCGAACGGAGCACCTCGTGCGGGAAGACTACGTGCCGTACCGGGTCGTGCTGATCGGCGAGTTCGGCACCGACGACCTCACGCTGAAGCGGGACATCCTGCGGTTCATGGTGAGCGAGGATCCGTACGGCACGCTGGACTTCGTGGAGTACGGGATCCGGCGCGGGGAGGTCCGCGACGACATCGACATGGAGCTGATCGTCTCGATGGTCGACTGGATGTCGGGCGGCCTTCAGGACGCGCTCGTCACCGAGGAACGAGACCCGGGGCTCTTCCACCGCTGGCGCCACCAGCCGGAGCGCCAGAAGATCCGGATCGAGCAGTTCGAGATCCTGCTTCGGAGCGCGATCGGCACGGCGGACGTACGCGAAGCAGCGGTGCCTGAGCCGGCCGCCGCGAACTGACCGTCGAGACCCTCGGCCGGGCGTAGGCTGGCCAGCATGAAGCTCACGGACCGCATCGCGACGTGGACCCACTGGCGGAGCACGCATAAGAAACCCTCCTCGAAGGAACGACACGAGGACTACGCGGGGTACGTGAACGCGCTCTCAGGCGAGCCACACGGGCGAGACGTCAGCTACACCGACATCCAGTGCCAGACCTGCAACGAGATCTCGGGGCGCCTGCGGATCCCGCGACGCTGACGCTCACGCCTGCCCGCGGCGGCGGCTGAGTGCCTCCTTCGCGTCCGCCTCGCTCACCTCGTCCTTGCGGTAGTTCCGCAGGGCGAAGCGGTCGCAGGTCGTTTCCGCAGCGGCCTTCCTGCCGAGCTGCTCGCGCAGGTACCAGTGCATCCATTCGTGGCAGTAGAGGAAGCGGAGCACCTCGCGCGGTTCGCGGAACGTGAGTCCCTCGGTCAGCCAGATGAAGCGGAGCTTCCCTTTCGCGGCGCCGGGACGCCGCATCGCACCGTAGGGCACGACCTCGCCGAACGGAAGGAACGGCTCGGGCACCTGGAGCGTGATCGAGCGGTCGGTGAAGTCGGTCCAGGCAGACAGGTGGGGCTTCTCGCGGTAGCGCAGGTACTTCACGTGGAGGTCGTAGCCGTCGGCGGGCGGCAGGCCGTCGAGCAGCCGCACGATCTCGGCCGGCGGCAGCTCGGGGATCGCCGAGGTCACGGTCATCCCGCCACCCCCTGCCAGACGAACCAGAGCCCGAGCCCGATCAGCGCCACCGACAGTACCGCGCGGATCACATGTACCCCGCGGTCCCCCACCACCCGGCGCCCGCCGCTCCCCAGCACCGCGAACGTCAGGTCGGAGCACGACACCCCGATCCCGAGCGCGAGCGCCGTCGCCACGCCGGCGGGGCGCCCGCCCTCGGAGGTCGCCACCGCGATCACCGCGCTCGCCGTCGTCGCGATGAAGATCCACGCGCCCGGGTTCACGATCACCAGCATGATGCCGCGCAGGGTCGGCCGCCCGACGACCGGCGGCAGCGCCTGATCGGGGTCGTGACGGGCGAGCGAGCGGAGCTCCGTCGCCCCGAGCGCCACCAGGAACAGCCCGCCCGCGATCCGCAGGACCCGCAGCGCCGTCTCTCCCGGCTCGATCGCCGAGAGGCCGAACGCGAGCGCCAACAAGATCGCGACGAGCATCCCGTTCGCGCCCAGCATCACGCGGAGACCCCGAGCCAGCCCACCCTTGGCCGATTCCGAGAGGATCAGCAGCTGCACGGGCCCCGGGGCCGCGCCCAACGCGATCCCAAGGGCGAACGCCGCCCACGCGTGATCGAACGTGGTCACGGTCGCCCTCGCATCGGCGAACGGTAGCATCGCCGGATGCCGGCACCGGAGCGCTCACACCGCGACGGGGTGCGCGAGGTCGCTCCGCTCGCGATCGCCGTGCTCGGCTTCGGCGCGTCCTTCGGGGTGCTCGCCCGCGCCGCCGGGATGGGCGCGATCTCGCCGATCGTGATGTCGGCGACCACGTTCGCCGGCTCCGCACAGTTCGCGGCGGCATCGATCCTGGGCGCCGGTGGCGGCGTCGCGTCGGCGGTCACCGCGGCGCTCCTGCTGAACGCCCGGTACGGACCGATCGGCGTGAGCGTGGCGCCCTACCTCCACGGCGGGCTCTGGTCCCGCTTCATCCATGCCCAGCTCACGGTCGACGAGACCTGGGCGGTGGCCGCCGAGGGCGAGGGCCGCTTCAACCCGAAGGTGCTCTTGGGTGCGGGGCTCACGCTCTACGCGGCCTGGGTCGGCGGCACCGTCCTCGGGGTCGCGTTCGGCGACCTGATCGGCGACCCCGCGACCTGGGGGCTCGACGCGGCCTTCCCCGCCCTGTTCCTCGCCTTGCTCGTCCCCCAGCTGACGACCCGAGCGGCACGGCTCGCCGCGCTGATCGGGGCGGCGATCGCCCTGGCCCTGACCCCGTTCACGCCCGCGGGCGTGCCGATCATCGCGGCGAGTGCCGGCTGCCTCGTGGGCCTGACGAAGGCGCACGGGGAGACGACACCGTGACCACCGCCTGGACGGTCGTCGTGCTCGTCGGCCTGGGGACCGCCGCGATCAAATCGCTCGGGCCGGTGCTGCTGGGCGGCAGGCCGCTCCCCCGTCGGATCGGCGCCCTGGTCGCTCTGCTCGCGCCCGCCCTCCTGGCCGCGCTCGTCGCGATCAACACGTTCGCCGACGGCCGGAGCCTCACGGTCGACGCCCGCGTGCTCGGCGTCGGGGTGGCCGCGCTGGCGATCTGGCGCAGGGCCCCCGTCCTGCTCGTGATCGTGCTGGCGGCCGGCACCACCGCACTCGCCCGGGCCCTCGGCGCCTGATACCGTCCGGCGCCATGACGCGCTACCGAGACCTCGGCCTGACGGTCGGCCAGCTCCCTCCCGGTCCCATGAACGCGATCACCGACGTCGGCGGCGTGGCCGTGGGCCTCACGACCCTGATCGAGGGCGACGGCCCGTTGCGGATCGGCGCCGGCCCGGTCCGCACAGGGGTGACCGTGATCGTGCCGCACGCGGGGATCGGCGCCGAGCCGGTGTTCGCCGGCTGCCATCGTCTGAACGGCAACGGCGAGCTCACCGGGCTCGAATGGATCCGCGAGTCGGGCCAGCTCACGACGCCGATCGCGCTCACGAACACGCACAGCGTCGGCGTGGTGCGTGACGCGCTCGTGGCCGCCGAGATGCGCGGGCGGACCGACCCCACCGCGTACTGGAGCCTCCCCGTCGTGGGCGAGACCTACGACGGCACCTTGAGCGACATCAACGGGATGCACGTGCGGCCCGAGCACCTGATCGCGGCGCTCGACGGCGCATCGACCGGGCCGGTGCCCGAGGGCGGCGTCGGCGGCGGCACGGGCATGATCTGCCACGGGTTCAAGGGCGGGACCGGCACCGCTTCGCGGCGGGTCGGCGACTGGACCGTCGGCGCGCTCGTTCAGGCGAACTACGGTCGGCGCGAGCGCCTGACCGTCGACGGCGTGCCGGTCGGGCGCGAGATCCCCGTGACGGAGGTTCCCTCCCCGTGGGTCGAGGAGGAACACCTCCCCGGGCGCGCCGAGCCGGGGATGGGCTCGATCATCGCCATCCTCGCCACCGACGCGCCGACGCTCCCTCACCAGCTCGAACGGCTCGCGCAGCGCGCGGGCCTGGGCATCGCGCGAGCGGGCGGCGCCGGCGAACACTCGAGCGGCGACATCTTCCTGGCCTTCTCGACCGGGAACCGCGGGAAGATCGAGAGCTACAAGATCGGGGGCGCGACCACGCCGCTCGAGGTCTCGATGATCCCCGAGGGATCGATCAGCGAGCTCTTCTGGGGGGCGATCGAGGCCACCGAGGAGGCGATCTTGAACGCCCTCGTCGCCGCAGAGACGATGACGGGACGCGACGGGATCACGGCGCACGCGTTGGATCACGGGCGGCTCGTCGAGATCATGGGGCGGTACGGGCGCGGGCCCGCCGTCAGCAGCTGACGCCGAGGCTCTCGACCGTGCCGTCGCGCAGACGGAGCAGGAGCGACCGCGCGTTGTTCGTCTCGTCGGCCTCGTCGATCCGGTCCCTAGGATCGGCCACCGACGTCAGGCAGTACCGGCCGTTCGGCAGGCCCGCCACGTCCAGGTCCTGCCCGGGGAGGCTCGCGTCGTAGAGGTCGGCCCACCCCACGGACATCCCGGTGACGGCGTTCCTTGAGCACGCGCCGTAGTACGGGAAGTGCGAGAACCCCGGGAGGTCGGGGAAGGCCGGGAGGCTGTCCCGAACGCAGAACGACACCTTGGGCGATGCCGCCATCACCTCGTCGGTTGCCACCGAGCGGAGCTCGTAGCGCGCGAACCCTTGGAGATGCCAGTGGTCGTGCGCGGGGTGGAAGACCATGCAGCCCACCTGGACGGTGCGGCCGATCAGGTCCGTGTCGCGCTCGAACGCGCCGCTGGCGTCCGTGTCCTCGTAGATCCGCTGGATCGCCAGCCGGTCGTTCGAGAAGTCGCCGTCGCCGTCGCAGTCACGCCGTCGTGGTCGGAGCTCCAACACGCCGAGTCCCTGGTTCCCGATCGTGTTCCCGAACCTGAGCACGATGCGGCCGCCCTCATGGCGGATCGAGATCGCGTTGAACGGCATCGTCACGAGGTCGGGCATCAGCTCGGAGGGCGCCAGCCGCGTGGTGCCGGAGGCCGAGACCAACACGAAGGCGCCGAGCATCGCGGCCGTAACGACCGGGATCAACGCGGCGCGGAGAGCCCTCATCGCCCGAGTCTACGCGGGGTGGGCGCACCGGTTCCCGTGCATATGAGCGTGGGCCGGCTCACCCCTAGACAGGTCTGCGGCTCGGTGACACGCTTCCCGCAGGATGTCACACGACCCCGAGAAGGCGGAAGGCGCGCAGGTCATCGACATCGACGGCGACGACAGGTTCGAGGTCGTCGCGTCGGGCGATCGGTACGTGGTGGGCCGGCGCGGCGATCGGCACGAGATCTGGGACGCGCGGGAGCGGACCGTCGTGGGCACGTTCGAGGGCGTGCGAGGCCGCCGCAACGCCTGGCTCGAGTTCAAGGCGCTCGAGGGGCGCCAGCACGAGCGGCGCAAGCGGGCCAAGGCCCGGTGGTCCGTGGTTGTCGGACTCTCGCTCGCGATCATCCTCGTTGCCGGCACTACCCTCGCGGTGTACCTCAACCGATCGTCGGCGCCCGCGACCCGTTCGATCCCCGCGGTGGGCACGGCCACGAACCACGTCGAGAACCCGGAAGGCGGGTACGCGTTCCGCGCCCCGGGGGGCTGGACCGACCTTCAGGACGGCGCATCGACGCAGGTCGCGAGTCCGGACGGGGATGTCACCATTTCTGTCGACCTGGCGGGCGTCGGGGACCCAGCGGCCGCGGCGACGACGCGCGCCGATTCCCTCACCGTCGACTGGCCCGAAGTCTCGCTGGAAGCGCCTCAGCAACGGATGGTTGGCGGCGCGCCCGCGGTGTCGGTGGGCGGCACGGGCACGACCGTAGCCGGGGATAGGTACCGATTCGTCGCGATCGGGGTGCAGACGCCTGCCGGCGCCTACACGATCGCGATCACGATTCGCATGACGGCGGATCTCTCCCGCACGACGCCCGCGATCGACGGGATCCTGTCGTCGTTCCGGGCCCCGACGGCGTAGGCCACCGCCGACCCGGGGCTCAAAGGCCGAGCCGTACCGAGCCGAAAAGCCCCTCCCATGCGGCGGACTCTTCCTCGCTCTCGAACACCCGGTACTGCTTCAGCAGGCCGGCCGCGAGCGTCTCCGGCGTGGGGAAGACCAGCGGGCTCCGCGCGACGGCGGGATCGCCGAGATCCGTGGCCACTATCTACTTGGCCGCCGGCACCGGGCTCACGTACCAGACCCAGTCGGCGATCAACGCCGCGATGTCGGGCCGGTAGACGAAGTCGATGAACGCCATCGCGTCGAGTGGATGTTTCGCGTTCGCAGGGATCATCATGTTGTCGGTCCACAGCATGGCGCCCTCGTCCGGCACGACGAACGTCAGGTCGGAACCTGACTGCTGAGCCTGGAAGACGTCGCCGGACCACGCCTGGCCGGCCCAGATGTCGCCGCGCTTCAAGGCTCCGACGTAGGACTGGTCGAAGTAGCCGCGCACCACGCCGGTGGCGCGTTGCTCGCGTAGGGCATCCGCGGCGCGCGTCCAGTCCGCTTCGGTGGAATCCGCCGGCTCCACGTCGACCGCGAGCAGCCCGATGCTCCCGAGGTCGTTCAGGTCTGACATCATCCCCACCCTGCCCTGGAGGGCGGGGTCGAAGAGATCCCGGATGCTCGTGAGCTTGGGCCCGAGCGCCTCGGCCGCCTCGGGTCGGTACGCGATCCCCGTGAGCCCGGACTGCCACGCGACCGTGTAGCGGTTCTCGGGATCCCCGCGAGGAAGCTGCCGTTCCCCTGGATCGGATGGAAGTACTTCACGTGGATGCCGGTCTCCTTCGTGAAGAGCTCCAGCGACGGCTTGCTGTTCCCCGGGGCCGTATCGATGTAGTACGGCCAGTTCGCGAAGCTCATGCGCCCGGTCTGTTGTTGGCGCGCCCACCAGGCCTCCCAGTCGACGGGGACGGCGGAGGCGCCACCGGTCGGTGGCGGTCTGGTCGGGGCGGCGGGATTCGAACCCGCGACCTCGTGCTCCCAAAGCACGTGCGCTGCCAGGCTGCGCTACGCCCCGTGGGCCCGATGCTACCCGCCCAGATCACCGACTTCCGGCCGTTGCGCCGCGCTGAGTCCGTGCACTAGCGTCCGGAACCGTGTCCGGGGAGAAGGCGACCAACCAGGCGATGGCGATCCTGACGGCCCTGCTGATCATGGGGCTCGCGGTCGGGGCCGTGCTGTTCTTCCTGCTGATACGCGGGCCCTCGGCGGGCCGGTTCGAGACCGCCGCACCCGCCGCGGTCGAGTGTCCGAGCGGGACCGGTGCGCCCGTCTGTTACGGCATCGACGTCACGAACGTCGGGGACGCGGCGCGGCAGGTCCGATGCCAGGTCACGCCAGGTGTCGACACCGCGGCCCTGTTCGCGAACGGCGCCGACATCTACGTGAGCGCCGCGCCGATCGAGGCCGGCGGCTCGATCGAGCTCTTCGTCCACGTGAGCCCGAGCCAGGGCACCACGATCGTCTCGAGACCCAGCGTCTCGTGCGACGCGGCGTAGGAGTTCAGAGCTCGAACGCGCCCTCGCCCACGATCCGTACGCCGCCGCCGACGTAGGCGGTCCACGACTCCCCCGCGGGCTCGACATCCACGTGCAGGAAGCTCGGGCGGCCGACGATCTCGCCCTGGGCGATCGTCACGTGGCCGGGCATCCCCGCGCGGCCGTGCTCGGCGAGGTAGGCGCCGAGCGGTCCGGCCGCCGACCCCGTGGCAGGGTCTTCTCCGATCGAGGGCCACCGGTCGAACATCCGGGCCATCACGTCGCCGTCATCTCGGATCGTGAACAGGTAGAGCGACTCCGAGTCCTCGGCGGCCTCGCAGGCGAGCCGGCACGCGTCGTTCTGCCGCTCGGCGCGGCGCAGCGTCGCCTCGTCGCGGACGGGCACCATCAGGTGCGGGATGCCCGTGGACACCGGCACGATCGGCAGGTCGTCGACGAGGTCGCCGACCTCGAGCCCGGCGCCGCTCGCGACCAGGGCCCGATCCTCGAACGGTTGCCCGAACTCGGGTGGAAGCTGGTGCATCCGGCCCCAGCCGCGATCGAGGTCGATATCGACCGCCACCTCGCCGGCCGCGCACGTCTGAACCGCCGACGAGGACACACGCCCCTCGGTCACGAGCGCGAAGGCGGTCCCGAGTGTCGGGTGCCCGGCGAACGGCAGCTCCTTCTCGGGCGTGAAGATCCGCACGTCGTACCCGCCCTCGCGGACGGCCGTGACGAAAGTGGTCTCGCTGAAGTTGATCTCGCGGGTCAGCATGAGCATCGCGTCGTCGTCGAGCCCCTCGGAGATCTCGGAGACGACACAGAGTTGGTTCCCGGCGAACGGCACCTCGGTGAACACGTCCAGCAGTCGGAACGGCACGCGCATGGCGGGAGTATCGCAGGCGTGTTGCTAGGCTTGACGGGTCGGCGCTGCGTGTGCCGCACGCGGGTGTAACTCAATGGCAGAGTTCCAGCCTTCCAAGCTGGCTATGCGGGTTCGATCCCCGTCACCCGCTCCGAACGCGAGGACGCCCGCCGCGACCCCGGCCCACCGACGGCGTCGGCGAGGATCGGTCACGGCGGGCGTCATGTCCCGCGGTATCAGGTTCCCTGGTCAGGCAGGCATCGGCGGCGGAGGTGGAGGCGCCATCCCGCCCGGCGCGGCGCCCGAGCCGACGTACCGCGCGTCCCCGAAGCCCAGGATCATGATGAAGATCACGCTCAGGAAGATGAGCCCGAGCGCGAAGCCCGTGCCCTGGCCGAAGCTCTTGGCCAGGTCCAGCGCCACGATGATCCAGGTAGAACAGCATGAGCGTGCCGAACGCCATGCCGCTCCCGGTATCCGTCTGTGCGAGTGCACCCAACATGGAACTCTCCTCGTTCGCGCGCGCCGTCGGCGCGACGCACGGACCGATAGAGCCTGCGTGGTCCTCGATGTGGGATTTCCGGACGGTACGCTTGCGCGAGGCGCCGGTAGCTCAGCCCGGACAGAGCAACGGACTTCTAATCCGTGGGTCGCAGGTTCGAATCCTGCCCGGCGCGCCTCGAAATTGTGTGGTTCCGCCTGACGCGTGACACATCGGCTCCGGCTGAAGTGTGACGCAGCCTCACCTGAGGGGTGACGCTGGCTCCGCCTGATCCGTTACACACTCCTGAACATCCACCTGCAAGGCGCGACCCTGCAGGTCTGGGACGGCGAGGAACTCCTCAAGACCGTCCTTCGCACCAACGACAAGGAGGTGAGGAAGAAGCACGCCGCGAGAGCGAGCTGAACGTGCCACGATGACCGACGAGGCGTAACGGATCAGGCGGAGCCAATTCGTCACGCATCAGCCGGACCAGCACAGGCGCGCCTCGAAATCTGCTGGTCACAGCCCCCACGCCGCGACGGCGCACCAGCTCATCGTCCTAAGGAGTCGGCATGGAATCCGCGAGAAGGTGCCCGAAGGCCCCCGCGAGGCCGTCGAGATCATCGTCGAAGAGGTGCCCGTAGGTTGTCAATGGGAAGGCAGCTGAGCTGTGACCGAGGACCTACTGGACGGCTTTGGGGACTCCACCCGGCGCCGATCATGCGGGCCGCCGCGGAGTTGCCTGAGCACATGGAGACCCACCTCTGGAAGGGCCAGATGGCCAGTGGCGGGCGCGCCTACTAGGGTGCGAGGGGCGACATCGGAGGAGGCTACCTTCGCCGGACTCCACGACCTACGAGCGGATCTGCGAGCTGTACGGGTGGCCGGATGGTCGCCGACGCTGCCGCATCTCGGCCTGCGCGGCTCATACCAAGGGACCCAGCCTCTCTAGGGGGCAACAGGCATCCAGCCCATCTGCCGATGCTGATGATTGCCCAGGGAGGAAACAGAGGGTAAGAAGATGAAGCGTCCGGTTGGTTTCGGAGGGAGCGTGAACCGATCAGTCGAATGTCCTGTACTCGGCTGGTTTCCTCATGAAGGATTGGGTCCATGAAGAACTGTCCGTTCTGTGCTGAAGAGATTCAAGACGCAGCCGTGGTTTGCCGTCACTGCGGGCGAGACCTCCTGCCTGCCCGGGCACAGCCGCCTGCGCCCGTCGTTCAGGGGTATCAAATGCCCGCCGTGGTCGCCCCCGTTCCGAAGACCAACGGCTTGGCCATAGCGGCGATGATCCTCGGCATCCTCTGTCTGTACGGTGTCGGTTCCATCTTGGCGTTGGTGTTCGGCTACCAAGCGCGGACTCAGATTGACTCCTCGGGCGGGATGCAGACGGGCCGTGGCATGGCGACGGCCGGAATTGTTCTCGGGTGGGTTGGGATCGGCCTCATGATCTTCCTCATCTTCGTCGTTATTGCGGGAGGTAGCTAGTCATGCGAGCTTGCCCGTACTGCGCCGAACAGATTCAGGATGCGGCGGTTGTTTGTCGTTACTGCGGTCGCTCCCAGGCCGTCGCAGCGGTAGGAGAGGTACCTCCACTGATGACTTCGGGGACCCGATCACCAGCGAGTGGGTCCGGCATGACTGGGGGCATCCTCTTGATCGTCGGCGGCGCGCTCTATCTCGTGATGACGTTGATCAAGGCGGACGGCGGCAGTCTCGCCCTGGGCTACTCGGGAATCGAGACCAAGTACCTGCTTGCGCAAGTGTTGAACTATTGGCCAGCTAGCATTGCAGCGATCTTGGGAGGGATTCTTGCCCTCGCCAGTCGAGGCAGTCTCGCCTTCGCTTCCGGGCTGGCTCTGGCCGGTGCCTCGATCTCTCTGACATTGGGCGTTTCAGCGATCATCTTCGGCTTCCCCAGCGCGACCATTACATGGCTAATGGCGATTGGTGCCGGAGTCTCACTGGCGGGAGCAATCCTGCTCACGATCACGGCGACGCGTTCTCACGACTTGGGTTGAACGACCGGGGAGCCGGATGATCGAGGCGCTAGGACTGATGATCGCCGTCTATGTGACGATTAGCGCACGGCCGTCGCTCACGCGGTAGATCTCCCCTCGCCCGGGTAGAGCCTTTCGCCGTCGAACATCAGCGTGACCACGAGGTCGAACGCATCGACGGTCCCGACCTCGTACATCAGCGCAGCCCGACTCCACGACGTACGAACGTATCTGCGACCTGTACGGGGTGGCTGGAGGCCCCGCCGAGTCTCTGTCAGGTTTGGGGTAGCCAGCCGGGAATGCTGAGCGTTGAGCACGTCTGACGCCTACTCGGAGGCGGTCGCCCCAGTCGATTGGGTCCCATCTCTGGTCGGTAGCACGACATCTCTTCGCGAGCACCCTCGGCTCCATGAGCTGGGTACCAGGCGGGCTCGACCGTTGGCGACCCTGGCCCTCGTCGAGAGGCGGAGTCGAAGCAGTCCGCGAAGGATCCACGAGAGGTCGGAAGACGACGGGCATCGACGGGTCGCGTTGCGAACCTGTTTGCGCAGGTCAGAGCCTAGATTGAGCTGTTCCCGCAGGTCGGTAGCTCAGCCCGGACAGAGCATAAGGACTTCTGATCCGTGGGTCGCAGGTTCGAATCCTGCCCGGCGCGCCAAGAATCACCTGGACACCCAGGTGGGCTGCATCACAAGCGGATCGGTCACCGAAGGCGGGGGTTCACCATCGCCGCGCGGGTACTCGCTCTGTGACCAGGTTCGTACCGGCGGTCCGACTCTGGATCGCCGCTCGCAGGGCGAACTACTGAAGTCGGGTGACGCGAGTAGGTCCTTTCGACCCTTGCGCGTGGCTGGAGCGCGGATACGGAGGAGTTGAGGTGATGTCGAAGTTCGCGCTCGTCGTCGACACCCTCGTCACCGGGCCCTGATCTGCGAGCTGTAAGGGTGGCCTGACGCGAGGCACTCTGGCGGCAGCAAGGGCCTATCCGGGATCCCCGACTACGCCTTCGGTCCGACGAGGAACATCGTTTCGAGGAGGGCGACCAGCGCCAAGGCGACTACGCCGCCGATCCGCGCGGCTAGGGGCGCCCGCCAGCCGTCGAGCTGAGGCGCGAGGGTGAACCGGGCGGCCCAGATGATGCCTGCGTACACGCCGAGGAACCACAGGGAGCCCGCCACGGCGCGCGCCGTGGACAGATCCTCGATCAGGATCCCCGCTGTGGCCACCACGGGTATCAGCGCGACCGCGCCGACCAACAGCCGCATCCGGCCCGACCAATCTGCGTGGGTGATCGCGAGGGGCGCAAGCAGCACGGCAGGCAACATCGGGGCTCCTGCCGCCACCCCGAGCGGGAGCAGGCTCGCGAACGTGACGACGCGAAGGACCGTCATCCGTGGACGCCGAAGGCTGGCGCGACGGCCGAGGTAGGCGCCGGACTGAGCCAGCCCGGCGATGCCGAACCCGATCACGATGAAGAGCGTGCCGGTCCAGGAGAACTCCGGGTCGGCGGAGATGAACCGCATCCAGGCTCGGGC
>Ga0315278_10004210_pt1 | contig 12960 bp, 14 predicted proteins | sample YL17G06_0_MG_FD_203880 | JGI IMG/M metagenome (GOLD analysis project Ga0315278, IMG submission 203880) | Sediment microbial communities from Yellowstone Lake, YNP, Wyoming, USA - YL17G06_0 | ecosystem: Environmental > Aquatic > Freshwater > Lake > Sediment | place: USA: Wyoming | collected...
GGTGCATGGGGACTCTGAATGTTTTTTACCACGAAGTACACGAAGTGTCACGAAGGAAAGACCTTAACCACGACCCATCCCAAAACGTCTGTCAAAATTCGCCAGGACAAGCGGGGCAAGCGGGCACAAAAAACCATTAGTGAATGGAGAACAATAAGATGTTTATAAAGATTTGAGTAGTTTTTTGGCAAACACCTTCGGCTGGCTGTTCTCGATGACGAGATCGTCAGCTTGATGGAACTTCATAAAATCGCGCATGGTACCGGCCACATCACTAACCAGTTCCTCATCCGCTTTGACGCCGGGCTCGAGGTACAGCGCCCGAAGGCGCAGCAGGTGATTCTTGCGCTCCAGCTTGGGGTCGAAACGCCCGACCAGCCGGTCCTTGTGCAGGATAGGCAGGCAAAAGTAACCATAGACCCGTTTCGCCGCAGGAACATACGCTTCGAGTGTATGGCGGAATTCCCAGAAGACCTCGTCCCGGTCCTGTGCCCACCAGAAATTGTCAAATGGGTTGAGAAATGTCGTGCGCTGCGGGCGGATCCGGCCGCTGGCGGCCTGTTCGAGCAGGGGCAGGTTATCGTGATGGACAATCAGGGTTTGTATGTCCGTCATGGTCTCGCCCTGGATTTCCACCAATACTCCCGCTTTTACCAGTTCGGCCACAATGCGGCGGCTCTTGCCCACGCCCATCCAGGTGTAATCGCCGGGGTTACGCGGCAGGCTGACCCCCAGCGCCTTCGCGCCGCGCTCCACCCAAAAACGGTCGCGTTCGGCATCGGTCGGTTCGTTGGTATCCACCCCTGCAGGCAGCACTCGTTCCGTCAGGTCGTAGACTCGCTGGAACTTGACCCGCTCGGCAATCATCAAATCACCGTACGAATAGGCATACTCCAGCGCTACTTTGGCGGGCTTCCAGTCCCACCAACTGCCACGCCGGTGGTCGGGGTTGTCGAAATCGCTGGCGCGCAGACCGCCCTCGGCGCGAATCCGCCCGGTGACAGCGGCGACCATTTCTCGATTACCTGGTTCATTAATCCAGTCGGCGTACCAGTGATGACCGCCAATCCGGGTCTTGTGCTGGCGCGGCAGCTGGTAGCGATACTCATGCATCGGGATATAGCAAGCGGCGTGATACCAATCCTCGAAAATTTTACGTTCCTGGGAAAAAAGCTGGTCAAACAGAATTGGATCATAATTCCCGAGGCGGGACCAGACTGCCAGATAATGAGCACGGGCGACCATTTGGAGCGTGTCGATCTGGACTGCCCCGAGGTGGTGGATGATGTTGTATATTGAATCCAGGCTGGGGGTTGGCGTGGCTTCGGCAGGTCTATCCAGCAGCTGGGCGTGGAGCGCCAGCGCGCGGACGGCGGAGAGGGGATAGGCAGTCATCTACTTGGCGTAAGTCCCCATCAGTTCCGCCTGGGCGAGGATGTGCCCCTGCATGGCGGCAGTCAAGGTGGCGGCATCGGGGCTGGCGGGGAAATCGAGGGCGGCGTCGAGCGCGTAGAGCGTGAAGAAGTAGCGGTGAGTCCCGGTGGACGGGCAGGGACCTTCATAGTAAGTGTTGCCGGCGGTGTTCATGCCATGATCCCCGCTGAATGCGATACCGCCCTGACCGGGCAGCACGTCCGGCAGGGAGATGGTCTCCGCCGGAATGTTATAGAGCACCCAGTGCGTCCAATTGCCGCCGGGCGCATCCGGGTCATGCATGATCAGCGCGAAAGACTTGACTCCGACAGGATTGTTGAACCAGGCAAGGGACGGGGATACGTTCTGCCCTTTGCAGGTGTATTTTTCCGGGATGGGCTTGCCCGCTTCGAAGCGCTCGCTGGTCAGGGTGAAGGGATCGGGAGTCTGTGTCGCCCGCGGGGCGCAGGCCGCGAGTAAAACCAACAGCATGAAAAGGAACAAGAATTTCTTCATCGGCTCAACCCTCCGTGGAATTACAGTTTCTTGCAGAAATGCACCAGCCGCTCGCATTCCTCGTAACCGAGTGCATTGTGCGCCGAGATGCTGGGGTCGTTGTCGAGCCAAGTGTCGGAAGCCATCTCGCTGCAGCCCTGTTCGCGCGCCCACACCTCGGCGGCGCGGACCAGCCTCGCGCCCACACCCTGCCGGCGCAGATCCTCGTCCACGTACCAGCCCTCGATGTAGCCGACCGGGCTTGTGCTGCAGCCGTCGGCATACTTGCGCTGGCCGGCTTCGAGGAATCCGCCCAGCGACCCGTCGGGTCGCACAGCGACAAAAACCGGTTCGAGCGGCTCGTTGAGCATGGACTTCATATCTGTGTGGAATTCCTGCGAGTCACTGTAAGGCCAGAGCAGCCGGCGCAGGCGCAGCCATTCGGCCAGGTCGGGCGGTGCAGCGCGGCGGATAAGGATATCAGGTGTCATGGTGTTTAAAAAACCACAGAGGCATGGAGCGCAGGGAGCGGAAATGCCCTCCGCGCGTCCGCGCCTCCGTGGTCAATGGGTGATCAGTGGGGCTTTAGTCCGCGCCGCGCTTGCCGAGCTGCTTGTCAAGCATCAGCACCGCCGTGCCTTTGGCGTCGATCAGCTCGAGCTGGGCGACGATCTCAGCGGCGTTCTTCTCCTCTTCGACCTGCTCGGAGATGAACCACTGCAGCATGATCTGGGACGGGTAGTCCTTTTCCTTGAGCGCCAGTTCGTACAGCGCATTGATGGAAGCGGTCACCATGGCCTCGTGCGCCTGCACTTCCTTGAAGACTTCCAGCGATGTCTTCCAGTCGCTGGCGGGGGCGTCGATCGTCTTGAGCGCCACGCGCCCGCCCCGGTCCACCAGGAAATCATAGAACTTCATGCCATGCTCGCGCTCCTCGCCTTCCTGAACGCGCATCCATTTGGCAAAACCGGACAGATTCTTATCCTGGAAGTAAGCCGCCATGGAAAGGTAAAGGTAGGATGAATATAGTTCCTTCTGGATCTGGTCATTGATCGCATCTTGCATTGCTTTGGAAATCATAGGTTCCTCCTGTGAAATTACGATAAGTTACATCCCATTATACATTTGTTTTGTTAGAAGTATATATTAACACAGCAGAAGCCCGTACTTGATAGGCTGACATTTGAATGGTCCGGTCTTTGTGATACCATTTCCCCATGGACCATCTCGATCATGTCAATCTCCTGCGGCCTGCGGAGATATCCCCCGGCGGCATTTGGGTGGACCTCGGAGCTGGCTCCGGCGCCTTTACACTGGCCTTGCGCGAACTACTTGGGCCAAAGGCTTCAATTTATGCCATCGATAAGGACCAACGCCGTCTGGAGGGATTAAAGCGCGCGTATCAGGTGCGATTTGGAGGTACGCAGGATGTGCATCTCGTCCACGCCGACTTTACCCATAGCCTCGAACTGCCTCCGCTCGACGGTATAGTGATGGCCAATGCACTCCATTTTTTCAAAGACAAGGAAAAGGTGCTGCGGCACGTACGGACTCTCCTGAAACCGGGCGGCGTTTTGCTGCTGGTCGAATACAACGTGGATTCAGGGAACCTCTGGGTGCCGCATCCGTTGACCTTTGAGACGTATCGCGCGCTTGCCCCCCGCGCGGGATTCACCGAACCGCGCTTGCTGGCGAAGCATCCCTCGAGTTTCTTAAGGGAATTCTATTCGGCAGCGGCATACAACTCACAGGGTTGAACGAGCTAGAATCGTCAATTTACCCCCGAGTCCGTTTTCGGTAAAACTAGCCAATCGGTTTCATTTTCACGCTGCTGCAGCAGCTGCGCCCCCAGCTTTTCCAACACGCGGTTGGAGGCGGGATTGATAACCGTGGTGGCGGTAATGCCCCGGCAGATGGGATGACTGAAAGCCCAATCCCTCAGTGCGCGGATGGCCTCGGTCATATAGCCTTTGTTCTGATACGATGGATGGATTCCATACCCGATCTCGGTCCTGCCGTCCTCGTCGGGATATCCCTTGAAGCCGATCAAGCCCGCACCGGCGCGGTCCTCACGGATTACGATCAGCCAATAGGTGTACCAGGGGTGACTTTCCACTGCGGCGGCGCGCATCTTTCCGATCTTCATGCTCAGCGCGCGGATGACGTTCTTGTCCAATATGTCAGGATGAATGGTCACACCCATCTCGCGCGCCAGGGTGGGCAGATCATTAAGAGCCAGCTCGAGTTGGACGATCGACAGGGGGATGAGTTGCAGGCGGGAGGTTTCTAGCATGATGCATGGTTATTTCTTCTTTGAGGGATTTTTCTTTTTATGTGTTTCAGGGCCAAAAGTATCTGGCCTCAAACTCGAACCATCGAGGTAATCACCCGGTTCTAAAATTGGAGACAAATCTATTATCCATTCATTGCCTCTGGAAATTGAGATGAACCTTGGGTGATGACCAGGGAAATGCTGGGATAGCAGACCGAACTTCTCTTTAGATATATGCAAGGTCAGTGCGAAGAACTTAGGATCTAAGTCAAACTGACGAACAACAGGTAAAACCTCATTCATCAAGTGGTTTAAGTCAATTTCTGATTTTCCCATGATCTACCTCTTGTTCAGCTCGGGCTTGTAGCCTCTGCCGCCTAGAATCCCAACTCCTCCAGGTTCTTCTCCATACTCGATTTTTCTTTCTTCCCGAGCAGCCCCTGCCAGAACTGGTCATCATAGCGCCGCGCGCGGATCGGTAGCGGCACGCTTTTTTACTGAGAGCAGCATCTAACGATCGACTTATCCCAGGACCATAGAAGGTGTGTCCTGCCCCAGATATGAGAGCGGCATGACGGTCACTTTTTCAGTTAGTGGATATGTCTGTTCACCAGGATAGATGACGACCAAAAGATCCAGATTAAGGTCTTCAATCGCAATCCTCATGGATGGAGTCATTCGTGGCGCGTCCACGCGTTTACATTCAACGCCCAGCCGGCGTCCATTCTTGAGAAGAAACAAGTCAATCTCTGCGCCGTTATGTGTTGCCCAGAAATAATACTCGTCTGGCGCAACGGATTTAATCACCTCTTCAATTGCATAGCCTTCCCACGAAGCACCGCTCTTGGGATGTGCCTGCAAATCGTGAGGCGTATGAATGCCGAGCAGGCAATGTAAAAGTCCGCTATCACGGAAGTAAATTTTCGGCGCTTTCACCTGGCGTTTTTTTAGGCTGGCATGCCAGGGTTGCAGGATGCGTATCATAAAGACATCTTGAAGAATATCCAGATAACGGCGCACGGTTGGCTCGCTGATTCCCAGTGAGCGGGCTGGCTCAGCGGCATTCCAAACCTGCCCATGATAGTGAGCGATCATTGTCCAGAACCGAAGCAGGTTCCCTGCAGGAATTTGGACCCCCCAGCGTGGTAAGTCACGCTCCAAAAAAGTTTGTACAAAATTCTTGCGCCAGGCAAAACTATCAGGATCGTTTTCCGCTAGAAACGAAAGCGGAAAACCACCCCGCAGCCAGTGCTGTTGCATCGAGTCTGTACCGATTTCTACAAGACTAAAACCGCTGATCGAAATTGTTTCCACCCGCCCTGCCAATGACTCTGAAGATGAATGCATGAGTTCAGGCGAGGCGCTGCCCAAAATCAGGAACTGTGCGGGGAGATTCTCGCGATCCGCCAAAACCCGCAGGATGGGAAATAAATCTGGGCGCCGCTGGATTTCGTCAATCACCACAACATCGCGCAAGTCGCGCAAGGCAGTGAGAGGCTGATCCAACCGTGCCAGGCTGACGGGGTCTTCCAAATCAAAATAGTTGACCGAATCTGAGCGAACAAACTGACGGGCTAGCGTTGTTTTCCCGCTTTGACGTGGCCCAATAAGTGCCACAATTCGACTGCGTCCCAGCGCTTTTTTGATCGATGAATGAAGGGCAGTTCGTTCTATCATGGCAGTATCATACCATGAAAATCGAACATAAGACTTTCGAATTTCATGGTAACCCTAAAATCCCAACTCCTTTAGGTTCTTCTCCATACTCGGTTTAGCCTTCTTCCCGAGCAGTTCCTTCCAGAACTGCTCATCGTACCTCCGCGAGCGGACCGGCAGCGGCAGCGGCACACCCCAACCGAGCAGCAGCACTTCCTCTTTCGGCTGCAGCCGCGCCAGCATGCCGCGCAGCGCCTCGCGCCCCGAGAGCCCCGACAGTACCGCATGGATGTCGTCCTCGTCGCCCAGCCAGCCCGAGATGCGCGTGCCGAGCTGCGACATGACCTCGTCATGAATCTGCGACGGGCGCTGGTCCACGACCAGCAGGGTCACGTAATACTTGCGCAGCTCGCGTGCGATGGTGGCGAAGGTGGTCTGCGAAGCCATTTCGCGGTTCAAGAGCTTGTGGGCCTCCTCCACCACGATTACCAGCGGGCGCGGCTCGCTGGCCAGCCCCATTCCCTTTGAGCGGAAGTCGTTGGTCTTCTTTTCCCACGTCCGGCGGATGTGACGCGTCAGCAAATTGGAAACCAGCAGGTAGTCCAGGTCCCGGTCGTGTTCGCCGAACGACAGCACCACGTTCCTGCCCGCCTCGAGCGCCTTGACAATCTCGGCGATGCCGTCCGCGGCGGGTTTCTCGACGATATAATCCGTGTTGAACAGCCGGCGGAGCTTGTCGTGCAAACCTTCCGCCGCCGCTACGTTGACACCGTTCTCGTCCGCCCAGGCGGCCACACTCTGCGGATGCGGGACGCGCTTCGGCTTGCCCTTCTCGTCCGTGACCTCGATCTCCTCCCGGTTCATCACTTTAAATCGGCTAAACCAGTGATCCCCGAACGATTTCTCCAGCGCGTTGAGCGTGGTGGGCGTGGTCTCCTTGAGATTCAGTTCGCGGGTCAGCAGCTCGATGTCGGCGGGATCGATGTTCGGCATGGCGATCTCCAGGTTGAAATCGGGCACCTGCCCGCGGATGCGTGCGCCGCCTCCCAGCCCAACGATCTGCACCTTCGATCCAAACTTGGTCTTCAGTCCGATGACCTTCATCCCCGTGTCCGAAGCCGTGTCGTCGAAGCCGTATTCGTTGTGCATGTCCAAAACAAGTACAGAAGCCTTGCCGTGGTTCATCAATCCGGCCAGCACGATGCGCGTCAGGAAGGATTTACCAGTCCCGGTGGCGCCGAACACCCCCGACGAGCGCTGCACGAACTTGTCCAGATCGATGCAGACGGGATGTCCCTGCTCGCGGGTGGAGCCGATGACGAAGTTGGCTTTTTCGCCCGGCACGCCGAAGATTTGGGCGATGTCGCCCTCAGACGCCAGCAGCACCTCCGCGTGGTGGGGCGGGACGTTCTTCACCGGCAGCAGTTTTGGCTCAGGGTTTTCCCTCAGCCATTGAGTGTATTCGGGGGAGGCCGGGTCGGGTCCCACCTCGAGCATGAGGTTGGGCAGCACTTCGAGGTTGGCATACAGCGTCTGTCCCTGCAAGGCATTCGAGATGTGCGCGGGGAAGCGTCCTTCCATCTGCTCGTCCGCGAAACGCGGGTCTGTTGAACCGAGCTGGATGTCGGTGACGATGCCGTAATACCGCCAGTCTCCGCTGGCGATGACCACGAACGTGCCTTCCTGAATTTCCTGCGGTGAGATGGTCAACCGCACCCGGAAATTTTCCTTAAGCCCGCCGCCGACCAGGTAACCGATTTTTATTCGTTGTTGTTCCATAGAAACTAGGCGGTGAGGACTGTCGCCTGAAGGCAACAGAGAAAACCGCCTTCCTCCTTTCTTAGAAAATATGTGCTAAAATAGGGTTTAGTGGCATTCATGCCCTCGAACATTGACAAAAGAACATATCGCAGGTCGTGACACCCAAGTCTTTGTGTCGCATAAAATATGTTGAAGCGTCCATGTAATGGTTTAAATAGATAGGCCCGGACGGTGCCTTCAGGCGCTAACGTAGGCCGTTCGGTCATGCGTGGTCTGAGAAGCTGTCGCCTTGAGGCGACAGAGATCGTCACGGAATTCTCCTGCCGTAATCTCAACTTACGTCGCTCAATGCACTAAGCACAGACATCAACGTCGAATAATCGTCCCTCAGCTGGGTGATCACCTCATGTGTTGCCGCTTCTTTCCATATGGCGCTTTCAGTGCCATGGGCGGCAGCAGCCTGCTGGATGTGTGCAGCGATCAACTCTCCGACCGGCGCTTCCTGCGAGTTCAGGATGTGCCTGAAATAGCCGAACCTCTCCGTAAACCGCACCGTCTCGCGGTCATCGCTTGAATAGATCACATCCAGGCTCAGCGGTGGGCGAGGCGGAAGCAGATGATGAATTTTTCCATCCTGTTCATACCCCACTGACAGCACGGACATTTCCACCGGTACGATGCGCCGCTCGCGGTTGTCGCGCATCACCTCCGCGCTGACGTTGTCCGCGGTCACCAGCTGGCGCACCAGCCCGTCGTCGTCAATGTGAATGTCGTAGATCAGGCCGAAGACCTGGTACTGATCGCCCAGCGGGGCACGTACCAGGGCACCGAAGGCCGGCGCTTCAAATTGGGTGACTGAACACCCGGCGGTGAAGCTGGTCGTCCCGGCGCGTAGCAAACGTCCGATTTCGATGTGGGTCATAACTGCTCCTTTAAAGTCCCCTGAAGAACCGATATAAAGCAAATACGCCTATTACAAGAGCGATCACTCCGTATAAGGTGATCAGTACATTCCAGGTGCGGGTGCGCTCAGTGGCAAAGCCCATCTTTTCCAGCAGGAACGATAGCACATCCCACACAATATCCTTGGTGTAGAAGCACAGTGCTCCGGTCAGGATAAAAAATGCACTGCCGAGACAAAGCATGATCATGAGTGACTACCTTTCCTACCCGGCAGGTCCTTCGCAGATTGTTTATTCGAGCCGTCATCCACGTCCACGCCCTGAAGACGCAATTCCTGCATCAACATCTGCTCCACCTGCGTCTTCTCCTCGTTCGTGACGACTGCCGTTTCGTGCGCGCGGTGCAGCAGGTACGGATATGGCCTGGCGCCCATGACCCGGCACTGGTCTACCAGCACAGCGTGCAGCAAACCGAGCATGGAGGGTTCGTCGGCCACCCAGCGCGGAATCTCAACACGCGCGATGTGCGGGTGCGCCTCATCTTTGCTGGCGTTCAGGTAAAAGAAATGCAGCGACAGGACGCCCTGGTAATTTTTCGCGGAACTCGATTGGATGGAAAAGACTGCCGAACGCTGCCCCGGCGTGAGCAGTAGATCATTTTTATCGCCGAACAACCAACGGTCGGTGACCCCCAGCAGGGGACGGAATCTGCGCAAGTCTTCCATGTCCTTCGGCGAGGCGAGCGTCAGTTCGAGCAGACGCACCACCAGGTCAGAGGCGGGTTTGTCCACATAGCCAGCGGTGACCACCCCGCGCGTCTGCAGGCGTGAGAGCACCCCTTTGTATTTCTCCAGGCTTTCGGCGTAGGCCCTGGCTTCCTGTCCGTCGCGCGCGCCCCATAACTCGATAGGACCGTCGGTGAAGGTGACTACGGGTGAGTCGTAATCTTTTGCGAGTTCCGCCAGTAGGTTGCGTTCCCGCAGGTCGCGCTCGAGTGCCAGCATGCCCTCGCTGAGCTGGACCCCGTCGCGGAACAACTCATCGTCGTACATCAATTTGCTGTCGGTGTGAAGCAGGGTGGATTCGCCCGAGTTGATGCGCAGGATGATCCCGCCCACATTGACCAGCCCAAACTGTACTTGCTCGTGCCGGCTTGGGTTGATCTGCGACCCGTCGGCGGCGATGAGCGTAGCATGCTCCGGTAGGGCAGGCGGCGGGAAGGAGGAATCGAGAGCCTCGTCGAGCGGGACTGCGCAGCGCAGGTTGGCATCCACTGCCCTGGCTGATTCAACCCATGACCGCAGCAAATCCAGTGCGGACGCATTGGCATTAAGCAACCTGCGCGCCTCGGCCCGCAGCTCCTGAAGTGCCTTCTGGCGCTGAGCAGCTCCTGACCCGATCTGTTGAATTTTTTCGCGAACCTGTTGGAAGTTGATGGGCATGGATTATCTCTGTTAGAACATTTGTTATAGATTGTACAGGTTATTGGGGTAAAATTCAAGGGAACTTTTTTGTTGGTCATGCGTCTATGTTGTACTTCTGTTGTTCATATTGAAAGGAGAAAACCATGCGATCCAAAACTTTAGTTATTGTCACAGCTTTAGCTGTGCTCGCGCTTACGCTGAGCGCCTGCGGTGGTATCCCCACCCGGCAGGAGAATCCGCGCACGTTGAGCGTCACTGGCACCGGGATGGTCACCATCGTCCCGGATATCGCCTACATCAGCATCGGCGTCCATACTGAAGCCGACTCGGCTTCCGCGGCGGTTGACGAGAATAACACCCAGACCCAGAAGGTGATCGACAGCCTGAAGAAGAGCGGGGTTGCCGCCGAGGACATCCGTACCACCAACTTCAGCATCTGGCCCAACCAGAAATATGACCCCCAAGGTCAACCGACCGGCACGACCTATGCCGTGGACAACACTGTCTATGTGACCGTCCGCGACCTGGCCAAGATGGGCGAACTGCTGGATGCAGCCATTTCCGCCGGCGCCAATAGCATCTACAGCGTCTCGTTCGATCTTGCGGACAAGTCCGCTGATACGAAGAAGGCGCGCGACCTGGCCGTGAAGAATGCCCAGGACCAGGCCGCCGAACTGGCTGCCGCAGCCGGTGTGACGCTGGGCGAAATCCAGATCATTTCCTACAGCGACAGCGGCGCTGCACCTTACTTGGACTATGGCAAAGGCGGCGGAGGTGGAGCGATGCCCGCAGCAGCAGTGCCGATCAACCCCGGCACCATGCAGCTGACCACCACCGTCAGCATGACTTACTTCATAAAGTAGTTCGGAAAAAGAATTCAAATAACCTGGCCGCTATGATGCGGCCAGGTTATTTATTTCCCTGACGGGAAGGCGGGGGTTATAATCCTCCATCATCGCTAAAGGAGTGCGCCATGTTGAAAGTTGGATACATCGGATTGGGTTTGATGGGCAAATCCATCGCCCGGAACGTCCTCAAGGCGGGATTCCCGCTGGTCGTGCATAACCGCAGCCGCGGGGCTGTGGATGAACTCACTGCTGAGGGAGCAATAGCTGCATACTCACCAGCCGAGGTTGCCTCTCAGGTGGACGTGGTTTTTACCAACCTGCCCGATTCTCCTGATGTGGAAAAGGTTGCTCTCGGGGAATTAGGAATAATCGAGGGAGCGCAACCGGGACTTATCCATGTTGATAACAGCACCATCAAACCCGCCACCGCGCGTCACATCGCAGCGACGCTTGCTGAAAAGGGAGTCTTTGCCCTCGACGCGCCTGTTTCCGGTGGGGACCTCGGCGCGCGCAACGGCACGCTGGCGATCATGGTCGGCGGGGATGCCGGTGCGCTGGAAAAGGTCATGCCGGTGCTGATGGCCACGGGCAAGACGGTCACCCACGTCGGGGAGGCGGGTGCGGGGCAGATCGCCAAGGCCGCCAACCAGATCATGGTCGCGGCGCAGATGGTGGCGATGGGCGAGTTGCTGGTCTTCGCCCAGAAGGCCGGCGCGGACCCGCAGAAGGTGGTGGCCGCCATCAAGGGCGGCGCGGCCCAGTGCTGGTCGCTGGACGTCAAACCGCCACGGCTGTTCTCGGGCAACCGCACGCCTGGATTCAAAGCCCACATGCAGGCCAAGGATCTCAATATTATTCTGGAAACAGCGCGCGAGTACGGCGTCCCGCTGCCGGGCACCGCGGAGAACGCGCAGTTGTTCAATGCCATGCTGCAGATGGGCATGGGCGAGCTGGACAACTCGGCGGTCATCGGCGTGATTGAGGCGCTGGCAGGAATCAAGCTGGCGGAGAGCCAGGAATAAACTCATCGGAGCGGGAATGAATGCTTTCCGGAAAAATTGGCCGTCCATCCGTGATTTCAGCCTGATCACCCTCGGCGCGCTGCTGCAGGCGCTGGCGCTGCGGTTGTTCCTCGTCCCGGCGGACCTGGTCAGCGGCGGGGTGAGTGGCATCTCGCAGATCATCAACTACTACACAGGCTGGCCGATCGGCGTGATGGTGCTGATCGGCAACATCCCGCTGTTCGTGCTCGGTTGGCGCTTCCTAGGCGGGCAGCGTTTTGCCATTCGTACGGCCTATGCGGTGGTCGTGTACTCCGTTCTGGTCGATCTAATTCCCCGGCTGCCGTTCTTCCCTCCCAACGGGTTGACCGACGACTTGGTGATTAATGCCCTCTACGGAGCGGTGATCGCCGGTGTGGGCTATGGCCTGGTCTATCGGGGCAACGGCACCAGCGGCGGCAGCGATATCCTCGCCCGCATCCTCACTCACTGGCGCAGCATCCCGATGACCCAGAGCTATCTGATGGTGGATTCGTTGGTCATCCTGGCGGCGGGCTTCGTCTTCGGCTGGAAGGAAGCGCTGTACTCGATCGTGGTCCTGTACGTGAGCGGGCTGGTGGTGGATACCACTATGGAGGGCGGCAGCACCGTCCGCTCGGCGATGATCGTCACCTCCCAGCCGGATATCGTCTCGGAAAAAATCCTGGTGGACATGGAGCGCGGCGTGACCGTGCTCGAAGGGACCGGAGCCTACACTGGCGAGAATCGGCCTGTGCTCTACTGCGTGGTATCCCGCTCGGAGATCCAGCAGTTGAAGTCCATCGTCCACGAGGCGGACCCGAAAGCGTTCATGGTGATCGGTGTCGCGCACGAAGCCCTAGGGGAGGGGTTCCAACCGTTCAGACGGCATTAGGGACAATGTATGTGTATTCAAATGAGACCGTCATTCGCTAGATGATGGTCTCATTTTTTAGATATCCCACCAAAGGTTGATTACGAGTTTTTCAGTTCCGTGCCACAATTGCATTGTGAATTTATTCACTAAACTAATCAAAGAGAGGATTATTATGTCTAACACAGTTGTTCGTAAATACATTACGTTGGTGATATTGGTGATTATGCTGCTCAGCACTGTCCTTCAGGCAGGTTGTCAACCTATTGATGGAATAAATATAAGCTGGGATTTCT